>JAABUP010001344.1_pt1 | contig 51468 bp, 49 predicted proteins | sample 5559201 | NCBI WGS metagenome assembly JAABUP01 (sample SAMN10711887, study PRJNA513373) | rock metagenome | isolation source: Antarctica rocks | place: Antarctica | reverse complement strand
AGCGGCAGGCCCGCCGCCAGCGCGCCCGCCAGCGCCGCCTCGGCGGCTCCGGGGCGGCACTCCCTGATCGTCAATTATTCGCTGCCTGACCCACTAGTAGTGGGTCAAGTGCCATGAGTATAGCCTTTGAGGGCACCGCCAGCTACACTCTCCGCATTGCCCTGCGTGGGGCGGATGCGGAGGAGGGGCGGAATGGCACGCCGACAGAAAGCGCCGCTGCGGGCGGTGACCGCGGACGAACGGGCGGCCTTGGAGCAGCTCGGGCGGGCGGGCAGCGAGCGCGCCGATTGCGCCGCGCGCGCCAAGGCGTTGCTCGCGGTGGCCGCCGGGGCCACGTTCGCGGCGGCGGCGCGCGCGGCGGGGCGGCGCTCGGGCGACGCGGTCGCGCAGCTCGTCGCCCGCTTCAATACGGCGGGGCTCGCGGCGGTGACGCCGCAGCACGGCGGGGGCGTGCGCCAGCAGTACCAGGCTCCCGAGCAGGAGCGGATCCTGCGGGAGTTCCGCCGCCTGCCCGACCGCGACGAGGACGGCACGGCGACGTGGTCCCTCAGCACGCTGCAGCGGGCGCTGTGGCGCGCCCCCGACGGGCTGCCAGCCGTCAGCACCTGGACGATCCGCCACACCCTGCACGAGGCGGGCTATACCTGGCAGGCCAGCCGGACGTGGTGCCACACCGGCGCGGCGCGGCGCAAGCGCCAGGACGGCACGGTGGTGCGGACGGTCGACCCCGCCGCCACGGTAAAAAGGGGGCGATCGAGCGGGCGTACCGGCTAGCCGAGGCGGCCGGCATCCAGGTGTGGTGCCAGGATGAGGCGGGGCCGTACCAAACTGTCCCGTTCCCCGGCCCGTCCTGGCAGCCGGAGGCGCAGCCCGCCCGCCTTCCGCACGAGTATATCCGCGACGGCACGACCAAGCTGCTCACACTGTTCCGCCCGGCGACCGGCGAACTCCGCGCCGCCACGGAGGTGCAGGCCACCAACGCCATCCTGCATCCCTGGCTCGAGCGGGAACTGACCGCGATTCTGGCGCAGTGCCCGCCCGCGCCGCCGGCGGCGGCGCGGCGGTGGGCGACCTGGGATTGGCAGGCGGACAGCCACCTGCTCGACGCCCACCTCCCGCCGATCCGCATCATCGTCGTGCTGGATAACCGCAAGGGGCATCATACCCACAGCCTGGTGCAGTGGTGCGCCGAGCGGGGCGTCCTGCTCCTGCACACGCCGGTCGGCGGCTCCTGGCTCAACCTCGCCGAGTCGGTGCAGCGGATCGTCGTGCGGCGGGCGCTGGCCGGGCCGCACCCGCAGAGCGTCCCCGAACTCCAAGACTGGCTGCTGGCCGCCGCGCGGGGCTGGAACGCCGATCCCACGCCCTTCACCTGGGGCGGCAAGCGGGCGGCACGCCGGGCGCGGGCGCGGGAACGCCGCCACGCGCTGGGCGGCTCAGGCGGCTACTGCCGCCGCCCGATCCGCCGCCGCCCCTCGCTCTTCGAGCAAAGGCGACGTGCATGACACTTGACCCACTAGGCGAGGTAGCCGGAAGGTCAGCCTGGACGACCGGCCAAGAGACACCGCTGCCGGAGATCATCGCCGACGCGCTCCACGATCCGCCAGCCGCAGGGCGCTGAGCCTGGGCCACCGCGCGACACGTGCAACCTCGCTAAGCAGGGGCTATCGATACCACGCCGCTAAGAATCTGCACCACGCCGCTAAGAATCTGCAAAGGAATGCCGTCTACGATGGGGAGACCACGTGGGCGGCGCGCTCGTTGTGGCGCGGTGGCCGATGGTTGTGGCGCGGTGGCCGATGAGCGTTGGGCGGAACAGTGGGCGATGGTGAAGGTGAAACGGTACGGCTCATTCCTGCTCCGCTACTGGCAGCTGAATGATGACGGGCAGCGACTCGAAATCGAGCATATCCAGTCTGGCGCAAAGACGCGGGTGGCCTCGGTCGCGGCGGCCATCGCCTGGATCAGCGACCGTGACCGCTCGGAGGAGGACGACAAGGCACCAGCAGCCACGCCAGCCAGCGATCATGAACAGTCACCACACCGCGACGCGGCGACAAACACCCGAGGAGGACGACATGGCTGACCAGCGACAACCCGCGCTCCCCCCGCCACCACCGCCAACCGACATTTCCCAAGCGCCAACCGGCCTCGTCAGCGCGCCAGCGCCACCCTCGTCCCCGCGACCACGCCGCAAGGGACTCCTTGTTCGGCTGCCTTGGCGCGGCGCTGCTGATGCTGGTCGTCGTCCTGGTGGTGGCGGGCGGCGTGCTCTTCCTCGCGCGCCGTACTGCCACGCAGGCACACGAGATCCTGGGCACGAGCGTCGGGTCGATATCGGCCCTCGCCACCAGCGCCGCAACGGTGTCCGCGCAGCCGTCGGTCATGCCCGTGGCCGTGGGGGCACGCCAGTCCGCGACCGGCACCGTCGCACCGCAGGGCGCAGCGCCCCCGCGCAGCACCCCCACCATCGTCCCGGTGAGCGCCGCCGGAGCTACCGCCGCGCCCACATCGCGCCCCGCCGCCGCCCATCCCGCCGGGCTGACCCAGCCGGTTACCATTCCCAACTGGACAGTGACGGTGACCGGCGTCGAGCGCCCCGGCCAGGATCTCGTCATCTCGGCGGACAGCGGCAACGACCCCGTTACCGCAACCGGCACCTGGGTTGTCGTCGCCCTCAGCGTGACTCGCACCGCCAATGGGACCGAGGGAATCGGCTACGACGACGTCGCCCTCCGCTCTGGTCAGGGCTTCACCTACGCCATTCCGGAGGAATACTGGACGCTGGACAACTTCTATCCGGCGTTCAAGCACGGTCAGCCCTATGGCAAAGCCGTCCCCCCCGGCGCGACCGTGACCTACTATCTCGCCTTCGACGTGGCCCCCGACGCCACCGACCTCCAATTCATCTTCCTGCCAGACTCCGCGAATCCGGCGATCATCGCCATCGGCGGTGCCGCTCGCTAGCCCCGCTCCTCACTTCGATGCGGCGCGCTCCTATGACACCTCCCTTTTAAGACGCGCTGGCCCCTGCGCAAGCAATGCCTTGTGCAGGGGCCGGATCGGGATCGCGTTCGTTGCAGGGACGAGTCGGCGGAGCGAGCGGGCGCGCGTCACGATCCTCCTTCCCAGGGCCGGGCGCGCACTGCTGCGTAGACGCTGATTAGCACCCCGCGAACGGGGGTCCAGCACGTCGTAGACCCCGGCCTCGATACGAGGCATGACGGCCACCCGTGCGGTATGCTGCGGGGCGTTCTTCTCCACGGTGAAGCCCTGGGGCAGATCCGCGCGGGGACCTACCCCGCCGTCGCGCCCCCGGCACCGACCTGGGTGCTGATCTCGAAGAGGATGCCGCCGAGCGCGGTGCAGTAGAAGCCGTAGCTGCCGTGCATCATACGCGGCGCGTGCCCCAGTTCCACCGGCGCGGCGGCGAGGCGTGCGTGCAGCGCGTCGACCGCCTCGCGCGACTCCTGCAAGAACCCGACGTGGAACGTCTTCGGGTAGCGCGGCGCACCGTCGCCACCGCAGCGGCGGGAGTCGGCCAGCACCAGGGTGAAGCCATCCTCGCCGGTCAGGGCGGCGAGGGCGGCGCCGCGCCGCATCGTCAGATCGAAGCCGAACGTGGTGGTGAAGAGTTCCTGCGCCGCGTCGAGATCGGGGACGACGAGATTGAGATGATCGAGCTTCATGGGATGCTCCATAGACGGTATACGATGCGATGGCCCGGTTCTGCCACCGTGGCTATCCGCTGACAATTCAATCGTCGGTGAGAGCGGCGAGGCTGGCGCGGAGCCGCGCCGGGAGCGTTTTCGTGGCCTGCGGATTGGTCCAGAACGTCGCGGGCGGCGGGGCGGCGGGGCGGGGCCACGGGCGCACGAGGAGGCCGCTCAGGGAGCGGTAGGGCCGGAAGAAGTCACTCGGCTGGCGGATGTAATGGCGCTCGCGCAGGGTCAGTTCGCGGCGCTCGGCCCGCGCGACCAGGGCGCGCAGCGCCTCGGCAACGTCGAGCGCCGGGAGCAGCGCGGCGGGGACGCCCACCACCACGACGTTCGGCAGGTTCGGCACCAACTGGCCGAGCTTCCCGCAGATCAACACGGCCAGCCGCGCGTCGATCGACGCCGAATCGTCCCCGTGGCGCGGCGTGGTCCCGGCCAACTCCCCGCCCGCGCCCGCGACCGCTGGTCGCAGGCGGGTCACTTCGACCATGACGACCACGCCATTGGGCAGGGTCAGCGCGAAATCCGGCACGCGCGTGCGGTCGGGCAGGCGGTGCTCGTAGGCGAGCGCGCCGAGCCGCCCGCGATGGAGATCGCGGGCGGCCGTCAATTCGAGAAGAAGGTCGCCCAACGCCTCGGGATCGCGCGCGCCGCGCGCCTTCTTGCGAATCTTATCGCGATGCTCCTCCACGAACGCGGCGAAACGCGGCGCCGCGACCCCCCAGGCGGCGAGCGGGGCGGCGAGCGGGTGATTCGGATCGTCGAAGATCGTCGGCACGGCCCGCTCCTTCACCACCGCATCCCTCCCTTCCGGCAGCCCACGAGCGACGCCCACACGGTCGCCAGATTCCACCGTGGAGAGAGCCAGATCGCGCGACGGTCGCCAGGTAGTCGCGACGGCGCTGCGCCATCGCCGCCGCATCCATAGTTCGTACACAGGACAGCCGCACGCAGCATGCTCCGATCGCGAAGACGCGGCGTCAGTCCCGGTGGACAACCGCCATAGAGCGTTCAGGGGCGGGCGATCGTCGCGCCGCCAGCGGCACGGTACAGGTCGCGGAGGAGCGCGATCTCCCCGCCGTGGTGCAGCAACTCCTGATTCTCCCACCAGACGACGTCGAGGAAGGGATCGTCGGGGTCGGAGCCCGAGGGGTAGGTGCTGCGCCCGACCCGATCGAGCGCGGCGTCGTCCGCCGTGGTCAGCGCCTCGCGCCAGGCGGACCCGGCGGCGGCGAGCGCGGCGATGCCGCTATCAGCCGAGCCGGGGTACTCGTAGAGGTCGTGGGTGAGCGACTTCGTGCCGGTCGTGTGGTCGGCGCGGAGGAACATCGTGCCGGCGAGGTGGCCGAGGCGCCAGGCGATCGTCGTGAATGGTGCCGGTTCGGGATCGGGCGTCTCGCGCTCCAGAACCCACGCCCCGCCGCCCCTGACACCGGTCGTCCGTTGCTGCCCGCGTGGCCGGATACTCCAGCAGCCGGGGACCGGCTCCCAGAAATACTCCGCATCGCTGAGCCCGCCGAGCCGCGTGACCAATTGATCGAGCGCGAAGTCGAACTGGGCGAGGAGGGGGCCGAGGCGGGGCGGGGTGGTCATGGGGACTCCTTCATACATCAGTGGCGGGCGACTATCGGAAGGACCGGCACACCAACGGCTTGCAGCCAGCGCGACCGCACTCGGATCAGACCCCTGCCGATGGTGCCTGACCGCACCATGCTGCGTATCGTCCTGCCTGAAGAATACGCAATAGCATCCAGAGCGCCCACTGCCTGTTCGATCACCGCGAGCGTGTCCTTTCGGACTGAATCTGCTCAGCATGTGGTCATAGGCCATCTGCTCCCCCGCCGACACAGCCGGAACCACCACCGCATCATTCGACACCATCGGCACGGATACGGCCCGGTCGTGGGCGGCCTTTCCCAAGCCACCGGTGGAGAGCGGTATCGCGCCGATTACCGATAGCCATGCTCGCCACACGGCCAACCTTTGACATATTGCCAAAAAGCTTTTACATTACCCCTACCGGCGCACAGGACGCGCAGGGAAGGGAGGTGAGCGATGATCGAGAATGGCCTGCGCGAGACGCGGCGGTTGGCGGGCCTCTCGCAGGGGGAGTTGGCGGCGCGCGCCGACACCACCCGCCAGACGATCGGGGCGCTGGAGGCGGGGAGCTACGCCCCGACCCTCGGCGTCGCGCTGCGCCTCGCCCGCGCGCTCGATCGCGAGGTCGGCGACCTCTTCTGGCTGGAGGAGACGCCGACCGTCCGCGCCGAACTCCTGGGCGCGGACGAGCGCCCGCGCACCGAGACCTTGCGCGTGCAGGTCGCGCGGATCGGCGGGCGCGTCCTGGCCCGCCCGCTCGACACCTTCGGGATCGCCGACGGCCTGATCGCCGCCGACGCCGCCGACGAGGCGGGCTACCCGGTGCGCCTCCTCGCCGACACGGCCCTCCTCGACCGCACCGCCGTGGTCCTGGGCTGCGACCCGGCGCTGACGACCCTCGGCGCGCACCTGGCGCGGCGACACGGGCGCGCGGGGCTCCGCCTCAGCGTGGGGCAGGCGTCGAGCCTGGCGGCGCTGGCGGCGCTGGCGCGCGGCGAGGCCCACGCCGCCGGGATGCACCTGCGCGACGACGCGACCGGCGAGTACAACCTCCCGTTCATCCGGCGGGCCTGCGCCGGGCGGCGGGTGCTGGTCGTCACCGCCGCGCACTGGGCGCAGGGGCTGCTGGTGGCGCGCGGCAACCCCAAGGGGTTCGCCGGGGCCGCCGATCTCGCCCGGCCCGGCCTGACGGTCGTCAACCGGGAGCCGGGCGCGGGGAGCCGCGCCGCGCTCGATCAGGCGCTCGCCCGCGCGGGGGTCGCGCCACAGCTGGTGCGCGGCTACGGGCGCACGGTCGGTTCGCACCGCACGGTCGCGGAGACGGTGGCGGCGGGGCTGGCCGACGCGGGGCCGGGCATCCTGGCGGCGGCGCGCGCGCTGGGCCTCGACTTCATCCCGCTGGCGACGGAGCGCTACGACCTCGTCTTCGCGGAGGAGACGCGCGAGAGCGCGCCGGTCGCCGCGCTGCTCGACACGCTGACCAGCCGGGCCTTCCGCGACGAGATCGACGCCCTGCCCGGCTACGATATCTCCCAGACCGGCACGGTCGTCTTCGACGGCCTCATCTCCGCCTGATCGCAACGGTAAGCCCAACGGACCACCTGGGGAGGTGGCCGGATAGCTGGATGGAGGAGGAACGCGATGGAACTGAGCGCCCGCAATCAACTCAAAGCAACGATCGTCAGCATCAAGCTCGGCGAGGTGATGGCCGAGGTGGTGATGGACATCGGCGGCGGCAACCAGATCGTCTCGGCGGTCACGCGCGGCTCGGTCGAAGGGCTGAAGCTCCAGGAGGGACAGTCGGTCTACGCGATCATCAAGTCCACCGAGGTCATCATCGGCAAGGACTGATCCTCGGGCGCGCTTGAGCGGTCAGGCGCGTCCAGCCCGGCACAAACGACGCCCCAGCTAGCGCTGCCCCCATAGGGAGCAATGCGAGGGTTTGTGCGCCCGACAAATGGCCCGCGCCACGATGGTGTATGGCCGCGAGACACGAAAGACCGGAGGGATCGATGCGCCGCACGACGCCAGGTTTGTTAACCATCCTGGGCCTGATCCTGGCCCTCCTCGTCGCCTGCGGTGGTGGCACCGCCACCGTCGCGCCGAGCACCGCCCCGACGGCGGCCGCCAGCGTGGCCCCCAGCGCCGCACCGAGTACCGCCGCCAGCGCCGCAGCGAGCACCGCAGCGAGCACCGCCCCGACGGCGGCTAGCGGCGCGGCGACGACCACGCGCGCCGCCGCCACGGCCACGACCGTGGCGACCACCCCCGCCGTCGCCACGGCGACGCGCGCCGCCGCGACCCCGGCGACCGCCACTCGCGCCGCATCGCCCACGACGGGCGGGCCGACGCCGAAGGTGACCGGCGCGCTGACGATCTTCGCGGCGTCCTCGCTGACCGACGCATTCAATGAGATGAAGGCCGCGATCGAGGCGGCGAATCCCGGCACAAGCCTCACCTTCAACTTCGCGGCCTCCTCGGCGCTGCGGACGCAGCTGGAGCAGGGCGCGAAGGCCGACGTCTTCGCCTCCGCCGACACGGTGCAGATGGGCAACGCGCAGAAGAGCAACCTCATCAGCGGCGATCCGACCCTCTTCGTCCGCAACACGCCGGTGATCATCGTCCCGGCGAACAATCCGCAGGGGATCGCCAGCGCCGCCGACCTCGCCAAGCCGGGCGTCAAGCTGGTGCTGGCGACGAAGGAGGTGCCGATCGGCAACTACGCCCGCCAGATCTTCGATAAGATGAGCCAGAACCCGACCTACGGCGCGGACTTCGGTGCCAGGGCGCTCGCCAACCTCGTCTCCGAGGAGTCGAACGTCCGCCAGGTCGTCTCCAAGGTCCAGCTCGGCGAAGGGGACGCGGGGATCGTCTACGCCTCCGATGTCACCCCCGCCATCCGCGCCCAGTTCAAGATCATCGCGATCCCGGACAATGTCAACGTGATCGCCGAGTACCCGGTCGCGGCGGTGCGTGGCAGCAGCAACGACGTCGGTGCCCGCGCCTTCATCGCCTACCTCCTCTCCGCCGAGGGCCAGGCGACCTTGCAAAAGTGGGGGTTCGTGACGGGACGATAATACGTCGGCAGTCCGCAGTCGGCAGTCGGCAGTAATGGCGTAATGCTGGTGTTGGGCGATGCACGACGATGAACCCAATCGCGTTCGCTCGCATTACAGCCAATAAGCAGCAAACAACGCTCGACACTATCTCTCTGCCGACTGCCGACTGCCGTCTCACCAGGGGAGCAACCGTGCGCGCCGAACACCGAGCGTCCGTGAAAACCCACGACCCACGACCCACGACCCACGATTCCCCGCGCCCGGCGCGGGGTCTGGGCGTGTTCTTCGGCGTGCCGAGCGTCGTCTTCGTGGTCGTGATCCTGGCGTTGCCGCTCGTCGCGCTCTTCTGGCGTACCGCCGGGTCGGGGATCTTCCTGGCGAGCATCCGCAAGCCGATCGTCGTGCAATCGCTGCGGCTCACCGCCGCCACCAGCGCGATCACCCTGCTCGTCTCGATCGCGCTCGGCACGCCGCTCGCCTACGGGCTGGCGCGCGCGCGCTTCCCCGGCAAGCGGAGCATCGACACGCTGGTGGACCTGCCGATCGTCCTGCCGCCGGTCGTCGCCGGGGTCGGGCTGCTGGTGGCCTTCGGGCGGCGCGGCCTCGTCGGGCAGTACCTCCAGGGGAGCTACACCGTCCCGCTGATCGGCCTGCGGCTGCCCGAACTCTCCCTCTCCTTCTCCACCACGGCGGTGGTCCTGGCGCAGATCTTCGTCTCGGCCCCGTTCTTCATCCGGGCCGCGCGCGCCGGGTTCGCGCGGGTCGAGCGCGAGGTCGAGGATGCCGCCGCGATCGATGGAGCCTCGCCGTGGCAGATCTTCCGGCTGATCACCGTGCCGCTGACCCTCCCCGCGCTCAGCAGCGGCCTCGTCCTATGCTGGGCGCGCGCGGTCGGCGAGTTCGGCGCGACGATGATGTTCGCGGGGAACTTCCAGGGGCGCACGCAGACCTTGCCCCTGGCGATCATGAGCGCGCTGGAAAGCGACCTGGACGCCGCCATCTCCATCGCGATGCTGCTGGTCATCCTCTCGTTCGTCCTCCTGCTCGCCTACCGCCTCCTCGGCGCGCGGCGCGGGCTGGAGCTGTAATGAAGAAGTCCGTAGTCCGTAGTCGGCAGTCGGCAGTAGCGGCACAGTGCCGGTAGGGGGCAACGCCTATCAACGAACCCTGCTACGGACCACGGACCACGGACCACGGACCTGCTCTCTGCCGACCGCCGACTTGCCGACTGCCGACTATTCAGGAGCGCATATGACTGCTGACCCCTCTGCAAACTGGCGGGCGCTCGTGGCGGGGCGCGACACGCAGCGCGGCACCGATCAGCGCGATGGCGATCCGACCCGCGATCCGTGGCGCGGTCGCGCCGATCGTTTCGCTACCTACAGCGCCGAACTCCCGCCCGACGATCCGCTCTTCCTGCGGCTCCGCGCCGCCGTACGCCCTGACGACACGGTCCTCGATGTGGGGGCGGGGGCGGGGCGCTACGCCCTGCCGCTGGCGGGGCTGGCGGGCAAGGTCGTGGCGGTGGAGCCCTCCCCCGCCATGCGTCGTCACCTCGCCGCGCGCCTCGACACGGCGGGCGCGGGCAACGTCACGGTCGTCGGGGCGACCTGGCCGGACGTCGAGGTGGCCCCCGCCGACGTGACCCTCTGCGCCCATGTCGTCTACGGCGTCCGCGAGATCCTACCCTTCCTCCGCGCGCTCGACGAGCACACCCGCCGCCTCTGCCTGATCGCGATCCGCGTCGAGCAGCATCCCGGTATGCTCGAACTGGCGCGGCTGACCCTAGATGAGGAGCGCGTGCGCCAACCGGCCCTCATCGACCTCTACAACGCCCTCGCCGCGCTCGGCATCGCCGCCGATGTGCAGGTCGGCCCGGCATCGTCCGGCTTCCGCTTCGCCGACCACGCGGAGGCCGCCGCGCACTACGCCGATCGCCTCCGCATCCCCGCCGCGGGCGAGCGCATGGAGCGCCTGCACGCCGCCCTCGCCGCCCACCTGATCCAGGGGCGCGATGGTCGCTGGCACTGGCCCGGCCCCCTGCCGCGTAACGCCATCGTCAGCTGGACCCCGGCGCGGGAGGAGTGACGACGGGCTGGGGGGACGGAACAGGAGACGCAGAGACGCAGAGAGGGAACGGGAGGGAGAAAGGGAACGATCACCGCAGAGACGCAGAGAACGAAGTGGAAAACGAGAAGGATGATAAATGGGCGTCACAGAGTAGAGATGGGAAAGCAGGGGTTGGGGTGCTTCCAGTCCCCGGCGGGGATAGTATGCCCTTCATGGGTACTTCGTGGCGGCGCAAGCCGCCCTTAGCCGGGGGTTTTAACCCCCGGACCTCCGCGCCGAGGACGGCACGCACCTGTATCTGGGGGCTGAAGCCCCCGGCTGCGGGTGCTGCGGCACCGGCGAAGCCCGCCTGCGCGGGCTGACCACGCTCTTTACGCCGCCGCGTCGCGCAGTGTGCCCCTCTCCCAGAGTGGGAGAGGGGTGGCGAGCAGTTACGAGCCGGGGGGAGGGCCACCCCCTGCCGTTGGGCTAAAGCCCCGGCTGAATGGCCTGCGGCCACCAAGTACCCCGGAGGGCAGCCACTACCCATGAAGGGCATACTATCCGCCTTCGCGGACTTGGTGGCCGCAACCCCTTTTCTCTCGTCGTTTCTCTGCGTCTCTGTGTCTCTGAGGCCAACCGTCCTCTTCTCGCCCACTCGCCCACTACGCCCACTCGCCTATTCACTGAAGGAGTTGCTATGGATCTCGCGCCCATCACCTACCAGCCGATCGGGGTCATCCGCTCGCCGTTCACCGAGCCGGTCGGGATGCCGGTGCAGGGCGCGGGGGCGGCGGGGGCGATGGGACGGATCGAACTGCTGCCGGACTACGCGGCGGGGCTGCGCGACATCGCGGGCTTCTCGCACCTGATCCTGCTCTACCACCTCCACCTGGTGCGCGGCGCGGCGCTGGAGGTGACGCCGTTCCTCGACGATCAGCCGCACGGCATCTTCGCCACGCGCTCCCCCAAGCGCCCGAATGCGCTCGGCCTCTCGGTCGTACGGCTGATCGACACCGGCGCGGACTGGCTCGACATCGCCGACGTGGATGTGGTCGACGGCACCCCGCTCCTCGACATCAAGCCCTACGTCCCCGCGTTCGACAGTCGGGCCACCGACCAGATCGGCTGGTTCGCCAAGAATATCGGGCGGGTCGGCGTGATCCGGGCCGACGACCGCTTCGCCTGAGCCCCACGCTTTGCGGCGCTACGTGCTGCGTTGCACGAAGACATGGCGAGTTGGCCGGGGCCGTCCCCACCCCTCTCTCTAGGGCCGGCCCCACCCTCCCGCTTCAGGGGCGGTCGCCGCCGCGGCGGCGGGGAGGGGTCCGCCCCGCGCCATAACCCGACACGTATCCGTGAAACAGACCACTCAGCGATCGTAGCGCCCGCGCAACTCCGCCCAGGTCGGGGCCGCGCCGGGGAGCGGGCTCGCGTCGGGCGCGCGCAGCCCGTCGAGCACGATCGTCAGGACACGCTGCCGCAACCCCGCCGCGCGCGCGGAGTCACCGAGGCGGAGCGCCTGCGCCTGTTCGAGCAACAGCGCCAGGTCGCCGACCGTCAGATCGGCGCGGACGACGCCCGCCCCCTGCGCGCGATCGAGGAGGCGCTGCGTCGCCGCCATCGCCCCCCGCCCCGCCTCGTGCAGCGCGGCGTCGGCGGGGAACGCGCCCGCGAACCTGGCCGTCAGCGACCCCGACCCCGCCGCCACCGCCGCGCGCAGGAAAGCGACGAAAACCTGCCACGGCTCCCCCTCGTCGGCCAGCGCCGCGTCGAGCAGCGCCCGATGGTGCGCTAACCCCTCGGCGGCGAGGGTGTGCAGCAAGACTTCCTTGCTCGGATAGCGCCGGTAGAGCGCGCCGATCCCGACCCCTGCGCGCGCCGCGACCGCCGCGATCGGGGCCTCCGGGTCGGTGGCGAAGACCGCGCGCGCGGCGTCGAGGATGCGCCCGTCGTTGCGCGCCGCCTCGGCGCGGCGTCCGCTCAATGGCCCCTGTTCTCGCCCGATCATCGCCGCCTCTAAAACTTGAACAGAACACTCCATTCCGCTATAATTGGAACGGAGCAAAACGTTCCGAAGCACAGTGTAGCAGGGGAGGACACGATGCCCGAAGTCGCCACCGACGCGATCCAGCCCTTCACCGTCGCCATCCCGGATACAGCCCTCGCCGATCTGCGCGCGCGCCTCGACCGGACGCGCTGGCCCGACGAACTACCGGGGGTCGGCTGGGATTACGGCATCCCGCTCGGCTACACCAGGGAGCTCGCCGCCTACTGATGCAACAGCTACAACTGGCGCGCGCAGGAGGCGCTGCTCAACGAGTTCCCGCAATTCACCACGACGATCGAGGGGCAGCGGATCCACTTCTACCATGCCCGCTCGCCGGAGCCGGGTGCGCTGCCGCTGCTGCTGGCGCACGGCTGGCCCGGCTCGGTCGTCGAATTCCTCGACCTGATCGGCCCGCTGAGCGATCCGCGCGCCCACGGCGGCGATCCGGCCCAAGCGTTCCATGTTGTCGTCCCCTCGCTGCCCGGCTTCGGCTTCTCCGGCCCGACGCACGAGCGCGGCTGGAATACCGCGCGCATCGCCCGCGCCTTCGTCGCGCTGATGGCCGGGCTCGGTTACGAGCGGTACGGCACGCACGGCGGCGACTGGGGCTCCTTCATCGCGCGGGAGATGGGGCGACTCGACGCCGCGCACGCGGTCGGCGTCCATCTGACGATGCTCTCCTCGGCGGTCGCGCTCCAGGAGCCGAGCGCGGAGGAACTGGCCGATCTGAGCCCGCAGGAACGGGAGCGCACGCTGCGCTCGGCGCGGCAAAGCGCGCGATTTAACCGCACCGAACTCGGCTAAGCACAGGTGCAATCGACTCGCCCACAGACGCTCGCCTATGCCCTCGCCGATTCGCCGGTCGGCCAGCTCGCCTGGATCATGGAGAAAGTCCACGGCCTGACCGACAACGACGGGTTGCCGGAGGACGCGATCGCGCGCGACCGGCTGCTGACCAACGTGATGCTCTACTGGCTGACGAACACCGCCGGATCGTCCGCGCGCCTCTACTACGAGGAAGCCCAGGGCGGCGGCGAGTGGGGCGCGCCGCCGGAGCCATCGGACACCCCGACCGGCTTCGCGCTCTTCCCGCACGACTCGTCGCTAGCGGTGCGCCACATCGCGGAGAGGGCCAACCGGGTCGTCCACTGGTCGGAGTTCGATCGCGGCGGCCACCTGGCCGGGATGGAAGAGCCAGACGTCCTGCTCGGCGACCTGCGCGCGTTCTTCCGCCGCTTCCGCTGAGAGACGAGGCCGCACCGCGCCAAACCATGAGGGTGAGAGGCCAGGGGATTATCTCGCCCTCAGCGCCGCGCCAGCACCTCCTCCCGCCGCCACGTCGCCGCGCCCACGACGATCAGGAGCGCATCGAGCGCGACGAGGGCGACGACGACCCCGCCGAGGCCGAACGCCCCGGCCCGTTGCGCCACGAAGACCGCCGCCACCAGCAGCCCGGTGAGCGGCGTCAGCACCAGCCCGCTGATCTGCTGCGCGGTGTTGAAGGTCCGCACGCGCGACGAGACGAGGCTGGCGATCGTCGCGGAGAAGAGCGCCGTGGCGGGCACCAGCACCAGCAGCGCCGCCGCGAGCGCGGGCGGCAAGAGACGCACGCGCTCCGGCCCGTAGCCAACCGCGAGGCCGATCAGGTAGGTGAGATCGGCGATGGCGGCGAAGAAGAGGGTCGGCAGCACCGCCGCCAGGATCTTCCCCCCGAAGATGGCGACATTCGAGGCGGGCGAGGCGAGCAGCGGCGCGAGGCTCCCCGACTCCGCCTCCCCCGCGAATTGCCCGCAGGCGATCCCGACCGCGCCGGTCGTCGGGGCGAGGCCGAGCAGGAAGAGGAAGAGCGCCAGCGAACTACCGAGCGCCGCATCGTCCGGCCCGCTCACCGCGATCTGAAGGCGCACCACCGTGAGCAGCAGGACGATCGGCAACCCCAACGCGAAGACGAGGTTGACGACGATCGTCAGCCGGTCGCGCAGCGATTCGCGCGCGCCGCGCAGGGCGATCAGCCAGAGGAGGCGCAGGTCGCCCGGTCGCCGCACCGCGCCGTGCTCAGCCACGCGCATCGTTCCCGCCACAATCCCCCGCCCTCGCTTCGTCGCCCGCCCCATCGAGGGCCGCCGCGTAGACATCTTCCAGCGTCCGCGTCGTACATTCCACCGCCACGATCGCCACGCCCGCCGCGACGAGTCGCCCGATCGCCTGCGGGTTGACCACGATCGGGTCGGCGGTGCGGTAAGCGATCTCCGCCACGCCCGCCGCCCCGTCCAGCAGCGTCAGGCCCGGCACCCCGGCGAGCGCCGCATGCGCGCCGGGATGGGGTGCGGCGAGCATGATCCGCACCAGCGTAGCTGCGGTCGCCGCCGCGCGCAACGCCGCCGGGGTATCGGATGCCACCAGCCGCCCCTGCCGCACGATCGCCACCGTGTCGGCCAGCCGCTCGGCCTCGTCGAGATCGTGGGTGCAGAGGACGATCGTCCGATTCGCCGCCTTCAGGTCGGTGATCAGGTCGCGCACGGCGCGCGCCGCCAGCGGATCGAGCCCGCTCGTCGGCTCGTCGAGGAAGAGCGCCGCCGGCTCGTGCAACAGCGCCCGCGCCAGGGCCACCTTCTGCTTCATCCCCTTCGAGAAGCCGACCATGCGCTCCTGCCGATGCGCGCCCAGATCGAAGAAGGCGATCAACTCATCGGCGCGACGCATGCGGGTCGCCGGGTCGAGCCCGTAGAGGCCACCGAAGAAATCGAGGTAGGCGGGGAGGGTCATCTGCTCGTAGAGGCCGGGCGCGTCGGTCACCAGCCCGACGCGCGCGCGGACCCCCGCCGGGTCGCGCCGGATGTCGCACCCCGCCACGGTCGCCTCGCCCGCGCTCGGCCCGAGCAGCCCGGCGAGCATCCGCACCGTGGTCGTCTTCCCCGCACCATTCGGGCCGAGCAGGGCCAGGATCGCCCCGTCCGGCACCCGCAGCGAAAGGGCATCCACCGCCACGAACGCGCCGAAGTGCCGTGTCAGTCCGTGCGCCTCGATCACCATCATCTCCTTTGCCGCGTACCATCACGTCCGCCATAGCGTAGCGGATCGCCCCGCGCGGGTCACGCCGCATCGCAACGCAGCCTATCTACGACGCGGCGCTCGCCGCGTCGCACGCCCTCCGCGCCGGTGCGGTGTGCTAGAGTACCGAACGGCGCGAGCCGGACGGCACCGGTGGCGGGCGTGGCCCGCGCGCTGGCGACCAGGGGACGCGCACAGTGGCGCGGCGGCATCGCGTCGCCGCGTACAATTCGCTGGTATGGGGGAGAGGGGTGATGGGAATGGCAAAAGTACGCTGGGGGGTGCTGAGCACCGCCAATATCGGGCTCAAGAAGGTCCTGCCCGCGATGCGGCGGGGCGAGTATTGCGAGATCGCGGCGCTCGCGTCCCGCGACGAGGCGGCGGCGCGCGCGGCGGCGGCGAAGTTGGGCATCCCCACGTCCTACGGCTCCTACGAGGCGCTGTTGGCCGATCCGAGCATCATCGCCATCTATAACCCGCTGCCGAACCATCTGCACGTCCCCTGGACGATCCGGGCGCTCGAAGCGGGCAAGCACGTCCTCTGCGAGAAGCCGATCGCCCTCTCGGCGGCGGAGGCGCAGGGGTTGGTCGACGCGGCGGCGCGCTACCCGCACCTGAAGGTGATGGAGGCGTTCATGTACCGCTTCCACCCGCAATGGGTCCGCGCCAAGGCGATCGTGGACGCGGGCGGCGTCGGCGAATTGAAGACGATCAACTCCTTCTTCTCCTATTTCAACGACGACGCCAGCAACATCCGCAACCGCGCCGATGTCGGCGGCGGCGGGCTGATGGACATCGGCTGCTACAACATCTCCCTCTCGCGCTTCATCTTCGGCGCGGAGCCGACGCGCGTGCTCGGCATCATCGAGCGCGATCCCAACTTCGGGACCGATCGCCTCGCCTCCGGCATCCTCGACTTCGGAACCGGCACCGCCACCTTCACCTGCGCCACACAGCTCGCGCCGCACCAGCGCGCGAACATCTACGGCACGGGCGGGCGAGTCGAGGTCGAGATCCCGGTCAACGCGCCGCCCGACGCCCCCACGCGGATCTGGCACCAGCACGACGGCGCGACCGAGGAACTGACCTTCGACGCGGTCGATCAGTACACCATCCAGGGCGATCGCTTCGCCAGGGCGATCCTCGACGACACGCCGGTCCCCACCCCGCTCACCGACGCGGTCGCCAACATGCGCGTCCTCGAAAGCCTGGTGACGAGCGCGCGCGAGAACGCCTGGGTGGCGATCCGCTGATCGTCGGACACGAACCTGTCGCATACACGAGCGCCCCGGTGTCGTGCTGACACCGGGGCACCGCATCGTTCGCCCGTCGCGCGGGGCAGAGACCGTCCGCTACGGCGCGAGGACGACGCTCGCCGCGATCCGCTCGATCAGGTCGCGCGCGGCGGCATCATCCGGCTCCAGGAAGCCGTTCGCGTTGAACGAGCGCCCGTTCGCCAGCCAGAGGATCCGGTCGATCTCCTCCGGCACCGGCGTGCCATCCGGCGTGTCGGTGCGATTGTGGATGAAGCGGAGGCGGTAGGCGGGGAGGGTGCCGACCTGCACGCGATCCTGGCAGAGGAGCGTGAAACGGCCATTGGTCGCGACCGGCTCCTGGATCTGTTGCAGGATCTGGTCCTTGTACTCGTTCAGTTCCCGACCGGGCGCGTCGGCCACCGCCAGCGTCACCCCCGCGCCGGACGAGGCCACGACGCTGACATTCCCATCGGCCTCGGTGCGCGCGGTCCAGTCGTTCGGATACCGCGCCGTGAAGCGTCCCTGCGGATCACGGTAGGTCTGTCCGCCACCGAACGGGGCCGGGAGGGGGCCGCACCCCGCCGCGTCCGGCTTGCTGGCGAGGACACGCCGCCCGAACTGGCCGAGCTGGATGGTATTCAGGGCGGCGGCTTCCGGGTGCCGCTCGAAGCGCGCCCGCTCGAAGTACTGCACCGTGTATTGCCGACCATCCTCCAGGGTCTCGACCAACTCCTCCGAGAGCGGGAGGCCGAACTGGGCCATCCCGCCGTGCGCCTGCCAGTAGGCGACCAGATCGGGCGCGACGTTGTGCCCCGTCTCGGTGAAGAAGGTCGCCCCGCCCCGTGCCCGGGCTGAGGGATCGGCGAGGTGCATCATGCGCCCGAACTGGCCGAGTTGCACATCGTTGGGCGCGGCGGCTTCCGGGTGCGCTTCGAGGCGCACGCGCTCGAAATACTGCACCTGATAACTCTTCCCGTCCTCCAAGGTCTCGGTCCGCTCGTCGCTCAGCGGGTAGCCATTGAGCGCCAGGCCACCGTGCGCGTTCCAGTAATCGAGGAAGCGCCCGGAGACGCAGAGGCCGGTCTGCGCGAAGCACTGCGCCGCCGCCGCCCCGCGCACGCCGCCCGCCCACACCGGCAACGCCAGCAGCGCCGCCAGGACGATCATCATCCCTCGTCTAGACATCGTTCCTCCCTCGCCTTCGTCGCCAGATCGCGCGGGGCCGGTCCCCACGCCCATCAGATTGGGGGTCCGCCCAAGGCTAAGGGCCGGAAGTACGGCCTGACAACCACCCAAAAGTCCCCCCTGGCCCGCCAAGAGGCGCGCTGTTGACCGCGCCACAGGCGGGCGGTAGCATCGCCGCAGCAGCGCGCCGCGACCCGCGATAGAACGCGGTGATCGCGGGGCGGTAGCATGGGGGAGGACATTATGCACGGGATCACGATCGAGGCGGCGACGGACGCGGGGCTCGACCGGGACGCCCTGCGGCGGGCCTTCGCGCTCCTGACGGGGTGGACCGCGGACGGCACCTTGCCCGGCGCGGCGGCGCTGATCGCGCGCGGCGGACGGATCGCGGGGGAAGCCTATCTCGGCCTGGCCGCGCGATCGGGCGGGGCACCGGTCACCGCCGACACCATCTGGTCGCTGGCGTCGATCACGAAGCCGGTCACGGCGACGGCGGCGATGCTGCTGGTGGAGCGTGGATTATTCGCGCTCGATGAGCCGCTCGCCGACCTCCTGCCGGAGTTCCGCCACGCCCCCGCGACCGCCTTCGACCGCCGGGCGGTCACGGTGCGACAGGCGCTGAGCCACTGTTCGGGCCTGCCCGGCTTCTCCGAGGACAACCTGGACCTGCGGCGAGCCGGTCGCCCGCTCGACGACTTCATCCGCTCGTTCGTCCGGCAACCGCTCCTCTTCGCGCCGGGGACGCTACACATCTACAGCAATGTCGCGCTCGCGCTGGTGGCGGAACTCGTGGGCCGCGCGCTGACGGGGACGCTGGGGCGGGAGGTGGCGCACCCGGCGGTCGGCACCTACCACGCCTTCGTGCGGGACGCGATCCTGACGCCGCTCGGCATGGCCGACAGCGCCATCCCCGCGCCGCCCGCGTGGGCGGCGCGGATCGCCCAGGTATCCGGCACCGGGCAGGAGGGGACCGAGTGGGAGATGGCGAACTCGGCCTACTATCGCGGGTTGGGCATCCCCTGGGGCGGGCTGTTCAGCCGCCCGCGCGATCTCGTCCGTTTCGTCGATCTCTTCCTCCCCGCTGCGGGCGGGGCTCCGCGCAGCGGCACGGCGACCGGGACGCCGCTCCTCTCCCGTGCGACCGTGCGCGCGATGACGAGTGTCCAGGCCGCGCCCTCCGACGCGCCGCCCGATCTCGCCCCGGAATTGCGCGAAGGGATCCCGCCGATCGCCCGCGCGGCGGTCGAATGGGGGCTCGGCTGGGAGCTCAAGGGGGCGAAGCGCGGCCACCCCAGCGGCGACCTGACCTCACCCGCGACCTTCGGACACGGCGGCGCGAGCGGCACCTACGTCTGGACCGACCCGACCGAGGATCTCGTCTGCGTCCTCCTGACCAACCGCGCCAGCCGCACCGGCTGGTCCGAGGAGCGCCCGCGCCAGGCGCTCTTCGCCAATGCCGTGATGGGCGCGCTGCGCCGATGAATGGCGCGACCGACCCGCGCCGCCGTTGCGCGCCACCGCATCACCGGACCGCGCGGCGACGCGGCATGATATGGTAGGCACACCGCGCGCTCGATGCGTCATGGCGACCGGGAGATGCGGCCACAATCGCGCTGCGGATGATGATGGAGAAGGGGGAGTGGGCGATGGCGGGGAAACGACCGAATATCCTGCTGCTCTGCACCGACCAGCAGCGGTACGACGCGCTCGGCTGCTACGGGAACGAGGCGATCAGCACGCCGCACCTCGATGCGCTCGCCGCCGAGAGCGTCCTCTTCGAGCGCTGCTACGTGCAGAGTCCGGTCTGCGCGCCCTCGCGCGCCAGCCTGCTGACCGCGCGCTATCCCCACGCGCACGGCCTCTGGGCCAATGGGGTGACGCTGCCGCCCGGCCAGGAACGCTTCCCGACGGCGCTCGCCGCCGCCGCTTACGATTGCGGCATGATCGGCAAGATGCACCTGGCGGCCTGTCACGGCGGGCGCACCGAGCGGCGCGACCCCGACGACGGCTTTCGGGTCTATGAATGGGCGCATGACCCGACCCACGGCTCGCCGGAGAACGCCTATCACCGCTGGTTGGAGGCGGAGCATCCGGCCCTCTATGCGGCGGCGACCGCCAACGGGTTCGGTCGCGCCGGGCACGACGCGGTCGGCTTCGACACGCTCCCCACGGAGGCGCACTACAGCCGCTGGGTCGGCGAGCGGACGATCGATTTCCTCCAGCAGGGGCGCGACCCCGACCGACCGTTCTTCCTCTGGGCCAACTTCTACGACCCGCACCACCCCTTCGTCGCCCCGCAGGAATGGGTGGACCGCTACGACCCCGCGGCCGTCCCCGCCCCGCTCGGTGGCCCGGCGGAGCTGGCGGACCGCCCCGCCATCCTGACCGCCGCGTCGCAGAAGAGCTACGCGGGGATCGCCCGCGGCTTCGCCGAGTACAGCGCCGCCGAGATCCAGGGGATCGTCGCGGCGTATTACGCGATGGTCTCCCTGGTGGACGACGAAGTCGGGCGGATTCTCGCCACCCTCGCGCAACTCGGCCTCGCCGACGATACCCTGGTCATCTTCACCAGCGATCACGGCGAGATGCTCGGCGACCACGCCCTGCTGTTGAAGGGGCCGATGATGTACGAGGGGGCGACCCGCGTGCCGCTGATGCTCCGCTGGCCGGGACGGCTCCCCGCTGGCGCGCGCCGCGCCGATCTCGTGCAGTGGCTCGACCTCGGCCCGACGATCCTCGACGCGGCGGGGCTACCGCCGCTCGCGCGCGGGCAGGGGGCCAGCCTGCTGCCGCTGGCGCGCGACGACGACGATGCGCCGCGCCGGGGCTGGGCCATCTGCGAGTATCGCGACAGCGGGCACCCCTACGACCCGCCGGTCCACGTCACGATGCTGCGCCGGGGCGACCACAAGCTGATCGTCCACCACGGCCCGCCCGCGACCGCGCGCCGCCGCACGGGCGAACTCTACGACCTCGCCGCCGACCCGCAGGAGCAGCGCAACCTTTGGGACGATCCGGCCAGCGCCGCCCTCCGCAACGATCTCATGGCCGAACTGCTCGATGTGCTGGTCGCCACGGAAGACCGCTCACAGCCGCGCGAGGCGTACTGGTGAGACGCGGGCCTATCGTTCCGCCCATCTGATCCGACCACGCGCCGCCGCCCCGGCCCGTGGATGGACCGGGGCGGCGGCGGTGCATGCGGGGAGGGAGCGGGCGCTATGCCCTCAGCAGCAGCCGCGTGACGTAGGGCAGGATGCCGCCGTGGCGGTAGTAGAGCACATCGAGCGGGGTGTCGAGGCGGGCCAGCACCGGGAACTCGGTCGTGGTGCCGTCCGCGCGGTGCGCGCGTACGGTGACGTGCATCCCCGGCTTCAACTCGCCATCGAGGCCGACGACATCGTAGACCTCGCTGCCGTCGAGGCCGTGGGTCTCGCGGTTCTCACCGGCCAGGAATTGCAACGGCAGCACGCCCATCCCGACGAGGTTGGTGCGGTGGATCCGCTCGAACGACTCCACCAGCACCGCGCGGATGCCGAGGAGCAACGTCCCTTTCGCCGCCCAGTCGCGCGAGGAACCGGTGCCGTACTCCTTGCCGCCGAGGACGACCAGCGGTGTCCCCTCCTCCTGATACTTGAGGGCGGCGTAGTAGATCCGCATCTTCTCGCCGTCCGGCTGGTGGATCGTCCAATCCCCTTCCTGGCCGGGGACGAGCAGATTGCGGAGCCGGACGTTGCCGAAGGTGCCACGGATCATCACCTCGTGATTGCCGCGCCGCGCGCCGTAGGAGTTGAAGTCGCGCCGCAACACGTCGTTGCCGATCAGGTACTCGCCAGCCGGGCTATCGACCGGGATCGAACCGGCGGGCGAGATGTGGTCGGTCGTCACCGAGTCGCCGAAGACGCCGAGAGCGCGCGCGCCCGTGATATTCCCCGGCTCGATCGGCGTCGGCTGTAAGTCCATCAGGAAGGGCGGCTCCTGCACGTAGGTGGAGTCGGGATCCCAGGCGTAGAGGTTGCCGGTCGGGACCGGCAGCGACCGCCACCGCTCGTCCCCCTCGAAGACGCTGGCGTACTCCTTGGCGAAGATCGCCGGTGTCACCGCCGCCGCCATCGTCTCCTGCACCTCGGCGGTGGTCGGCCAGATATCGCTCAGGTAGACCGGCTGACCATCGTTGCCGACCCCGAGCGAGTCGGTCGTCAGATCGATGTCGATCGTCCCGGCCAGCGCGTAGGCCACGACCAGCGGCGGCGAGGCCAGATATTGCGCGCGCACCAGCGGGTGGATGCGCCCGGCGAAGTTGCGGTTGCCGCTCAGCACCGCCACCGCCGCCAGCCCCTCGCGGCTGATCGCCTCGTCGATCGACTCCGGCAGCGGGCCGCTGTTGCCGATGCAGGTCGTACAGCCGTAGCCGACGAGGTTGAAGCCGAGCTGGTCGAGGTAGGGGGTCAGCCCCGCGTCGTTCAGGTACTCGGTGACGACCTTCGAGCCAGGCGCGAGGCTCGTCTTGACCGTCGGGCTGACCTTCAGGCCGCGCTCGACCGCCTTCTTCGCCACCAGCCCCGCCCCGACCATCACGGCGGGGTTCGAGGTGTTGGTGCAGGAGGTGATCGCCGCGATGACGAGCGAGCCGTGGCGCAGCGAGCCGCGCCGGACCTGTCCCTCCTCGCCGCGCACCATCACCGGCACCGCCTTCGCCGCAGGATCGATCGTGACGGTGTGCGCGCCCGGCTCCGGCGTGCTGCCGGGGATCACCGCCGCGCTGGTCGGCTGCTCGCCCGCCGCGCCGAAGTACTGTGGGAACGCGCCACGGAAGTTCTCCTGCACGTCCGGCAGCGCCACGCGGTCCTGCGGGCGCAACGGCCCGGCCACGCTCGGCACGACCGTATCGAGATCCAGTTCGAGGAAGTCGTTGAAGATCGGGTCCGGCGTCTCGTCGGTGCGGAAGAAGCCCTGTTCCTTCGCGTACCACTCCACGAGCTGCACCGTCCGCTCCGGGCGCCCGGTCAGGCGCATGTAGCGCAACGTCTCCTCGTCGATCGGGAAGAGGCCGGTCGTCGCGCCGTACTCCGGGGCCATGTTCGCCAGCGTGGCGCGGTCGGCCAGGCTGAGCTGGCTGAGGCCGCTGCCGAAATACTCCACGAACTTGCCGACGACGCCCTTGCGCCGCAACATCTGCGTCACGGTCAGCACCAGGTCGGTGCCGGTCACGCCGTCGCGCAGCTTGCCGCTGAACTTGAAGCCGATCACCTCCGGCGTCACCAGCTCCATCGGCTGACCGAGCATCACCGCCTCGGCCTCGATGCCGCCGACCCCCCAGCCGAAGACGCCGAGGCCGTTGATCATCGTCGTGTGGGAGTCGGTGCCGACCACCGTATCGGGGTAGACGGTGGTCACGCCGTCCGTCTCGCGGCTGTAGACCGCCGTCGCCAGATATTCGAGGTTGACTTGATGGATGATGCCGGTGCCGGGCGGCACCACCTGGAAGCCGTCGAACGCCTGCTGCGCCCAGCGGAGGAGGGCGTAGCGCTCGCCGTTGCGCTCGTACTCGAACTCCACGTTGCGGGCCAGCGCCAGCGTCGAGGCGTAGACATCGACCTGCACCGAGTGGTCGATGACCAGATCGGTCTGCACCAGCGGATTGACCCGCCCCGCGTCGCCACCGAGCCGCGAGACGGCCGCGCGCATCACCGCGAGGTCCACCACCGCCGGGACGCCGGTGAAGTCCTGCAAGACGACGCGGGCGGGCATGAACGGGAAGACCCGCGGGGGCGCACCGGCGGTCGGGTTCCAGCGCGCCAGCGCCAGCGCATCCTCCTCGGTGACGTTGACGCCATCGACGTGGCGCAGCACATTCTCCAGCAGCACCTTCACCGCGTACGGCAGGCGGGTCAGGTCGATCCCGCGCTCGCTCAACGCCGCCAGGCTGTAATACCGCACCGCTCCATTCGGCCCATCATAGGTACGTCGCGCGCTCGCCAGTCCAGCAGCCATGATTCCTCCTCCGTCGCTGTATACTCAGCCGCCCGCGACACGCCCGCCGTTGCCGGCACCCGTGTCTTGCGGCGCGTCATACTGAGGATAGTATCGCACGTCCACGGCGATCGCCTCCTACCTGAGCTAGTATCTCCCCTCCTCAGCCATAAGTCAAAGACAAAGGCCGTCTACTCATGATAAGCTACGCTTATACCCGAACGCTTCGTATCGGGGCCATGCGGAAGGATGGGGGCTCGTGGAACTACGCCAGCTGCGCTACTTCGTCGCCGTCGCCCAGCGGCGACACTTCACCGCCGCCGCCGCCGCGCTCGGCGTGGCCCAACCGGCCCTCTCGCAGCAGATTCGCGGATTAGAGCGAGAACTCGGCGTGGAATTGCTCGATCGCAGCGGTCGGCGCGTGCGCCCCACCCCGGCGGGCGAGGCATTCCTGCGCCGCGCCGAGCGGATCCTGGGGGAGGTCGCCAACGCGGGCGCGGAGATGGCCGAGTTCGCCGGGGCGACGCGCGGGCGGGTGACCGTCGGCGCCCTCCCCTCGCTGGCGGAGCACCAGTTGCCGCGCCTCGTGGCGGGCTTCCACGCGCGGCACCCCGGCCTCGAGCTCGATTTGCGCGAGGAGCGCACCGCGCGCCTGCTGGCGCTGGTGGCGGCGGGGGAGGTCGATCTGGCGCTCCTCCACCAGCCGAACGTGCCGAATGCCGACCCCGCGCTGACGATCGAGCCGCTCTTCACCGAGGAGTTGGTGGGCGTGGTCGCGCCCGCGCACCCGCTGGCGGCGCGCGGGGCGCTGCCGCTGGCGACCCTGCGCGACGAGCCGTTCATCCTGACCAAGTCCGGCTCGGTGATCCGCGACACCATCCTGACGGCCTGCACCGCCGCCGGGTTCACCCCGCGCGTGGCGTTCGAGTCGGGCGGCGCGGCGACGGTGCGCGCCCTCGCGGCGGCGGGGCTGGGCGTGGCGATCCTGCCGCGCTCCGAGGCGACCCTCGGCGGGGCCGCGCTCGCCGCACTGACCCTCACCCCGCGCCTGACGCGCACCGTCGCGCTGGCCCGCGCGGCGGGGGGCTATCACTCGGCGGCGGCGGGCGCCTTCAGCGCCCTGGCGCGCGAGGCGTTGCGGAGGGAGTGACCGGTTATCGGTCGTCGGTCGTCAGTCGTCAGCAGAGCGGGTACGAGGGGGAGATGTACGGCAGGGTGGCCGACGAAGTCAACACACAAGGGTACAGCTAGGCGTGTTGTTATGCGCTTGCATGTCGCCCGGATCGGGCGTGAGTCGCCTGCATGTCGCCTGGATCGGGCGCGATAGGAGAAGTGTATGCTCATTCGCGCGGCCAACGCGGGCGATATGGCCGTGATCGCGCGCTTCTTCCGCGTCATCGTCGCGGCGGGCGAAAGCTATGCCTATCCCGAGAACCTGGACGAGCGGGGGATCGCGGACCTCTGGCTGGAATCGCCGCCGGGTCGCTGTGTCGTCGCGGTGAGCGACACGGGCGTGGTGGTGAGGAGCGCCAAGATGGGGCCGAACCGGCCAGGACGCGGGGCGCACATCGCGACGGCCCGTTTCATGGTCGATCCGGTGGCGCAGGGCCAGGGGATCGGTCGCGCTGGGCGTGGAGGCACTACGCTGGGCGCGCGAACAGGGCTTTCACGGGATGCAATTCAACGCGGTGGTGGAAACCAATGTCGCGGCGGTACACCTCTGGCGCTCGTTGGGCTTCGCTATCATGACGACGATCCCCGCAGCGTTCGCGCATTCGCGGCATGGCCGGGTCGGCTTGCATGTGCTGTACCAACAACGCTGAACGAGCAGCGCGGGAGGCCCGACGAGCGCTCGTCGGGCCTCCCACCGTACTATCGCGAAGCGGCGTGCCCGGTCCCTACCGGGTGAGGCGGGAGAGGTCGCGGACGTCCGAGGCCGCGAAGCCGCCGCCGGTGTTCGGCAGGCCAGGCATCGGCATCGGCGAGGGCGACGGTGTCGGCGAGGGCGACGGTGTCGGCGAGGGCGACGGTGCCGGCGAGGGCGACGGTGCCGGGGCCGCCTTGATGAACGGGCCGACGATCGCCAGCACCTCGTCCGGGGTGCGCGGGGTCTCGAACGGGCTCGGCGCGAAGAGGTTGGTGCCGGGCGCGACCAGGTCGGCCAGCGCGGCGGTGTGCTCGGCCTCGATCGCGTGGATGCTGAGCGCCGCCTCGAGGACGTCGAAGTTCTTGATGCTGCCCGCCGCGCCGAGGTAGGCGCTGACGCCGACCGCCTCGACGGTCTGGAAGAACTTGACGATCCCCGCCGCGTCGGTCGGGACGGAGGAGAAGTCGAGGGCGGGCGCCTGCACCGGGGTGCCGCCGAGCTTGGGGATGGTGGCGAGCAGGGCGTTGACGTGGTCCTGCTCCTGCTGGCCGAACGCCTTGAAGTAGGCGGCGGCGCGGCCCGTGAGGACGCCGGCGTCGTTGATCGCCTTGTAGGCGGCGGCCTCCAGGTACTCCAGCGTCAGCGCGTAGTTGAGGATGGTCACGTCGTTGTCCAGCGGGGCCGCACCGGCCTCCTGGGCACCGAAGTTCAACGCCGGGCCACCGATCGCCGCGAAGAGCGGTGCGCCGAGGAACGAGAGCGCCGCCGCGCTCGTACCGAGCGCCAGGCTCCCCTTGAAGACGGTCCGCCGCGAGTAGTTACCCTGTAGATGATCGTGCAACAGCGTCATCGAAGATACTCCCTTCATCACCGCAACGTGCTGGCGGGCTGCATCGGCACGCAGCCCCTGCGCGCCGACACACCGACCATGCCCCTTCGTGCCGCGTTTCGCGCATACGTGTCGGGTTGGCCGGGACCAGCCCTCCCCGCCCTTATAGGGCGGGGAGCGGTCAGCCCCACTTAGCTCCCGAACGCCGCACGCAGATCGGCGCTTGCCATCGCCTGTGCCTGCTTCGCCTTGGCGATCACCATCGGCATGCTGAAGAACTCGTGCATCACGCCGGTGTAGCGCATCGACTTGACCGCCACGCCCGCGTCGCGCAGCCGCTGGGCGTAGGCTTCGCCCTCGTCGCGCAGCGGATCGATCTCGTCGGTGATCACCGTCGCCGGGGCCAGGCCGCTCAGGTTGGGCGCGCGCAATGGCGAGACCTGGGGATTCGCCCCATCCTGCGGGCTCGACAGGTAGTAGCGGAAGAACCACTGCATCGCCGGCTTCGATAGCGGCACCGCCTCCGCGTTCTCCTGGTAGGAAGCCGTGTCGAACGCGAAATTGGTGATCGGATAGACCAGGAGCTGGTAGATCGGCTGCGGCGCACCCTCCGCCTTGGCGCGCAAACAGACCGCCGCCGCCAGGTTGCCGCCCGCGCTCTCGCCCGCGACCGCCACGCGCTTCGGGTCGCCCCCGAACTGCGCCGCATTGGCGAGGACGTAGCGGTAGGCGGCGTAGGCGTCGTCGTGCGCCGCCGGGAAGCGGTGCTCCGGCCCCTGGCGGTAATCGACGGAGATGACCACCGCCTTCGCCCCATTGGTCAGGCCGCGCGCGGAGGCGTCGTACACATCCTTGTTATAGAGCACCCAGCCGCCACCGTGGAAGTAGACGACCACCGGGAACGGCCCCGTCCCCGCCGGGGTATACACACGTGTCGGGAGTGGACCACCGGGGCCGGGGATGGTCGTGTCCATCACCTTGCCGACCGGCTCGGGATCGGTGCTCAGGCCGCGCTTCTTCGCCACCGCCAGCGCCGCGTCGCGCACCGACGGCCCCTGGCGGGCCTCCTGCGGCGTCAGGACATTCGGCGGCGGACCCTGGGCGGCGATCTGATCGATCACCTCCTGCGCGTCGGCGTCGGCGGGGTGCTGATCGGCCCCCGGCCCGAGGATCCCGCCGATCATACCCAGCACATCCTTCGGGCGCAGCAGATCCTCGAACGACTTCGGCACCGGATTGGTATTCGGATCGATCAGCGTGCGGATGATCGCGGTGTGCCGCGCCTCCACCGCCACGATCGACCCGGCCACGCCGAGGATCATCTTGCTCACGATCTCGCGCGCCGCGCCATCGTAGGCGGCGACACCGGTCGCCTCCAGCTTCTGCGCCACCGCCAGGATCCCGGCCTGCGTGCTGAGATCGCCCAGCTTGTCGAAGGCGTAGCTCTTACGCGCCTTCACCGGCATGCCGCCAGCGTCCTGGATCCCCTTGGTGATCGCGTCCACATGGGCCTGCTCGTCCGCGCCGATGACGGCGAGATACTTGGCGGCATTCCCCTGCAACTTGCCCGAAGCAAGCACCATTTTATAGAACGTATTCTCCAGATGCTCCAAGGTCAGCGCGTAGTTCAGAACCATCAGGTCGTTCTCGAAGATCGGCGCCATTGCTCACTCCCTCCCTAGCGGATCGCATCAGCGACGTATCGTTTCGGTATCAACGAACCCCTAACGTAACCCCATCGGAGCGCGACAGCCACGCCCCACCGCGACGCGCCAACGAACCGCGCCTTGCTCCTTCGCATACCCCCGCCGTGGTGACGGCGGGGGTATGCGCGCACCGGCGCGGGCGATACAGCCCCGTCGCAGCCCCTCGATCCCACCCCTTCCCCGTCGTCGATCGTCGTTCCGTACCGCAGGAGGGCAGATGCACAAAATGTGCCACGCCCTTCATCAAATCTTCACGCGGCTGGCGAGCAGCGCGCGCGTCATCGCGCAAGTACGTGGCAAACGGGCCGTACCCGGCTCGCGTATCGTCGGTGCGCGCGGCAAGGATGCCCGCGAACAGGTGCAGGAGCGTGCGCTGTTGCGCGTCTGGGGGAACGATGAACGCGCGATTCGCAGCCATCGCGCCGTCGGCCGCATCGAGGAGGGTCGCCTACGCGACCATGCCTGGAGCGCGGGGTGCTACCACGATCTGGTGCTGATGGGCATCCTGCACGGCGAGTGGCGTGCGGCGCAGGCGAGATAATTACCCCACCTGTTGTCAGCATTGCCGGGCCAGGGATGATTCGAGTTGGCAAAGCATTGCGTGCCGGCGGCGATGACGCTACAAGTGTAGCGTCATCGCCGCCAGCACGATAGAATCGTACGCCCACGATGATTATGAAGGAGGAGCGATGAAGCATATCGGTGTGCGCGAATTCAAAGATCGGGCGAATGCCTTGCTGAGCGCGGACGAACCGCTGATCATCGAGCGGCACGGACGCGCGATCGGTGCCTACATCCCGTTTGGACAGCCCGATCGGGAAGCGGCGGCGAACGCGGCCAAGGCGCTTACTACGACACTCGACGCGCTCTACGCGCAAACTGGGATGACAGAAGATGATCTCGTCGCCGAGTTCTTGCGCGATGATGACATCAAGCCGGGACGCTGACCGGCGATGGATTTAATCGCCGATACCAGCGCGATCGTGAGCGAACTCCTCCGCGCACGGGGACAGGCGCTGCTCCGACATCCCATGTTGACTTGGTTCGCCACCGAGGAGATCGCCAGCGAGGTTCACCACAAAGTCCCGCGCCGTGTCAGTGCGCTCGGCGCGCGGCGCGGGCTAGCGCACGCGACCGCCGCCGCGCTCGGGGCGAGCACACTCCACCTCTTCGACACAACGATCCGGATCATCCCGCGCACCACGTACACACCGCTGCTCGCCAGCGCCGCAACGCGGATCGGCGATCCCGACGATCGGGCAACGGTCGCCCTGGCCCTTGCTATGGGGGCGGGCATCTGGACGCTGGACCACGATTTCTTCGGTATCGGCTTACCGGTCTGGAGCACGGACGTATTGCTCAGACACATCGCGACGCCCTGAACCGTCGCCAGTTGCTGCCGCGCGGTCGCGGAACGCGAGCGGGTGTACCAGCGCCCCCCGACGCCTTACCCCTCCTCGCCATCGATGAACTCGCAGCCCTTCGCCAGGAGCAGCGCGGTCCGTTGCGGGTCCGCGCCCAGTTCGCCGCGTGCCAGCGCCGCCATCGTCGCCGCTTCGCGCGCCTGGAGCGCCCGCGCCGCCGCGAGGACCGTCGCCGCCTCCCCCTGCGGCACGATCACCACGCCGTCCTCATCGCCGACCACGATGTCGCCCGGACGCACCACCGCCCCGCCACAGGCGATCGCGATGTTTACCTCGCCCGGCCCCTCCTTGTACGGCCCGGCGGGGGTCGCGCCGCGCGCGTAGATCGGCAAGCCGAGCGCGCGCAGGCCCGCCACGTCGCGCATCGCGCCGTCCACGATCATCCCGCACAACCCCTTCAGTTGCGCGCGGCGGGCCATCAACTCCCCGACGATCGCCCGACTGAGATCGCCGCCCGCATCGACGACCAGCACATCGCCCGACCCTGCGAGATCGAGCGCGGCGTGGACGAAGAGGTTGTCCCCCGGCGCGGTGCGGACGGTGATCGCCGTGCCGAGCATCGTCCCGCCCGGTGCGCCGTAATAGCGGAGCGCGGGGTGCATACAGCGGCTCCGCGCCATGCAATCGCCGATGTTCGACGGCGGCAGCCCCGCGAAGCCCGCCACGAGTTCGCGCGCCGGGCGGCGCACGGCGGTATAGATCCTCTGCCCGATCGGCATAGTATTCCTCCTTCTATCAATCGTCCTATCAATCAATCGTCTACGCAGCCGTTTGGTGCTACACCCTCAGCAGCCTGCGCGACCCCTGGCACCCATCGGGCGCTGTGCCAGACTCCCCACCGCGATTGTGCCACAGACACCGCCATGAGGTCGTCGAGGAAAGAGTGTCCCCGGCGTACGAGTGCGCCGGGGACACCCTTCCACGCCCTGTTGTATCGGGTCGGCGCAGCGCGTAGCTCACCGCCTGGGTGCGGTCGCTCACGGTCAGGTTGTGGAGGATCGAGGATAATGATGCGCTGTGTGCGTCTGTAACCCGGTATCGAGCGTCTGGATGACGACTCACAACCGCGTACCGGACAAGGCGTTTCTCTTACAACGGCAGAGCCGGGCAGGAACGGCGCACGGAAACGTTGAAAGGCAAGCCGAGATGCGGAAACAACGACTGGTGCTCGCCCTGCTCATGGTCGCGACGCTCGCGGGCGGTGCGCTCGCGCGGACGCCCCACGTCCGCGCGGCGGGGGCGTGCTTCCAGGAGACCGGCTTCTGCATCCAGGGCCGCTTCCTCGCCTACTGGCAGGCGAACGGCGACCTCGCCCGCAACGGCTACCCGCTGACCGACGAGCGGCAAGAGACCTTGGAGGACGGCCAAACCTACACCGTGCAGTACTTCGAGCGCGTCCGGCTCGAATACCACCCGGAGAACCCCACGCCCTACGATGTCCTCCTCGGCCAGTTCGGGCGACGCATCCTGCTGGAAGAGTACGTGGTGGCGCGCGAGAACTACCCGGTCGCCGTCGCCCCCGTGACGGCGCAGCCGGGGCAGGCGTATTTCCCTGAGACCGGGCACAACATCAGCCCGCTCTTCCTCGCCTACTGGCAAGCCAACGGCGGGCTGGCGCAGTTCGGCTACCCGCTCACCGAGGAGCGCTGGGATACGCTCGGGACCGGCGCGAGCGCCTGCTGTCGGACACAATACTTCGAGCGGGCGCGCTTCGAGTACCATCCCGAGAACGCGGGCACGCCGTACACGATCCTCCTCGGCCAGTTCGGGCGGCGCATCCTCGAAGAGGACGCCCTGCTGACCGGCCCGCTCGGCCAGCTCTTCGCGGGCGACGAACGGGTGCGCGGGCTGCTCGGCAGGCCAACCGGCCCGGCAACAACGTCGGACGGGGCCGCGCAGGCGTTCGAGCGCGGGCTGCTCCTCTACGAGGGGGCCGGACGCCGCATCTTCGTCCTCTGCGGCGATCCCCAGGCCGGGATGCTCGTCACGAGCGGCCAGTACCCCACCGAGCGGCAATTCCCCGCCTTCGCCGATACCTGGCAGGAAGGGGACGACCCCGGCGGCGGTGCCGGGCCGACGGCGGGACTCTACCTCCCACGCCGTGGCTTCGGGAAGGTCTGGCGCGAGAATCCGGGGGCGGTCAAGGGCTGCGTCGGCTACGCGACAACGCCGGGCGAGACGGGCTACCGGATCATTACGCAGGCGTTCGCGGGCGGCTTCATGCTGACCGATCCGCAGGGCGGCATCTACGTCATCCCGACCATCTTCGGCAAGTGCTGCAGCCTGGGCGGCAGCTACCAGCGCTACGCGATCCCCGCGCGATAAGGAGCTATACGGTGCGCTTACAACGCCTGCTGGCGATCCTGACCTTCGCGGCTGTGCTCCTCGGCGGGCCGTTTGCCGCCCCTCACCCCGCCGCCGCGCAGGCGGAGCAATGCTTCCCGGAGACCGGCTTCTGCGTGCGCGATCGGTTCCTGGATTACTGGCAGGCCAACGGCGGCCTCGCGCGCAACGGCTTCCCGCTCAGCGACGAGCGCCGCGAACTCCTCGAAGATGGCAACGAGTACACCGTGCAGTACTTCGAGCGCGTCCGCCTTGAGCTGCACCCCGTGAATCCACCGCCGTATGACGTGCTCCTCGGCCAGTTCGGGCGGCGGGTCTACGCGGGGACGGTCGCGGATCCGCTGCTCGCGATCGACGAGCGGTTCCGCGCCTACTGGGAGGCGAACGGCAGGCTGGCCCAGTTCGGCTACCCGGTCTCCGGGTCCTACCCGGAGCAGCTGGAGGATGGCACCATCTACACGGTGCAGTACTTCGAGCGCGTCCGGCTCGAATACCACCCGGAGAACCAGCCCCCCTACACTATCCTGCTCGGCCAGTTCGGTCGGCAGATCCTCGCCGAGAACGCGCTGATCGCGGAGCCGTTCCGCTACGTCTTCATCGTGCGGCGGGCGGTCGGACGGCCGCTTGCGGCGGCGACGGTGACGCCCGCCACCTACCTGCCGTTCGAGCGCGGCGCGCTGCTCTACCAGGCCGACACCCGGACAATCCACCTCTTCGACTTTGCACTGGGCGCGGACGGCGGTGGCCACGCCACCTTCCCCGACACATGGAACCCGGGCCAGCCTGTCGGCGGCGGGCCGGGGCCGACCCCCGGCCTCTACGAGCCCGGTCGCGGCTTCGGCACGCTGTGGCGCGAGCACCCCGAGGTGCGCGCCCAGTTGGGCTACGCCACGGCCCCGGCGGAGACAGGGTACACGCTGACGGCTCAAACGTTCCAGACCGTGCCCTTGTCGCGGGCAGGGGTAACCCTCTACACGCGACCCGATGGGCAAACCGCCTATGCGGTGAATCAAGTGACCTACTTCATCCTCCCGCTGCACTGAACGGGTGACAGACGGCGCGGCGCGGCATCGTGGTCCCGGTGGCGATGGCAGCGCCGGGGAGGAGCGCTGCGGACACTCCCGCGCGGCGGTCATGGTACGGTTGCCATCATGGAATCGTCCGTCTCGTCATCACATACGCCGTCTCGCCGCACGATCATCGCCTGTTTTCTTCTTTACCGACCCTACCGCGCCGAGCACGAGCATTATCGCGCGTAATACGATACCCCCGCCTCAAAAAAGGAGGCGGGGGCGCTTGCGATCCCAGGTATGCCTGCGGGAGCGACGCTACACGTTGTCGCCGAGCTTGATCCAGCCGTGGCGCAGCGCGTAGATCACCGCCTGGGTGCGGTCGTTCACGGCCAGCTTGCGGAGGATCGAGGTGATGTGGTTCTTCACCGTCTGGTCGCTGATCGAGAGGAGCCGCGCGATCTCCTTGTTGGAATTGCCGCGCGCCACGCAGTCGAGGATCTCGACCTCGCGCGGGGTCAGCGGCGAGAAGACCGTGTCCGAAGCCTCGTCGAGGGTCGCCAACTCGCGGAACTGATCGAGCACCTTGGAGGCGACGAACGGGCGCGACAGCACGTTCTCGTTGATCAGGTATTCGCCGCGACCGACGCGCCGGATCAGCGAGATCAGGTCTTGCGCGGCGATGTCCTTGATCGCGTAGGCCGAGGCTCCGACGCGGATCGCGTGGAACAGTTGCTCGTCGTCCTCGTGCAGCGTCAGGATGATCACCGCCATCTGCGGGTGCCGCCGCTTGAGGATGCGCGTCACCTCCAGGCCGTTCATGCCCGGCAAGTTGATGTCGCAGAGGACGAGATCGGGCAGGAGGATGTCCGCCTGCTGGATCGCCGCCTGCCCATCGGCCACCTCGCCGATGATATCGAGATCGGGCTGATTGCTGAGGGTCCAGGTGACGCCCTGACGGAAGAGCGGATGATCATCGATCAACAGAATCCGCACTTTATTCATACTCGGGATGCCTCCTCAACACGTCACCGCGCGCGGCAAACTGAATGTGATCGTCGTACCCCCGCCGGGCCGACTCTCGACCAGGAGCTCGCCGCCGACCGAGGCGGCACGCTCGCCCATCCCGCGCAGGCCCGCACCGGAGAGCAGGGTCGATTCCGTCTGCTGGGGGACGAAGCCACGGCCATTGTCCCGGATCGTCGCGGTCAGCACCTCGTCGTTCGCTTCCAGCCGCACCACCACCACCGTCGCCCGCGCGTGTTTCTGGATGTTTTGCAGCCCCTCCTGCACGATGCGGAAGGTCTGCAACTCCTCATCCTTGTTCAGCGTCGGCAGGCGATCGGGGAGTTGGAGATCGACATTGAGCTTGAAGAAGGTGCGATATTCGTTGATGTAGCGTTGCAACGTCAGCAGCAGACCCCGATCGGCCAGCGATGACGGGCGGAGATCGAACTGGAAGCGTCGTACCTCCAGCAACCCTTCGCGCATCGTCGCCTTGAGGCGGGCCAACTCGTCGGTCAATTGTTCCGGCGAGCGCCGCGCGATCTGCTCGCAGAGTTCGAGGCCGAGGATCGCGTTCGCCAGCACCTGGGCCGGCCCATCGTGGATCTCGCGCGCCAACCGCGAGCGCTCCTCCTCTTGCGCCTTGATCATCGCGATCCGCTCGACCAGCCGCCAGACATCGACGGTCGGCGAGTCCTCCCCCTGCGGGGTGAACTGATTGCGGCTGACTGTCAGCAGATTGCTGAGGCCATTAAGCTTCGAGGCGAGGCCGTCGCACGACATCAGCTGCTCGCCGAGGTCGCGCTCCGCATCGCGGAACGACCTGAGGTTGAGCGGGTTGCCCGCGTCCGCCCCCTCCGCCCGCGCGTTCTCGTAGAAACGCGCGCTCAACTCATCGAGCGCCGCGCTGAGGCGACGGCGCTCGGTATCAAGTTGCGCTCGGAGGGTTTCGACGCGCCGTTCGAGATCGCCGATTTGCGTCTCACTCCCGGTGATGATCGCCAGCGCGTCGCTGTTCAGCTCCGCGAGTCGCTCGGCGCCGCTCATAGTCTCCTCGATCGTGCGGCGAGATCCTGTACGGCATCGCCCGTGTTGGGCAGGTTCTTCGACCAGTGACACCGACATGGAACCCCCACGACGCGGGTACGATCGCCAATGCCTATGCCAAAAACCGGACGTGGCGGAGTATACCATACCCATTCGGGTGAACGGATAGAGAACATGATCTGCGGCATAGTACCAAAGTACCAGATTCCGGTCGCTCCCCCTCCCAGTACCGGACAAATAGCCCGGGACGGGCCGGTGTGGCCCGTCCCGCGTGGTGTTCCGCACTATTCGTCAGGGTATCAGCGCTGTTTCAGCGCGTCATTCCCTTGCTGCGCGGCGTTATCCAGCAGCTTCTGCGGATCCTGGCTCGGGTCGCCGATGATGGCGGTCCAGGCATCCTGGATGAAGGTCCGGGTGTCCTGCGTCCCCTTGACCGAGGTCTCCGGGCGCGAATACTGCTGGATCTCCGTCACCGCCACCTGATACGGCGGCAGCTTCGTGAACTGATCCTTCACCGTCTGCGTGTCCGCCGAGGACCGCCGCACCGGCAAATAGCCGGTCGCGGCGCTCCACTGCGCGCTGACGTTGGTGGAGGCGAAGTACTTGACGAAGAGCCACGCCGCGAGTTGCTTCTCCGGCGAGTTCGACTTGAAGAGGGTCACGTTACCGCCGTAGCTGGTCGTGACCGGGGTGCCGCCGTTGGCCCCCTGCGGCAGCATCGCGACGTTCCAGTTGAACTTCGCACCCTTGTCCACGGCGGTCTTGTAGAACGAGAGGCCGGACGAGGAGCCGAGGGTGAAGACGACCTTGCCGTCGCCGAACGCCGCCTGATCGTCGTTCGCCTTGGAGATCTGGTAGGCGCAGCCGCTCTTGACCATGTCCGCGGTGTCGCGCAGGAACTTGACGCCCGCCGGGCCGTTGAAGGCCCAGCCCTTCCGGTCGTCGTTGATCAGCTTGCCGCCGTTGGCGTAGACCGCGCCGTTGAAGGTCGAGGCGTCGATGTTGATCGCGTAGCCCTTCGTGTCGCCGGTGAACTTCTTGCAGGACGACACGAACTCGTCCCAGCTCTTCGGCGGCGTCAGGCCCGCTTCCTTCAGCTTGTCGGCGTTGTAGTACATCACCAGCGCGCTCTTCGTGAAGGGGAAGGAGAGCATCTGGTTGTTGTACTCGGGGTACTGATTATCGGTGATGTAGACCGGGTAGAAGTCCTGGATGTCCTGCGCGCTCAGGCCGTACTTGCTGGAGTTGACGTAGTCCTCCAGCGGCAGGACCACGTTCGCCGCCTGATACTCGGAGACGAAGCTCTCGTAGGCGACCGACAGGTCCGGCAGCCCGCCGCCGTTGATCGCGGCGATGCTCTTCTTGTAGATGTCGGTGTAGGTGCCCTGGTTCTGCGCGTCGATCGTGATGTTCGGGTTCGCCGCCTGGAAGTCGGCGATGACCTTGTTCAGCGCCTCGGCGTTCGGGCCGGTCTGCGAGTGCCAGAAGGTGAGCGTCACCGGCGAGGAGATGGTGACGTTGTCGACGGCGGTGCCGCTGCCCGGCTTGAGGCCGTAGTCGTTGGCGGCACCGGCGGCACCGGCATTGACCCCGGTCGAGGGGGTCGCGCCCGCGCGGGTCGGGGTCGTCGCGCCGCCCGTTGCGGCGGCGGTGCGGGTCGCGGCACCGGTCGCCGCGCCACCGGCGGCACCGGATGTCGGGGCCGCCGAAGCGGCGGCGGTCGTGGGGGCGCTGCTGGCCCCGGTCGAACCGGCGGTCGGGCTCGCATTGCCGCCGCACGCGGCCAGCACGAGCATCGCGCCGATCAGTACCGCCAGGAACGCGAGCTGGCGTTTCGCCATCTTCACAGGTAATGCTCCTTCTCACGAGTGACAAGTCGGCGGTCGGCGGTCGGCGGTCGGCGGTCGGCAGAGAGATGTCGTCGTACGGTGGTGATCGTCTCGCGCGGCACTGCCCCCCAGCAGCACCGCGCCACCACTGCCGACCGCCGACCGCCGACCGCCGACCGCCGACTTGTCACTCGTTCCCTACGCGCCTCCTCTTTCTCCCCGTGCGGCTCGCCTCGTATCCGTTTTACCCCTTCAATCCCGAGGAGGCGATGCCTTCGATGAACTGTCGCTGGGCCACGAAGTAGAGTATGACGATCGGCACGATGGTGAATGCCGATGCGGCCATCAAGAGTTGCGGGTCGTTGCTCTCCGCGTTCACGAAGTAGCTCAGCCCGAGTTGGATGGGGCGGAGTTGATCCTTGCCGGTGACCAACAAGGGCCAGAGCAGGCTATTCCAACTGCTCAGGAAGCTGAAGATGATCGTCGCCGCCAGGGGGGCGCGCGCCAGCGGGAGCATGATGCTCCACAGCGTCCGCAGGTGGCTGCAGCCATCGAGCGCGGCGGCGTCGTACAACTCCTGCGGCATCGAGATGAAGAATTGCCGCAGCAGGAAGATGTTGACCACGTTGGCCGTCCAGGGGACGATCAGCGCCCAGTAGGTGTTGTACCAGTTCGCCGCCGCTGCCAGGAAGGGGAAGTCGGCGATGAAGCGGATGCTCCCCGGATCGGGCAGGCGGGTGATGGTGATGTAATTCGGGATCAGCGTCGCCTCGAACGGGATCATCATCGTCGCCAGGAAGAGGGCGAAGACGACGTTCTTGCCGCTGAAATCGAGCCGCGCGAAGGCGTAGGCCGCCAGCACCGACGTGACCAGCATCCCGGCCACCACGGCGACCGCGATGACCGTGGTGTTGAAGAAGTAGCGCCCGAACGGGGCGGTCTGCCACGCCGCGACGTAGTTGTGCCACTGCGGCGCGGCGGGGAAGATCGTCAGCGCGGAGCGGGTCGCCTCGTTCTGCGTCTTCAGCGAGGTCATCAGCATCCAGAAGAAGGGGAACGCCGCGCCGATCGCCCCGATCGTCAGGCAGAGGTAGATCGCGACCCGCCCGACGAGCCATGCCGGGGGGCGGGATTCCCGCCGCGCGGCGGTCGGCGTGCCGGTGATCGTCGTCGAGGATGCTGCCATCGGTCGCCTCCAGCCAGGATCGCTCATCGCCCGTCGAGGATCGCTATCGTTCATGCCGGGTCCACGCACGACTCGTCGGCGTCGTGGGCTGTGCCGCGCGCTCAGACCGCCTCGCGCCGCCGCCCGTACCAGAGTTGCAGCAGGGTCAGCGCGAAGATGATCGCGAAGAGGAGGAACGCCACCGCCGAGCCGTAGCCGAGGCGCTGCGAGCTATAGAACTGGTTATAGACGTAGACGACCACCGTCTGCGTGCTGCCGAGCGGGTCGCCCGCCTTGCCGTTATTCCCGCGCACGGAGAGCGACATCACGTAGATCTCGTTGAACGCCTTGAACGCGCCGATCGTCGAGACGATGGTGAGGAAGGAGATCGTCGGGGCGAGCAGGGGGATCGTGATGCGGCGGAAAATCTGCCCTTCGCTGGCCCCGTCGATCCGCGCCGCCTCGTAGAGCTCCTTGTTGATGTTCCCCAGGCCGGCCAGGAAGATCACGATATCGAAGCCGATCAGGTGCCAGACCGCCACCACCATGATCGCCACCAGCGCCAGGCTCGGCCCCGCCAGGATCGTCGGCAACGACACACCGAAGCGATCGGCCAGCATGGCGAAGATGCCCTTCGGCTCCAGCAACCAGCGCAGTTGCACCCCGACATGGCCCAGGAGTTGGTTCATCACGCCGGTACGCGCGTTGAAGATCCAGGTCCAGATCGCGGCGGCGGCGACGGAGGAGGTGATGTACGGGAGGAAGTAGACGGTGCGGAAGACGGAGAGGAACTTGACCTTTTGGAAGAGGAGGTAGGCGATGAAGAGCGCCAGCGCCATCGTGATCGGGACCGTCCCGATCACGTAATAGACGGTGTTACCGAGCGAGACCCAGAACTCGCGCTTCTGCAACGCCTCGGAGTAATTGGCGAGGCCGAGGAAATCGACCTTGCGGATGCGCCAGTTGTGGAGGCTGATGTAGAGGGAGAAGAAGAGGGGGAAGAAATGGAAGACGGAGAGGACCGCGATGGCCGGGGCCAGGAAGAGGTAGGCGAGGCGATTATCGCGCCGCCCGCCGACCCGCCGCCGCCGCACGGTCGCCGCGCCCGAAATCCCCGCTTGCAAGGGATTGATCCCGGCCAGCGCCGGATCCGCCCCCAGGTTGCCGCTCACCTGCGCCACGCCGCTCACCATCCTTCCGGCTGCCGTGCCTCGCGCGCCATCGTACCCCGGAAGGGGCCGCTTTGCGCGGGGCGACCGGTATGGTCTTGCCCGCAATCCGTGCCTGTCATCCCGTCGCTCGCGATAGTGTCGCCGTTACACCTGTGACAGGTCATATGGTAACACGGTGACCCGGCGCGAGTCAGGGTCAGCAGGTTAAGGGTTTGTTAAACCGTCCCCGCCGCCCCGCTCCGCGACTCCCCGCTCGGACGCGACCGGCGCGCGAAAAGTTGCCCGGCCCGGATCGCCTCGCGCCACACCCGGTTATGCCTGCAACAGGCGTGCCGTTGGCGCGATGCGCTCAGCGCGCAAGCTGCGGCTGGGCCGCGCATAACCCCGCACACAATACTGACATCGATCACAGCAAGCATGGTTAGGACGAGCGGCAGCGTGGCGCGCGTTGTGCCCTAAACCGGAGCGCCGATGAGCGCCACATACCGCTCACTGTACCCGCCCAGTCCGCGCAGGCGGACTTCGTGGCCGCAGGCCATTCAGCCGGGGGTTTCAACCCCTCGGCAGCCCACGCCCGCCGTGTCCCTCCACACGCGCTTCGGTTTAGCCAAAGACAGCACGGCCATATCTGTGCGGCGGGACGTAACGCCACCGCTGGCAACGGGCCATGTCTGCGCGCTACAGTTGTGGCAGCGATCGGGAGCGCCGAGGTGGGAGGATGGGGATGCTGGACGCGATGCGGCGGCGGTCCGAGCGGTGGCAACCGGGCCAGTCGGTCCTCACCGCGCGCCTGCTGGACGCCATGACGCTGCCCGGCTGCCCCCTCTGCCGCGTCGCCGGGATCGCGACCGGGCACCACCTCGAAACGTTGCTCGATGAGCGCGTGACCCTCCCCGAGGCCCACCGACGCCTGCTGAGCAGTCGCGGTTTCTGCACCGCGCACACCTGGTCGCTGCCCACGGCGGCGCTCGCGGCGCAATCGGCGCGCGGGGTCGCCCTGCTCTACGTGCCGCTGCTGAACGATCTCCTGCACCACTGGCTCGATCCGGCCAGTCGGCACCGCTGGTTCGCGCCCGAGCGCCCCTGCCCGGTCTGCCAGATCCTCGACCGCACCGAACCGGCCTACCGCGCCGAGTTGCTGATCCTCCTGCGCGGCGGGAGCGCCACGCCGCTCCTCTGCGGGCCGCACCTGTGGGCGCTCGCGCCGCACGCCACCGCAGCGATCCAGGCGCGGCTCGTCGCGGCGGCGGCGCGGGGCCGGGAAGCTGCCACGCCCGCCGAACGCCTCGCGCTGCTGGTCGGCGCGCGGCCCGCGCACCTGTTCAACGCCGCGCCGGATTGTCCCGCCTGCGCGGCAGGGGGGCGGGCGGCCCGCGCCATCGGCCCCGCGCCCGGCCTCTGCCGGGACCACGCCTGGGCGGCCTTCGCCACGGCGGGAGCGGCGCTGCTCGGGGCGCTCGCCGAAGAGGATACCCCGACAGGGTGCCCGGCCTGCCGCGCGGCGCACGCCGCCGCCGCAGAGGCGCTGACCGGCCAGCAGGCGGCGCACCATCTCTGCCTCGCGCATCTCCGCGATCAACCGGAGACGAACGCGCAAACGGACGAGATTGCCTTCTGGTCGCTGATCCAGCTCCAGCGCGATCTCGTCCGCTTCGTCGATGCGGGGCGTGCGGACTTCGTCGGGGTGCTCACCGCCGCCGAGCAACGCTCCTGGCTGGTCGCCCTCGGGCGGTTCGGCGGCGAGATGCCCGATGCGGGCGTCACCCCTGCGGGGGTGCCGCGCGGCACCCGAGGGCGGCGCTGGCAACGCAACGCGACCGCCGATCACTACGGGGTCGCGTAAGGATGCGCGATGGAGGAGTGCGATGACGGTCGTACCGATTCCGACCAGCCGGATCACCGATTGGCGCACGTTCCACGATGTGTTCGCCGAGACCCTCGGATTCCCGGGTTACTACGGGCGCAACGGGAACGCCTGGATCGACTGCATGACCTACGTCGATGATCCAGATGCCGGGATGACGCGGATCACCGTGGGCGCGGGCGATGTACTCACGCTGCAACTTGGCAAAGTCGCAGACTTCGCCGCGCGTTGCCCAGAGCAGTACGCGGCGCTGATCGAGTGTGTGGCCTTCGTCAACTGGCGTCGGCTCGACATTGGCGAGCGCTCCATCCTCGCCCTGGCGTTCCACAAGACAAGGGCACGCGTATCCAGAGCGCCACAACCTTCAGACGCTCGGCCAGATACAGCGTAGCTCCCCGCCCTCGCCCGCCTCAGCCCCCCTCACCGAGGCGCACCGTCTCGCCGCGCCGCGCGGACGCCATCGCGGCGTCCAGGATCGTCAGCCCGCGCCGCGCCTCTTCGGGCAGGACGGCGAGGGGCGCGGTCCCGGCGAGCGCGGCGGCGACGTTGCGGTAGTAGGCGGTCCAGTCGCCCCGCACCCCCTCGACGGTCAGCGTGGTCGCCAGGCCATCGAGTTCGGTGCGGATTTGGGCGCGGTCGCCCGGTGCCTCGACCGCCGCGCCGATGTCCCCGGCCAGCATCGCGCTCCTGCGGATCGAGGCCGGTCTTAACCAACGCCCCGCGCTCCCCCACCACGCGCCAGCGCGGCGTCTCCATGCGGACGAGGTTGCCGAATTCGATGGTGTAGAGGACGCCGTTGGTGAAGCGGATCAGGAGGCGCGCGTAGCTGCCGATCGCCGCGCCCCAGCCGCGATACTGGATGTCGCACGTCACCGAGGCGACCGGGCCGGGGACGAGTTGCAGCGCCTGATCGATCAGGTGCGCGCCCCAGTCGAAGAGGATGCCGCCCCCCGCCGCCGCGTCACCGCGCCAGCCGCGCGGGGCGCGATAGTTCACCACGGCGGACTCGAAGAGGAATGGGTCGCCGAGCCACCCTGCATTGAGCGCACGGTGCACGGTCAGGTAGTCGCCGTCCCAGCGACGGTTCTGGAAGACGCTGAGGATGGTGCCGTTGCGGTCGCGCGCGGCGATCATCTCGTCGGCCTCGGCGGCGGTCAGGCACATCACCTTGTCCACGACGACGTGCTTCCCGGCGTCCAACGCCCGGCAGGCGAGGTCGCGGTGGGTGTCGTGCGGCGTGGCGATGACGACGAGATCGACCGCACCCCGTTCGAGCAAATCATCGAGCGTGTCGTAGGTCGTCACGCCGTGATCCGCCGCCGCCTGCGCCCGCCGCGCGGCGTCGCGCGTGGCGACCGCGACGAGTTGTAATTCCGGCACCAGCCCGATCAGATACGCATGGAAGCCCCGCCCCGCGAAGCCGTAGCCGACCAATCCCACCCGGATCATCCGCCCCTCCTTTGCCCGTCCCCCACAACACGCGGAAGACACAGCGCGCCATCAGCGCACACACCACTCACGGCGCTATCCTGCCATCAGCGGGCGCGCGGGGCAACCCAAGAGTCGTGAGCCGTGAGTCGTGAGCCGTGAGAGAACGAGAGGAGGGAGACCGCAGGCGGCGGCTCAGCCTTCGATCGCGCCGATCGGGGCCAGGCCGGGGCGCCGCCCGCGCGCCAAGTTCTCGCGGTAGAGTTCGGCGATCGCGGCGCGCGCGCGCGGCCCCACGGTCGCGCGCTCGGCGGACGGGCAGAAGACGTGGACCTTCGCCTTCAGGAGCAGATAGTTCCGCAGCGTCGGGTGGTGCGGCACGTCGGGGTAGTGCTGATCGCGCCGCCGATCCCAGTCCGCGAACATGGTGGCGTTGCGCGTCAGCCGCCCGGCACGGTCCACCACGTAGTTGTCGGTGTTCGCCACGTCCGGCACATCGGTCGCGCGGACCCAGAGGTCGCTCGTCCGCAGCGTGGGGAGATCGCGCAGGATCGCCCAGCGCAGCCGCTCCAACTGGCCCGGCTCGTGGAGGTAGAGGAGGAAGCGCAGGTACTCGTCCTCGCCGATCGTCGGCCGCCCGAGGAGATCGGTCGGCAGTTCGTCGTAGGAGAGGCTGAACGCCCGTTTCAACATCGCGCGGCGCAGGATGCGGTCTTGCAGATCGGCCACGCGCGGCTGATCGGTCGGGGCGACCAGGAAGGCGCGGTCGTCCACGCGCAGGTAATCGGCCACGAGGCGGAAGCCGATCTCCTGCGGGGTCCCGCCCTTGCCGCGCAGGATCAGGACGCCGCGCCCCGCCGAGCCGAGGTGCCCGGCGACCGCCGGGCCGACCAACTCCTCGATGATCCCGCGCACCATCGCCTCCCCCGCCAGCACCTTCTGATGCCCGTAGAGGTGCGCGTGCATCGCGATCCGGCTGTAGAGGACCGCTTCGAGCGCGGACGCCCCCGCGAGGGTGATACCGAGCCGCCCATCCGGGGTGATCGTCATCGTCTGGAGGATGCGGTCGAGATCGACGAGGGAGGGGAGGCCGGAGAAGTACGAATCGCGCGCGAAATAGTCGAGCTTGTCGGCGTCGAGCGGGCCGCTGATAATCCCCAGCAGTTCGCTCGGCAACCCCGCCGCCGTCAGCGCCGCCCGGTCGTCATCGTGCTGGCGGATGCAGGCCGCCACCAGCGCCGGGTCGGCCCCGAGCGCCAGAACCCGCCCGCGCAGCGGCTCGCGCTCGATCAGCAGGGCGCTGACCGCCTCGTGCGGGTGATCGTCGCCGGGGAGTTGCCCGGTGTAGGCGGGGTGCTCGGCGATGATCCCCTCCGAGGCGTGCGAGAATGCGCCATGCCCGGCGTCGTGCATCAGGGCGGCGGCGAGGATCACGGCGCGATGCTCGGCCCGATATGGCCTGTCGCGCACCGCTTCCAGGCGATCGAGGATCGCCCCGGCCACATGGCGCACGCCGAGCGAGTGCTCGAAGCGGGAGTGGCGCGCGGAGGGATACGCCAGCCACGCCAGCCCGACCTGGAAGATGCCGCGCAGCCGCTGGAACGGGCCACAGTCGATGGCGCGCGCCTCGGCGGCGGTCAGCACGATCGAGCCGTGTACCGGGTCGCGGACGAATTTGTCCCCCGGGCCGGTCGGCGCGGGGGGCTCGGTCCAATCGGGGTGCTCCGCCAGCCAATCATCGATCTGGCCGCCCAGCGCCAACGCGGCGGGCGGCGTCGGGAAGCGCAACGGCTCGTTGACTGATTCGCGCAACGGGGCGTCGTCGGTGATCATGGAGCCTCACGGTTAGTAGGCCGGTAGGCCAGGTAGACGAGTAGGCCAGTGGTCGAGAAGAAGGGGGTTCCGGGTCGAGGCTCGTCCCCTCCGGTTTACTCGACTACTACGCCCACTCGCAAGTATAGCGCCGTGGCGGGCACGAAACTGGCGAAGGGAGGGGCAATAGGCAGGGCGAACGCGCGGACGAAAGGGCGGGGGCGGGGGTGATGAGCGAACCGGAGGCGCGAGCGACGATGGTGCGCGGGAAGACATCGCACAGTATTGCTGCGTTGCACGCGGACGTGGCGGGGTGGCCGAGGCCGTCCTCGCCCGCCCTTATCGGGGCCGCCCACCTTCCCTTGTACGCCCACCCGCCCGCTTCAGGGGCGGGTCGCCGCCGCAGCGGCGGGGAGGGGTCCGCCCCGCGCCGTCCCCCCACACGCCCTTGCGAAACGGACCATATGGCGTTGCGCCACGAGCGGGTCGCCACGGCGGAGGGCGAGGCCCGCTACGTGATGTCGGGCTCCGGGCCGCCGGTGATTATGCTGCACGGGCTGGACGGCTCCTGGCGCTGGTGGACCCCCACGCTGCGCCGCCTCGCGCCGCACTTCCGCTGCTTCGCGCTCGATTTCAGCCCGTTCGACCGCTGGCGCGAGCGTTCCCGCGTGGGGCTGACCCGCGCGGCGGCGTTCGTGGCGGCGTGGCTCGACGCGCTGGGGCTGGCGCGCGCGCATCTGCTGGCGCACTCGATGGGCGGCTACAGCGCCTGCCAGTTCGCCATCGCGCACCCGGCCCGCGTCGAACGGCTGGTGCTGGTCGCCCCGGCGGTGCTGGAGACGCGCACGCTCGTCGGGCCGCACACGGGGCAGTTGCGAGCGCGCGCCTGGACGGTCGCGCCGAACTTCTTGCCGATCCTGATCGGCGATTCGTTCCGCACCGGCCCCTTGGGCTGGCTCCGCTCGGCGGCGGAGTTGCGCGCGGCGACCGCCCTGCCGCTCGACCGCATCGCCGCCCCGACCCTGCTGATCTGGGGGGACCGCGATCCGCTGGTGCCGCCCTCACGCGGGGCGCGCGTGCAACAGCAGATCGCCGGGTCGCGCCTGCTGGTCCTCCCCGGCGCGCGCCACATCCCGATGTACGAGCGTCCCGAACCGTGTAACGGCGCGATCGACCGCTTCCTGCACGGCGAGACGGTGGGGACTGAATGACGAATGACGAGTGACGAATAGTGGGCGTAGTAGGCCAGTAGACGAGAGCAGTCGGCAGTCGGCAGTCGGCAGAGAGTGGGTCGGCTCGTACTTCGTCATTCGTACTTCGTACTTCACCGCTCGTTCACTCGCCCACCACGCCCACCGCGCCTACTTCGCCCACTACTCATGGAGGCTCCACTGAGCAAGACACGCAATGCCCCCTACAGCGGGACACCACGCCGCAAGCTGCGTCTCCCACTGCACAATGAAGCCCTCGGGCACGGGGACTGGATCACGGTCAAGGGGCTGCGGGTCTTCTACCGCACCGCCGGAGTCGTGCAGCCGGACACATTCCCGCTGATATTGATCCACGGCCTCGGCGTCTCGTCCGATTATTGGGCGCGGGTGCTCCCCCTCCTGGCGGCGCGGCGGCAGGTCTACGCCCTCGACCTCCCCGGCTTCGGGCGCACCGAAGACCCCGACAGCATCCCGACCGCCGCCGAACTGGCCCGCACCGTCTGGGATTGGACGGAGGTGGTGGGCCTGCCGCGCGTCCATCTCTTCGCCCACTCGCAGGGCGCGCAGGTGGCGAGCGAGTTGGCCGACGCCCACCCCACGCTGGCCGCGTCGCTGATCCTGGCGGGGGCGACACGCGGCGAGCGCGACCCGAATCTGGGGGTTCTGGGGCTGCGCCTCCTGCGCGACGTGCCACGCGAGGAGTTTAGCCTGCTCCGCGTCGCCACCCGGGCCTACCTGCGCGCCGGGCTGATCCGCATGCTCGGCACGAGCCACGTCCTCAACCACGAGGACACGATCCTGACCCTGGAGCGGGTGCAACTCCCCACGCTGATCCTGCGCGGTGCGCGCGATCCGGTCGTCACCCCGGCGGCGGCGGCGGAGATGGTCGCGACCGGCTGCGCGCGGGCAATCACCATCCCGAGCGCGCCGCACGCCCTCCACTGGTCCCGCCCGCGTGAGGTGGCGCGGCTCGCCAACACTTTCCTCGCGATGGTCGAGCGGGGCAGCGGGGAGTCCGTAGGCCGTGGTCCGTGGTCCGTAGTCCGTAGTCCGTAGTCCGTAGAAGGGTTCGTTGATAGGAATCGCCTGCTATCGATACCACGCCAACTTCTACGGACCACGGACCACGGACCACGGACTTCTCTTCACGACTCGCTCTGATAGGAACGGGGCGAAGCGCGCCGCCACCAGCGCGGCGACCACGTCCGGGCCAGTCGTCTCGTCGATCTGGATGACGGTCAGATCGTGGGCACGGGCCGTCGCTGCGACGTGCGCGCCGAGGAGGAGATCGCGCGCGTGCAGATTCTCCCGCGCCCGCGCCAGATCGCTGAGCGGCATCCCCGCTAGCTTCGCGCGCCGCAGGAGCGAGGCGCGCGCGAACGCGGGGGTCGGCACCAGCCAGACGGCGCGGCGCGGGTCCGCCAGGAGCGGCAGCAGCACATCGGGGAAGAAGCCCGGCCCCTCCGCCAGGATCGGCCCGGTCGCGGGGAGCGCCAACAGATCGTCGCACGCCATGCGGACCCGCTCGCCCCAGGAGGCCAGTGTATGGCGTGCCATCGCCGCCGGGGTGCCACCAAGCCAGCGTTCCTCCGGGCCGAGGCGGTCGGGGTGCGAGGCGTAGAGAGCCGGGTAGCGCGCGGGATCGGCGCGGGCGAAGTGCGCCGGTTCGTGCCGATCGAAATGGTAGACCGGCAGCTCGTAGCGCCGCCCGAGGCTTGCCGCGACGGTGCTCTTGCCCGCGTCGGGTGGCCCGCCGATCCAGAGGACGTGCGCCAGCCGCGCCCGTAGCGCAACGATGGTCATCCCTATCTCTCCCGCTCGTCTGCCGCGCTCGCTCCGGCGCTCCGCCATGATAGCCCATCGGGATGCGGAAAACTATCGGTCAAATCGCCGATGTGCGCGGCGGGGTCGCTCGGCTATGATGCGTGTGTAAGAAGAAATACCCTGTCCCGGTGGCCGCTGTCCCCCGCCGCGCCGCCGCGCTAGCCAGCGCGGGATCCGATTCGCCCCGCCATAAACCCGCGCCGCTCACCGCACCCCAACTCCGACGCGCGGCCCGACCACCGGATCGGGGCGTGTCCCTGTGGTCAGCCGCGCCAGTCGCCGCTGCACGACGAGCGCGCTCGCCGGCCGATTGAGGCCGAAGGAGAGGAGGATCGCCCCGGTCGTCTCCAAGAGCGGCGCACCGAGCCGTGCGGCGAGCGCGAACATAGCCGACACGGATCGCCACGAAGAGCGCCCAGAAGGCGATACCACGCGGCGAGAGGCGGTAGCGCCAGCGCCCGGCGTCCGCGCGGACCTGCATCAGCCGCCCCATCGTCGCGCCGAGCAGACCGACGAGCGCCAGTTCCGCCGCGAGCAACGCCACGGTGCGCGCGGTCAGCGCCGCCCCGGTGAACACTTCCTGCGCGATCGTGAGCGCGCCGATCCCGACGAGCGCCAGCGGGAGGCGCAGGAGCGTGCGCGGATCCGCCACGCGCCAGCGGAACTGCCGCGCGATCAGCACGACGATGCCGACGACGACAGCGAGCCGATCGAGATTGCCGAGTGTGTCCATCGTGGCATCCTCCCTACGGGCGCGGCCACGATGGCATCGCCCCATCCGATTACATCACGAAGTATATATTATAAAAGATATATTCGTCGAGATGTATACTGCTAACGATGAATGGGTCGCAGCTGCACCACCTGGCCCGGCGCTTGCGCGAACTCGCCCTCGCCGTCACCAGCGAGAGCGATGAGGAGCGCGTCTCCGCCGGGGAACTCGCGATCATCGAGGATGTCGCCGCCCATCCGGCGACGGCGGTCGGCGAGATCGCCGCGCGCACCGGCCTGGCACAGAGCCTCGTCTCGCGCACGGTGGCGACGACGCGCGAGGCCGACGTTTTCGTCGCCACGCCCGACCCCGCCGACCGCCGTCGCTCGCTCGTCAGCATTGAGCCGACCGCGCGCGTGCAGCTCTTCCGCGCGCGCGGTTCCCGCCCGATCGGGCCGGAACTCGCGCGCGCCCTGGCGGGGCGCACCCCGGAGGAACGCGCGCGCGCCGAGGCGCTCCTGGCCGAACTCGTCGCCCTCTTCGACGAGCCGCACCCCAACGGGCGCTGAACACACCCACGCAACGCCCACCCCCGCGAGGCGTTAACAAGATGATGCAGTCGCGGCGGAGCGCACTCCGGCGAGTACGCCAGCGCACGACCCACGACCCACGACCCACGACGTAAAAGGACGACGCCATGCCGACGACACGCCCCCACGACTCACGACTCACCCCTTCTCCCCTGCGCGCGGCGCACCACTTCCTGGCCGGGCAAGCCTTCTACACCCTCGCGTTCGCCTCGGCGCTCGCGGTGGGGCTGCTGGTGCTACGCGCCGCGCGGATCGCTAACTGGGATCAACTCTGGTTCACCTGGAACCTGATCCTCGCCTGGATCCCCTACCTGGCCGGGCTCGGCACGCTACGCCTCTGGCACCGCGACCCCGCGCGCCCCTGGCGGCTACTCGCCCCCGCCGCACTCTGGCTCGCCTTCCTGCCGAACGCGCCCTACATCGTCACCGACTTCATCCACGTCCGCGCTCGCGCCGATCTGCCGTGGCTCTACTGGTACGACATGGTCAACATGGCCCTGCTCGCCTGGACCGGCTGCGTCCTCGGCGCGCTCTCGCTGGGGATGATCCAGCGGATCGTGGCGAGCTATCTCGGGCGCGCGCTCGGCTGGCTCTTCGTCCTCGGCACGGCGGGGCTCTGCGGCTGCGGCATCTACCTGGGGCGCTTCGCGCGCTGGAACAGCTGGGATCTCCTCACCAATCCCCACGCCCTGGTCAGCGAGCTCCTCCCCGCCATCCTCCAACCGACCGATTATCTGCGGCCCTGGGCGCTGAGCGGCCTGTTCGCCGCCTTCTTCCTGGTCAGCTATCTGCTGCTCGCCGCGCGCCCGTCCCTCGTAGGGGCCGAAGAACACGCCTAACCGCCGATCCGACCGTGCGCCCGACGCTGTCGTTGCAGCGGGCACCCCCTTTGTGGTGTCCAAAATACACGAATCCCCTCGGACATGGTAGGATTATGGCGAGCCGATAGTGCATTCGGGCCGATCAGGCCGAGAGGATGAAAAAGATGGCGAAGCGTGCCAGCACGCTGCCTGTGCAAGTAGCACAAAGCCTGCTCCAGCGGATCATTTCGGAAGAGTTCCCGGCGGGGACGGTCCTGCCGTCGGAGCGCGAGTTGCAGGACCATTACGAGGTCAGCCGCCCGGTCGTCCGCGAGGCGATCAAGCTGCTGGCCGCGCGTGGCATCATCGCCACCAATTCCGGGCAGGGCGCGGTCGTCGCGTCGGACATGACCAGCCCCGCGCGCGACGCCCTGGTGCTGGCCTTCTTCCGCGGCCACGCCTGCGCCGAGGACATCCTCGACACCCGCCTGTTGCTGGAGCCGGAGATCGCCGCCCAGGCCGCGCGACAGGCGACGCCGCTGCAAATCCGCCGCCTCACCAGCGTGGCGCACGCCTTCGATGCGTCCGACGCCGACAACGAGGAGACGCGGTTGCGCGTGGAGGAGCGCTGGCCGACCACGGACGGGCACTTCCACTCCCTGCTGGCCGAGGCGAGCCAGAATCCGGTGATGGCGATCCTAATCGAGGTGATCGTCGGCATCCTCTGGCAGCATCGCCGCACCGAGCGCGCGTTCGTGCCGGACGTGCAGCGCCACCACGCCCAGGCGCAGCATCAGCAGATCGCGGCGGCGGTCACCGCGCGCGACCCCGAGGCCGCGCGTCAGGCGATGATCGAGCACCTGACCGCCACGCGCGAGGCGCTGGCGCAGTTCCCGGAAGGGCTCCAGAGCACGATCGACGTCGTGATCGAGGGCGCGCGGCGCTAACAGGCGAGCCCGCATCGGGTGAGCACAGGGTGCGGTCGGACCTCCTACCGCGCCCTGCCTGTGCCGATCCTCTGCGTGAGATACCGCCACTCCAGATCAATCGCCGCCATAGTGGTAGCGTCCCTGCAAGAAATCGATCCGCTCGTCGCGCACCAGATAGACGAGTCGATGCTCTTGCGCGATACGGCGCGACCAGATGTTGGCACCGAGATGGCGAAGCGGTTCCGGCTTCCCCAGGCCCTCGAAGGGCGTCCGCATGATCTGCTCGACCAGCGCCCAGATGCGGTCGGCAACGCGCGGCTGCTCGCGCGTCCACCAGCGGAGATCCTCGCGAAACTCTTGCTGGAAGACGGCGAGGCGCTGGCCCCGCCGCTCACTCACGGTCGAAAGCCGCGCGCAGCTCATCGACCGTACCCGGCGTCCCCTCCTCGGCCAGCGCGCGCTGGAGGGCGGCGAGCAGCCGCGTGGCGTTGGCCGGCGAGCGGAGCAGATGCGCGGTTTCGAGCAACCCCCGATATTCGTCCTCGGCCAGCAACACCACCGGCGCGGCACCGCGCCGCGTCAAGCGGATCGGCGCACGCCCCTCGGTGACCCGATCCCACAACTCGGCGAGATGCTCGCGCGCCTCGGTATAACTCACCGTCGTCGTATCCATCAGCATCGCCCCGCTTCATTCGTCGAACTGGACAGGTTTTCTGTACGTAAAGAATACCACCAAAGCATCGTGACGGTCGAGGAACGCCCGCACGATCGCCACGAAACCGCAATGCCGGAAGAGCAGCGGCAACGCAAGCACTATCGTATAAAGAGAAGTTCCGCATCCACTAGACCTTCGTCACAATAGGTCGCGCTCGGCTATGCTGGGGGCCGAAGGAGGGCCGCGATGATCCTGCGCTATCACCACCTGACGCGCCACCCCGCCATCTTCCGGGCCATGACCGGGCTGAC
>JAABUP010001343.1_pt1 | contig 51469 bp, 76 predicted proteins | sample 5559201 | NCBI WGS metagenome assembly JAABUP01 (sample SAMN10711887, study PRJNA513373) | rock metagenome | isolation source: Antarctica rocks | place: Antarctica | reverse complement strand
ACACAGCCTTTGCTTGACTGCATACTGTATCTGACACAATATTTCTATGATCCAGGCACTTTACCAAGCTCTGCAAATTAGTGTATCCTTGGGAAAGTGTATCTGAGATCCAATCTATCAAGGGAACCAGCGCGTTTTGGGACATATTTCTGCATTCGATGCCTTGTGTGATTTTGCTGCTGATGATTTGTTGAGTCAATACTTCTTTTCTGACCATTTTTCTGTTGACATAATCATTATGCCATACAACGTGCTTGTGACTGCTGTCTAGGTGCCTCCAGCTTTTTCCGCAGCCCCAATATTTTGTATGCTGGGTATGCTAGCCGCATGAAGTATCACTCTTAGTGACTGACCACAAAACAATGCAAAGTACAAGACCTCGAATTCAACTGGGCGCATACAGCTTGTTGATCCTCTTAAGGCAGATGCACAGCCTGACTGGTGAATAGGGAGACCATAGTAACAAGTCATAAGACTGGAAGATCTGTGCCCAGCAGCGATGTGATCTTCAAGGCAAACAAAAACACAGGTCAGTTGGCTTGCAAGATGCAATCACAAACATTGTAGCAACCTCAAGCTATAGGCAAAAAGGCAGCAGAACAGCTACCACCTGTTTGTCAATGGAGGTTGGCGCTGTGAGTCAGTCCTATTGCAAGTCAGCAAAAAGTTGCAGGAGCAGTACACATTGCACTGCTCAGCCAACAGTGACAGTACTCCAGAGTTTGACAACGCAGAACAGAAATAATCTCTCATGCATGCTGCAAAGGATCTACATCTTGAGTTCTGGGACAGTATATATAGTAGGAATCAGCTCAACCAGATACCACAAAACCCCCTGACATTGCTGATGGATATCAGCACACCTAGACTGGTGCCTCATCAAGTATATCAGACAGGAAATTCAGACTGAGGCCTGCATGGTCATGATTGCTCATGCCCTGCCAGCACTGCGGCGGTTGAGACCCTGACCCCCCTGCTGGCCTCCCACACGCACCATGCTGGCCCTCTCCAACTGCTGGGGGCTCGGCTGGGTCAGGCTGACACGCCCCAGAGGGTTGTGCCTGCTGACAGCACCCATGTGGTTCATGCCCTGTGCTTCCTCATTCTGCTTGGGGGCCTGAGTGCGGTCAATGGCTCCACGCTTGCCAGTCCTCATGCCCTCTTCGTCAAGAGCGTAGGCCAGAGCCCACTTGATGGGGTCCAGGCCAAAGTACCAGATGATGGCCCAGATCCAGGCAACAATGACATAATACCTGCACACCCAGGGAGAAGGTCAGCAAAATGCATATCTGTGTTTTTGATGTCAACAAGATGAGGACAGATTCACTTGCAATGCAAGCCATGCAAGCACTGCCACAAACAATGCTGGTGCGCTCGTGGCCACTCTTGATAGGAAGTGCAGATGCAATGCATCGTGAGTTGAAGCACATAACCTGTGCTTGGCCAAAGGCATGCAGTTGTTGGGTTGTAAGAAACCCAGTTGGGAGACGAGAACACTTACGTGCAGCCAATAGTGGAGTCGATGTACATGTTCTCAGTACGGGCCTGAGGGACCTTGCGGCTGAAGAACTTGGGGTAGCCTCCAGGCGTGGTCTTGTATGCATATCGGCAGAACTGGCACTTGTCAAACGAGTTGTTGTGTGGCTTGTCAGGGTAGTCATACCCGTTGAAGCCAAAGACAGCAATCGCAGTGGAGGCAATCTGCACAAGCCACATGATTCAGTTGCCATGTGAGAGATTATTGGCAAAATAGGGCTTTCATACAGGGCCACCTGTGGCAATCACCCTTGCAACTGCTCCAAGGACAGATCCAGGAATAATGAGTGAAAATGCAGTCCTAGGCTGTTTCAACTTTGACAAAGTCACACCTTGGTGATAGGAAAGGGTAAGCAGGCCTAGCAAGGGGTCAATATGCAAGCAAAACATTACCTGGGCCAGGAAGAAAGCAATGTAGGTCCATAGTCCAGCACGAGCAATCAGTGACCAGGACATTGTCCTCACCACAAACACCATAGCCTGTCCTGAGATGGACACCTGCAGCAGTTCAACAGAAAGTCAGCGCACAACCTTTGTGCAAGTCAATGCAGTAGTCACAGCAGCAGATCTAACTACAAGCAATGAAAGCGCCCAGTAGACTCGTAGTACTCAGCAGATGCGATGCAGGCAGCAAAGCTGTTTGACTTGATGTACTGAGGCCTGGCAGGACTTACATGACTGTAGATCAAAGACCTCAGGATGGAGTTCCTGACGTAGTACTGCTCAGCAATGCACTGGTCCAAGATAGTGATGGGTCCGTTGGTGGTGTCTGGGCCGCCAGCACGAACGCAGTGGGGCTGAGTGGCATATCCAGCTACCTGCAAGTTGTCATCAGTGAGTCAAGTTGGTGGCACTATCAGATGTCATGCTGAGCAAAGCATGAGGGCAGAGCCATGCACAGCGCTAGGACATGCTGCAACACACAGACAAAGCAAGCAAACAAGGTTGGGCACGTCAAAATGATGTATAATGATGTATACAAGCAGATGTTAACAGGAGCATACCGAGCAGATGTTTGCACCAGTAGTGTAACCCAACTCAGGGATCATCTGAGTGCAGAAAGTGGTCACATGCCTTGTTCTTGTGTTCAGGGTGTACATGCCACATCTGTCTCTGAAAAACTGCACGACACAACACAGTATCAGCACAAAAGGCAGAGAGAGCCAGACCAGAAGTGGACACAACGTGACTCAACATCACATGAGCCACTGCTAGTCAACAAGGCAAGGGACAGGCAACCAATGCTCTTGATACCCAAAACAATTTGCAGGCGGGTGCAATCGTGTGCGAGGAAAGGCATTATGCCCTGCCATGCATGAGCGTTAGCACAAGGCAGCAGATAGGAGGCTGACCTCAGTCTTAGAAGCAGCGAAGAACAGAGTCCAAGAGGAGAGAGTCAGGTACAGCCCATACACAATTCCAGAGATGAAGATGGCCCTCAAGTTCCAGCTGTTGGGTGTTGGACTGGATACAACACGGTCCTTGGACAGGGCAATCATGGCACCATCGTTGAACACAGCCAAGAGCACAATTAGAAGCGTTGGGAAGTACCTGCAATTACGGCTTGTGTGTCAGCCTGATGCAAGTCTTGCGCGAAGTTGTGAACCACATCTATGACCAATGCGCCTCAAGCTCTGGAGTGCAGACATGTAAAACAGCAAGCATCGACCAAAGTGACGTGTTTAGTGAATGCAAGCATGTCCTCTGCTGAAAACAGACTGTTTCTGGATGTAGTACATCGACATATTTTCTGCCATGATATGCATACAGACTGTACTTGGATGCAACACAGAATGTTCTTGGATGCCCAGCTTACCAGTTGTAGATGACAGTGAGCAGGCCAAAGGTGAAGCAGATACGGAAGGTCATGGCCACAGTGTACTTGGAGTATGTGGTCATGCGCTGGAAGATCTTCCTGGCACCAATGATGGCCTCCACGATGGTTGACAGCCCGGGCTTGGTCAGCACAATGTCAGCAGCACCTCGAGCAGCGTCAGTGGCACCTGTACAGAAAGGCTGTCAACCTGGGGGATATAGAAGTGTAACATTGTGCAGGAAGATGACTGATGTTGTCATGAGTCTGTCCAACCGAGCATTGTACAGCACAGTCCACCAATGCAATTATATATATAGTTGCATATTTTTGCATGACCAGAAGGCTTTCTCTGTGATTTGTCAGACTTTGTCAAGCAGCAGCGTGTGACTAAATGCCTTACAAAACAGGGCCCCTGATTAATTGTGCAACCATTCAAGGGCAATGGGTCAAGGATGTATGGGGCAATGAGAAGAAGCTTAAGGAAGCTGCAGAACGCACCGTCCACAGCAATACCGACATCGGCCTTCTTGAGAGCAGGGGCATCGTTGACACCATCACCAGTCATGCCCACCATGTGGTGAGCCTTCTGCAGCATCTCCACAATCATGAACTTGTGCTCAGGGAACACCTCAGCAAACCCATCTGCCCTCTCGACCAAGTCCTCAACATTTTTGAAGCCATCAGGCATGCCTTTGCCCTCCTTGGCCTGCATAGCATAGCCTCACTGTCACAGGCCATTGGGGGTACTAAACACTCACTGTTGACTGGCTACTGTGATCTGGCAGTCACTTGTGGGAAGAGCGCATGTATGCAGTCCTGCAGGGACTGAGCCATGCAGCCTGGAATTTCGATGAGCGTCTTATACCATGAAATGTCAGGCTGAGGTGCCTGGCATTTGCAGACAAAACTCATCGGCAATAGCTAGCAGTGCATGCTGTTGAGGGGGCATATTGACAGCCAACATTCAGGATGCAGGTCAGGCCTACCTTCAGCAGGACCTCGGTGTTGAAGATGTTGGTGCCCATACCCAGCTGCTTGGCAGTCTCCCGCCCAATCAAGGCCTGGTCACCAGTAATCATCTTCACCAACAGACCCTGCACAGCAGCTTGCCATCTGTCAGTGAGCTCATAAAACACAAGGGCTGAGCTGATCTCGAATTCAAGCAGGTAGTCAAGGTACACTACTGCACAGCCCAAACCAAGAGAGTCTGTAAGAAAACAATCAAGCACACCAACCTCTGCAATAAGCCACATGCAACAGCGGACACCTAGGCTCCAACAGATACAACTCAGTATACGATGAGGTCACCTTCTGGATGCAACGACGAATGGTCTCTCCAGTGTCATGACGAGGAGGGTCATACAGAGGTAGCAGACCAACAGCCTCCCACTGAACACCACTGATAGGACCCTCAGCACTGCCCTTGGCCACACCCAAGGCACGGAAACCACGGCTGGCATACTCTGTGATTTTCTGAGTGCCGAGCTCTGTGATTTCACTGGCATTCCTGGCCTTCTTGATGACAATCTGCAGCAGCAATTGCACCCATCAGCCAGGGAACACATGCATGGTAACCTTGTCAGCAACGCCTGGTTATCTGTCCAAAGTGCATGGAGAACAGGTGTGCTGCATCAGCTAATGAAAGGCTGTCATGCACCTTAATACATGGAAGTTCTGCGCAGTTTTCTGGCCAGGAGCTACAAAGCCAGTAGGAATTCTGCACACCTCTTTGGGAAGCGGCTGCAAGCACAAGCACTGACCTGAGGGGCTCCCTTCATGATACGCATCATCTCTCCTGACTTCTTGTCCCTAATGATGGCAATGGTGTACTTGTCCACAGGGTTGAAAGGAATGAACTTGGGGCACTCATAATCGTCCCAAAGAGTGTCCTTGTGCTCGTAACTCTCAGCCAAAACCTGTATGCCGCAATAAGCTCAGGAGACAACAGGGGAAGCACACAGTCAACACACACATACTGCAGACATAGATCAGGTAGGTACATCAACATTCCATCGAATAAGATACCAAAAATCCAATAAGATACCCAAATTCCCTCTCGGGCAACTTGCTAATTTGTGCAAGCTGCTACAACGCTGCATGACGCCCACGGGTGTCTTGATAGGTGAAATCAGCTACATATGCAAAGCCTTTTCAAGTCTTCACTTCCTCAGATGCATCTCCGCTAGCAGTGATAGAGCCTCACCACATCAATGGCCTCCTCTGAATTTCGCTGCGCACTGAGGGCAGCATACTTGATCACATCCTCTCGGGTGTAGTTGCCAAAGGGGTTCACACTGGCCTGCTCCACTGTCAGCTTGTTCAGGGTCAAGGTACCAGTCTTGTCTGAGCACAAAATGTCCATGCCTGCATGACAGACAGGTTAGCACAATGCTGTTCATTCAAGCTGTGAATGCTGCGAACGAGGCAAAGGATGCAGCTGTACTTTGAACCAGTTGCAAGTGTCAGAAGCAAAAGTGTCAGAAGCAAAAAACCAGAGTAGCAGTTAAAGGCGCAAGCACTTGCCACAAGCAGTTCTGAGCATGGCAAGTGCACTGTGATAACAAAATGCATGGCACAAAGCCTATGATGTCATTATGGCAGCCATGAGTCAGCAAGAGTGTACCTGCCATCTCCTCAACAGCTGACATACGGGCTACAATGGCTCCCTCCTTGGCCAGCTTGAAGGCTCCCAAGGCAAGAGTGACGTTCAGCACGGTGGGCATGGCGATAGGAATGCCACCCACAATGATGACAAGCATGTTGGTGAGAGTAGGGCAACCATCTGCACCACACAGACCAGCCTTGAATATACAGCAAACACAAGTTTCCAAAAGTCACACCGATGTGAATTGAAGTGATGCAATGAAACAAAGGTGGCTGGACAAGCATAACAGCGACGCTACAAGTGTAGAGAGAGAGAGCTGATACAGGCAGGCCAGTATATGACCCAAGCATGAAAGCAGAGAACTCAAATGGATATATGCAAAATGTGAGCACGAGACTCACTTTCACCACCAGCACAGGCATGCCTGTAGTGGCCAAACTGGACTGCAAGCTCAATGACCATCCAAACACCAATGGTGATCAGACAGCAAGCTCCAATCTTGGTCATGATCTTTTGCAGGTTGGCCACATTGTTGGTGGCGCCAATCAGCGCAGCAGCACGTCCAAAGAAGGTGTTGGCACCAGTGGCATACACAATCGCATGCTTCTCTCCCTGCTTGATAGTAGAGCCAGAGAAACAGACGTCGTTGGTGTACTTCTTGACAGGCAATGACTCTCCAGTCAAAGCTGCTTGGTCTACCTGAAGCCAGACAAAGAAAAGTGTTATGATTGCCCATCAACAATAAACAAGACAACAACTCAAAACGAGTTTGCTGCTCAGCGCCCAATACAGATCAGGAATGATCTCTGAGAAATGAAGACTTGGCAAGTGCACAGCGGAGCCTTCTTTAGCCAAAGCAGCAGACTGTCAATGGAAACAAGCCCTGTGCAGGTATTCAGGCAACATGATGTAGCTGTAACAAACAAACAACACTTTGGGAGGGCCCTGAGCTTGCCTGGAGAGGGTGGTCATCCTCTCCAGACTCTCCCATCAGCTTGATGTCAGCTGGCACAATCTCACCAAGTCTTACAACAACAATGTCTCCAGGCACCAGAAGTTGAGCATCAATAGTGTCCACTTTGCCGTCTCTGAGAGCCTTGGCCTTTGGTGCAAGAGCAGCGGTCAAAGCCTTGATGGCCTTGTCTGCATTGGACTCCTCAACATAACTGATGGTGGCATTGAGAAATAGCAACGCCACAATCAAACAGAAATCCGCATAGTCCAGCAGAGCAATAGCGATGATAGCGGCCACTTCCATGGCCCATGACAAGGGGTTCCACATGTAGCCGAGGTACACCAAGAGGGGGTTTCTGGTGCTTTCTGGCAGCTTGTTTGGCCCATACTCTGCAAGCCTTTCCTGGGCCTGTGCTGAGGTCAAACCTTCCACGTTGACCTGCAAAGGCATAGACACAATCAGAGGACTGGAATTAGTCTGGATCATGCTGAGCAAGAAATTGTGAGAGCTGTCGTCATGACTGCATGGTCATGACTAGCCAACATACCTTGAGCACTTTCAAGGCCTCATCCACAGATATCTTTTTAAAATCAACCTCCTCTCCAGTTGGAGCCTTGGCCACAACTGCATCATCTATGTTGACCTTGGTGTCAGCAGTCTCTCCATCCTTAGCAGTTGTCTGCCCCTTGGGAGGGTTCTCCCCTGGACCGGAGTTTGTGACGTTGCCAGGTACTTGTCCTGCAAACACAACACGGGTGTCGAGAGCGTGCTCGCGGAAACAAAGAGCTTTACACAGAAGCCAGTACGAGGGTTGCTAGAACACCAAAGAAGCACTGTTACCGTCGGAGTTGTTCATCGGCATAGCCTGTCCTGAGCCTGCCATCCTGGCAGGAACACCTCAGCACGGCTGACAGCAGCCGGCACCACAAATCTGCAGGAGCAGGCAAGCACACCGGCGCGAGTCAGCGATGAGCAAAGAGATCCTGCGTCATAGGTGCAACAACCAGGCTGCAGCTGCTGGCTCTCACAACTGCAATGTGCTCGACTACAACATCTGAATTTCGACTGTAGTACTGAAAGGTGGCGCACGTACGCAACTTGCACTGTCTCCCGAGTGCCTAGTGACGAAGCTGACAACACGCAGACGGGGTGCTCTGAACGATACTGGCTCACACAACAACTGGAGTGATCAAGCGAAGCAATTGCGATGCGATTGTGAGCCAACAGAGTAAGACAGAGCGAGACAAAGGATGACATCTGACATATCAGAAGGCTGTCAGGACTAAGTGAAACGGGAGCCGTAACTAATTTACGCCTGTCTATTTAACACAAAGGACACGCACTACACGTGAACATCTGACACCGAGTGAACAGCTCGTCGCAGCAACAACGTCTGTGACAGAGCTTCGATGCGATGAAGAGCTAACCTGTCCAACTCAGAAGCTGCAAGCTCTCCCAGGTCACCCGAACTTCTGAAAAGCAGCAAAGCTACTTGACAATTTGGTACAGCGGTCCTACAGGTGACAACAACTCAGCTATCTCACAAGGTGCACCCAAGGAGGCTGCACCAGAGTTGCAAAATGTGGTCTTTTGGCAGCCCTTGCTTCAATCAAATTGTCGATCAACTCCACCAGCAGTACTTTACCGTATTTCACTCAAATCAGCACGTGCTCCGTGTCGGCGGAAAATCCCTTACGCATCGAGAGCCGTTGAGATAGATTTGTAATCACCTTCGTCGACTCAGACCACTCAAAACTCTCGTGAGCCCATTGCCGCAGAGCCGGAAACGTCTCCAAAAGGCCCACAAAAAGGGCCCACAGAAATGCAAGCAAGCGATCAACAAAATGCTATGCATGTAGCCTTGCGTTGTTGTTTCCGTTCTTCATGGTGTTGACGAGGTATTTTTGAGGCAGCAAAATTGCTCAAGAACACCCTGCTCTGCAAAGCCTAGTCAGCAGGACATGTACGTGTAGGGCAAGATGGAAGGCGCACAGTGGCGATGCATACTGACGACTGAATCCAGAGGTTGCGCACAAAGCATCTCAGACCAGCAAAGTTCACCATGTGCTGGTGCATATGCCACCATTGTTATAGTAGCTCAAATGCAATGAGAGCCTTGCATGCAAATTGCCATTTGGTGAGCATGTTGGCATGTGCATCAATAGTCATATAAACAAATGTGTATGCAATTGCAGATTAGCCTATTTTGCTTGTCTATTTGCTGAGGTGCCTGAAGTTTCATGCTATGCAACGCCTTATTGACCACCACAACCTAGCCAGACTCATGTTGTAGAACTCATGTTTCATGCAATTTGCTTGCATGAGGCATGGAGTAAGCTGCTGTTGAAACAGTAAACGACAATGCAATGACTTGTGGGCCTGTTCTGCTGATAGAGTCCTTTAGGCATGCTTGGTGTGGTGAAGCAATGATTACGAATGCTTGTGAGAGCCTTTTGCAGATTGACAACACCCTTGCAGCATCATTCACTGTACTCAGCTTCAGCATACTTGAGTTCTTCCAGAACATCATTGATGTTGTCAATAGCCACTTGCAAGCCCTGCAAAGCTTCTCCTTTAGCTGCTGCAAACTCTTCCTCGGTTGGCTCAGCTGTTGTACAGCAGTGACAGGACTGTTGCGGCAAGTCTGCACAAGACACAGCCAAAATGAGGGTAGCAATAGTATACTCCTTGCAATTTTGCTGCCAAACCAGTGGAGTTGTCAATCTGACCAACTACGACGCACTGTCTAAGTGTCAACCTGTACCTGGCTTGCTCTGGACCTCTGCAGGCGCATGTGTTTGCCAAGAAAATCCGCGGGCACGAGACTGCCTAAGAGCCTGCAGTATCAAGGTCAGATGGAGCTTTTCCTGCTCATTTGTCTGGACTATGCGCAACATGTCTGCTAAATCATCCTGTCGCATGTCTCTGAGGCCAGCCTCAGCAGAATTTACAGCTTCTGAGCAGACTTTAAACGCTACTGTCACTTCTGCCATAATGGTTCTGCACAGACACAAAAGATATTGGCATACAGACGCGTGTAAGCAGCAAACAGCTGCAGAGATGCATTTTACCTACTTGTACTGAGATTCATCATGTGTCTGCAAAACTGCATCAAAACCTTTCTCCAGCTGTTTGTATTGCTGTGTACGGATTTGCTGTGCTCTACTGAATTGAGCAAGGTATTCCTTTCTTGCCGTCTCTTCACCAGACAGTGGGGACATTTCGTAGCAGGCTGCCCAAATCAGTTCTAGGAGTGTTCACGTCTCGGGATCTCGTAGGTATTACGTTCCTGAAATTCTTTAAGTTTCTTCAGCAGATGCTCTACTGCAACAGCTTTCACAAACAAGTGGGTGTCGTCAAGCTCCTCTAGAAGGCACTTCTCGTTTTGGCTTTTGTCTTCGTTCAACCGTAGGATGTATTCCTTGCTAGGAATGTCACTACAAGTCAATGACCAAGCTCAGCACTGACTCAAGGTCGAACACGGGCGCAATGTGATCTCAGATCACTCACCAAGCCAGCAAAACACCTTGCAAAGCGTTGACCATGAACAGTTGTGCTGCTGTGCTGTGACCAAAAGCAAAGTAACAACTGTTGCAGTGCGCTTCGAACCTCAAGTCGGGAGCGCACCTTCGCTGTGTGACACAGCCTATGTCCATCGTAGACAACCGGGGATTACATTTTTTATTTACAAACTGGGGACGCTTTAAGGCTTGTAGCTGGACTGAGCTGCTGGTGTCGGAGCGACAACTCAACAATCAAATGAACTTTCTGCCGCTAACCATTGGCATGATGACGGTTGCAGCAATGCTACCCCCTGTGATGGCGACGTAGAGTGTTCGAGAGTGCAAGACCGCGTACACGACAGCGAACTTTGCTCTGCATAGCACCTGACAGACTTGGCAGGAAACCAAATTTTTGCTGCTTTCGCAGCTTGCTTGAGGACTGGCTTCCTACATCAAGCAATTTCTGAGTACAGCGAGCAGGGTCATGACGGAGACAGCTCCGGTGGTCCAGCCAGCAACTGTTGATCCTCACAGTCCCAGTGATGCAGCACAGGCTCTCCAGTCTCTGCAGGACCGGCCAGCTGAGGCACAAAATGTTGAGGCCATCAAGCCTAGCAGCAAGACTCTGGTGGAGCTTGAAGGTGTCACATACAAACGATGCACACACTGGAGCTGAAGGTGCGGGACCAGAACTTCAACAAGGACAAGAGCAGAGGCGATGGCTATGCTTGCACATGCAAGGGCTGCGCCAACCGGCACACACGTGCTTGGCACGAGCGACACAAGCAGCAGGTTTGTGCTTGTTACTTTCAGGCAAATTTGGGCCATATGCGCAGGCTTTACATTCCAGGAGTAGCAAAAGTATCATACTGCGCCTGCCTAGTTGTACCTTAGCACAAATGCTTATAACTGCGGCATGACTTTGCGTTGTAAGCAAAGAGTTGTTCAAGCCTTGTCCCTTCATTGCGCAGAACTCAGTGAACAACAGCGGGGCAAGTATGCCTCCAAATGCCCAGTGCAGCCACTGTAAGGAGTACAAGCTTCGTGCGGAATTCTATGGCGACACAAGTCAGGCAAATGGGCTGCGTCCACACTGCAGGTGCTACTTTTGCGACCATCTGCAAACTAAAATTTCACTAAAGTTGTCTTGTGCTGGGTTGCTTGTGCATGCATGCACCTGCCTACTTGCAGCTCTCACGTGATCTCTGTGACTCCTCGTAAGGACACAGTTTCAAAGTTGAACACAGGATGAGCCTGATACTCATGTCTCACTGTCATGAGCAACAGACCAGTCTTGACATTCTGAACCATGCTCTAGGGAATGTGAGAGAGATGTGAAAAGGGACAGGCGCAAGCGTAAAGCAGCCGCAGAGGCATTGACGTTTGCATCACATGGCATGAATGGCAGCGAAGGTGAGGCCGCTGGTCTGCTGCCAGCTCAACAGAAACCAAAGAGGGTCAGAAGGCGCAAGTCTAGAGATCAGATCATTCAGCCCATTGCTGTGGACCTTCAAGCAGTGCCACCAGAGCAGGCTCCCGGAGTGCTTGGCATTGAGGTTCCCCACCTTCAGAACACAGCAACAGCTGTCCAGATGGCTACCACAGCAGCAGACCAGCTTGCGCACATCCAGGCACAACAAGTGGGTGTGGTGCTGGATGCTGCTGCACAACAGCAGCTTGCTCTGATGGCTGGGAAGGACGGTGCTGCTGTTGGCGCGTCAAACACTGCAGTGGTGGGTGAAGCAGGGGGTGCTGTGGTGGGTGGGTTTCTAGTTAGTGGCGCCCCTGCTCTGCCTGCCTCTGTGTGGATACAGCAGCCTATTCCTCAGCCAGCAGAGACGGAATATGAGACTGCTTCAGATGCAACGCTGGATGCTGATCTTGGTGAACAAGGGGAAGTTGTCAGCAGTGTGCGAAGAGACTGAGGCAGCATGAGGGTGTATTTTTGGACAGCTGCCCTGATTACTGATTGACTCTGCTGCTGTGGCACGCGTTGCAATGACCAGTTGTATCACTTGTTGCTTTTGCATGGTCTATAGCGTATAGCATCAGTTTCTGAGGGTGCTTGCCTGCACCTGAAAGGTTGTAGGAAGGTCGATCAGCGTCTTAGGTTACTGTTCGCTTACAACGCTTTTCACACAGACGACAGTGCATCATGCAACCTGAATGTGTTGCGTAGTACTTGAGCATGCCTGTCAATTGCCATGCCATTCAAGCAGTATAAATGTAGAATCACTGACTTGCCCACTGGCGCAGCAGTAACGTAAAGTGACTATGCACGAAAGTGCAGGAAGAAGCTGTGCATGTGGCGCAAGGACATGCAAGTTCGGAAAACTATTTGACTTGCAGGGGTGACCATTGAAAACAGTGCTGCTGGCTGACTTCAAGGGTTTCTCAGGGTGTCACTTCAAATTACGAACCCCAGGCCGTTGCGCAGTCACAAATCCTGGGCAGCAAACATTGACCGTCTTTGCTGCTGTACAGAGTTGATTGAGTTCACTGTTGTGTCTCAATACCTTGTGCCAGGGGTCTACTCGCCCAAGTTGCAGCGTTGCCGTAGCGACAAGCCGGAACAAGTGATGCACGCACATATTTTGGCATTGATAGCGCTCGCCTCGCTATGTTGTGTACAAAGTCGTAATCACGGCCACCGAGGCAACAAACTGGATGCGTCTCAGTATTACAACCATCTCCCCGCCCCTCTCATGGATATCAACAAGTTGCCAAAGCACTTCAGCTGGTGCAGTAATGGTGCTGGTAACTTGTGTACACCTTCCTGGAACCAGCACATCCCAATATACTGCGGGTCATGCTGGGCGCATGGTTCCACGCATATGGTCCAAGACCGATTGAAAATCAAGAAAAAGGGCATGGGCCCAGATGTGATGCTTTCACGCCAGGCTTTGCTGAATTGTGGTGCATACCATGGCTACGGAGATGGCTGCAATGGTGGAGATGTCTTTGACATGTTCAACTACATGACTGAGTTTGGTCTGCCGGATGAAAGCTGTATGATCTACACAGCCACAGACCACCACGTGTTTCCTGAGGGTCTAAAGCAGTGCCCAGACACTGCTCTGTGCCGCAACTGCAACTCCAACAATGAGTCGGACCCGGGCACATGCTGGGCAATCAAAGAGCCCATCAAGTACAAGCTGAAGCATTGGGGCAGAATTGAGCCTTCAAACGTCCACGGTATGCACTCAGGCACATTGAAAATTCTAGAGCTGTGTCCATGTTGCACCTGATCAATGCCAAATTTTCTGTGTATTGCATGTGTAGTAGCTATTGTCACCCTACTATTGCTGGTCAGAGCTCAAATGGGCGGCATGCATACACACAGCTTCCTGTATGCTTACATGCCTGCAAGTTGGCAACACTATGCTGTCACCTTGAGTCAGCGCACACCCCTCGGGTGCAATTGAGTGTCTCATGTTAGTGCATGTTGGCTCACAGGACTAGGGTTTAGGCACACCTGGTGAATACCTGGCAGGAACTCTGTGCCCTCTGCCATGTGTAGGGCATTTGAGCTGACTTCCCCTGACTCGGAAAGTATGCTGACTAACATTAGCTGGAACGGCTGTAAATCGTTTTTATTAATTAACCTGAGCTGGTGCTTGCTGCAGGCATGATGTCAGAGATTGTGCAGCGAGGCCCCATCACATGTAGCATTGCTTGTCCTGATGATTTCATTTGGAATTACACTGGAGGTGTGTACACCGATGTGCACAACAGCACAGATGTTGACCATGATGTGGAGGTCGTTGGATGGGGCCATGAAGATGGCAAAGACTTCTGGCATGTCCGTAACTCCTGGGGTATGCCGCACACAACTGTGCCTGCATACGCTTTAATGATGATGGGCTCCCTCCTTGGGTATTGCCACCGCATGTTGACAACCCTGTGGGGCTCAGTTTGATGCCCTACTGCTGCGGGCAGCATTGATTCTCAGGAACTGTGCCTGCATCAACAGTATGCTTTGCCTTAGTGCATGTATGCAGATGCTGGCTGGGCAAGCTGCCCTACTGAAACTGAGCACTACACCAGCACACTGTTGACATGCCTTGCCAGGACTGTGGAGACAACTTGTGTCATGGGCTTTGATGCATCAGCACAGCAGACACTGCTGCACCATTGCTGGCCTTTGGTCTCTTCCTTTGGTGCTTCGTCTGATATATGTCATCAGCAAAGCCTTTGACGCTTCATTTGGTGATTGGTATCAACAGCAAAGCCTTGGGCATGGTGCAGGAACCTTCTGGGGGGAGCTTGGTTTCTTCAAGCTGGAAAGGGGCGTCAACACTCTACAAATAGAAAGTGGTGACTGCTGGTATGCTGAGCCAGAGTACAAACTCGAAGAGGAAGTGCGCGAGGGTGACTTGGTTGGCTCTATGTATGGTCTCATTCCAAGGAATCACTCAACACCCCACCTCAGCCTTGCCTGAGCTGCTCATCGTCTGGCTACATCTGGCAAAATGCTGTGTGAGGTCTCATGACCCATGTATGCTTTGGGGCAGTGTATTCAATGACATTCCAAGAACACAGAGCCTACTTGAGTGATTATCGAGCGTGGTATGCATGGCCTGATCTGGCCATGTTTGAGAGGACCTACACCTGACAAGGCATGGCTGCATTAAGCCAGGCTTTGACATTGATACGTAGGGCCTATGCAGTGGTGGCATGTGAGTCACGTGTGTGTTGTCACAACTCACTGTTTGTGCTGCTGCTGTAGATCATGTGTGCAAGATGTTGCTTACAGCATACACTACTTTACCAGTAATTGGAATGTATCATGGTGCGCAAAAGTATTCAAGGTCTAAAGGCATATGAATATTCAGCTGCGCTGCATTGCTACAATGATTGTGCTCGTTCTACAGCCCTGCACTGCTATGACACTTGTGATTAAGCTGCTGAACCATCTGTTTGAACATATCCAGATGTGTAAGACCAGACATACTTTCTGACAGCTGGCAGAATGCTGCAGAGATCATATGCCTTCTTGGCTCAAGTATGTTTTTATCTTCTCAGCCTGCTGTAGCACTGACCGTTTGCTGGCACCTCCTTCAGTGTCTCGCATCTCTGCTGACCTGAATCACCACACAGACCAAAGGTGCAGCTTTTGATCTGGAATTGCAGCTTGCAAGCTCTGGTCACAGGTACAACGCTGAAGCAATGGCTAAGCATGTTAAGTGAAAATCCAAACAGCATTGGTAGCACAAGTTCACATCACAACCGTCTCTATGAGCGGTGAACGCATGCTTATTCATTTGGCACATCTGGTAGTGTGTAATGCAATCACATGGGAGCGATGAGGGTGCATTTGCCTATTGCCGAGTCTTACACTGACCAATGAAAACAGGGTGCTTTGATCATGACATTGCATACCTATCAAAGTCCCATACTTCTTGAACATCATCTTCAAACAGCTTGTTGATGCCCTGGAGGTCTTGTGTAGTCAGGTCTGACAGCTGGCACCCCTTGTCCTCTGCTAGCTTCACTGCTGCACCTGAGATGTGGTGCGTTTCCCGGAAGGGGATGCCTGCACACCACCGCCCTTACTCAATGCACACCACTGCCCTGACTCAATGCACTCCATCACCCTTACTCAATGCACACCACCACCCATACTCAATGCACCTGCTGAGTCTGTCCACTGATTTTATGTCTGACTAAGTCTCACTGACTCTGTGCATTTTGTCTGTGCATATGACCCAGACCAGCACACGTTGGTGATCGTAAACTGGGCTGATGAACAAACAGACTGTGCCTGCCTATATTTGTGTTATGTCCTGTGTACAAGTGTTGAGTGGAAGTGTCACAATGCAGTGAGGCTGTATACGGCTTGTACAAAACTAGGAACAGGGTGCCTCACATGCAACATAGACCCACCATGCAGTCTCCATCTCAACCTGACCAAGGGGTTAAGCTTGATGCAAACTGGACACACCGCAGAATGCTTTTCTATCAACAGTCCCCACGGGGAAGCGCAGAACACCTCTGGGCCTTTCTTCAATCAATAACAAGAGACAAGGCCTGTTTAAGAGTCCCACCTTTGCGCACAAGATACTCAGCAAGGTCGGTGGCCAGCATGTCAGCAGAGAGGCCAGCCAGCATGCGGTCAGGGTTGATCTTGATCGTGGAGATGACCCCGGTGGCAATGCGTATGCAGTCATAGGCTGTGTCCACGCTGTCAAACATGAGCTCCCAAGCTTCTTGGAAGTCCTTGTTGTAGGTGGTGGGTGCACCCTTCATGACGGCCATCATGCCTGCTAGGTTGCCTTGAAGCCGCCCTGCCTTGCCTCTGATCAGCTCCAGTGCATCTGGGTTCTTCTTCTGGGGCATCAGACTAGAGCCTGCAGGTATGTAAAATGGGTGACACGTGCTGAGATGACAGGTGACAGTGCCAGTCACTAAATCCAGTCTCTAATTTTATCTATCTGGATTCTTCTGAAGCCTGCAGACAACAAGCAGAGGGACAATTGAATGGCCTGTTTGCAGTTGCCTTGCATGTGAATTCTCACTCTAGGCCATGAACATCCATGTAAGTGGAGCCTGCAAGCAACAGCTAAAAAGTGGGAGAATGGCTTTCTGTGCAGGTCAGCTATGTATGCCAGCTCTGGCACTCCTGAAGTATCACGTTGCAACATGCAGCCAGCAGGCACAACATTTCGTTGTACAGTCGGTGCCCAATCGCTCTGGGTCGCCATTCAGCAGCTGCAGGGCTTCGGGATGATTCAATGTGAGGCACTCAATTGACACTGTGCATACATGGCCTGCTCTCAAACTTGAAGAGCTGACACCCAAACAAGTCCTGAAAGGCATGCTGCTGACTGACCTTTTTGGCTGGTGCCAGCTGTCGTACATGCAAAACATTCTACACTGCTAGTAGCTTGCGGTGTGTATCACAATGTTGATTGAATGAGTTTGACAGAGTGAGACCAGAACTGTGAAGTTCTTGTGGGCAAATCTGCCAAGTGATGAGGCCTATGGCTTGTTGAAAGCATCTGCAGTGCATGAGATTAGTGTCAGTTTGGAAGACCCCTGTGTTGGGCTTGATGCTGTCTGATCATAGACATGTTGACAGAGGAGCATGATGCTCACCTGTTGCATATGCATCGCTGCATTGCACGTATTTGAATGCACCACTGCTGTAGATGATGAGATCTTCCGCCCATCTGCTGAGATGCACCAAGTGCAGGGAGCAGAAGAACAGGGTCTCCACAACAAAGTCCCTGTCGCTGACTGCATCCATGGAGTTTGGGCAGACTCCTCCATAGAAGCCTAGCTCTTTGGCAATGAACTGGCGATCCACACCAAAAGGGTTGCCCGCAAGTGCGCCTGCACAGATGGTCAACTGACTTTGCTGGCTCAACACCAAGTTGAGGCCAGTTTTGCCTGACTGAAGGTGTGCGGCCTTGTCACCATACATCAAGAGAGCTGGTTGTTGGGGGCTCTGTGCTGTGTGCAAACTGCAGGCAGCTGGTTGTGTGACTGCTATGCTGCAACAAGGGCTGAATAGGAATGGCTGAGTGAAACTGGCTTGTCAAGACTGAGCCTGCATAGCTCATCTGCAAAGGCATCAAATTTGTGCGCTGATGCTTCAAGGCTTGAAGGCCTTGAGATGCCGAGATGCCGTGCACAGATCTGCTGCTGATGAGACTCACAAACATCCAGTACTGGAATTCCAAGGAACAGGGATAGCAACCTCGAGAGGCGTAAGGCACCAGAAACTAGCTCCTGCTGAACAATAATGCTGCTTTCGCAGCCACACGATGCCTATCTGAATGCCATGACAGTCACGACTGGCAACAGGCCAGGGCCTGAAGGGTGCACCTGAACCAAGGGGCAGCATGGCAACTCTGGGCATGAGATCTCGTAGGCGCATGTCATCCCTTTGCCAGGCAGCAGCATGTCCCAGCAGCCAGTGACTCCACCTCACTGTCATGGCAGGCTGCAGGTGTGTGAAGCCGGGCATCAGTACATCCACATCTTGCTCTGCTCTTGCCACTGACGCACGTAGCAGATCTGCTAGGGAGCCTCTGATCTCATTCAGCTTGTTCATCAGCCAGAGTCTGGTGTCTGTGGCTACCTGCAGAGGACATTGCTTGTGTATTGTGGGGTTCGTTGTGGTATCCTTTGTGGTGTTGCATGTTGCAAGCAGGAGCAATAACAGTAACCAGGCACCAGTTTGGTGAGGTGCAGGCAATCTAGAGGGAGCAAGCAGGGTTTTGCATGCATGTGATTTCTTTCATAGGGTCCTGTCTGTCTGGCACATTGTGGGAAGCTCAGCACAGCTTATTGCATAGGCAGGCTCTGTCAGTCAATGTCTGCACGCATGCTCGTGTCCTGAGTTGTGACTGGACCTGATCGTTTCTGCTGCGGCCAGTGTGGAGCTTGCCGCCTACTGAACCTATCAGCTCAGAAAGGCGCCTCTCATTGGCAGTGTGGATGTCCTCGTCGCCTTGCTTGATCTCAAATGTGTCATCCTGCCATTCCTTGGCAACATTGTTCAAACCGTCAACTATAGTTGCTGCTTCATCTTCTGTGACTACACCTGCCTTGCTGAGAGCCTTCACATAGGCTTGGCTGCCCTGCGGTACAGATCAACTGAAATGAGACAAATGCTGGCATTGGTTGATCTGCTGACAGCCTGTGATCAGCTTCATGAGGCAAAAGAAGAGGCAGCACTGCATACTCGTATGTCTTCTTGCCACATCCTTTTATCAAAAGGAAGGGACTCATTGAATTTCTCCATCAATGGATCTGTGGCACCAGTGAACCTGCCACCCCATAGCTTCTTAGTGCTGGCAGCACCATCTGTTTGCTGAGCTTCTGCAACTGCCTGTGACTGCATGCAACAGGCTGTTGAGTTAGATACATATGCAGAGTGCCGGTAACGAACTTGAGATGTCGAAGCAAGATTTGAAATCGTGTTGAATCTTCTGTGAGCAGCTGTTTTCCCCTCACGGCAACGAGTCTACAAGTCACACTTGCAGTGGAATCCCATGCACCAAATTGCGACCCACCGTTGTCGTGGCCATGGTGTCCCGAGACTTGCGGACCTGCAAGAGATCGAAACGGACTAAGAAGTCTAAACACCAACCGAAGCCGTGATGTACGCTGGCTGACAAGTCGTTACCTGAGTATGCAAAGTCGTCGTTAACCGACCATCGCTTCCCGTCCGAGAGCGTTGCCAGCCAGAACGAAAGCCAGGTTGCGCAATGTGCTGGCCTTGCGCTGCACCGAAAATATGCGACTGCATCGCTGCGCTGGCCTACAAATGCAATTGTGAAAGCTGCAAAAAGTCAACTGCGCACTGCCGTTTTGCAAGCACGTGAGAGGCAGCTTTGACAGAAGAGTGACCACCGCTGGCAAGCACAACATGTTGCATGCTGCGCACAAGGTATTGCGCACGGCCTCATTGCACATGCACCTCCGCTTTGTCAGTGGACTTTACCTCAGTCTGCAGCGAGATCTCCTGGACTGCTCGCAAGGCGGGAGAGCCAGGCGTTCAAGACTTATTCCAAACACCGCCTGGTGCCAGTCACCACATCGCAATGCAGGGGAGCCTCACTTCTTCGATATTTGATCTCCGAGCGAGCAACACAAAGCTGCAGACTCAGCTGAATGTGTTACAGCTGCAGCTAGCAGAGACAGAGTAAGTGCAAGCGAAACTTTGCTTGAGCTTACGAAAGTATGCCGACGTCAACATAGGCTATGGTGCCAGGCTGTCTTGCCATCTTAAGATTGGTTGTCTGTAATGCAGAGCACAGCTGCAGCAAGAGCAATCACAGAGGGAAGTGACAGAAGAAAGGTCCTTGGAACAAGCAAAGCGTGCTGCAGCAGTCAATGTCGAGGTTGTCAAGGCAAACAACATCCTCAAGCAGCAGCTGAGGATTAGCAAGTCACAGGTACAGATCGTATGCAAGGTTCACACACATTGCACTCTTAGTAAGGTGTAAAGGTTGTGATCTATCTCTAGCAGAGACCGTTGTGCTGCTGCAATATGGTATCAGTTGCATTCAGCTCTGCACCACAAGGCTCAAGTACCATTGCAGGCTGATGAACTGAAAATAGAGAACACCTGTCTACGCTCAACTTTCAAGGTGACAGCTGCTTCTGTCTGACTTGCTGTAAGTGTAAGAGCTGTCCAAAGGGTCTCACACACCTTACTGCACTTGCCTGCTCCAGGTCAAGGCAGAGGAGGACAGGCTCCTGATTGCCAGACTTCAGGCTCAACTGAATGAATATCATGCTTCTCAACAGGTAAACAAGACCATGCCCTCAAACGTGAATCAGATATTCAAAGAATCCCTCGGTGCAGCATGTCACACTGACACTTGCCTATTCTGTGGCAGGCAGGCTCTATATCCACTCAGGAGCCAGCGGCATTGAGCTTGTCTGCCTGGCGGGCCAATGAGTACATTACTGGAGAGCAGCATGACAGCATGTCACAAAGCATTGTGACATCCATTGCTGACAGGACACAGCCTCCGGCTGTGTCTCCTCACACATCTCCACCAACGCTGAACAGCAGAGCTGCACAGAACGCAAAACATACTCAGGCTTGCCATCAGTTACGCAGTGACAGCAATGCTATTCCTTCATGGTCAGAAGGCACAGGTGAGTCTGCGGATGTCAGCACAACAAGCTCAGCAGTTGAAGTGGGGTGCCACCCCGCTGTAAGCAGCTGTCCAGACATCTCCTGCATGCCTGCAGAGCCCAGCAGTGCCTACACTGCTGTGCAAACAGGGCACAAACCTTGTGTAGATCTGGATCTTTCTGCACATTCAAGCAGTGCCACTCAGCTGTCCCCTGCATCAGGTTCAAGCAGGCATGGCAGTAAGCAACAGGGTGTGCTTCTGATGACAGGCAGAGCAGGGGACGCCATCACTGGGAGTGGTAGCAGATGTACCACTCCCATGCAACCATCCGAGACAGAGCACAGCAGGGGTTTGCAACAAATCTGGAACAGCATGGCCCGCACACCGTTGGCAGTGCCTTCCCCACGAGCAGTGGCAAGCAGGCTGAGCCAAGCCTCAGTGGCATCCAGCGCAGCAGACTTGCCAGACCAGCAGAGTGGCTGCGCTGCAGAGCCTTTCAGCTTGCCCAGGACAGGTAGAGGCATGGGGCCATCAGTGAGTAGCAGCACCTCCACAGGGGCAGCAGCTGAGACAGATGCTGCTGCTTCAGAGCAGCCTCAGGTGCCTAGTGAGAAGGACATTAATGGTACAGATGCTGAAACCTCAGTCAGGTAAAGGTTTGTGACACAGTCAATCCTGATATAGGTCATTTGCAGAGCTTACATGGTGCGTCAAATGCATGGTGATTGCATAGGTCCAGCTAGTCTGCATGTGCACCAAACATTGTCTGCATGAAATGGGCTGTGTGCAGACACAAGGTACATCCCAACAGCATTATTCCGTTCTTATTCATGCAATGAGCATATGTGCTGTGGGACAGAAGGTATGGCTTTAGAGATACAATACTGTATTGCAGCTGTGCCTGATTTTGCATGCGATAGCACCTTGCCTGCAGCAGGTATGAGCAGAGACGGTCAGGTAGGACCAAGCCCAGGGTGGTGTATGAAGAGCCCAAGCTTCGCACAAAACTGCGTCAGGTGATGGGCAGCTTACAGTCATTACATGCCAGTGAGGACTTGCATGCAATTAGAGAGTCGTATGGCATCTCCAGATGATGCACACGCATGCAAACATGCCTGTCGCTGATTTTGTCATGCATCGGGAGCGATTCATGCGCAGATTGATGCAGTCCTGATGCATAGATTTCTCCTGTTATAGTTAATGTTGGCTTAGGTCACAAAACGCATTGTGGGTGGTGGGAGTATTTGTCCCAATGTACATGTTTCACAGTGACTTGTTGCTTTCTCCGCTAATGCTTCCTCCCTGATAAACATGGCAATGTCAACAAGGACCCTAAAGGCAAGCGTTCCTAGGCCAGTTTACCGTCATGCAGGGAGATGCCTTTACTTTTGGCATTGCAGAGTCTGTACCACGAAGTGCAATGAGGAGAAAGAGCATCATGCCCAAACAGAAAGGCAATCTTGGAAGCCCAAAGAAAACTTGTGCTGCTGTTTCGGTGCCAAAGCAGCCACCTAATGAATCCAAAAACAGGACACTGCAGTCATAAATCCTGACTGGAATCTTGATGTGAGAGCGTAACGTTAGCCATTGACTGAAACTTACGCAAATTTGAAGCATTGTACCAGCATCAAATGGTCTACCATAACTCTATCTCTACAACTACAGGAGATACATGAAAACTGCACATGGTCCTTACTTGTCATCAGGGACCATGGATGTGTATACTACAATTACATTGTTGTGCAGTCATCTGCCTGGCTTTCTGTTGCCAGCATGTGAGATGATTTTGAAGGTCTCTTCTGCCTCCAACTGCTTGCTCAGACCTGCCCTGACATGCTTGTCTGGATGGAACATGATCGTGGCCTTTTTGTAAGCCTTTTGAAGCTGAGCTTGTGTAGGGGCAAAGCCACCTTCAATCGGGATATTGAATGCCCTCAACACTGAATGCAGGGACTTTGCAGCGCCGACTTGTAGAGCCAGCCTGTGTCTGATTGAGACTCGCAGCTTCTCCTTCTGCTCTTCCTCAGCCTCTTTCCTCTGTTCCTCCTGCCGGTGCTCTGCCAGACGCTGCCCCAGTTGTGCCTGCACACCAACATCTTATCAGCAAAAAGTTGGCACAGCCTCGCAACACTCTAGTGACCTATGCACGCCTGAGCCCCTTTCCTATGTGCACATAGTTGCTGCTCTCGTTCACAACTTCGTCAGCTATGCAAATGCTTCCATCAGCAGAACCCAATGCAGACATGACATATCATGAACACAGCAAGCAGTCATCCCACCTGCTGTTTGGCAGCCTTCTCATTTGCAGCCCTCCTTTGGCGCTTGAGTCTGCGCGCCTCTTCCGCCTGTCGGCTGATCTCAGCTTCGCGCTTCTGCCACTCCAGCTCCTGAGCAGCCTTGAAGCCTACGTCAGACTGCTGCTCTGTACGCCGCAGCTCTGCCACACTTTCTGCAGCTGCCCCTGACACCATACAATCTGCTGCAGCTGTGGCAGGACCTGCTTCTGCCTGCGCTGCAGCTGTGGCAGCATCTGCTTCTGCCTGTGCTGCAGCTGTGGCTGATCTGCCTGACGGTGGAGCAGCAGGTGCGCAAGGGCCACAAGCAGGATCAGGCACAAGCCGTATGGGAATACTACTGTGTACTGCTGATGCAGATGCAAATGAAGAAGAGGTTGGAGGGGGCTTGGTGCTGGTGGAGGGGCTGTACAGTGCAGAGCGCACAGCAGCAGCAGCAGCAGCAGCTGCTGAAGCAGCTGTGGCAGATCTGCTGGACGCAGCTGCCGCCTGCCTTGGCACAAACCTGGGTCTAAATGGAGCACCTGCAATTATCAGCCTGCTACAAAACTTCCTTATAGATTCTTGCAGTGTACATAGTCCAACGCCCAAAGTTTGACATACAGAGATTTGTCAAACACCCAGTCTTGTCAGCAAGTGCATCCTTCAAGTTGTTTGTAGGCTTATGGGTGCATCACAGGCTGATGAATTACAAGCATGCAAGATTGAGATCTGCCTTGATAAGCCCTTGTGTGCAAAATGCATCAGCATCAGCCATGGATGCCTGGGCCAGGAGGCAGGTCACCAGGCACCCTTGCATGTGTTGCACCACAAGTCTACACTTATGTGTGTAGAGGAAGGCTCACCTGGCTGCTTGGCAGGTGCTGAATTACAAGCATGCAAGCTTGAGATCTGCCTTGATAAAAACTGGTGTGCAAAACGCTTCAGCCATGGATGCCTGGGCCAGGAGGCAGGTCACCAGGCACCCTTGCATGTGTTGCACCACAAGCCTACAGTTATGTGTGTAGAGGAAGGCGCACCTGGCTGCTTGGCAGGTGCAGTGGTTGCTGACTGAGGTTGCATGCCCTCCTCAATAATCACAACATCATCATCGTCATCAGAGAGGTTCACTGCCTCAGCTGCACTGGCTCCAGTCTTGCTGCTGTTCCCGCCTGCTCTCACACCAGCATCGCTATAGCTTGTCCTTGCCAACTTGCTCTTAGGGGCAACAGCAGCACCTGCCTCATGTTGCAAGCCTCTGCAGCAAAAGAAACTGTTCTCTCAGCAGGTACCAGTACTTGTTCTCTCAGCAGGTAGCAGTACTTGCCAGTGTTGACTTGAGATTGATGAAGTGGCTGATGTGATGCCATGCTTTGCCTGATGAAGTGCTTGTAATGTCTGCCATGCATATATGAGCTCTGAAACCAAAAGTAGCGTTCAAAGGCTATCTCACTGGAATACTGCTGGAATACCGTGTGCAAAGCCAGCTGTGTTATCAGGCTGCTGACACTCCTTCGTGTGTGCTTGCCTCATTCATTGTGCACAGCAAGCATCAGAGCAAGCATCTCCAACATTGCCAGTTGTTTTGAGTGCCGGCAAAATGCACCAACTTTGGCTGTCATTGACCAACACAGCTAAAGCATGTATTGAGCAGTAGCTCCCAGCATGAAAAAGGACAGGCAAAACACTGCTGTAGACGTGGTAGACAATGTCATCACGTGTCTCCAAAGAAGTGCAGACACAAGCCATTGCAACGCATGTATCAGATTTAGTAAAAGTTGTCATGCAGAAATTCACCGTTTAGTTCTTAGCTGCCCATTGGTGGGTCTGGAATTCTGAGACTGCTGCCTGAGCAGCACTCTAGCAGGCAGCCCATACACACTAGAGTCCCCACTTTGTGGCATCTGCCCATGTGCATCTGAGAACCCACTCTGTGGCATCTGTCCATGTGCATGTGTGTATCCACTCTGTGGCATCTGTCCATGTGCATTTGTGTATCCACTGTGTGGCATCTGCCCATGTGCATGTGTGTAGCCACTTTGAGGCATGTGGTGGTGCCTAGACTGGCCTGAAGCAGCAGTGTCAGCATGCATCCAAGGGGCTGGCACACGCTGGCTTGGATCCACACTGCTACTGGCGTCGCTGCTGGTGTCACTACCTGGCTTGCTGCCGCCGTCTGACTCGCTCAGCTCAACTGGGTGGTCTGAGGTGCTGCCGGCCACAGCTGGGGCACTCTGGCGGCCAGGCATGTGTGCACTGTCAAGTGACTGCGATGACCTGGCTTCTTGCTTGACACCTGTGGTGGCGTCATTTGGATGCTGTACTTGTCGATGCTGCGCCAGAAGCATTGATGCTAGATTGGACAGCGTGGACAGGTCTGCCTTCTGCCAGGGAGGCTGAGCATCAGTCTCCTCCTGCTGCTGCTGCTGCTGTTGCTGCTGCTGCTGCTCAGCCTGTTGTTGGTGTTGGTCAGCTGCCTGTCTCTGCTGCTGCTGGTGCTGCTGCAGGTGGTCAAAGTAGTGATGCTGTGGCACAGGCTGGTCCGGCTGTGGTGACAGCCCTGCCAGTGGGTCAGGTGAGGGAGAGAAGAGCATGTGTGCCGTTGGGCGCACTGGTGAGTCATCCATGATCTCCACATCATCGTCTGAGTCGCCAGCACAGACAGTCTCCACTACCTCTGGGCTTTCCTGCTTTGAAGACTGACCACCACTTGCCTCTGCTTCCTGATCACAGACGATCTCAGCTTCTGCCGGCTGAGGAGCAAAGCTTCTGCTGCGTGTGGGATCAGCGGCATCTGGATCCACAGCATATGCTGTCTTGGTAGCAATGCCTGTCCTGCCAGCAGGATCAGTAGTGACTGTGTCCAAAGGGATGGGTGGCTTGACAGCCTGTGAAGGCGCTAATGGTGCATGCTGGTGCTGCTGGACAGTTGCGTGGAGGTTGGCAGGCTGTGTGGCGGGTGCAGGTGCATGGGGTTGCTGCTGAGGCTGACTGCTGAGGCCAGTGGGCTGTATCTGGGCATCCGGAGCAGGTTGAGTGCTGCTGGACTGAGTGGCGTTACGTGCAAGGTGAGATGGCTCAGCTTGCTGCGGGTTGGGATGATGATTGAGTGGATGCAAGCCAGCTGGAGCAAGGCCCATCTGGGTTGAGAGAGCCGGCTCATCTGGAGGAGCTGTGCTGGGCTGGTCATCATGTTCCCTGCCAGTGTGCTCATTGGACCCAGGTCCTGTTGGTGTAGCTTTGCCGACCGCATGCTGTGCCCGCTCAGCTTGATCATGTGCCAGGTGAGCAATGTGGCCTGCCTGATGAGCCTCAGGATCTGCCCTCTCAGCAGCCGCATCTGCTGTCCCGACAGGCCGAGAGTGATCTGCTGCAGCAAGCCCAGCCGATGTGGTGCTGGGCTGCTTACTGAGACAGGCAGGAATGTGCTGAGCCTGTTCAGAGGAGCTGAAAGGCGCAGATGGAGGGGCAGCCCGCTGCTGCTTGACTGGGTGTACTGCCCCTTGGTCCTGTACAAGCTCACGTGGTCTGGCCATTGCACGATGAGCAGCCTTCAGCCTCCGCAGCAGACTACCAGGCCTTACCTCATCCCTGCTTGGCTCAGTTTCAGTAGGGAGGTTCTGTGCTTTGAGCCCTGCTGCTTGTGAGGCAACATGCCCCTGGCCTCTGCACACTGGCTCAGGTGAGTCAGTGCCCACAGGGGCTCTGTGAGAATGCTGCCCTGCTTGAGATGAAGTGACCCCCACATGCCCATTGAGATTCTTGTGCCAACTATTGGGCGAGTTAGTGCGCGCTGGGCTCTGCAAAGTAGAGTAGCTGGCACTGAATGAGTCAGCATCTGCGTCAGCCCCCAGACCAGCAGCAGCCTTTGCTGAAGACGAATGATCAGCGTCAGACATAGGCTGGTCATGCTTGGTCTTCTTTGCAGCAGGTGGGAGGTGCGCTCCGCTGGATGGCTGAGCAGCAGACACATGCTCAGACCATCTGTGCTGACTCTGGCGAGCTGAGTTTAAAGGAGAGGAATGACTCTCAGGCCATTGCCTTCTGCGCTTGTTGGCATGAATCCTTTGAAGCTGGCTGACAGCTGCTGTCGCTGCTCTGCTCACACAGGGGTCTGAGTCTGCTGTGTAATCTGACACTGGGAAGTTGAGGTTGTTCTGGACCTCAAAAGTGGGGCGGTGCATCAGGAGGGCCCTGTCATATGCCCTTGCAGCAGCGTATTCTGCAAAGTTGACAGCAAATCAGTCACTTTGAACTCATCACAGCCACCAAGCACAAGTGCAATTGTATGCCCAAAATGGGAGAGACAACTTCAAAACATGACACTAGCTATATTTGGCACTAGCTGCTAGCTGCTGCTGCTGCATGAATTGTGCATTTGCAACAGACATATTTGACAATGCAGAAACATAAATTGCAACAGGACAATTGCAAGAACAGAGATGCAATTTACCTGTGGAATAAGTACCAAGACTCTGCTTGGATTTGGATCGTCCATATCCAAGCCTGGCTTGCCAACCTCCTTCAACCATACGCACACCATTCAGACTGCCCACCACTGACGGTGTGTTGATAGCGCTGCCGTGAGCAGGATGCTGGTGCTGCTGCTGCTGGTGCTGGTGCTGCTGGTGCTGCTGGTGCTGCTGCTGCTGCTGCTGCTGCTGCTGCTGACGCACAGCATGGTCCATACTGGACGCATGCTGCGGCAAGGAAGGTGAACCTTGCTGTGTTGGTTGTGCAGTCTGGGGATGGCTGCTGGTGCCTGTCAGGCTGATACGCAGGATGCAAGCCACTCTCAGACTTGCTTGAGCCAGCAGCTGCAGCATCCTTGCTGGACAAATGTTGCCACTGCAAGCCAGCTTCGGCTTGATCAGCAGATACTTGTGAGCCACTGACAGCATTCTGGGGCGGGGATGCCAAGCCATGCAGCTGATTAACAGATCTGAGTCCGACATTTGCTGACGCTGTTCCCTGAGAGCCTGCTCTTGGCAAACCCTGCTGCGTTGTTTCAGCTGGACTGTGTGGCATCCAAAGGAAAGGGGGAAACGCTATGTTGCCTCTGGCAGCTGAGTCTGGGCCGTCCACAGGCTGTGGCTGCAGAACAGCAGAGGATGTGTGCATGCAAAGGTACACAGAGGTAAACAAGCAGAGAACGAGCAGCTTTCACAAAACACGCTGGATACAACAATTCTGGACCGCATTGTGCATGTTCGCATCGAACAGGGATACCACCACGTCTGCTAAAGCACTGGCATACCTGCGCTCCCTGATCTTCCAGAGTTTGTCGCGCCCGATTGAGTGTAGCAAACATCACTGCTTTCTGGCGCTCCGCAATCAGGAACGATTCCTGCAAAAATGGAGACGGTGAATGCTGCATGACCAAAGCAGCGGCAGTGTGGTGCACGGGCAGACTGTGTTTGGCTGTGCATGCGCACCTGCAACTCAGTCTGACGCACCAGGCGTCTCTCATCCAAGGCCATTGCGGGTGAGCGAAGAACGGCGTGCAATCATCAGCAGGCACACTACTCGCGACTCATGGACTGCAACCGAGACAACTCCCTCTACCTGTTGCAATTGTGGTGACTAAGGTTGCTGTGGCCCCTGCATCGACAAAGTAGCAGCAAATGCAATGTAGTGACGGTGTAAAATTCTGTCCTAGCGCTTTGCATTCACTTTGCCTCAGGACGGAGCGGTTCACGGCCGCGCAGCTTCACAAGAGCACTAGAAAATGACCTGAAGTGATACAGTCTGTGGAAGTGTGCAATACACAGCATGTACGCATGAAATGGCATTGCAAAGCATAACAGATCAACCCGTATGACTAATCTTTACGATGCTTATCAAGGGGTCAAGTACACATTATCATTTTACACTGAGGTTGCTCTGCTTTTACGCGCTTGAGATCGTCTGCGGGTACGGGCGCGCTGCCACAGCCAAAGGCTACAAAGCAACCAGCCACCTGCAAGCACAGCAGATCACACATCTACTCATGTGATGTGCATATACACACATGAGTAGATGCTACATAGTGCACGATCTGCTGACATGTAAGTCAAGTGGGAAGCTGGTGCACCCTTTGATGATACAAGATGCTTGCTGCATGCTGGCGTGAAAAGCAACATCGTGATTTAACAAATTTTGCATAATGCACTGCAGCCTGGGGCCATGTGCTTGCACACACATCTGGCATCTGACTGCCTTACCTCCAGCCACAGCAATGAAGGCATAAACGGCTGTCCGCATATGAGATCCCTGCAAGCATCATAGCATGTGATTCACTGCTTGCATGAGCATGCAAAGAAGCAATATGCAAGCACTTTGACACCGAAGCACTCATGTAATCAACCAGAGACACCGGAAGTCTTTGAGAAAGTTCCTAGTTGCCGTACATAGATCGCTATCATGCTTGCAAGGAAGCAGCTTGCGTTCATAACACATGCCTGAAAATATAGCATATGTACATGTCAACACAGGATATGAAACCAAACAGGGTACACATGTTCATGGCCGTGAAGCCTGTCATGCACATCACAACTCATGCAGGACACGCCAAAAACTTTGCCTCTTCTATGTATGCAACTTTCATCTCTGCTTGTCCGTGCTTGTTTTCGCAAGTTGTGCAAGGTAGCACAAAGTCATGTAGAACTCCAGCACCATTGCTTGGAACCGTGACTTGGGTGCTCACGGCGCTGTAGCCCTTCATGACAGCTGAAACATTGTATGTGCCGGGTGCAAGTGGTCTGCAAGCACAGGTTGCATGTGCACTTCTGTATAAGCTGTGGTGAGCAGTATGGCATTGTAAGAGCCACAGCCAGTGCTGCTGTCACAGACACAGGTTGGTACTTGACTGGCAGTTGAATGGACAACTGCAAATGTACTTTTCTGCACAAGGCTTTTTGGAAGTCAAAGCTGTTGAGTGAGTACAAGGATACAAAAGCTGTGTAGCACAGCTAGTTTCATATCCATTGGCAGGCAAGACAGTCATTCGCTTCATGCTGGCAACTCTGTGCTTTCAAAAGTAGCGTGCATTGCATGCATGGGCCATGCCGGAGCAACAGAAAGATTTCCGAGGTGTAACAGGCAACCATGCAGGCAGCCAAGGCAGAGACACTCATGATCAACAAGAATAGACTCAGCGTTTGACTTTACCACCACATTAGAGCCCAGCCACATGAGTCATCACATCTTCCCTTCTGGGGAGAGGCTGACAATGAGTACAAGCAGGTGCTACAGGAATTGCTGCTGTCAAGCAGGCAGATCTTCTGCAAAGATGAAAAAGTGGGTTGCACAGAATTGACTGAGGATGAGGCAATGCTGACCTATAGTAATCTCCCAGGAGACCTGCCTGGATGGCATGGTCAATACCCTCCACATTGATTGTGGCCGGCAACGGCTTGTCCAAGTCTGTTGTGTTGCCCCCAAGGGTGACCAGACGACCATGCACGCTGCCCCTGCAGATGATCAACATGGCTCAAGGTGGGATAATGGCTGCAACCGTTCTTCTTCAGGTTTCTGTGCAGCACACATGTGCAAGCTTTCTGCAGTTTGACTCACGGTAGTGCCCGCAGTGCAGCAGGCCAGAAAACACATTGGGGGACAGATGAAGCATTGTATGGTGACGAATGGCAGCAGGCCCTATAGGCAATAACGGCATCGGGTGCTGTAGCATCAAAACAGAAAGTGGGAGTTTGTGACTTCTTTGTAACAATTACACACTGGACACCTGAGGGGTAGCAGTGCATCTAACAGGATGGTTCAGCCTCAAAAGTACTATGCCAGTGGCGTACCTGTAATGAAAACACACTGAACATATGAGGTGTAGCGATTACACTAGTAGGATGGTGCTAAATTCAGGGTAGCATCTGTGGCTTGTTTGAAAAGACTGCATGCTGGTGCTTTCTGTGGAAGAGTGGTTTCAGACTCAAAAATGGTGGTTGCACGTCTGTGTAGTGGACACATGTGCAAATGTGAGTCGTATTGGTTTCTCTGATAAGGTTGTTTCAGACTCAACAGTCTCACTTGAAGCTTCTTTGTAATGAATGCGTATCTGAACATATCAGGCTTCAAGTCAGAGGCTACAGCCAAGTCAAAGGACACAACAACAAGCAGGTGCCTTTCTACCAGCATTTGAGACAAGAGATGCAGTCAGAGTCAACAGGACTGTTCTACACCAGCTACACAGAGCCTCACTCAAGAAACAGCAGCCATCAAGGCAATGGCAAGCAAGACTTGCAAAGCCAGCCCTTCTCTTCAACCCATACACGCCATAATGGTTGCACTTCTATGCAGCAACACAGGAATATCCCCTTGCCATTGAAAAGACCCACAAGGCAGACTGTTTGCTTCAGAATAGACAGGCAGTGACACAGCAGAAGGCCACTGCCTCCAGTGACAAAGCATCAGGCTACTGGGAAAGGGAACAGGCTGCTGGTGAAGGGAACAGGCTGCTGGGAAAGGAAGCAGGCTACTGGGATAGGGAGCAGGCTACTGGGAAAGGGAGCAGGCTACTGCGAAAGGGAGCAGGCTGCTGGGAAAGGGAGCAGGCTACTGGGACAAGAAGCCCACCTGAGACCAGAGAAGGCAGCAGCTAGAGGGAATGCCAGCATGGCTGGCAGGTTAGCTTTAAATAGGGCAGGCAGCTGCTCCTCAGGAGGCCACTTGTTCTGGCTCAGCTCCACCGTGAGCTCCATGCACTGCCCTGACACATATGCCCAGTCCTACAACAGGCCTCTGTGCTAGGTTCTCTGCCAGGCAGGTCACACCACACATCAGCTGCACAGCAATGGGACACAACCCACAGGGCAAAAAAAGCTGTTCAACTAGATGGAAGGAGGGCCCAAGGGGGGGCCGGGAGGGGCTGGTGTTTGGTGCTATGTAGGCCATACGTCATTCCATCGTCAGCCATACAACACTCCACTCTCTGCCGCAAGCGGAGGGTAATCACATCTCTATGCAATATGCGTCAAGTCAACTGAGCTCTAATGAGTGCACACCTGAGCAAGCACTGCAGGCCTAGGGACATGTACGTTGATTGACACAGGTATGATCCAAGATGCACATCTTGAGCGATGGATGCTAGCAGGTGCGCACCTGCATTCCCCCACTGAGAGGATACCAGTGTGCTCCATTGGTGATGCCGCCAGGGAACTCTTGAGACTTGTGCATGTCCAGGTGGGCATTGGCATACACACTGGCAAGGTGGCGGAATGCAGCGTCATCTGGACTGGCCGAATAGGATATGTTGGGGTTCGTTGAACCATCCCAGGGATAGTTGGCGACTATAGCCCCCTGCACAGAGTGTGGTTGATGCTCAAATCAGCGCATACAGTAGACACATGGCTGCAGTGTGAAGTGTCTTCAGCATGTGTGCATGGCAGCAGGAGGGCATGGAGGCTGCCTTGCTGTTCATTGAGTGCATATAAGGTCAAAAGTAGAGCTTTGTCTGCTGATGCACCAATTATCCTATTGTCATGCATGCAGTCATGTCCGCATGATCACTCACTCAGTGACTCATGCATCGACTGCTTCGCAATCACTGAATTTGTTGAAAACGACTTATTCACCAGTATCTTGCTGTAGTTTTGCCAGCCTTTTCAATTACACAGTATCAGCATGCAGGCACACTTGCATGCTTTGGTTGCTGTCTTGCACACTACCTTGCCGTTTGTGTCAAAAGCCAGATCCAGCAGAATGAGTTTGCAGCGAGTCCCACCTCATGCATGCTGGCAGAGGCAACAAAATGTGTCTGGCTTGTCCATTTCATGAGCGCCAGGGTCTCTGGTTGCTCATCCCCTGTGGGACGCAACCCTGTGCTGCCCAGCAGCAGCGGATCCGGAAAGTCTCGATTCAAGTCCACATCCCCTCTGCATGATGAGCGCGATTGACAAGTCAAACAGCTTGCAACAGGGGTTATGTTTCCCATGGATCATGGAAACAAAGATCTTCATGTGTGTGAAGATCTGGTGCATCCATGCAGCTCTGATGCAACTGTGGCTACCAATGAGGTGTTAAGCAAGCAAGAGGTCTTCACACGCATTCAGCTGCAGAATGCTGTGCCATGTGCAGCAGCCACAATACACTAAGCAAGCACTGTGTCTCTACAACACACAGGTTTTTGATATCACACCACAGGATTGTCATTGTGCTTCTGAGCATGAGTAGACACGAAACTTACAGATTGTGCCGCAGCCTATGTTCAAAGCCATCAGGGTTGACTGTAGGTACCAGATAGAGATGCATGTCATTGACTATTCTTGCTGCTCTGTTGTCAGAGGTGCGATACTGACACAGCCACTCTGCCAGCCCCAACAGCAGCTGCCTGTAGTTTGAGAAATTCATTTCAGCAGTTTTGCATTTGACTGCATACATATGAGCTGCAGCGAGGCATTAAGGGCACTCAGAGCAGCCCAGCACAGGAGCGCTTTGAATGGATGAGTCACAGATGCATACTCTCACTTTGAGCCGGCAGCCACAACTGTACGCTGCCCCACAGAGTGTATGACTTGCCATGTGTGACTTGAGCTTGCAGGTCAGAATCAAGCAGGCCATGTAATTCCAACAAGCCTGAAACGCAGTCCTGCGCAGTCATCCCTCTGTGCATACAGCATGAAAACAGCAGCCCATCTGCACCTGCTGGCTGGCTCATCACCATGCATGTTGCCAACAAATCTTGCATTGGGCTTAGCCTCTACAGCACCAACACTGTTGGACAGCTCGAGAGCTAACATGCTTCTGCCTTCCTTGCTTTGGCCAATTGAGAACATTCTTGCCATGTGGCCGCAGCGGCGCACATACCCTTGCATGTAAGTCTCCTGGGCATCAGCATGTCAGATGATACCATGCTTGGTGGCCAGACAGAAACTCAATTGCCGTGAGCAAGAAGCTCTGACTGTGTTGCTCGCTAGCATGAATATGCAAGTCAACAAGCAAGGCAGCATGCTCACCAGCTCCTTGTTTGTCAGGTATGAGGTAAGCACAGCCTGATGAGTGAAGTCTGAGCTGACAGTTTTCGGGACGTCTTCCGACTTTAGAGCATTCTGATGCAATGACCTTCGACCAGATGCTTGCGCGAGTACCGATTTTGCGCGCCCTTCGCCATACCTTTGCAGATCAAGCCTTGCTGAAGGTATATGTTGATAGTATGAGCTTTTGCTAATACTTTCGTCTGCCCTCGATTGGCTTTCACAGCAAAGCAAAATGATCGTCCCCAGCCAAGCAAACAACATGCAGGATGGCACCGGATATCCGTCAGCGCTGCTTCACGCCGGCCAATAAGCCGAGCTTAAACGAGCTCAGACTCGTCGACAAGCTACCGAAGACTTCCAGGTCATTGCTGGGGATAAGGGGTTTGAAATGTTCCAAGAAGGGATGAGGCTACATGTGGTCACCGCCCGCACAGGTGCAGGTCTGCGACCTGGGTCAAACTTGCGCAAGAGTCCGTCTCGATCAAACGGACCTGTGAGCACTTGCCGCTACGACAACGGCGTCGCAAGAAAAGGCAATCGAGCAGTAAACAGCTAGAGTTGGTCTATCTCGAGCTGTAACAGCCGGGGTGTTCGACGTTGCTGCGCATTGCAATTGACCTCGGGACAGCTCAGATCTTGTTCGTCATTTAGAAGTGTTTGGGAATGGCTCTGAAACCAAATTTGTCCAACTTTGGCATTCATCAACCTCTCGGTGCCCATGCAGACGCTCCAACGACCTGTAAATTCGTGTATCGCAAGCTGCTATGCGACGACATTAACGAGGCGCGGCAGCTCACAGAATCCTCAGCACACAAGATGTAACGTGGTCACATGAATTGGTCCGGTCCGCCTCCTGGGGTGTTCCGAGCAGTCACAGGGCAACAGAGGTTTGCAGCATGAATCCTTTGTAACGTCAACACGATGTTGCGAGGCTGGCACACTCGGTCGCATATTGTCTGCCTTTTAGCAGGTTGACTGCTATTCCAGCAGAGCTCACAGACATGTGTGTGCAGGGCAGCCATCTGGTCAAGGGTCGCTGGATCTTCTGAGGAAGTAGCTGCCTGGGAGCAAAGTCAGCACTTCCAGACTTGGGAGGAACTGCATCTTTACCAGAATGTGGTGCGCTGTAGTAGGCGCACTGACCTGCGCGATCACCTGGCACTACCTGTGCATTATGCCTGTACATATTTCTGTCACATCTTGTGGAACCTGCACATGGTCCAGCAGGCTTCACAGGTTTGACCTGCAGGGATGGTGGGAAGCTGTGGACCATGAAGACAGACCAGTTGCAATCATGCGCCTGGGACAGGCTGTCAACCAATGTGATACTAAAGTCTCAGCTGAGAGCTTAGCCAAGGCTATGATAAGTCTGGTAGGCAATGCATCTTTTCTTGAAGCATCTGTGCTAGCAGTGTGATGACTTTCACAAGTTCAGGCAGGTCTTGAAAGTTGCAGTTGGACTATGGTGTGTGGACATTCACCAGAATAGAAGGACTTGTGGTGATACTGGACTGCAGGTGTGTTACAACTATGCAGGTCAGCACTCTCTAGGCCATTGCACTCAAACACTGCAATTGCACATAGATGGCCTGCAAAACAATTCACTGCATTTGCAGATGGACTGGGGAAGCTGCCATGCTGCCTGCAGGTCCCACGCCTTGTACGCTTGTTAACACACATAGCAACTGGTCTTAATCAGCACAAGCCAGAAAAGCTTCACCGCCTGTTCTTTGTGGACCTGCCAGCTGCAATGCGGTGGCCTCTGCAGGCGGCAAGGCCGCTTCTGCATGCTGACATTCGACCAAAGGTCCACGTCTGTAGTCTGCACGACTCAGCGCTACCTTTTGACCTCGAAGCCATACCAGCCTCCTGACAGGCTTAGCTGTGCTGAGGAGAATCTATTTGCTTTATGTATTGTACAGAACCTCAGATGTTTTTGATATTGTTTTAGTTTTGTGACAACTGCTAATTTTGCATGGTAAGTCAGCAACAGCATGTGTATAACAGCATGTGTGTGTGATCTTGCAATGCATGTGGCAACTTGACGCTGCAGCTTTAAAGCTCGTATCAATCCTGCTTCACTACTCTCCAAAAACCTCAATGTCTTTATGTCCAAGCTATATAGCTGCTTGTTTCTTGAGTTGTGCATGCAATTCTTTTTCCAGCTATGCTGGTAGCTGCATACACTGGTCTGACTTGTAACATCTGTACTGAGAGTGTTGTGCAAATTCCCCAAAATCTAAGTGGGTTTGACCGGAAATCCACAGGATTTAGTCAACACCTTTAGTCATATTGCAACTAAGTTACTAATTGTGTGCGGGGTTTTGTAATGTCGCTGCGTACCCTGAAGCCTCTATGGGCATATTGTGGACGCTCCACCGCCTCACTGTAGCAAACGGGATCAGCAGCTGATCGATATGGGCAAACGGAAGGGACAGTCTGAGTCCTGTAAGCCCTCTGGCAAACGATCCCAAAAGGTAAAGCCAGTCTGTCTTGTGTCTGAGATCGTTAACTCAAATTGACAGTGCATTGTCGTATAGGCTGAGGCTTTCAGGGGTACTCGTCAACCAGAGGAAGCTATACCAGCTGATCAGCTTCGAGGCGTAAAGCGATTGCAAGCTGTTGCAGCAACAGCACAGAAGCTCTGGCAGGAGGCAGTTGCGGCTCGCTGGCCAGTGAGTGTTGGGCACTGTAACACCACCCCCTTGATTCTGCCCCATCATCTCAGTACTTGTTTTCATTGGGTCCTGTCATTGTTCCATTGCAGGTAATCATTGAGGGCGAATTGAAGGACCCAGAGTGGCGAGCGTCAAGCAAGTGGACAAATGAATACCTACAGCGCAGCGCTGTGAGTATAAAGCACAACACACAAGGAGTGCATTGCCATCCATCCAATCTGAGGTCGTTGACCTTCTCATACTCTGTGCGCACAGCACTGCCTTTGCTTCACAGGGGGCCTCAAAAGTGCTTGTGGAGCAGAAGCTGGAGAGCAGTGAAGGATTTGGTAAGGGCCGCAAGGTCCACATGACCTTTGGCCAGCTTGTGCAGCAGTTGCACAAGGGCAATGACAGCTTGTACTTGACCACTCAGGAGGTAAGTCACATGCATATGCTGCTACATCAATCCATCCACTGTTTATTATTTTTATATAGCAAATACAAATCTTTCTTCTCACAGAGGCAGTGTTAGACATCAGTATGTATCTAGTAAACTCAAATTGTAAAAGTCCGGCTAGTTTGACAAACGTTCAAGGCAATTTCTTGATATAACCACATATCACCAGTCGGTCGCACTGCTTGTCATTATACAGCGTAAAGCCACAACTTGCTGTAAGCACACAGGTTCCGGTGACCACACCTGTGGTCAGACCCTGGTGTGACTGTACATGGTCCCAGATCTGCACAAGCATCTCAATGCTTTGCTGTGCTGCTGCTGCTGCTGCTGCTGCTGCTGCTGCTGGGAATCTGTAGTGCCCGAGGTACTGCTGTTGCTGCAGCTTTTCCAAGTCTCCCGTGCAGGGGGCACCTCAAATGCTCTTGCTCAGGCAGGACAACTTCCATATGCAGGCTGTGCTGTGTGCAGGCGGGCGTGGATGCTGATGGCCATCCTCACGTCATGGGCTCTCCTGTCAAGCAGCTGAAGGGCGACTTCCCTTTGCGTCCTGAATGCATGGGCAACCTGCTTCCCCAGCAGATCAACCTATGGATGGGCGCTGCACCCAGTGGTCAGCTCCTTTACACTCCTAGCTGTTTGCTCGCCAACAACTGTAAGTACACCAGAATCAAGGCATTGTGTCTTGGTAAGGAATGAATGGCAAGGAGTGTAACTCTCCTTACCAAGAGACAATGCCTTGTTTCTGGTGTACTTACAGTTGTTGGCGGGCAAACAGCTGTAGTTCTTCCTTTCACAAACAGCTGGTGCAGTAGGTAGCTGTTGCTCATAAAGGCACACAGGTTTCTCAGCAGAGTGGATCTTGCTAGGCAGGAGTTGTCTGCAGTTCTCTGTTGCATCTGGGATTTGCTTGTGCAATAGACGCAGTCAAATGCCAGAATGGTGTCAAATGAAGGTGCTAGGATGACAGGTATTGCATCCCTGATTCAGCCTGCGCGATTGATCAAACCCAGAGGAGACCAAGCAGCAACAGGCTGTGCTGATGTTGAACAGTTGCACAGCAACACTTGCACCAACCATGTATGCTGGGAGAACTTTGGCTATGCAGCGCACGGCGCACCTATTTCATTGCCCGCCCGCTGCCCCATGTTCAGCAGCAAGTTGTATGAACATCAGATCGGTCTCAAATGGGTCACAACAGTCCATCACTGAAGTGGAACACGCAGGCACTGTCTGATGCAGTGCAGACTTTGCATCGCTGTGTAAGTGCTCTTTTCAATGTGTTGCCAATCATTACAAAGCTACCATGAATAGCTGTTAGCTGGTGCCATGTGCAGGGGCCAGCAGTGGTCTGCACCATGATTTCCATGACAATCTATACATCTTGCTGAGGGGCCGCAAAAGGTTCCGGTTGTACCCACCCTGTGAAGCAGGCAACATGTACACTCACGGCCAGGTCCAACATGTGCACCCCAACGGGCGTATCATCTACAAAGGCCAGGTGTGTTGTGATTGCACGTACCAGCCACATACGTTTGTCTGTGTCAATGCCTGAAGCACTCCAAGCTCATCAAATACAATACACATTCCAGTTTGATAGCCGTTTCCGCATGCCCTGCCTGGGCAGTGTATTGCAAGCAGATGTTTCTCGGAAGGCACAGAGGTTGTAGCATGAGTCTCGAGCTGAAGAGTGTGCTTGCACCTCCTGATCGTGCTCAGCTGATCGGCAGCTGCTGTGTTTGCATCTGGTTTGGCCTGCATGCACAAGACCTGTTATGGTTATGTTGCATGCAGCCAATGGTGTCAGCTGATGGCTCTGATCCAAGGGGGGTGAAGCAGTGGCAGCGGCAACAGGCAGCTGAGTCAGACCTGGCAGCTGCTGAGGAAGCTGTCAAAGCAGGCCAAAAGGTATGCGCTCTTGTTCTGCAGTACTGTTGTGAGACAGTCAAGTGCTTCTTGCTGTGTGTTCGCCTTCTCATGGTCTCAGCTGACATGTGTGTGAACAAGTAAGACTGGAAGAGGATGAGCTGACTCAGCTGCTGAGCATGCATGAGCATGTGCAACACTTTGATGCAATATTGGGCAAGACTGTTTGTACAAGCAGTCGTTGTACAAGCAATGTATGTGTCACATTGTTGTGTGACACTGCATTGCAAGCCCTTGTGTATGTTGAGTAGATGTCAAGTTCTTGAGCTGTTTTGCAAGCCCGCGCTGACAAGTCTGGAAAATTTCCTGCTTCATCATGTGTGTGGAAGTATGAGCCACACAAGTTTTTCGGTCTGACAGACCAACGCCCATTGTTGTCCATTGTATGCATGTCAAAACAGCATTGTCAGTTGATGTTGGGTTCCACAGGGAGCAAAGGCAAGACTCAGAAAGGCTGAGCAAGCACTGGAGGTTGTACTAGATGCACAGCTGGGATTCCGGCGGGAGAGTAATGCTTCCAGTGAGGATGACGACGCCAGCAGCTTCGGCTTCCCTGCCAACTTCAAGGATGACTACGTCGACAGCGATGCTGAAGCTAGCAGTAGTGATGGTGACAGCTCTCCCAACAGGGCAGCAGCTGTGGGCAGCGCTCTTCAAGCTAGGGGATGCCAGCCAGATTGCAAAAGCAGTAGAGCAAATCATGATGCAGGTCACTGCTTTCTTCCTGCTTGCTTGAGTGTATAGTGCTGAACTAGAGATTGGTTGATTTTCAAGTCTGGCTTGCTTGATTGTTTTGACTGGCCTTGCTCCTGTCCATGCTAAGAGCTGTGGCTTTTTTCGCATCTCAAAGTTTCAGTTCAGAAAGGTCATTTCTGCACTGGAAATTCAAACTCAGAAACATTTGGGCACAGTAACAACACGTTTCTACATTGTGGAGATGTTTTAGTTGAGTGCAGGAGCAGATGGCATCAACTGGGAGGCAGTTGTTGATGACAGCAGTCCTCCAAGCTTCAGTCGAGTGGATCTAACGCAATCAGGAAAGGACATCTGCACACAGTTTCCCCTCTTTCCTGTAAGCAGATTTCACTGACAGCTCCTTGTCAGTAGGAGATACCTGCTAATCTGTGTTGTTCTGCGCACACATGCCTGTGCACACTTCTTGCTGCTGCGGCCTCTGCAGACCACTGCTGATCAGTTGCAGCATCTGTTGCTCAAGCTTCAACTTACAGATGCAAGGTTGTTATACCTGGCCTGTGTTGCATAATCACATATTGGCTGATGCGTGTTTGTAAAGGGCAGCATGGCTTTCACACCATGCATCTTGGTAATGCAGCGAGTGTTGACCTTGACTTCCTCATTATCACCCTGCAGGCAAAGCACAGAGGCCTGGAGTGCGAGTTGAAAGCTGGAGAGATGTTGTACATGCCTTGTGGTTGGTTTCATGAGGTGCGGTCGTATGGCAACTCCAAAGAGGGGGGGCATTTAGCCCTCAACTACTGGTTTCACCCCCCTGATAACCTGGACACCAGCCTTGAAGGCATGCATAATCCCTACAGGTACTAGTGCAGAGGTCATCAATGCTGTCCAGCTGGCATGCCATGGCTGGTCACTGTATGCATGGCCTCTGGTATGAACCTGTTTCAATTTGCACGCTCTGCTATGTGCAATCCAATTATGAGTGCACGTGCCTGTTTTTCATGATTGGTTAGAACCCTTCTGCTTTAGCATATGCAGCATGCTGCAGATTGCAGACGTATTGTCGTAGTATTGGCCTGTGCCTATCTTTGTTGACAGGAAAGTGCCTGAACGACATCTGATCACATTCCTGCCCTTGTGCGTGCTTGCCAACAGCAATTGCAAGTTTCTTTGGCACGTCTCAACAAGGCGCTGTGTGTACAGGACCAACTACTGGCATGCACACTGGGCTGAAAGCAGCAGGGACGAGCCATGTGGTAGAAGGCAGCATCATGACAGTGCGTAGCAGATCAATTACACATATATTGCAGTCAGCCTAAATTACAGCATGGTGTCCCCCCTCATCAGGCTCTCGCAAATACACAATCTCTTCGAGATTGTACATGTTTGCAAGCTGCGGTCATTTTGGGTTCATGGGTCACACCCTGCCTCAATCCTAGCTTCCAAAACTTGCTACCGGCAAACAGCTGTGGTAAACCAAAACACTGACAATGTGTTCAATGAATACAGCAGCGGTATCTACGAATTTGGACGAGGCAGAGAAAGCTGTAGCAGAAAATATGGCAGGCCCAGTGCATCATGCATAGAGTCTATCAGTACAAACATGCTGAGCTGCAAAACCTGTTGATCAACGGAGGAACAAAATGTCTTTATGCTGAGCAAAATCTCTCAGTGCTACTCAGTTACCAATTCTACATCAACAGCAGCAGCCAAGACAGGAGCATGCGTGGCAGAATAGTCGAATTTATTGTGTCCAGTGAGGCAGCAGAGGCAGCATGACAAGTGCAGTCACATTGTCTGCAGTGCCCCTCTGCAAAGCAACCTGCACAAGCTTTTGAGCTGCCCGACGGGCAAGGTTTGACTTGTCACCATCTCCTCCCTCCTACACAAATGCAGGTCAGAAGGTCAAATCTTAAATGAAGGGCTCTGCAGACCAAATATGCCATGCAGATCCCATTGCCAGATAGACAGCAGCTACTTCAACCTTCCTACATCAACATGTCTGACTCAGGCACATAGATTGCACAGAGGCACTGCTACGTATCTTGGCAAGCCAAAGCGCAGGATGGTGCAGCAGAGCAGCTTGCCAGAGCTGCTGGATGAAAACTGTTCTGTGCATGGCTGTCAACATCAAGCCATCAAGTTATAAAGTCTTTTTCATGTAGCACTACAGAGGTGATAGAGGGCATGTACTGTGCATAGTTCCCGACATCACACCAAAATCATAAGCTCTTTTCATATAGCACCATAGAGATCATAGAGGGCATGTACCTTGATGAGCTGGTCAACCATGGTGACCACATCCTGGTCCCCAATGACATCCCACAGGCCATCTGAGGCGATGATGACAGCTTTGTCCTCCGGCAGCAGATCCAGCCGCCGCACTGATGCTTCAGCTGACACAAAGGGCTTGGGGTCCTTGTAGTCTGCATCTCCCAGAGCCCTGCATGCACCACTTGCTGTCCTCCACAGATAACAGGGGTTGTATACCACCAATCACAGACAAAGCAAGTGACACATGGGAAAATTTTCATTCCCGAAGTGCAAAGAATCTAGCAAGGGCTGCCCAACATTGCTCACAGCAAGCATTGCCTCTTCAACAAGCAACACTGTCAAACCAAGCATGTGAGGTCTGCTTGCAGTTTTGAGTCCTGAGGCTGGCTGCACGGTGAAATTCTACAGAAACTGCAAAGCCAGAAAGGACATCAGGCTCACTCAAATCAGAGCCTGCCTGTGATCTAAAGTCAATGACTGGAGAATGGCACATGGTACACATTACATACTTTGGCAGTGACAGCCTTAACATGAAGTTACAGCCTGGTGATTCAGCATGATGGTGACAGACAGCTGGAGGTACCTGGACATGGCCAGCATGCTTGCTCTGCCATCATCCTTGGCATTGCTGAGGACACGGTTGCCGTTCTCCACCAGCTGCCCGCCTGCCTCTTGGATGCGCTGCCGCTCCGCCTTCATGTAAGGCTTGTGGTCCTCCGTGAGGCGGTAGGCCGTGCCGCCTCTGTCTATGATGGCTCCACTGTCACCCACATGCGCCGTGTACAACACCTGTACAGGACAGGCCGTGTACATCTATGCCTACTCACGGTGGGTAGATTTGGCATGCAAGTTGGTATGGGGTGACGTGTTGTGATGCTTTGCGTGATGACATTTGCGTGGCAGGTGTGAGTGCCATGCAGCATGCATGATGAAGGGTTGCAGGGGAACAGGAGGAAACTCAAGCAACAATGCTTGTGACCAACAAGGAGCATTGTTAACAAACATTCTAGAGTGTTGTGTGGCAGTGAAAGATACAAGACACAGCAGCAGCAGCAGAGCATTGACATCTGGGATGCATATCATGAGCTTTGCAAATCGCATGACATCAATAACCATACTTTGTGAGAACAACTGCTTTTGGACATGAAACACCAAGCAGCACACCATGCCGATGCAAATGACAGTACAGTTGGCACTAATGTTTGCAGAAGGGCTCACATCACCCATGGCCAGGGCAACAACAGCCGTGCAGCCCCCAAAGGCTCCTTTTTCCACCCCCTGCTTCTGCTCCTCTGCCAGAATCTGTGCATCCAGGTCCTTGAAGCTGGCCTTCAAGGCCTGAGCAATGCGGTCCCCACTGTCTGGCCCCTTCAAGCCCTCACTGCTGTCAGGCGCCTCTGACCGCCCAAGGCTGCGCTCTGCACACGCCATCAATTGGGTCAACGCAAGTCAGACAATGGCAGCTTGCCAGTGCAAGAATTGTGTGTTTGAGTGGGTGCCTGCGTCTGAGGCGTTAAGTTTGAACATAACAGAGCAGGCAAGACTACCCTGCTGGGCACAAGTTCATCCTGTGGATCTGGCAATATGACAAAGGTAAGGTATGCATGCCAGCTAGCAATTTGTAGCGACAATGAGCTGTAGCTAGTCGAGCTTTCATGTGAGAAGATTGGGATCAACGATTGGTGAGCATTTGAGCCGAACAGTGGACAATGCATGCAAGCGACAGATTAATTGATTGGTTTGACCCTGCCTTTGCTATTGCTTCAGCCAGGTTGGCCAGACTGTGATAGACAACACAATGCAACGACCCCAACACGGCATGCAAAAAGTTTGTGTATGCAAGAATACAAGACCATCAAAGGTTGAAGCAGTAAAATGTCATGGGTGCGGAAGAAAGTGCTTACGGTCTGCAATGATGCCAGGCATCTTGGCAGCAGCTAGCTCTGCGGCCTGCTCACTTTTGTGTCCATCAAACACGCCAACCAGGCAGCAGTTGACCTGATCCTCGCCTCCGTGTCTGGGCTTGAAGTCTGGCAATGCAATGTGGCGATCCTGCTGGTACTCTCTTTTGCCTATATAAGATGCAAAGTGAGTCGCTGGCTAAAGAAGGATACATTGGACATGGAATCACAAATCAGCCTTGGAGCCTTGGAATTATACGCTTCATGTGCAACTTGCCCAGGCAGGTGTAAAAGACAGTGAGAAGACAATGACATTGCTCTGCAGCTGGCAGTCACAAAGTGCTGAGGCAGGCCACATGCACAGCTGGTGAAGCCTGAATTATTGAAGCTGGAGCAAGGTACATATGCCTGGCTTTAAAACAAACCTGGTGTCGTTGCATTGTTGAGCATCGCCTGAAATACATGCATAAGCAGGCGCTGTCTTTGCAGAGAAAGCAACACGTTGCCAACCTTTTGCTGTTGCTCCATCTACATAAACATGCTGCAACATCCCTTGAGCTGCACCACCGGCTTTGCTGCTAAAATGAGAGCTCTGTGAATTGCTTGCTGACTTTTCCACCGACCTGGTGAGCAAGGGTCTCAGTGTCATTTTGGCAGCAGCGACTTATGCTTTGGGATAAGCTGCATGATCCATTTCTTGTCGAGTACAAATCGTTTCAAGGGGTACTGACCTTGGCTTACTATCCAAATCCTGCTTGTCTTTATGACTGGAAACAAGAGAAGACTGCAGATGACCTGCTTGGTCACCAACGAACTTCGCAGCTGCAGCTCAACTTGATCTTATCTGCTTGTTCTTGTATTGAATGTCGGGTGTGCGAGGAAGAGTCTGTCAAGCAGCAGCCTGTGACATAGGCAGAAAAAAAAGTCGTTACCCGCTGCCATCGCGCTTGCCATGCAGCTATGCAGGTCGCAGATAGGAGCTGAGCTTGATCCTGGAACAGAAGCTGCTTTGACCACACAGGAATTGCAATGCAATGTGTCGTGCCCGGGCGCAAAAGCAGCCTGATTGGATCAACCTAAAGGCATGGCTTGACGGCACAAGACCGGGGTCAATACCTGAGGACGCCACCAGCCTCTCGGTCTTCCGCAAGCTACCGACCTGTGCGAGCTCAGTACTTGCAGCAACGCTGAATGGTAGACTCAAAGGCAGCGTTTGCTGAGTCGTGTGTGTTCACAGCCAGGGGTCAAGGTCCTTGACTCAAGGAGTCACGGCGTAGTCAGCCATTCAGTGGCCTTGCAATGGGCAACATCGAAGGGCTGATCGAAGGGCAAAAGTATTTAATGGTGATCGGCAAAATGCTGGGCGTCCACCATAAGGTTGCCCACCGACAACTATTGGCAGGCATTGCCCTCCGTGCCATTCACCTATCCGTTGTTTCCCCGTTTTGCTGCCAAGCTCTCATCGTCATTTAAGTCGTCATTTGAGTATCGTACATTAAAGTTGCAGTGCAGCGCAACAGTACTATGCATGCATGATGTGCGCAAGAATGTTTCCCAGCAGTCACAGGTACAGCTAGCAACCAGCAAACAGCTTGGCAGCTGTACCTTTGATGAATGTTCGTCTCACGAGGTTTGGAATGCTACCTTTGCACAGCATCTGACTTTTCATTGCGTGGACACACGCCTCGCGTCTGAGCGTATCGCAGTGCGTTCGCAAAATCTATGGCTTTGCATTTACACCTTCCCGCCAGCCTTCCCACGCTGAACACCAGATGTGTCATGCACGGTGCACGCCTGCGAGCTTCCTGCTGATGTCTGGGTTTTTAAATGAGCTTCCATTTGTCGGATTTCTTGTCCGGCGACTTTGATCCAGACCTGCAAACCGCTCTGAAAGACATCGAAGCTTTTCCAGCTCATTTGACACATTGCATGCTGAGCGGTCCACCGCGCAGGTATGTGTCTTTGCGTGCACCTGCAATAACTTTGAGTATGCGCAAAGTGTGCGTCACCTGCAGCGGCAAGACTTCCATTCTGCTGCTGTACGCTTACAAAGCCGCTATCAGAGGGCAGCAGGTGGTCCTACTATGTCATCGAGACAAGATGGAACAGACTTACCCAACCCTTCCCCAGGGTGTACATAAAGCAAGCCCTGCTTGGCAAAGGGTTCAACTACGGTGAGCCACAGTGTTCAAACTGCTGTCTAGCAGTGCAAGTTTCTCCAAAATTTCTTAGAGCCTTTTCGTATGGTTGTGTATCAGGTATCTTTCTACAAGTCAGGAATTACAGAAATACGCAGCATGTCTGCACCTGGCACCAACACCGCCGAACATCATCATTGTGGATGATATATCAGAATTCATGCTTAGCAGGTGCCATCTTTGACGCCAGGCTGGCTAGGTGCTTCAGTTTCTGCATATCTGCAGCTCTGTTGTGTGCCCTGCACCTTCTAGCAGGAGTTTAATTTGAACGCGGGCGATGACCTGTTGACTTGCAGCTCAGACCCACAGATAAGAGGAGTCGTGAAGCTGAACTCATCAAGACCCTTGCTACGCTCCATGAAGCAACAGCAAGCCTGCATAGGTATCACGCACCTGCATGCTGTTTGCAATCCAGTCAGAGGAGCCTGACCTGGCAAGGTGGATGCTGTTGACAGGCTAAATGCATCTGACCAGCCTTGCTTGATGCTGATATCTGATGCCGGCGGAGATGAAGGGCCAAAGTCCTTATACATATTTGAGAGATGGTGTCCTCTCATCTTGACAACTCAAAGTGAGCACATAGTCTACACGCGCTTTCGATGTGTTGCTTGCTGTAGCTTTTGTTGCAAGGCATTCTATCAGGGTACCAAACATGATGACTTTGCTCTCAAGTTAGAGCCTATGCCTGTCAGACCATGCAATATCATTGGTTAAGATGTGAGGGCATGACATGTTGTGTGACACATTGTCTTCACACAATTTCAATGTGTCTGCAGATGCTGAAGGCAAGCTTATTCTGTCAGCACTGCCAGCAATGGCTGAGAAGCACCTTCTGCATCCTAGCTGTTTCTGCCAACTGCATTTCTCCCTTACAACACACTCTGCGTTGACCCTGGAGGGTCTGTCTTGGCCATGACCATAGTCTTTATTCTTGATACCAATTGGGTGGGCAAGCACAAGCACATGGGGGATTTGAATATATTTGTAATAGTGACTCTGGCACCGTTGCAAGGGTTAACATTCTATGCTCCTTAGTATGCCGTTCATTCCCACACCGGCATGTATGGCAATTTCAGTAATGACCTGCATGTGCCATAGACTCCCAGCTATACTTTGGAAGCCTGTTGTTTTTGCATCTCACGGGCTATGATAACACGCATGACTTCATTGGTTCCTTCCAAGATTGAATGCACACGAAGGTCCCTGAGCACCCTCTCCACAGGGTAGTCTTTGAGGTACCCATAGCCTCCGTGCAGTAGGAGTGCATCATCAGCCACCTTGAAGCACATGTCTGTGGCAAATCGCTTTGCCATGGCTGCATCCATTGTTGCTGAAGGGGCCTCACAATCCAGCGCCTGTGCTGCATGTCTGCAGGCAATTGCAACATGCTAGCATAGGTGAGGGTACCCTTCTTAAACCCCGCATACATATAGTCAGTTGTCATGCAACATGAAACATCAATGTCTATTCTTGGCTTATTCACAAGAACATCATTGCAACACAGCAAGGGACTTTTGGCCTCAAGTCAGATAAAGCATGCAAATAACAGGTGGACAGCAGTGTATTCTTGAGCTGATGCCGGAATGCCACCAACTTCTAGAACATATACATAGGCAAATTGTGCTCTATAGAGATCTTGGATTGAGCTCTAGCTAGCTTCAAAATGCAATCACATGAGACGCACAATTCACATAGCGGGGTGTAAGATGCCGCAGAGACACCTGATGAACTGACTATGCAGGCAGCACAAGATGTGGTGATAATAGGCTGGGTGTATGGGTGCAACAGAGATGTTCCATGAGCACAATGAGCACGTGCTTACCTGACCATGACTCTTGATGCATGAACAGCAGTGGCCATGTCAGCAAGCTTGAACTCAGTGTTTTGGAAGGAGCCAATTGGCTTGCCAAACTGATGCCGGCTTTGCACATACTCCAATGCCACATCTGTGCAGAATTGAGCACCGCCAACACTGCAGCTGGCTATGTTGATTCTCCCACCATTCACTACATTGACACCAGTCTTGCATGAAAGGCAATGCGTTAAGGCACAATCAGCATACTACCCATGCAAGCTACTGAGGCTAGCACACCACAAGCAATAAGCCTGCAGGTGAACTTGCATGCATGTCTGTCCGTGTGTACCACAGTAACCAAGCAAAGATACCTCTGTACATGCCCATGCCACCGTGACATGATTACAATGTGAGCATATAATAATACGCCAAGGCTGGATGTCCTGCTGAAACAAGAGAGCATGTGCTCACATGCGTTCATGGCAATGTTAAAGCCTTTGCCCTCTGAACCAAGAAGGCTGGCAGCAGGCACTCTCACATTGTCCATCATGACTGCACAAGTGGGCTGCGCATTCCAGCCCAGCTTCTCTTCTGCTTTGCCAAAGCTCAATCCTGCCATGCCCTGTCAGCACCAGGCCCAGCATGAGTTGCAGCAACCGGATTTGCAGTCACAAAAGCTTGTATGAAGCAGAGTGTCTTCACTTGGAGCCTCACAAAGCCAGCCATGCCACCAAAAGCAATTATAGGAGCAAATTGTGCCTGGGACGTATGCGTGCTTGGTCAATGTTCACTACAAGCTGATTGGTTTGCAGAATCACAAAACTGCATGAGCAATATGGACTGGCAGCACTAAGTGTGGCAAGGCAACCACAGCTGTTTGTTTGCAGCATCATAGAGATGACGATCATGCACATCTGACTTCATTGTAAGCAAACATGAAGCTGTTGCAGTACTGCTGCTACTGCATTGCACCTTCTCCACCAGGAAGGCACTGATGCCTTTGGATCCAGGTTGTCCAGTCCTAGCCATGACCAGATACAGGTCACTCACACCTCCACCGCTGATGAAAGCCTTAGCACCTGTTATGCAGGCAACATTCATGTCAAGGCAAAGGCATGTACTTTCCTGGTCTCACACAACAAAGACTCGGTCGAGGACAGCAGGGTTGGAACCAAGGTGCGTATGACAGCGGATGTCAGTTGTCTTGGCAGGTGGTGCACACCGTTCAGGATGTAGTCATTGCCATCACGCTTTGCTGTTGTCTGCAAGGAGGCAGCATCACTTCCGCTGCCAGGCTCTGTCAGACAGTAGGATGCTAGAGTCTGCATGCATGTCAGCTGCGGCAGGTATTGCTGCCTCTGCTCCTCTGTACCATACCTGCATGCCACATGATATGCCATGAGTCAAAATGGCATGAAAGCAGGCAGAAATGCTGAATGCAAAGCCAGCTGAGGGGTCCTTACTTGTCTATGCAGTTGGCGACCATGTTGTGGATTGTGAGGTAAGCTGTGACTGAGATGTCGCCGTAAGCTAGGGCTTCAAAGATGACTGCAGCATCTGCTCTGCCAAGTGCACTGCCTCCTACAAGCCAGCAACTTTTGGGATGACAGAAAACCTGAGGCAAGTATGTAGAGGCCAAACAGCATGTGACTGCCAGCATAGTCTCTGTTGCATCTCACCAACATCATCGTTGACTAATATGCCTCCAAAGCCCAGTTCAGCAGCAGCTCTCAGCTTGTCCACCGGGAAGTGCTTTTCAGCATCCCATCTTGCAGCAAAGGGCAGAAGCTCTGTCCTCGCAAACCCATCAGCAACTACCTGGAAGTTTGCTGGGTCTTCAGGCAATAAAGTACTGCACGATCTCTCAGCCTTACACACTCCATATCACCTTAAACTCTTGTTGATCGCTGGTCAAACCGAATGTCACACCATTATGCCTGCTGTCGTCCGAGAAGCATGCGGCGTGTTCTGACTGACTGTATGCACACTGCCGCCACAAAGCTGCCGCGGCTCCTCGACGCGCGCGCAAGGACAGCATCGCTTCTAGTTTACTTTTTGGCAGAGCGTGCAAGCGTCACTGGACCTCGCATCAGCGCATCGTAGCACAGCGCATCAGCATCATGGATGACCGACACACATGTTTGTTGCGAGCTTCATGGCAAACAATCAGGTCGACCCGAGGTGGTCTCGGAGAAACTGCAAAAGAAGCTCCGAAAGGTTGATTTTGAAAAGCGGTCAACGCCATTGCCGGGCGCCTTGCTGTCTTCCAGCACTGCGTGCACCATATCGAACCTTGTCTAGTTGCTTTTCCGGAATCTGGCTGCTCATTGGACGTGATGATAGTCTCAACAAAGTACAGCCTGCACCTCAGTCGAAACAGGGCATGCATGGTGTTGCGTCAGTGCCACAACAGCGGGATGCGCGCACGGATCACAAGAGCGCATGTTGTGCACGCGCGGTATGTTGCACAGTTCTTCCCATCACCTGTAAGCCACGATATATCACACGTTTCGCTGGGATATTAAGAACAGACACGAAGCTTGTGATGTTGCGTCGACCTGTAGCGCAGCTTGACAAAGCGATGTGTGCAAGCATTGGCATCTACAGAAGATTGCCTTTGTACTTGACTGGTTGAAGGGAGAAGCTGTTCAACTGAATGAGGCAATACATGCTTATCTTACAAATGCAGGGCGGCAAGCTCTCAGCCACAAGCTGCCAACACCACCCCCCACAGCAAGACTGGCCCAGCTCACCCTAGATCAAGCCAGAACGGATTTGACGTTGAGCTGGTGTGCCCGATCTGTCTGCAAACAGAATTCAAGATTGATGCCAGCAGTGGACCAACATACAGGTGACAAGTCACAGCTGCTTTCTGTTCTGTGCTGTCTCTGGCGCATGACTGGTGGCAGCCAGCTTACATTTTGCTCACATCACCACTTGTTGCAGGTCCTTCCCCTGCTCAAAATGCAAGCGTACTTTCACCTCCAGTAGAGGGGTGCCTGACCTGACCCTCACTTCTGGCATAGATCCAGGCGTGTACAAATCAGAAAGCTTTGCTGGCCAAGACATCTTCAGGTGCCAGGCGCTTCTGCCCTCTGCTTCAGCTTGCTGGCATCTGGCAGACTTACTGAGTCCTTGCCTGTTCTTGCTGGGTGACTATGCCTGCTTGCAACTGATTGCTGTCCTTTATTTGCAGGAATCCCCTTGTCAGCTTCATTTATGAGCGTGGCTGGCGGCAAGGGTTCAAGTCAGCTGGGTTTCCAGGTCATTACAGTACATTGCAATCATGAGTCGGTCAATTCAATTCCCTTCAAG
>JAABUP010001342.1_pt1 | contig 51475 bp, 78 predicted proteins | sample 5559201 | NCBI WGS metagenome assembly JAABUP01 (sample SAMN10711887, study PRJNA513373) | rock metagenome | isolation source: Antarctica rocks | place: Antarctica | reverse complement strand
CAACTCAAAAGGGACAGCAGACAGGAAGAAAGCGTCTATGAAACCCAGCGGTGGTGTCCTCACATTCCTTCATAGGCTGCGGCCCGGCAGGCCCGGCATCAACCGCGTGGCTAACCGCACACCCTCCACATCACACCCCAGCCTTGACAGCCGGAACGCCTGGCAGGCTCTGAGCGAAACTTCTGGGTCTGAAGACAGCAAAGTCAGGTTAGATTGCGTTCCAGGGTCCTCAGCTGCTTTGAGTCAGGTAGCAAGCATTTGCATTACAGACACACAGCTGTGCCCATTCATGTCAAATGGCATGTTGAACATGCTTGCCTGCAAATTTCCAGATTGAGCTTTTGTCATTGTAGCTACATTGCAGTAGTCATTGTTCCAGTCACAAGATTCCAGTCACATGATTAATCAAACAGCAAGGTGCTCCACATATCCTGAGCTATGTGGCCTGCAGGCTCAGTTTAATTCATCACGCATGGTGATGCATGAGGAAGTTGCATGGATGTCAAGGATGGCGCAACATTTCCGTTCTTTGTGAACATGCATGGTGATTTTGTTGCTGTGCAATGCAGGCCTAGCTGGATATCCAAGATAGTATGGTCAGGGCCACGTGACATGAGTGTGACGACTAGGCGCAAATCAATCCTCATCACATCAGCAGGGCCTCCTCCTTGTGAGACCCACTCCCTCCTCATGCACAAGCCCCACACTGTGTCCCCTCTTGCTGACAAAAACACCATACGAGGCCCTGTCTGTTGTCAATCTGCTCCAAAACCAATGATATAATACCATTCATTGACAAGGTCAGGCCTGGTGACTCACAAGCCCTACAACACAAAGCTTTCGTGTGGATTCCAGTTTCCCGGCCAACCTCTTTGGTCCCACAGCTTGCCCACAACCCACCTGCATCTTGAGCATCTGCCATGATCTTGACAGGATACACACTTTTGTCATGTCATCAGGGTCAGCATGCTTTTGCCTGCAGTTCATTTAGACAGCGCACCGGCCTCGATGTCCTACGGACAGATGAAGCACCCCTCACTGCACAACCTGGGCCTGCGCAAGTCAAAGCATGTGCAGTTTGTGCGTGATGACCAACCCAAAGATCCGTTGGAAGGGGGGGTGCTGAACAGCCTGCTGGCCATGTTCCACCCGGCTGGTGTAGTCATGAGACGTCTGGACGAGCTGAGGGTCATACTGTGCCTGTATGAGGTCATCATGCTACCGCTGCGACTGGCATTTGGCACAGGCTATGGCCTCATCTCTGGTCCAAGGTATGCGTTACTTGATAATAGTCAAGCATGATTTACATCATCACACGAGCGCGTCAGACTGATGCTGCTACAACTGGCTTATGGCACAGGATGTTGTGTGGTGCATGGTCATGTTGTACGTACTGCTGTTGACTTGATACATAGCTAAATCTGCGTGACTTCCCTTTCTCTGCTAAACTTCCCTTTCTTTGCGTAATTTCCCTTTCTCTGCATGATTTCCCTTTCTCTGCACTCTGCAGCTGCATACGGAAGTTTGGTGCTAGTACTCAGCACCTCTGGCTGTGGTTTGATGTCATGGCAGATCTGCTCTTCTTGCTGGACCTGTGCCTGCTGCTGCTGTCAGCCTACTACACTGACAGGACAGCAAACGCCATAGTTGCCAGTCAGACAGCCTCAGTAGAGGCAGGCCAGCACAGCCAAACTTGTGAATTGCACCAGCAGGCAGGATTTGACAGGAAGCTGTCAAAAGTGAATCTTGCTGATGCTGGGGGTGTCTCCAAGAAGGATCTGGCTGCCAGAACTATGTCACGTAGCAAGTCCAAAAGGGACATGGTGTTCATGCCTGGCCCAACAGGAGGAGGTATGCACCCCTCCCCTCTGCATGGTTACAAGACAAGATCATGATCCATGTGCTAGTCACTCAGAGCGCCAAACTGCACTGCATGCTGTGATGCTGTCAGGTGCTTCTTCCTGTCTAGACCTCACAACAAAGGGGCCAGAGCACAGCGTGCACGTCATTGATGTGCCCAAGATTGTGCTGGAGGAACACTGTCATACCTTGGCACAGCTGTAACGATTTCCTGCAAGTTGCCATCTGACCATGTGCAGGTGCTGACGTTGAGAAGGGGTGGTATGGGTTAGCGCCTGCTGCACGTGCCAATTCTGCTAGTGAGAATGTGCAGCACATGCTCCCCAATCTGGCCTCCAGAATGGCACGCCTACGCGGCTTCACTGACATTGGGTAGGCAATCTCTCTGGGTGCTTCATCATGCTGTGCTCTATTCACTGCATGCTCTGTGTTCCTGCATTGTGTGCAACAGCACTGGCATCAGATGGCAGCATGCATATGGCTGCAGTGCCAGCACATACAAAGCAGAGTCACTGCATGGTCCTGCACCATCTGTGACACAGATTCTGTGTGCTCAAGCAAGCTGAGTTGAGGTATGTAATGTTATCTGCTTGTCTTGTGTTAGGCCACAGAGAAGTTGTGCACAGATGGAATCACTCTCACTGTTGGAATGTGCTTGACTAGCATGCCTATGCAGGATCCAGCAGTGGCAGAGCAACATTGTGGGGCATGCGCGGCGGTGGCCGCAGGTGTCACACTGTGTGCAGCGCCGTTTGCCAGCAGATCTGCTGGCCTGCTGCATGATGTATCTGCCCATCATCTTCAGGTGGCCCTTATGGGTGTGGTGGCTCATGCAGATCTTCAGACTTAACAGGTAACCAAAAACAAGTGCTTGTACCCAGTGACATTTGGTGCTGTAACATACAGCAGGGTTTTTAGGCATGATCATGTGGGACATGCAATATACAGTGCACTAGGCACGCGACACTCTTGTTGCAATATTGGCAATGTACATATTCTACTTTCAGGCATTACTAGAAGCATGTGCTGTCTGCCTGATGCTCTTTGTCTTCCTTGCCTTGCTGTGTGCCAAGGTACATATCACAGTCAAGGCATCAACAATGTCAGGCTTCAAGTGGCTGAGGTTTCACATAGCCTCAGACAGCGCGCCGTGAATGTTGTATGCTGAAGTGCTGCCGCCAGCTGCAACGCTGAATGGTGTCTGTCTGAAGCACCAGCATGCTGCAATAGCTGTAGTGAGCCTCTCTGCTCATGGTGGATGTGAAATGGTACCACAGTACCACCCACCTGTGGACTCTGCAATGCCAGTCTAAAAGAACTTGCTTGATGGCTGGTTCTTGTTCAATACTCAAACAGCCGTGTTCATGATTGTCCATGGGGAATGCCTGCAGGATCAGCAAGCTGCACCAGTTCTTCCGAGCTCGCGAGCTCATGGTACACGTCAACATCCGCCACATTGCTGCCTTCAAGTTTGCAGTCCTGGTCCTGGGTGTAGCTCATTGGGTGGGGTGCCTCTTCTACTTCCTGGCTAGGCTGGCAGGCTTCAGTGGCGCTGACAACTCAGCAACCTGGCTGCAGCAGTTTGATGTGGGCACGCCCATGGACTACACCTGTGCCAACAATGGCACTATCTTTGACCTGTATGGTGTCACCTTGTACAAAGGGCTCAATGGGATTTCCAACCTGGGCTATGACCCTGTTGTGCCTGAAAGGCAAGTGATTCTTCTTATGTGTTGAGCTTGCTGGTTTGCACGGTCAGAACGCAAAATTGTATGCCTTTGTTTGTGCATGTGAAAATGGTCACAAGGCTCATCAGGAGTGTCAAACGTCCATGCATGTACTATGCACAGTTGACAAAGGCTGTCTGCATGGGGTCGATTTTGACGTGGGGTCTGCAACACAACTGTAGAGACGCTCACAACTGACCCCTGCTACCTGTCTCATGTATACCCCTGTTTGCTCATTTTGTGCATGCCTGTGTCGCCTTGCCATCACAGCTGGTAGGTGTGGTGATTAAACCACAATCTGCAGAAGGCCTCCCGACTGCAAAGCTGCCCCAAATGTGGACAAGCTCGCAGGCCAGTTGCTATTGCAAGCAGGATCCTCACAGCTGTACTGCCATAAGAGAAGTGACAATATGCAAAGCTTTCCTCATGCCATGACAGTAATGGCAGCTTCACAATGCAGCATGCACAGCTATCTGCTTCACAATGGGTATGTATGCAGGTGGGATGAGATGATATTCAGCATCTTTGTGATGCTGGCGCAAGTGGGGCTGGAGGCCTACATTCTGGGTACACTGTTCCACTATGTCGTCAAGAAGGATGCCAAGCTGGAGGAATTCAGGTGACCCAGTTGCACACATGCTGCACATTTGCCATCATGAATTTGCCATCGTAGTTGCCACTGTTCCACATGCACGCTCACATCTACACACACACACGCCCCCCCGTCCTTGTTTGGCTGCTTGCCACTGGCTCGATGCAGCACTCCAATGGACTTCAATGTGTCATGCTTGGCTGTGCTGAACAGCATGATGCATACTGTACCAACCAAGTATGTCTAAACCAGATGACTGCTGTGGTTCATCATGCATCACCTGCTGACCTTGCTGTCCTGCACAGGCGCATGCTGCGTAGCGTGAGAGCCTACTGTGAGACTCGCGGCCTGCCAGCAGACCTGCAACAGAGGCTGCTATCCTACTTTGAGTTTCAGCAGCAGAAGGCCATGGACTCTGATGGCTCTCGCATACTCAGAGCCCTGCCAGACTCACTACGCATGAAGGTGGCCAGTCATCAGTACAGCTACGTGATTCAGCGCAACTCCATGCTGTTCAAGGGCTGCAACCTGCAGTTCCTGAACCAGCTGATGCTGAAGCTGAGGGAGATGTACCTGATGCCGGGGGAGACCCTGATCAGGGCTGGAGACATGTCTAGGGAGTTAGCATTCGTGGCTCGGGTATGCACCAGTACTGCCCACTGTTCCATCACTATTGCTATGACCCTGATGATGTGGGTCTGTTTCATCACCCATGGGTATGCATCAGTACTGCCCATCGTTCTATCACTATTGCTATGACCCCCATGCGACATGGTTCTGTGCTATCAACACAGTAAGAGATAATTGCAAATTGGCCATGGTGCAAACATCAATTTTCACGCACAATTGCCCGTTTGTGCTTCATGTTCTGCATTGCGTTCAGAGCATACCTGTCAGGAGTGTCTCAGAGTCCAACTTGTAATAATGGACTGCCCAGCTGCTGCTGCCTATACACACCAATTCTGCATTTCTCCTACGAGCAGTAACAACTTGAGGCAGGAGAGGGCATAGCTGCATGGTTGGGTTGTGGTGCAGGGCGTGATAGCGGAGTTGCGGGAGGACAATGTGATACGCAGTGTGCGTGAAGACTCAGAAAGCAGCTGTGTTGGGGAGATTGCTTTCTTTATGGGCATTGCTCAACCCCGCACCTTCCAGGTACTCAGTTTCAAGTGTGTCTGGCCATACATATGTCAAATAAACGTCAAGCTGTGGAGCACCATGCACAACTTGCACACATTCCAAGTTTAACAGCTGAGTGTGTTCCACAGCCCTGAAGCTTTAAGCTTTACATGTGTTACTGGATGTAATGTCTTAACCACATTTGGTTTCAGCATTAAGTCAGATATGTGGTCCCATGTCCAACACAGGCACAACCTGCTGAGCTAAACTGCTTGGTGCACAGGCAAGGTCCACAAGTGATGTGACTTTGCTGGTCATCTCCAAGTTTGACTACGAGGAGCTGGTGCATAACTACCCTGAGCAGAATGACATCATTGTGACCAATGTGCTGAGCCTGTTTGGGCTGGACAAGGATGGCAATGACAGCAGCGTCAGTAAGGACTCAGCAGACACCATCAGCGATGACGCCAAAGAAAAGCTCAGGTGAGAAACGCTCTGTCCTCAGAACTGTAATGCTTCCATTGCTCTGCTGAGCCTCAAATTTGCCCTGTGTTCTGCCCTGCCCTGCCCTGCCCTGCCCTGCCCTGCCATGTCCAACATACATAATTCCCTGCGCTGCCTCATCATGCTGTGCCTGGTACTGCTCTGTCCTGCCACATGTTGCTGCAGCCCTTTGCTTACCGTGACACTGGCTTGCACCCTGGCTTGACCTGTGTTGCTAGCTGTCTTGGCTGCCTGTTGTGCAGCAGATACTCTGAACACACATGCGAAATACGTCGACCTTACATGCAGGAAGCACTTACCTTCCATCAAGCAAACACCCTTCTGGTATCATAAAGACTCTTGCACATGCATGAACACAAGGCGCTGCCGCTCTGCAGGACCAAGAACATTGTCAAGGCTGCTGTCCAGAAGCGCAACAGCGAGGCCCTGAGTGCCATGACCTTTGCCGCCACGTTAGGAGATGTGGATTCCATGGAGCACCTGCTGCAGCGTGGCCTGCTCATCAACACTGCTGACTATGATGGCCGCACCACTCTTCACCTGGCAGCTCTGGAGGGCAACGTCAAGGTTCTGGAGCTGCTGCTGCAGGAAGGAGCCGACCCCAATGTCAGGGACAGGTCAGCCATCATACCAACTTTTCCCATGATACCACCCTGCTTTTGTATCAGCACTTGTGATATGGCATTGCGGGCTAAATCTTCCCTTGTGTTGCTCATGTTGTTTCCAGCTCAAAACATAGCTGCAAAACAGCAAACTTGTAAGCAAACTGTGCTGAAGTATGACAGCTGGTTGGTCACGCCTGGGACTACAACAGGTGGTCCCTCAGGTTGCTTCTTGCCTGCATGCAGATGGGGCCACACTCCTTTGCAGCATGCTGTCAGCAGGCGTCATGGCCCTGCTATTGAGGTCCTGCAGAAGTATGATGCAAGGCTGGGGTGAGTGCTCTTGGCAAAGCTGTCACTGGCAGCCAGTATGCATCGTGACATGAACAATACCCATGAAGTGTTGGCTTGCAAGTATCAAAATGTCTCAACTTATGCAGCCACATGAGTCAGTGGTGCATCAAGCTAGGCAGTTGTCAGATTGCTGCAGCCAAGTTGCGTACTCTTCTCTGTCACACCCTGCTCACTCTGTCAAACCCTGCTCACTCTGCAAAGTCACATATTGATGTTACAATTGTTTTGATACAGGTATGAGGACGCATCCAGTCACTTGTGTGCTGCAGCTGCTGCTGGTGACATGCGGCAGCTCACCAGGCTCATTGATAATGGGGTGGACCCTGATGTGCGTGACTATGACCAGCGAACTGCCTTCCACATTGCTGCACGGCGAGGCTGTCTGAAGGTGGTGGACTACCTGGTGTCATGCAAGGCTGAAATCAATGCTGTGGACAGGTGAGACATATGCTGGCACAAGTGCATTCATTTAGACTATTGCAAGGCCCAGCAAGAAAGTAGCAGCCACGCCTGCATGTGATGTTGGATGTTGAAGCACAATCACAATCCATTGTGCTGCATTGATAGCAGTCAAGGGCTGCCATCCCAGGAGTCACTGCCTCAACATGTTTTGCTGTTGTAGTGTGGTCCTTTTGGGCACAACACACTATCAGCATCAAGTGCTGCTTGTGCCATGCTTTCCAGATGAACAGTACTTTGCAAGTGACATTCATACTGAAGCTCATGCTTACACAGGTCTTACAGCTGCTGAAGTAACTACTGCTTAACTAACTGCTGCTGAACTAACTACTGCTGAAGCAACTGAACCTAAATCAATTTTCTTGGCTACTGCAGGTGGGGTGCCACTCCATTGCAGGACGCCCTGATGGGGGGTCATGACCTGGTTTGTGACCTCATTCGCAGCTTTGGGGGGCGCCTAGAGCTGGAGCACGCCCCCAAGGCCCTAGGCCAGGCCGCCAGTGCAGGAGACATCCGCAGAATCAGTCTACTGGTGGAGAACGGGGTGCCTGTGGACATGCCAGACTATGATGGCCGCACAGCCCTGCACCTGGCAGCTACGGAAGGACAGCTGCTGTCTGTTTACATTCTGCTGCACAGGTGTACTCTGACACCTCAGATTATCATAGTTCATGCCCCAACGAGGCTTCTTGATCCGGGATCTCTTTAGTTGCACTTAATTCCCAGGCCAATTGATCAGCATTGTATGGCATTTTGACAAATTTACTTGGAAAGTCATGCTGTGGTGAATTGCAGCAGGACTGTGCATCATGAGTATCCTCTTCTTCCCATTGTCACTGGCAGACCATCTGAGCACATCCAGACATGGTGGGAGACACTTGAGGTAGCAACAGTAAACTTAGAGGCACCTATACGGACACAGGCGTATACAGTCCAGCATTGAGAATGGTTATATGGGTGGGACCAGTGCAGGCCACCATGCATATGCTCACTCCTTATATTATCCTTTGGGTGCAGGTATGATGCTGATGTGAACATAGCTGACCGCTGGAATGGCACACCCCTGACAGCAGCCCTGCGTCATGGCCACCTGGCCATTGCCAAGATGCTCATGAGCTGTGAAGCCAAGCTGGGTGACAATGCAGATCCCACCTTGCTTCAGGTGAGCGTGCACAGCTTGCACGCAGTATCCCCACAATAGCTTTCTTCATTCTAGTTTGTTGCTGAAGCCCATCATCTTTGCTTTGATTCCAGTCCACATCACCAGTGTATGACCAGATTTGCTTGTGTGAGTCCCCCAATAAGCTGCACCTCATCTGTATGATTCCACTCCACATCACCAGTGTCTGACCAGGTTTGTTTGTTTGTGCGAGTCCTCCAACAAGCTGCACCTCATCTGTATGATAGGAGCTTGCTCGACTGGCCGTTCAATCTGAGCTTCTGAGCTACACTCATGTGTGTAAGATGTGCATGCAGATGTTGCAGCAGGTGCACTCAGACCCGAAGGTGCCCCAGCTTCAGGTCATGCGCAAACAAGTGTCCCGCATCCTGCAGCGCTTCACCAGCAAAAGGTACTGCCTGCGCATCAGAAAGGGATAGCCTTGTACATGCCTTTTTGATGTCCCTGCTTCTGGCAGGCTGACTGATTGGCTTCTTCAGCATGGCCTGTCAAGCGCACACACAAACCTTACAGACCTGTCCTGCTGTAACTTGCAGCTTGAAGGTGTAAGCTTCTGTACTGACTATGAAAATGCATCTCATTTGACAGAAGTTGTTGGGTCAAAGGTCTTTGGTTTTCAACAGGGCAGATGGAAGCCAGCTTGCCCTGCTTAGTGCCACAGAGGATGACAGCTTTCACCCCCTGGCCGTCATAGAGACCATCAAGAGGCTTGGCGACCTGCGCTCTGCGGCTTTCAGGTGTACATTCATGCTGCTTTGTATCCCATGCTCATGGCTCCAGGCTGCCGCCTTAGGAGGCTCCCGTTATGATCGCTGAAAAGCGCAAACTTTCCTTTTTCTTTTCTCCCATGCTCATGCTGCGCTGTATCAAGATCATGGTTGTCAATGCGCATGCTGTAGCGCAGGCACAGCTCAGACGATTGACCTTCCTTAGGCATATGGCAGGATTCTGAGCCCTGACAATGCTGTTGTTGTCCCACATCCTCCACAGCCCCTCATGCTGCTTTTACACTTGATGGCATGTGCAGCTTGCACACATGATCAACATCCTCAAGGCACCTATGCTTGGCAGACTGTTCTGAATCCCTCGTATTTGCATGCAGCTTGATATCCACCCTGAAGCAGATCTTGGAGGCTCTGCAGCCCCTACAGAAGCTGCTGGAGCTGCTGAACCCACGGTATGACAGCGTGCTGCGCAACACCTTTGAGCAGGGCCGCCTGAACCGGATGTTACCGGCATCGGGAGCCACTGTCTCATTCAGCGCAGCTCGAGCAGGAGCAGCCCTGGGGGCAGCAGGGAGGTATCGCAATGCTGCAGGCACTGCTGGCAGCTTGCTCATGTCCAGTGGACCTGGCAGAGAAGCTGGGCAGTCGCTCAGGAGCATGCCTGGCCTGTCCAAGGGTCTCAGGCGTGCCAGAGATGAGCATGGAGGTCAGTGCATGCCTGTCTCATACTTTCTAGGCAGAGGATGTCGTCACGCATGTGTGTGAACTTCCGTCAGCAGTGGTTGCCCAAGTGATTGCACCTGGCAAGATAACCACTTGATAGTCATGTACTTGCTGCTGAACATTGAAATGCAATATCTTGTCAGCTGCTGATTGCATGTGACAACACATCAACTGCTACAATGCAAAGCTATTGTCAAACGCCTTGGACATTTAGTGCTTAGTGTATGTTGTTTTCCCAGTTATGGTCTGTTGACTCCCCTGATGAGTCCTAAAGACAAGAAATGTAAATTGATTGGTTGATTGAAATGCATGCAGTGTCGGTGTGGAAGACGACCAGCAGGCTGGACAAGAATAGCAACAAGGATGGGCAGCCTACCTTCAACTGCCTGCTACTTCAGTTTGGCGTGGTGGCTCAAGGGGTACAGGAGCTGGCTGACCTCATGCATGAAGTGGAAAACCAGCCTGCCACCACAATACTGCAGGTCTGTTCTGTGCTCAGCTTGCAAACAAGTTTCACTTTCTCTGACTGCCCTGCAACTTTGTGTCACACCTGACCATGATTATGCAACACATACTGTCATGCATGTGGCTCAACACCAGCCTGCCAGCACAGTAGCATCCTGAAGGTCAAACAACCAAAGAGTATGTTCTATGTATGGCAGTTTGCTTTGCATTGCTCTGTCTTATGGGCAGGTTTAGTAATTTGGAAGCATGAGCAAACAATTGAAATCATTGCCTCAGCACTGCTGGGAAGAGCATGTAGATGAGCATATATTGCGACTGGCTCTGCAAGTTGCATACACACACGGTTCGTCATCAACTCTTGCAGGTCATAGCTTTGAGGCTGAATGTGAAGCTGAGCCCTGACCAGGAGCGGCAGCTGCTGGAAAGCAGCATGGTGCCTATTGACGAGCAGGAAGATCATGTCCTGACTATCGAAACAAGCTCGGCAGTCCCAGCGCCTGTAGCGCCTGTGAAGGCATCTGCCCCACCGGCCATTCTTGGACCCACAGCCTCAGGTATGAATCTTGCAGCTGAAGGCCTACAAGAGCCATGTTGAAAAGCAGCATTTGTGCTTTGCAAAGCTTGAAAGCCATCATGGCAAGACTGAGCCCAGTTCAGGTGCAATGCTTAGGTGGCATTGTGTGCAGCAGCAGACGCTATCTGCCTGTGTTGATCACAAATATGTCATGCAGGATCAAGCGGTCAGCGCATGCTGTTAGGTGCTACGCAGTCAGGCAAGCTGGTTGTTCCTGACTGGGCAGGCCCCACCGGTTCAAAAGCTGGTCCACCTCCCAGTGCAGCTGATGATTCATTGCAGCAGCGTAGGCCAAACGCTCCTGCAGGTCCTTACGGCTACCAGCCAGACTTCATGGACAAACAGACTCTTGGGGTGAAACAACAGAATGGTATGTCTCTGTTACGGGGCAACGGCGCTGCACAGATGTCTGTAGCTAGCAGAGCAGCTGGCGGTAGTCATGACGGCGAGGGAGGCGGTCTGGTCAGCAGGTCTGGCCTGCCGATCTCTCGCCAATCCTCGTCATCTGCTTTGCTGCCTAGACCGCCCTCCGTGATGGGCGGCCGTGCCCGCCGACCCAGTCTGCTGGGAGTGCCGCCTCTGCACATGTCCAGCTTGCATGCTCTACCTGAGAATGACGCCTACTTGGGATCACCAAAGTCAAGGGCGCTTCGACGCACAAGCAGTGTCCTCACCGGGCTTAGCAGCACCGGCTCTGTGGAGCGGGAACCCACCTTGGATGCCATGTTGCTGTTGCCACAAGCAAAGTCCAGGTCCCCTCGCCGCACCAGCAGTTTCCTCACAGGCCCTCCAAGCGGCACTGTGACCCGCAAGGGATCTGCTGAGAGGGAGAACATGTTTGATGCGACCATGCCGCTGCTGCCTCAAAGCAATGTTCTGGATGCCAGCCTCCTGGAGCCTGAGATACTTGATCATGCCATTCTAAACCTTCCAATTGAGGTGTCCAGGCAGACCACCTCAGCCAGCCTGGAAGCTGCATCAGGACCTCTTCAAGGCCCTGTACCAGTCATACAGGTTGCTTTGCTCCAGACTTGATCCAGCATCTTTGGCTGCAACTGTGCATTTGGTGCCTAGTGCCCTAGTTTTGCACATGCAATTATACGTTCAGCATTTGCTTCCAAGCCATGTTGCTCTTCAGTGTGACATGATGAGAAATCAAGCAAGCAAGTGCTCCGGGCTGACGCCTTAGGAGGCTCTCATCACGATTGCTGAAAGCGCTTCTTTTCTTTGCTTTTCCCATCAAGCAAGCAAGCAGAGTGACTCTAGCTGTTTGGTGCAGGGCGCGCTGTCAGTGCCACATTTGTTGGTTTGTCAAGTGTTTGAGGAGTTGCTTCACATGGCAACTCCTTCAGAGGGAGGGCAGAGCTATTGCGAAGGGGTACAAGACGAATTGGGGGACACCCTCATGCGCACTGTCAACATTATCTCCTCCTTCTTTGAGATGCTGGACTTGGACAAGAATGGAAATGTGGAGTTGGCAGACCTGCATCGCATGCAGGTAAGTGATAGCGCTCTTTGTAAAGGGAGGTGCTTCTCTTTGCAATGCTGCACTGCAGCAGCTTGCACCTGCCTGTGTCTGAGACCTTATGTGTCTCGACAAACAGAAAGCGTAATTGTATGCTCAACACTTGCATGCACATGGTGCTACATGCATGGCACCATTGACATACTAGAGACTTGCTATATCTCTGACTCATCAGGTGCAAACAAGCAGCTCCGCAGAGTGCCCCTAGTGTATGCTCATACCAGCTTTCATTGTATGCCACTACTACATTGCTGGAAGCAAGTGCTTGGTCTATGTGCTCAACATCAACAAGTCACCAGCAACTCTCAAGCAAGGCTTACCTAATCTACATTTGATGGCCATGCAGATGCAGGATAATGTCCAAGCACACTGGTAAAGCTTACCGGGTAAACTTTGCTTTTGGCATCACATTTGCACAGGGTTACATTGCTTGCATTGCAGGATGACATGGGGGAGCTGGGTTTGCTCATTCTGGAGAAGGCCTATGGGCGTTTTGATACCGGCAGACCAGCTTCACTAGACAAGCTGCAATTCACCCACGTAAGCTCCAGCACGTGCTTGACTCGTGCAGCTTGTTATCAACCAACATCCAGCTGTACATAACCTTGGACACTATTGCACACATGCAAGCCAAGTATCATGCTGTACTGTATGTTGATGGTCTAGAAGCCTGTGTCAGCCGTGTTGATGATCACCAAGTGGCTCTCAGCTTCGTACATTGATGCTGACAGCCAGTCTAGCGCTATTCATCAGTAATGGTGGGCTGTGATTGCAGGCCTTCCTGTCATGGTTGGGTTTTGAGCAGACGGTTGATGGCGACCTTGACGACTCATCAGATGAGGCATTCAACTTGCAGCGTGCCCTCAGTCTATCCTCCTGGCCCACAACTCAGGCTTTGGGTCCTCAGGGCACCTTTAATTCAAGTACGGCATGCATGGACTGGGTGCATGCATGGACTTGGTGCATGCATGGGCATGTATGGCAAGCATGGCATGCATGGACTACAAGCCACTGCCACATGAATCTACATACAAGAAACAGGCTGCTCTGCTCATCCAGCAAACATGCAGACTCTCCCCACAACCAACCCCCCCTCTTCATGCTGAACATTTGGTCTGTGCATGGTCAGAATGCATTGCCAGAGAACAACTCAGGAGCATGCCTGCTGTGTCTTCAAAATCTGACCAACTTGGTTGCATCACCGTTGCCGGACAACAAGACTTACAGTTTCTGCAGCCATCATGTATTTGCTTACATCTGTGATATAGCTCTCTGCAAGCCAACATGGCTCTTACTCAACAGAGTAATGTAGGCATGTTTGATGCTGCAGCTGGTCCCCCCAAGGGGATTGCCAAGCTGCTGACAGTGTCAGAAAGTGGCCGCATGCGCAGCCCACCTTTGGTGGAGAAGTTTAGGCGTGCCAAGGAGAACATGCTGCAGAACTGGCAGTCCCAGCCCATCAATGGCAAGCTGCTCAGCCTTGAGCGCATGTTCCATGAGGTCAGCCTCTGTGTCTGTCACACTGTGTGTGGGTTCCACAAACCCCCTGCCTCACCCTGTGTGGGTTCCATACAACCCCCCTGTGGGTTCCATACACTCCCTGCGTCACTCTGTGTGGGTTCCATACACCCACTGCCTCACCTTGTTCGGGTTCCCTACACCCCCTGCCTCACCCTGTGTGGGTTTCACACACCCCTTGCCTCACCCTGTGTGGGTTCCATACACCCACTGCCTCACCCTTTGTGCCTCCTGCTTCATCCTGTGTGAACTCCCTAACCCCCCCTGCCTCACCTGACTGCTCCTGCTGCATTGCAATACAGGCTGTATGAGTTCCTGCATTGAGAGGGGCAACAACATGTGTTAATTGGCTTGTGTGCAGCAGCTTGGAAGGTGACTCACATGGTCCTGTTAGCAAAGCACAGATGGGCAGGAACATAGCAGGAGCACGGCCATCAATGTTTCAATACAGGAACGCCCTTTGAAGTGATGACAAGCACACTCTAAACAGTCCACTTCTGGTGCAGGTGGACAGCAATGGCAATGGCAGTCTGGACTCTCGTGAGATTGAGGTGCTGCTGAACAGTCTGGCTGGTGACACGCTTGGGGAAGGGCGCAGGGTGAGCAAGGCAGAGATCCGCAATGTCATGGAGAAAGTGGACTCCAACAAGGACAGGCGCATTGCCTTTGATGAGTTCATCAGGGTGAGTGCCAGATGCCCACATGCTATGCTTCAGGCATGAGCCATACAAAGGGTGCACACCAAGTTGCCTGTGTGTCTCATGTGTTCACCTGGGCAAGTGTGTGGCGCCAATCTGAGCTGCAGTTCACTAGCGTTCAAGCCAGAGCTCGTGACAGGGTAAGTTTGGAGATCAGCAAGCTTTGACATTTGTCCCAAATTCAGGTCCTGATTGGACATCCTGATCGACCTGATTTGGGTTTTGTCGCAATGTGACTGCTGATGACCTGCAAGCTGACTCAGCGCATTTTTGTGCTGACCAGCCAATTGTGTGCTGCATGTCAGTCAGCATGCTTGTCATGCTGCAAGCTGTCTCACAGGGTGTTGGCAACCCTGTAGTGCAAGCTAAGCCCTGGAGCGATTAGTACATGCTTAAGATGTTGCAGTGGTTGCAAGCAGCAGTGTGTTTTCTGTTTGTATCATGTCGGCAGTGGCCTGTTGTGTCTGCGTCACAGGTGATGGCACCATTGCTGGACAACAATCATGAGCTGAACTGGCAGGCCAACATGGTGGATGCCATTGAAAGGAAGACAGCCAACCAGCATACCGAAGGTGAGTCATTTGTGGCACCTTTGAGCCGCTGCTCCCGCAGCTACAATAAAAAAACACGAGGACAGGAGGAAGTTGACATGCTGGAGGATGGCATCAGTCGATCTTTGTCAGCTTGCTTGCACATCACTTTTTGGTGCATGTGGCATTCCAGAACCCCTTTCTAATATCCCATTCCAGACTCACATGCAATCTTGTTTGCGTGGTCAGACCGAGTGGTATTCCAGAACTTCAACGCCTGGAGTAGATATTCAGGCATGTCTGCATCCAGACAATCAACGTGACTCAGTGTGATGCTGGAGTACTGATGTGCGTGCTACACGTGGTTGCAGGCTACATGGTACCAGACAATCTGCCAGTGTGGATCCTGCTGCCCAACAGTCAAGGCCTGTTCTGGTGGGATGCCATGATCCGCTGGCTGGCAGTTGCCTTTTTCATTCAGATTCCCATTGACATCGCTTTCAACATGCAACAGCGTTTGCCACATTGGTACTACATCACCATCCAGGTTGGCTTTGCTGTCCATTGTCATCTTCTTGCTGTGCCACATCACTGTCCACATGGCCACCAACACCATCCTTCCAGCTGTGCACAGTCTCGCTGTCCACAACCATACTTCATGCTGTGCTGACCATTTATGCAGCGCTGCTGTCACCTTCAACAAACTGGCACGCTCACTTTCACCCTCTGCATTACCTTTCACAGCCATTTTGAGCAGCTGCATAGTAGTAGCTGCTCATTGACTTGCTGAACAGCTTCAGCTGAGATGTGATTAGATTGCGCCATGCAGAGCAATGTGTTTCATGGCCCCTCAGGCTGAGCAGCATGAGCCGAATGCCCCAACCTCCATAACACATGCATGAAAATGAAATTGAAAAGTTTACGCTGTTCAGCAATCATGACGGGAGCCTCCTGAGGCGGCAGCCCGGAGCTATGACCATAGGCCATAGCCCAGAGGGAAAGGGAAAATCCTAAACCATAACACGTGCTTGTCCACAATGCTGTATGGTCTTGCCTGTGAATCGCATGGCTGCAATAGAAGATACATCAAGTTGTTGGGTGCAGGTGTTGGACTTCCTGCTGGTGATGGACATCGTCCTGCAGTTCTTCAGGGCCTACGTCAACAAGAAGAGTGTGCTGGTTGTGCAACTAGCTAGAATCAGGCGTAACTACCTAGGTACATGGCTTCACTGCCTGTACCCAGAGTCTGCACAAGGCTGCCCTCTAAGCATTGCCCTCTCATGCCCTTTAAGCATGACAACTATGGGCAGCCTTGCTTGTGCTTCTTGGCCAAGGGGCACCATGCCTACAGCAAGTCATGCGCTTTGTGCTGACCTAGACTTGATTCAGCATATCCACTGCATGCTTTTGTTGCATGCTGCAAGAATTGACATGCGCTCCTATGACAGTTCACTTCTTGTCTGCCAAGTCACTAAACATATAACACTTATGTGGTCTACTCACAAGACTTCTCAACATCACCTTACACCTTTTTAGCCAATCAGTTAGGTACCCTTGGTGATCTGACTTGAGGTGAGGTGTGTGCATTCAGGCAAACACTTCCTGGTGGACTTTCTGGCGGCATGCCCGTATGATCTGCTGGTCAAGACTGCTGGTGGCAGTGTGCGCTACCAGGCATGGGTCCGCATTCCCAAGTTGCTGCGCCTGCACCGAGTTGTAGTGTGGTACCAGAAGAAGGTACAAGCTTCTGCACCCTTCTCTCACCTGTGCCTCCATCAGTGTACTCCAGAAACGCTATAAACTCAGGTTGAAACCCCACTTATATTGCAAGCCTCGTTGATAAACCCACCACAAGACTGCAGACCACCATGGATATATTGGTCAGATTGCATGCATGTTTGCAGGAGTCAGAGATCGATGCAGACTCCATCCGCTCCAGGTTCCGTTTCCTGATTCCCATCATGCTCGGGGCTTGCCACGTCATGGCATGTGTGCTGTGGTACGTGGGCACCTACAAGCTGCCCACAGTTGCACAAGCAGATGCTGATGCTGCTGGCACTGACCCAACATCTATGGACAATGCCCAGAACTACCAGAACCAGCGGAACACCACCTGGCTGGGAGGCTACTCAGGCAAGCTTTTTAGGGCATGGCATTTGTCACGTCACCATTCCCCCTGGACATCTTCAAAGTCGGATTATAGTCTTCGTAGCATCCTATGTGACCTCATTTACGGTCAGGCGCTACTCTGGCTTGTATAATGCTGTCACACAGCAGCTGTCATATGTCGTAGTATGGAAACCAGCACAGGAGGGATCTTGCTCAATATATAATGAAATGCAGTGTTGCTGTTGCCTTGGGGAATGACCATGCTGCTTTGAGTGAGTAGCCAAGGGTATTGCACCATGTCATTTGTGCGTTTTGTATTTGTGTGTTTGCGTGTTTGTTTGTTTGTTTGTTTGTTTGTTTGTTTGTTTGTTTGTTTGTTTGTTTGTTTGTTTGTTGACTCAACCATAAATGGAACATTGCTTGGGCGTCACAGGAGCAATACACCACATGTGATGGCAAGTGTACCTAAGTACACTGCCTAGTACGGGCAGAACAGTATGCTCTTGTATACTAGAGCATAAAGAGTCCCAGCCGGGCTGCAGACTCTGACGCATACTGCAAAAACAGACCACTGATTCATTCCTGACATGAAATCCTGTCCTCATGCATTTTGTGCTTTGCAGGTTTTGGCGACTCAGACATCTACCTTCAAGGCAACATTGGACAGCAGTACCTGCTCTGCTACTACTGGATGGTGGCCACCTTGACCACCAATGGTCAAGTTGGTTCTATGACACCCAAAAGCATGCTTGAGGTCGGCAAAATCCATGCATCACACTCCTTAACCAGCTTATTGCATTGCAGCACAACGTCAGCAGAAAGCTCTGCCTGACTGCTCCTTGCGGTTGCCGCAGCAAGAAAAAGTTATATGTTTGCGTACCATGCTTGTCCTGCATGCTTGTTTGTCATCTGTGATGCATGCAACAGCTACCGTCCCACATCCTGCTTGACATTACACAGCACTTGAATTCTGCTGTTGGGGCATCAGCTCCTCAACAATGTCATCTGACTTGAGAACTACAATCTGTCTGATACCCCCTGCATGTTCCCTGACATCTGAAATGCTGCTGTCAGCGCAGCTGTTGAAAGTAATTCGCATTTGCATGTTCAGGCTGTTCCAATCTTTATTGTGATGAGCATGCAATGCAGATGATGTTCACATGTGTGAGCATGGTGCTGACCCTCACCATCTTTGCCTACATTCTGGGTGAGATCTCCAACTTGGTCATGGATCAAGATGCAGAGCTGGTCAAGACACGCTCACAGGTATGCAGCTTGCTCACAGTCCCCACCTTTCGATAGATCACCAGTCCCCCCCCCCCTTTCACCCCCCTCCCCCCTCCCCCAGTGTCCTTCTTAATGTGTGCCAGCTTTTGTCTGCTTGAACTTCTGCCCAATGTGTCAAAGTGCCACCCTGTTGTGCCAGCATACTGAAGAGCAGGCACCACTTGTGAACCTCATGCTGTGAATGCACTGTGCATGAAAGCAGAGCATATCTGACGGTTCTCCCTATGGCACCAGTGCTGGGCATGCAATGGCATGATGCTGAGGTTGCCTCAGTGTGGCAGGTACAAGGGGTGACCAAGTTTGTGGCCAACCGCAACCTGCCCTTGGCTCTGAAGGAGGACATCAGCCGCCACCTTGAGGGCTCCCAGGTCATCCACACTGAACAGGTGGAGGGTGATGTCTTCAGCAGGCTGTCCCATACCCTGCAGGTACCTCTACCAGGACACTCATCACATCCACATCTGTGCACGATATGGGCTGTTGCCGGCAATAGTGTGACGCGCAGTGTGGGCTGATTCCTGCAACTTCATGCATATTGGCCAAGTCTGTCGTTGGTGCTGTGGTTGAACTAGCACTGAGGCAACGCCAAGAAACTTGACATTGTCACAATGTTTGGCCAGGGAGCAATGCTCCGAATATTTCATGCAGCAGGAATGAAGACACTAGCAGTCATCCTCATATGCGCAACTGAGTATCTTGGACTGAACGTGCCCCTGTTGCCATGCATGGTTGCAATCTGCTGCAAGCTCCTGAGAGATCATAGACTGGACACTTCAACACGTTGTTGCTTGTGCACAGGTTGAGGTGGGGCGGTACATGAGCCGCAGCCTGATCAGTGTTGTGCACATCTTTGAGGGCTGCAACGATAACTTCCTGGACTCCCTCTCCATCCTGCTGCACGAGGTATGTGCAGCCCCATGCTAGAGTCTCTGTCCTGTCCACGCCGCATTCTTACACTGTGGCCGCCACTGCTGCTATGCTGTGTGACATACTAGAGACTGGTCAAAGGGACATCCTAAACACTGGTCAAAGGGACATACTAGAGACTGGCCAAAGGGACATCCTAAACACTGATCAAAGGGACATACTAGAGACTGGTCAAAGGGACATACAAGAGACTGGTCAAAGGGACATACTAGAGACTGGTCAAAGGGACATCCTAAACACTGGTCAAAGGGACATACTAGAGACTGGTCAAAGGGACATACTAGAGACTGGTCAAAGGGACATCCTAAACACTGGTCAAAGGGACATACTAGAGACTGGTCAAAGGGACATCCTAATCACTGGTCAAAGGGACATACTAGAGACTGGTCAAAGGGTTGCCCTAGGTCTGCCTGATGATGTCTACCTGATAGGCTAGGTGCCTGGCTGCAAGCTATCAAAGCTGCTATGTCAAACGCACAGCCACAGCATGCTCTTCCAGTGTGTGTGCTGAGCTTGCTGCTGCTCGAAGCTGACTGCCCATTTACATGTACACACTGCCGTGTGTGCCACTGATGCCTTGCGCTGCAAATGCTAAAGAGAGACACAATGTATTGCTGTGAGTACATTATGCAACATGCAGGTGAATCTGAGCCCAGACACCTATCTGTACCGCATGAATGATGTGTCTCGGGAGCTGTACATTGTGGCAGGTGGTGCAGTGGAGCTGCTGATAGAGCAGGATGACCAATTGGACTTCATTGAGAGCACCAGAAGTGCTGGCCAGGTGTGCTGACACAATAACTGTTTACTTCTGACGTGCTACATGTGCAGCTTCATGTTCGTGACAGGACATTGTTGCAGCCACTGCTTTCTGACATGAATTGCTTAACATGCACGTGCAATTGGCACTGTATGAGCTTTCATTTGGGGTGAAGCTCTTCACTTACAGCCTGCTGTCTCACACCATTGACTGCGTGCTACAAGTATCATCTTGAAAAATGCAACATGAATGGTGATTCACCGACAGGCACCTAACATCAAGTCCTTGTTGTGGGCAGGTGGTGGGGGAGATGGGATTCTTCTTTGGCATGCGCCACATCACACACGCACGGGCTCACAGCAGCATGCCCACCACCCTCTTCGCCCTGCCCAAGGCAGACTACAACCAGCTGGTCAAGCTCTACCCTGACCAGGTACACCATACACAAGTCTCATATTACCATGCTCAATCAGCTCCCATTCGCACATGCCTCTTCCTTCCTGTCGCTGTTGATGCTATACATAAGCTGTCCATCATTGAATGTTGACAAGCTAGGTGATTTGAGATATGTCAACATCAAATTCAGCCAGACCTGTGGCTGATCAGCGGCTGTCTTCAGCCATCACATGTGACCTTTGGCATCATGCATGTCTTGGTGCTGACCAAAACGCCTGCCACAGCGCATGTCATTGCTAACATTGCTGATACAACGCGTGATGCTGGCGAGCAGGAGGAGCAGATAACACGCAACATACTGGCAAGCTGGCAGGTGCAGCGCAGCATGCACAGTGAGGTGAAGAAGGTACTGGAGGTGGCCAAGCGCAAGAAGCGCAACGAGCGTGTGGTGCGCCTTGTGGATGCTGCTGCCAGAGGAGATGTTGCTGAGGTCACACTTGCTGCCAATGCTGCCCTTTCCCCCTGCCAGTACCTAGTCCCCTTCTGCCTCCAATGCTGCCTTTCACAGCTGCCTATCCTACATCATGGCTGCTAGTGCTGATGCTGATGCCTTCAATTGGTGATACAACAGATGGATGGGACTTGTCTCCAGTTGCAAAGCATGCTGGCTGTACAGATCCTGGTGTTCCTATCAAAGCTGTAGGCTGATGAGCGCCTCAGGTGTGCGGCAGGAGCACATGATAGCTGTGTGTATGTGCAGGTGAACTTCATGCTGAGTGGCAATGATGTGGAGGTGGATGACGGGGACTACCATCAGCGCACGGCGTTGCACCTGGCAGCCAGCAGCGGCCACATTGCCATGGTGCGACATCTGGTCCTCATCCATGGAGCCAACATGAATGTGCTGGACAGGTCTGCCCTCTGTGTTCCTGTTCATCAAGCATGAGCATCTCACCATGCAGCCTGTCTGAGTGTATGACCCCACGGCATCAGTGTTACCTGTCTGCCTGACTCCTGTTGTGAACTTCAGCTCATGCTGCAGCAAGCAGGTGTGTGGACGGACGATACACAGTTGTGTGATGCATTGTAGATTTTATGCAGCAATGGCATCTGATGTTGCAGGTACAATGGCACCCCTATCATGGATGCTGTCAGGCACAAACACAGCGAGGTGGTGGCATTTCTGAAGAGGAATGGAGCTGTGCTGCACCACGACAAGGCCAAAGGTCTGCTGCCTCTCCCTTGACGTGCCAAACACAGCCACCCACCTTCTTTGACATTGCTTGATGTGAATCTTATCAGACTTGCGCAGCACAAGAGATGTTAGCTGCATGTCACCATCATCAACAGTCAGACAACTACTGATTTGCCATTCTTACAGCCGAGCTGCTCAAAGGTCATGTCTGCATTCATAGTTCCTCCAATCAGTGACTCAGTAATTACATTACCAACAGCTGCCTGCTATCGCACATGGTATAATATGGCAAATGTAGGGGAACAAGCCTTAAGTCTTTAAAGGCAATTCCTTAAGTCTAGAAAGGCAATGCCTTAACTCTGGAAAGGCAATGCTGCAGGGGCTCTTTTCAAGGCGTGTGTGGACGGTGATGCCAGCTATGTGGAGCTGCTGATCAACAACGGCATGTCCCCCAGCACTTGTGACTACAACCAGCGCACCCCCCTGCACCTGGCAGCCTCCAATGGTCACACCCACATTGTGCACTTCTTATGCAACCAGGCGGTATGTCCCACCTCACTCAGTGAATCTGTTGACCATGGCCTCTATAGGCTTGCAGGGGTGAGTTTCCCTTCCAACATGTTGAGTGCACGTGAATGCACAGTGGACATTGGAATGCATGTGTCCAATGCCCAGATATGTCCAGTGTCAATAGATTGTTCTCTTGCAAGAGACCTGCTGAGCAGATGCCGGAGTGATGACCAAGGCAAGGCTGCCTTTCCTCTCTGCAACCTGCTCAAGACCCGTGCTCACCAAGATACTAGCTACGGCTGTGAGCACGGATATGCAACGGGCACCACCATCCTGTTGTTGTTTACTGTTTGAACACAGCTGTTGCGGACTTCCAGTGTGGTATCTGTCTTACACAATTGTAAAACATTACATGCTGCAATGGATCCCCTGTGACATCCCACATGATCTTGCAGGTGGTCTTTGTGCCAATAGCAGGTGCATACATGTACAGCAGGCGCATGCATTTACAGCAGGTGCATGCATTTACAGCAGGTGCACGCATTTACACACACAAGTGTTCACCAGAATCAGCAATGCTCAACAAGTGGCAGCCCTGCCTCGTTTGAGTGTGAGGTGATGGGATGGTGCAGGGGTTGCAGCTGAATGCTGTGGATGGAGCAGGCAACACAGCCCTGCTGGACGCCATCAGGCACAGCCACAAGGAGGTGCAGGCTGCCCTCAGGGCTGCAGGCGCCAACCTGGCTGCTGTCAATGTTGCTGACAAGCTGTGCCTAGCAGCTGCAGAGAACGACACGGCTATCTTGCAGGTCCCCATCCTGGCCCCTTCGGCGTGCTGTTGTGGCTTTGCTGTTGTGGACTTACTACTGGCAGCTGCACACAGCTGGTCTAGCTTTTCAGAGTGGTGAAGGTCGTCTTTACTGCAGTGTAGTGATGAAGAGCTGATAGCCATTGCTGGCATGCAATATGGCCTCTTTCACATGGTCAGCAGCTTGCTGTAGGCTGTGCGCATCCTGCGTGTCGTCACAACCATGGTTTGCAGTTGTGGCTGAGTTGTTTGGTCTATGGCAAAGAAGGCAAGTCAACATACTGTTTCCCAGCAATGAGTGCCTGGCGTTTTGCTTTGCTGCAGGTGCTGATAGAGAATGGCGTGGATGTGAACTGCGCTGACTATGATCAACGCACAGCTCTGCATGTAGCAGCTAGCCGGGGCAGGGCTGAAGTGGCCTTCTTCCTTCTCAACTGCCCCAATGTTGATATCAACGCTCTAGACAGGTCACCCTCCTGCCTCTGGCGCCTTGATTTCATGTCCTTGCTTGGCAGGTCTGCTAAGCACTGCATTGCAGACAACTGCGCATACAGCTACCACTGTGCACCACATGAAACACCAGTCATGTAGAGCACTACAACTCATATTTGCATCTCAGGCAGATTGTCACGCCTGTGCAGCTGAACAAGGCAGACATGAAGCACAAGGGCTGCATCATGCGTTCTGTGCCTGAATGTTTCATGTGTGCATGTTTAGACAGACCACCATTCAGTGTGCCATCTTGCAACATGGTGCTGTCGTGCTGATTGTGGGGTGGTGTGGGGTATAGGTGGGGCGCCACACCCCTGCAGGATGCCTACTTGAGCGGTGACCAGGTGATGTGTGCCTTACTGGAGAGAGCAGGGGGCAAAATGGCTGATGACCCAGCCATCAAAGACAAGCTGCCTGCTCAGATGGTGTGTTGCGCTGTTGTCCCCCTCTGATACGTCCTTGCCCAGATTGCACATACTTTTGATCATTTCCAGCTTTTCAAAATTGTGCTGTTTGCATTGACCATAGCGATGGGGCTATGGTCAATGCAGACTGTACTACTATTTATCGGCCTCCTGTGGCAGTGCATGGACATGAGACAATGCAGGCAGCTGTCCAGAACGCTGACTCATGCTCAAAAATGACTCATGCTCAAACATGACTCATGCTCACAAACACAACATTGCACCAAACCCCTTGCTGTGACTGTTTGCTGATCTCTGAAGCTGCTTTAGTCGTGATTGTGACAGATCGCTAGAGGCTTGCTTCTTATTTACATGTTGATGTGCTGCAGGCGCGCCAAAGACATGAGAAGGCAGCCCGGCGGCATGACAAAGTGCAGCATATTGTGCAAGCTTGCCCAGAGGTTGCTGCTGCCAGTCAGCTACAGCAGGTTTGCAGCGCTGTGCAGGATCATGTACCTGATGTAGAGCAGAGCTGCATCATGGTGCAATGGATGTTGCAAGAGGTGGCTGATCTTGGCATCTCCGGCATCTCATGGAACCCAGCCAAGGTGAGAGTTGCAAGCTTATGAGGTCATTTGGATTGCATGCCAAGGTGGGACTCTCAGCGTGCTACATCAGAAATGGCTGGAGGCTGAGTTGTGTATGTCCCAATTGCTAATGGCTGGACCAACCAGCAGATATATTGAAAATGGAACATATACACTGGCTGGGCCAAAACCATGCAAATACTGGTGAAACTTTCCATGTTGAAGAAGCTACGTGACTGCTTGCATCAAAGGCGCCTCTGGAAACTAACTTTTATCTGCAGGAAGAGATGGAGGCCTTGCTAGAAAAGGCATGCAAGCAGGCCATGAGCAGTCTGGGCCAGATGAGTGCAGTGTTGGCAGCTGACAGCAGCCGGCATGTGTGTGGCGTGTCGACCACCCGCATGCTGTGCCCAAACCTGACTCATCAATTGGACACTGCAGTCGCCTGCCTGGGCAACATACCCATTATCCTTGAAAAAACCATCCAACTTGGAAGAGAGAATGAGTTTTTCTTTGAGGTGACCAGCAACACCGCGCTGTCTGCATTAGGTGCTCTTACGTCAGCATGCTGCGTATTGTGGCTCAGTCCTGACTGCCTGCTGCACACTTGCAAATGAATGGTATGTCTGCATTCACGACCGAAGCCTGGCATTGTGAGGAAATGAGTTCCGTGTTTCAGGAATGGGAGAAGCGACAAGCGCAATGGAAAAGCACGCTGCAGAAGATGCGTTTTCGTGGAGCCAACAGCAAGCGCTTTGACAGCACATTCCAGTGATGGAACATTCAATAGCTGGCTTGTGTGCCATATCAGATGGTTTGGGTAGGAATAACGACTTCCTCTGTGCTCCTTTTCACGCTCTATATGCTCTGAATAGTTTGCAGAGACTCAGCAGCTTCTGATTTTGCACCAGTTCTCCCCGTTGCTTTTGCTTCAGTACGTATCAGAGAGCCATAATCTTAGCACAGTCAGCTTGTATGTTTTCCCAGAAGTAGGTTGCAGGGATGCAGTCATAACATTGATATAGGAGCTGATAGCTATGCCACTGCAGTGCTTCCTGTTGCAAGTGTCCTTCGTCGTGTTTCTCCTTGTGCTGATTTGCCACGTTTTGAAGCAAAAGCTGGAAGTGTTGATGACATTACCAACTTGATTGCTATAAGGAACTGTCACAAAGCAACAGTCCTGAGCAAGGATTTGGTTGGTTGGAGAGAGCATGCATACAACGTAACGACCGCTATACGAACAACACCATTATAATGGTGTGAACTGCATCGGATACTACGTTGCAGAGATGTGTTGCAGAGCCGGTGAGAAAACCTGTATGTGCGTGCACGACTGTCTTGTAAGAGTGCGCGATTCGCGTACAATCTTCGCCAAGACCAGGCCCGAAGAAACTTTGTAGAAGTGTGTAGACGTCGTAGACCAATATGTACACCTGTTTGTGCAAAGGGAAATAAGGAAATAAACGACCCCGCTGCGTTGTTCTTCTTGGCACGTAATACGTAAACCACCATTTCATCAGGTGTCGGTGGAAAGCACACCCCTGACAGCAAGCCACAGCTTTGGCCCTTTTCGACGTTTCGGCAACAGTCCATAGGCTGCAAGGGATTGGTGGCAAAAAACTGTTTCCTCGTTCAGTGATTTGTTCCGGCCAGTAGCATCAGTCATCTCAAACAACTAAGCTTCTGTCAACGGCAACATGAACCCTGAATAGTAAGTTTGTGATGTTGCTGCGTTTTTTGCCTCTCCAGGTGTATGGAGTGCTGATGCACAAAGCTTGCATATACTGATACTTTCAACTTCCAAAATTATGCACTGACTTCCTTTTGTGCTGTTGCCTTGCTGCAGCGACTACTTGTTCAAGGTGAGTCAGTGATCTGATGTTTTAGTGAAGGCCTTGCTTGCTGGTTGGCAACAACTATTTACTAACCGCTTCTGCTAACGCTGAGTTTGGTTGCAGCTGCTGCTTATTGGAGATTCTGGTGTGGGCAAGTCTTGTCTGCTGCTGCGATTTGCGGTAAGTTGTTATATGCGACTTTCACACCATACTGATTGTGCAGCGTCGTTGCTCATCACACGCTTGATGTTCAGGACGATACCTACACCGAGAGCTACATATCCACCATCGGAGTTGATTTTGTAAGTGATCTTTGCTCCTGAGCTCCCACCTGATGGTCCTGAGAGCTATTCGAGTATTGATCATTCGCTTCTGTTGCAGAAAATCAGAACAGTGGAACTCGATGGGAAGGTTATTAAATTGCAGATTGTAAGACATAGAGAGCCTCTTGTGTCTTTGCACTCTTAAACAATTACAGACTCAACTTATTATGTGCATTTTGCAGTGGGACACAGCTGGCCAAGAGCGCTTCAGGACCATCACCAGCAGTTACTACCGGGGTGCCCATGGGATCATTGTGAGTTCTGCCCTGCTGTTTGTGTCTTGGTTGCAGCTTGTTTTCAGAGTATTGCTGTATATGCCTCATGCATGGGTGCTGTCCAGGTTGTGTACGATGTGACAGATCAGGAAAGCTTCAACAATGTCAAGCAATGGCTCAATGAAATTGACAGATATGCAAATGAGAGTGTCAACAAGCTGCTTGTTGGCAACAAGAGTGATCTGACAGCCAAGAAAGTAGTGGATTACCAAACTGCAAAGGTATGACACTTCGAGGGTTTGATAGCTGCCATACGCATTGTGCATCAAGCAGGCACTCTCAGATGCAGCAGATTCAGGCAGCTTCTTACAACCATGACAGTTATGCTTCAGTGCGTGACAGATCCAGTACTTATTCAGCATACTTTGTGCCTGTCTCTACCCTTGGCATAGGCATGGGACAGGGTGTTCAATGGACGATGTTTAAACCTGCACATGTTTTCATGTGCAGTACAGACCACTCCTCTCTCATTTCTTGAGCTTTGGCAATCGCTGATGTTGCATACAGGCTTTTGCTGATGAGATTGGCATCCCATTCCTTGAGACCAGTGCCAAGAATGCCACGAATGTGGAGCAGGCTTTCATGACAATGGCTGGCGAGATCAAGAACAGGTGGGTTGTGATATTCACAGCACACATTTTGTCACACTTGTGATGGCTGTGTTTGATTGTGTATGCGAGCAAAAAGGTGCTGAGGTCCTCAGGACGGCTGAAGTGCCGATCTTTGCATGTTTCAGACAAGTGCATGTGTTTGATGAACATGTACATGGCGCTTTGGACTGCAAGAGCTGCGACATTTGGTAGACTTTGTATCATGTCGTCCAATTATTTCCATGGTGCAATAATGCTTGACCTAGTCTTTCAGCCTGACTGACATTAAGCTCACTGATGTTTTCATAATTCAGGATGGCAAGCCAGCCAGTGGTGAACAACAAGCCTAGCACCATTCGGCCAGGACAAGGGAAGCCAGTGACAGCCAGCAAGTCAGGGTGCTGCAGTTGAGCAATAGTGACTACATGCTGGACACCACAGCAAAAGAGGATCCTGTCAGTTCTGTGCTGCACTCTGCAAGCACAGCTGCAATACTGCTCAATGCACATGGCATATCGTTGTTGTGCAAGGAAGCGTGCAAGTGAGCAGCTGATTCTGGGATGGCTTCTGTCCTAATCGAAGTACTGTCTGCGTGTACCATACCTTAGATGTTGAAAATTTGTTAGGTCTATGTGCAGCTGGAAGATGTGTGTGCTTGCCACATCAATGTGGATGGTGTTGGTTAAATGCCACCATGTAATGCAGACATCCCTTTGCTGTTGTGGTATCAAACCCGCCAGTAATGCTGCTCCCATAAAGTGCTTTGCTCTGTTATCAGACCACTATGACATTGGTCATCAGCATTGTCAATCGATAGCTAAATTTGAAGTACACAGTGCTGCAGATCATGTGTGTGTGGTTTGAAGTCAGGTGAGGAACAATATTATTTTTTGTTTGCTCAACTGATTAACGCATTGAGGTGGTTGATCGCCTGTGTTCTGATGTGCAGCATGAAATGTTATCGTGCAGGTGATTTTGGACGGGCTGTCAATTGTGGCACCTTGTATGAGTACTTGTGCCATAGCGCGTGGGCCTTGACAGCTGGCCTATGGTACAGCTAAACCCAGCAGTACTGTAGCGGTGAAATTTTCATTAATACCTGTAGCAGTGACATCACCACTAACACCACCTCCACTCTAAGCTGTACATGCATTGTGCTTGCGTTCATGCCCAGCCGGCAGAACTGTCAGCCTCGACCTCACAGGCAGCAGCAAACGCTACGATTGTTTCTCAGCAGCTTTCAAAGTCAGCAGTTCAATGTGACTGTCAACACATGTGCAGCTGTACAGCTTCTGAAATGCATTCCTTATCATCACACAGCCTGACACAACCTTGCTCAACTGCAATCTATGTCCGACACGATGTTCTATGATCCGGCCATTTTACCAAACTCTGCATGTGAGTGTGTATCTGAGACCCATTCAAGAAATAGAGGGACTTAGTGAAGAAGAGAACTGGTCAACGCAAGCCTCAATGCACGGTGCCGACTTCCGCGAGCCCAACGCCACAGCTATAGATGCATGTTTGTACCAGATCCCGATTCGGAGTGATGTCACATTTGACGTCTGCATTCATTGCCACATGCTACTTTCGTTTTGTCTGAAGCAGCCTTCGTGCTTAATCAATCTTGTGACGCGAGCTGCTTGAGCCGATTCGGCCCAGCCATAGACGCAGTCATACGACTGTTTTTGCGTGTACATCGGCGCTTCCCGCATGCTGAGCTGCACGAGCTCGTTATCTGGGTCATCGGTACACACAGCAATCTGACGTTGCACAGTCAGCGTCCGTTCATCTTGCGTCCATGCGTTCAAATGGTTTTGGTGGAGCACAATTCAGACCACCCTCAGCTCAGCCAGCTCTAGCATACCCACGACAAGACTCTAGTGCAGAGCAGGCAGGTCCTGACTTGCTATCACCACCAGGATCAGCAGGTGCTCAACTGCCTGTACAGAATGGCTGGCCTGCTTCTGGCAGCAACTCTACTGCTAGAGCTCCTGGGCCTCCACAGTTTGGTGCATTAAGACTGCCTGCTGGGCACCTGGCTGGTGACCTGAACAACCTGTCTCTGAATGGAGGTCCAGCACAGTCTTCGTCTTACTACAGCCAAGCTCCTATAGGAGGTGGCGAGTATGTACAAAAACCAAGCAGGCAGCAGCAGACAGCTGCGCCACCTCCTCCTAGACAGGCAGGAGCACCGGGTCAAGCTCCCGGGCAGCCCAGGGCCGGTCTTCCTGGGCGAGGTCCACCTGCCTTTGGCAAGCCTGCTCTTGCACAACCTCAAGTAGGCCCACGCCCTCCTGGCCCTGGCAGACCGGCCTCCCCAGCCAGTCCCAACAAGTATGCTTCCATACCTATGCCTGCTTCTCCGTCACCCACCACATGTGGACGGCCAGCAACTTCCTCACAGCAGCAGGCAGCTCAGATGCCTGTGCCCCCAAGTCAAGGATGCACCCTTGCACCTCCGTCATTCAGCAGGAATTCACCGGTAGGTTTTGCCTATGGTTGCAGAACACTAATTGCATCTGGCCCTTTGCATATTGGAGTTTGCCCAAATGCAGGAGATGCGTTTGCATCGTATATGCATGTATCATATATGTATGCACACATGCATGTAGACTTCCTGCAAAACAGCATGATGGTCGTGGCAAGGTGCAGCAAGTCTTTCAATTTGTTGTGTCACTCTCACGATCTTAAGAGTGCCTGCAGCTCGCGTCAGGATTGAACAGGCCTGCAAATCAGTTGCATCAGGGTCCTTCGTCAAAAATTGATCCCACTCAAGTGCCACGCCCTTCAGCCAAGGGAGATGCACCAGAGGAGTATCGCACTTCTGGAAACCAGTATCCCAACCCACCCACCACGCAAGCTCGCTTTGTGGTCCGGGACACAGGCAACGCTAACCCGCGCTTTATGCGCTGCACACTCAGCATGGTACCATACAGCAGTGACCTGTTGAAGCAGAGCGCGATGCCATTGGCAATCGTGGTTCAGCCCTTCGCCCTGCTGGACCCAGCAGATGATTCCACACAGGTCAGTCTTGTCTTCACCTGTCATCTGCTTCCCTTTCTATGAAGTTGTGTTCCATGTCAGCGCTGGTGATGCTACATTGTGGCAGCGACTGCAGACTGACTGTGCAAACTCCTGTGTCCATACCTGATGCAAGTGCACTGCTGACTTTATCTTTAGCTTGCATGCGTTGAAAAAAGGTCATCATGACCTGCATCATCCACTGGCATCAACAATGCTCAAGCATCCACCCTGATGAGTGCTGAGTCAGCCTTTGCTGTGCAGACAGTTGACTTTGGGGAGTCTGGCCCTATCCGGTGCACGCAATGCAAGGCGTACATGAGCCCCCACATGCACTTTGTGGACAGGGGCCGCAAGTTCAAGTGCTGCTTCTGTGGCACTTCCAATGCCACTCCTGTTGACTACATATGCAACACTGGCGTGGATGGGCGGCGGCATGATGCCAATGATAGGGCTGAGCTGTGTCGGGGGAGCGTTGACTTTGTGGCAAGCAAGGAGTACATGGTCAGTACCTTGACCCTGCCATCCCATTCTATCAAATGCGCGGTGGCTCATCTTGCATGTTTGCCTGCTTTGGAATGTCAATGGTTGCCCCCAGAAACACAGTCAGCACTTGCAATTATCTATCAGCATCACGTGTGTTCCAGTGTTCGACTGTCTGCCAAAGCCTGGCAGGACAGCAGTCACTACATTGATACAGCACAGCACAGCACAGCACAGCACAGCACAGCACAGCACAATTGGTGCTGAGTAGCTCACCTATGCTCTTCTGTTTGTGCAGGTGCGTCCGCCAATGCCTTTTGTGCATTTCTTCCTCATTGATGTCTCCTACAATGCAGTCACATCTGGAGCACTGCAAGCCACATGCTCGGCAGTTGCTAGGACTTTGAATGACTTGCAAGGTATGGCACGTGTTCTTCTTAACAAATGTCATTCTAGCTGCACATACAGCCATGTAGCATGCATGGTGTACCGTTGCCACAGTCTGCTCATCCAAGCCTGAAACATCACCTGGCATGGAAAGCCACGCGCTGAAATGTCCACCATGCATCTCATCACCTTACAGCTGTATCTGTGTCAGCACAATGTCATGCCGACTGTGCAGGCAATGAGGCGGTGCAGATAGGCATTGCAACCTTTGACACAACTGTCCACTTCTACACCTTGAGTGCCAGCCAGTCGCAAGCACAGATGCTGGTCATGCCTGACATTGAGGACGTGTACAGCCTCAGCTCTGCCAGTGTGGTGGTTCCTTTGCAAGAATCTCATCATCTGGTAGGCTGTGTGTTTGGCAAAGCACCTATGTCAGGCACCAACACCAATCACTGTTGCTTGCAGGCCATGTCGTGCATGGCCTAGGATAAGACGCCTGCGTAAATGAGACTGTAAAGCTGTTAACACGCATGCATTGATTGCTCAAAAGAGTGAAATGTCTTTGAGCACAATGCTGGCAGCATTGCACATGCCCACTTCATTGTTCATTTTGTTGTCTTATCATGTGTTGCAATAGTTGTGTTGCTCACTGCAAGCAGACATGGAGTACAGTAATGTCAGCCTGTGCAATTCTGTGAACATATCAGGTTGGCAATGGGGCTCAGTGCAATGAGTCACGCTCATTACACAACATCAGTCTTGGTGCTACTGTGGTGTGGAGCACTTGTTCTTACACACAAGCAACTCCAACTAAGCGACCTGTTTGCACCTGGTCCCACTCATTGATTGCTGATCTTTTGCACAACTCCATCACTCACTGGCTGCTGATTGTCAAAACAAGTGTAACTGCTTCATGTACTGTCTGCTGGCTGTGTGAATGACTGGTGCCAAAGTTGACCAGAGATGCTGCAGTGCAGGCCAGCAGCTTGCTGGAGAGCATACCCAAGATGTTCTCTCAGACCCAGCATGCAGATGCGTGTGTGGGCGCAGCTGTGCAAGCTTCCATAGATACTCTCAAGGTCTGCCTCGCCTTTGCACTTGTGTTGCATACCTAAAACATCTCACAATGTAGAAACGCGTTTTTGCTGTCCCCACACGTATATGTAAGCAACTATTTAGAATCCCAGTGTAGGGATGACGTTTCTGAAATAAAATAGACTTTTTGAGATTGAAAAGAGTTCCTCAGCATGCCAGATCTTCCAGGCAGGCTGTAGGACCATCTTGCCCCTTAGCAGTCCTGTGTCCACCTGCTGAGTGGAATCAGGTGGCTTCAGTGCATATAATGTCACACAGTGAAGGAGTGTTACCTGTCGTCAGCCACCATAGCAAACAGGACCACAATTAGTAGACCTGCCTGCCCACTTCAGCTATCGGTACTGACAGCCCGCTCACCTTCTGTATTATGTCTGACTTGCAGGAAGGGTTGGGTGGTAAGCTGCATGTGTTCATGAGCACTCTGCCCAAGCTGGGCTTGCATGGCCTGACACCCCGTCAGGCGGGCCCTGCCACAGACAACCAGCAAAAGCAGATGGTTCTGCTGCCTGCCCACAAGGGCTACCAACAGATGGCTGAAGATGCCGCTGAGCACCAGGTGCAGCAGTTGTACACAACATGTATAGACTCCAGCTTGCTGCCTTCTTGTCTGCATTCTCCTGTGCTGCTGGGCCACTTTGCCCTGCCTGTCTGAAGTGTCAAAACACCTCAGCTACTGTCTTTAACTTTGTCAGTGTTGCGGTTGAAGCTGCTGAGTGCCAAACGTGCCTTGTCTGGTCAGGCAAAACACCTGTATGATTTTGTGCCGCAACATGCTGTTGTAGGTGTCGATAGACCTGTTTGTGGTAACGCGGTCTCAGTCAGTAGAACTGGCTAGCCTTGCTCAGCTGTGTGAGCCAACAGCAGGGCAGCTGTACCACTACTGCCCCTTTGTCAGTCCTTCTGATGATGATCAGCTTTACAATGACTTGCGCTGGAACGTGCAACGACCACAGGTCAGTGCGGTGCAATCGTGCACATGTGGGTTGCCCTGTTTTGCTGTTGTGAGGTTTGTTGGCAGACCCATTGTGAGCTTGAACTTGCTACAGATGCATCAATGTGTGCTGTCCGTGCAATATGGACTTTGCTGTGCAGCCTCTTGAATGCAGGTTGTGCAAGTCAGGCCATCAATTGTCTCCTATGCATGGAGCATGCAATGACTTGAGTGGGTTGACACACAGACAGGTGTGTGTGGTTAGTCATTCTATGCCAGCTTTGCCAGTGGTGGTCCAGGCAGTTGATATTGTTGTGCTTGAATCTTTTATGGGCTCAGGAATTTTCCTGCGGCTTTAGGGGTCAACTTCACATTTGACACCTCCATTCAGGGCCTGGAGGCAGTAGCAAGGATGAGGTGTAGTTCAGGGCTGGTAGTGGAGAGGTATCTGGGCAGCTTCCACCGCCGAACTGCTACAGACATTGACCTGCCGGCCATCAATGCCGACCAGTCGATAGCAGTGCAGTTGCGGCATGATGACAAGCTGGACAAAGAGGCGTTCCTGCAGTTTGTAGTGCTGTACACCACCACACAAGGGGAGCGGCGCATCAGGTGCGTGCTGCCTCTGCCTTGCGCTGCCGTTGCTTCATTCTGCATACACATCACACTAGCTGCTCACATCTGCAACACATGGTCATTCTTGCAGACCATGTCTGGATGACAATGACTGCTCTCTTCTCTGTGTCTGGAGAGCAAACTTAGATCTTGTATTATCTGTATGTGATCAACAATAAAGCTGGGTGTTTGAACCTGCATGGACGCCTATAATAGTGCTCATGTTGTGACTATATAGTGTGTATGTGCTTGCTCGGCCAGACAAAAGCAGTAGGTTTCAACAAATTATTGGTGTGCATAGGGTGCACAATCTGGCTCTGCCCACTACACAGCTGCTAGGGCAGGTCTTCAAAGGCGCAGATCTGGACACGCAGACCAACCTGTCAGCGCGGCGCGTGTGCCGAGACATCCCAGGCGGCACACTGGCCAGCTGTCAGGACCAGCTTCTGCGGCGCTGCATCAATCAGCTGTTTAGCTACCGCAAGAACTGCACCACAGCGCCCTCCAGTGGTCAGCTCATCCTGCCGGAAGCCCTCAAGCTGCTGCCCTTCTACAGCTTGGGCCTGTCCAAGTCACCCTGCCTCAGGTGCATACTGGCTGACAGTTTTGCAGTAGCCCCTACTACTAATGAGCATTCGTTGCTGCATGACAAGTCAACTTGCTGCTTTGAGGTTCATATATGATCAGCTGATTGAATTCAGCATCAACCTAACTCATGTGATTGTCCGCTGTGTGTGCATATACACACGTCAGTCACCCCAGGACACTGTGCTTGCTCAGATGTTGCCGCCATGGCTCATGGTGTTGACCCTTTTTCCCAGCTTTCTTGTCAAATACATTGCTTCAGCTGACACCTGAATGCGCAGGCTGGCCACCATGCCTGATGTGCGCGTGGTATGGATGCACCGCTTTCTGTCCCTGTCCCTCTCCAAGACCCTCCCCCTCATGGTGCCTCGCTTGCTGCCACTACACCGCATGCTGCAGCAGCAGCAGCACAGTGGCAGTGAGCCTGTGCAGCTGCCACCTTCACTGTCGCTCAGCAGCGAGAAACTCCAGGAGGATGGCATCTACTTGGCAGAGAATGGCTATGATGGCTACATCTACTTTGCTCAGCAAGTCAACCCACAGCTTGTCAGAGCCCTGCTAGGTGATGCTGCAGGCTCAGATCCATGTTTGCATTTGTCCTTCTGCTGCAGTAGAGGAGAAGCATACAAGTGCACAGTCAGACAGCGAATGAGGCCTGCACTGACTGCACCTGCTTTGCAAAGATGCACAGATGCCGTGTTATTGTTGTTGTTCCTTGTCTGGGTCACGCTCTCACCAGGCAGGCACACCACTGACCACGGCACACCCTTTCTGGTCCAGAGTCACCTGTGTGTTCAATGATGTTGGGATACCTAGCTTCCATATCCAGACGGTACGTCAGGTGGCACTGTTTACAAGCCTGCAAAGGCCTGTCAATTGCAGCATTCGTAGACAAACCGGTGTGACGTGGCAGGTGTTGATGCGTTGGAAGCATACGCCCACGCGCCAGGGATGCCTCTCATGCTTCCAGTCCTGGACAACCCCTTGAGCCAGGCTCTGCATGCCATCCTGGATGCTGTCAGGCAGCACCGCTGTGCCTTCATGTCAATACATGTTCTCAAGCGCGGGGACCCTGCCGAGATTCTGTTCTACAACTGTTTGGTGGAAGACAAGAATCCAGCTGGAATGTCTTACATAGAGTTCCTGTGTGCAGTACACCGTCAGATACAGAGTATGTTCAAGTGAGTACCAGGGGTACCCCCAATATCAGCCAACTAGCTCATGTTTGGCTGCTAGTTGTTTTGTGTTGTGAGTCCAGCTGCATGTACACTTGCTTACACTCGGCACGATCAGGTTGTTGCTGCCATTTTGGCAATTTGTGTCTGCGTCAGGCAACAGCTTGGTGAATGAGCTGTTCTCATTGTTTGCATTACAGGGCTTTGTACGAATCCTAAGCTTTGACAAGCCAGTCAGACATTTGATGTTGGGATGTCAGCATGTAGAATGGCCGGTGCCAGTTTGCCACCAGCAAACATATCGTGGCATACTTAATACTGTCCATACACAAACCTTTAAAATAGATGAAAAGCCACGTGGCAGTGAACCCCCCTACTTGATGCCATTAGCCACTGTAATGCAAATCAAGTCCTTCAGCGTGATGGAAGTGGATCATCAAGTTTGAGCAAGTAGCTGTTTTGTGAGAGACAGCGATGCTTGGGCTAATATACAATGCTGCGAGTACAAAATCTGCTGTTGGTGGGATGCAAACTTTGACAAACAGGGCTACTCGCAAGTTTTCTACAACAGAAAATAATGACATAGTCCGTATAATCAAAAGAGAACTGCCATTCCTCTCTTGAGAGCAAGGTGCCTCAACATTTGGCCATTTGGCCTTGGATCTAGTTTGAGAAGTTTACTCTCTCTTCTTGGCCCGCAGCTTGGCCTGTTCACGAGTGTTTTTGGCGTACCACAGAATTTGTAATACAATGGTCAGATTCAATACTCCACCTGCAAGAATGACCACATACAGGTACTGAATGACTGATGTTTTGCCATCACGCTGCAAAGCGGCAGTATTTGACCTTACGCCTGCAATTTTGCTCAATAAGAGGCTACAAATGCCTTACCGATGCAGAACCCTCGCACCATGGACAGGCCGGCCCCTTCCTGTATGCTGGTGAATATTCTGGCCAAACAGCCTGCTGTGCTCATAAAAGCTGTGATCAGACTCAGCTGGCCTGTGTTTTTTGCCTGCATCATCACGCTGAATACAAAACCTATCACAGCTGAGGACCAAGGGGACAATGCAGGAGTGGGCTAGGTGATGGTAACCAGGATAGAGCAGCTTGACTATTGTATGCAAATACCTTGTAGTTAGACAAAATCTGCGGCAAACGAGCTGCCATGAAAATGAAGTTGTTAAGCTCATAAGCAGACATGATCATCTTCTCTGTGGCATTTCCTGCATAGAACAAGCCACTCTTGCGGCATGAAGGCCATCAAATGTTCAAGCAGCTTGGCCTACAGACAGATCACCTGACAAGACAAACCACCCTCCACAAGATGTCAGCAGAATCATCAGAAATCCTCGCCAAAGTGGGGCCTTTGCATAGTAGTATATGATTGCCAGCAAAAACGTGTTTTGTAGCAATATGATAACAGCCTCCCCAAACGCACTAAAAGGTAGACCCAGTACAAACCCATATGCAGTATGAATGCTGAAGCCAATGTTCTCGAGCTCGAAGGAGGCCATGTTTAAACCTGCCGCACTGCCCGAGTTCAGTATGCCAAGGATCTGGGGCACCTTGAGCAGTGACGCTCCGGCAACGATCGCATAGCCCAGGGCCTGCGACCGGTGCAAACAGCATGTCTACGCTCTTCTGAATAATGCTACACACGTGCATCATCTTGAGTTGCAGGCAAACCAACATTTCATTGCGGCACCCTGCTACCTTGCTCACAAGCGCCTTCAGAAAGCTTGCATCGGGCATGCGTCCACTTTGCAAGGTTGACAATCCTTCCTGCATGAGCGCAAGCACGTCTGCCATCGTTGCTCTCCAGTCCACTGGGGTCACACACTATCACTGCCGCTTGTCAAAACTCTTTCACATCCAGCGAGCACAAGTGATCAAGGGGCTGAGGAATTCTGAATACGGGTCTGACGTTGACTGCTTTCAACTGGCAAAAGCACCAGCTGACAACCCTTACCGCACATCCAAGCCCCGCCTGGGTTATTTGATTATCCGATAAGGTCTGCGTGTATCGCTGCATGCATAGGAATTTATCCACTCAGGACAGACAGCAAAAGGGCTTGGCAAACGTACTGGCAGTGATCATACCTGACCTCCAGCAGGCTGCTTCCCCTTGGGGGAGCAATGCCTGACTGCTCCTGTCCCGCAAGAGGCAGCCGGCGACGACATCAAAGGCTGACCTAGTGTGAGCTGCATACCAGCCTTTGACACAGGTTGCTTCTGCAACTTTCTGCAGCGTAGCTACAGTCATAGGGCTTTTGGAGGTACCAGCCGGCATATTGCACATGGCCCTGCCGTCAGCTGCTGCCCCAATACAAGATGGTCATGCCAGTGGTGGCACAGAATATGCAGAGGCAGTGCCTGCTGCAGCAGCACCTTTGCTGGAGTCCTTGCACAAACAAGAAGCAGCTCCCACAGCAGTCCATGACAGACCACAAGCTGATCAGGTGCAGCCCATAGCCCAATCTCTGACCGGCATGCCAACAGTTGATGAGCATCAGCAGCTACAAACCAGCACAGCAGCTCCTCCACAGACAAGTGCTGCATCTCCTGCTGAAGCGCAAACAGCTGGAGCAACACAAACAGAGACACCAAAAGCCGCAACAGTGCCAAACACACTGGATGTGATTTGTGCTGATGTACACGGGGTTCTGACCCTGGACTTGAAGAGCATGAGGTGTTTCATACTGCACAAGGGTAAGTCTCAATTGCAACCTCAATGCATCACACACACTGACTCATACAATGAGCATCATCTTTGATAGTGTTGACAAGGTCGCATGCATTGCAGGACAGGAAATGACCGGCACTGAGTTTGAGAAGGCTGCGGGCAGAGAGAAAGCCAAAAAGTGGAAAGCCAGTGTGCGAGTTGCACCCGCAAATGGCAACCAAGGTGAAATGGTGGGGGATTGGCTGCAGGTGCATCCTCTCAGACCCAAGCATGTGCTCCATCTGTGTACCAGCTTCTGCACATGCTTTTTGTGTACATGCTGAGTTGAGCTGCAGTAGAGCAGCTTTTTGTCACAAGCTAGGTGCTGCTTGCAAACCACAAGCTGATATTCTGACAGCATGTTATCTTTTGTGAAGTTCCCTAGACTCTTGAGTCAGGCTGATGCCTGCTTCATGCTGTCCCAGTCTCTGCACACTTACCCAAAAGTAAGTTTATTTAAATTTCTGGTTGTACTACGCATGGCTCAGCTTCTCCACAGCATTTCATCACAAGTCAAGTGTCACAGCAACCCCAGCTGGCTCAGTTGCAGTGCTGGTGCTGATCTGCAGAGGCATGCTCTGGATGTGAGGATGAGTCAGCTGTTCAAGGTGGGTGAGGCAAGGCCAGGAGCAAGCAGGCCCCCTGCAGCCCCACGCCCCTCAGCCCCCCGTCCTTCTGCACCCCGCCTTGCAGGCCCTAAGCCACCGCCTCCCAACTCCACAGCTACCCTGGCCTCTGTCTCAGATAGCGCCATCCTAGAGCATCTAGACAAGCAGTGAGTCTAGCAGACTCACTGCATCTGCTGCCTCAGCACATCCTGGACTTTGATGTATGCCATTGTGGTTGCTTCATTGTCAGCCATTGTGCTTGCTTCATTGTCAGCCATTGTGTTTGCTTCATTGTCAGCTGCATAGCCGAACAGCCCTTTCAGAAATGGTCTTACATTCAGCCAAATCAATCCTGTAACTGGCAACGCTGAATAAGCAGCAACAGCAGCAGGTCCACATGTCTACCTTGCTGTCCGCCCTGGTGCAAATGTTCATGGCCAGATAAGCTGTACTGCTTCACTATGCGGCGTTGCAATGCATTGAGAGGTTTGCAGCTGATGAGGCAGAAGGGTGTCACAGGAGAAGAGTATGCACAGAAAATCAGAAAATCAATGCAACAGCATTGCCAAAACACAGCTCGTCAGTATACGACAACACATGAGGTGGTGTGTCAGTCCAAGTTCACCTCACAAAGTCAGATTGCATTACGCAAGATTGTGACAGCATCATTGGTGTTGAGCAGGTTCATTGGGCTGCAGCAGGGCGACCCTGATGTCACCTTTGACAAGCTGCCAGCTGGGGAGCCAATGGCACCTCTGCAGCCCGGCATGACGCTGTTGGATCTGCGTGCAGTCTCATATCAGCAGCTCATGGACCTTTCAGCTGCCTCTGCTGCCAATCCTTTCGGAGAGCTGCTGCCTTTCAATCCAGGCGTGCTGCCTTCTAGACTAGGCTATATGACTGGTGGGGCGTCAAAACCAATTTGCGCGCTGTGTGAATTTGGCTTGACCTGTTGCATGTTCATGTGCTGGTGTGGCACTCTGAAATGGTCTGCGAGAGTGCGAAACTTTTGGCCTTGCATCATTTGTCACATACATGACATTTACCAATATGTGACGGTACCTCACGAATGCATCACAAGCTCGCTTTGAGATCGTCATGTGTATCAAAGGGTTTGTGTCTAGTACTGGACACCAGATTGCAGTGCTGGCGAGCTCCCTATATCAGGTATAAGCCATTCTCTATGTGGTATGGTGTAATGCATTGCACCATGTGTATACTCTAAACCTTGCACTTGCACTGCAGCATGCATGCATTTCTGGACAGCACTGCATGTTGGAAATGCCATGTGCTGCAGGACAGCAGCCAAAGCGGCAAAAGGTGACACAGACTGCTCCAGACCCCACAAAGGCTCGTTTGCAGATGGTGCAGTACTTGAGCGGAGACATGAGCAGTGCACCCTGGGAAGCCATGGGCATGTCCAGAGCGCCTGTCATTGGAGGTATGCAGCATGTGTACATGTGCACTTTGTATTTGGTTGTGCAAAATGCAAGGGCGGTCTTGTGTGTCAGCAGATGAGCTATGCATCAAAAAACATGTTGATGCATTACACATGGACTGCTCCTTGCTTGATTCACACGCTCATGCCTTTGTGATGCAGCAGGAGCGAACGTCATGTGGCTGTATGACATCAACTGCAGCTGCCAGCCATGCAAGCACAGACAGATGAGCTGGCCAACATGTGCTGTTTTGTCCGCGTGACTGTTGTGCTGATTGGTTAAGTCGGGGCCTGATGTGTACAAACTGTGCATAAGCTGACTTCGTTAAGGTTTCTCTGCAGGAAGAGAGCTGGACCTGCGCAAGTTTCATGAGGCTGTGCAAGATTGTGGAGGCTTTGATGCCGCAGTCAGCAACAAGAAGTTTGCACGTATTGCTGTGAGGCTGGGCATTGATCTGGCTATTGCAACCAATGCAGCCTATCTGCTGAAGTAAGGCTTCTTTCTCATGTCATGCTATTTTTGCTTTGTGCTTGCAGAGCGCATGCATGAATGCTTTGCTAGCTTGCTTGTTTGCTGCAGTCATGCATGTTTGGCTGAGGCATGATGGCATGGCTTTGAATTGACATGCTTGCTGTAGGGGCTATTATCAGCGCTTGCTAGCGCCATATTTGCAAGCTGTGCAGACGCAAGCAGATGCCCAACAGACAGCAGAGCCGGTGCAGACGGAGGCAGGCAGGGTGGATATGCCGGCTAATGGTGAGCAAGCTGAGGACGCGTTTGCTGTACCCAGTGCGTTTGAGGATAGCAGTGACAGAGGCGGTTTGGACGACAGCACAATACAGCAGCATAGTGCAACACTCAACGCCAGGCTGAAAGCTCAACCTAATTCGGTGGATCCGGACGACCTTTCTGATAGCGAGGACCCTCTCGATCATGCGCTGCCGTTGCCTGCTGACTTTAAAGCAACAGTAGTTGACGCGAGTGGGCCGATCCCAGGCTTGGAAGACTTGTAACGATCTGATTCTGTGCACCTAGTCCCGTTGACGTAGCAGTCCTCGCAGCTCCAAGGAAAATGCAGCATGTGTCTCCAAAGGATTCTCCGCAAGTTGCACTGACCGCAGTCACTTCCCCGCGAGTTTCTTTTGGGGCAACACATGTTGGTTTCAGAGCAATAGCGCAGGCTCGCTGGCCTGCGTAGGAAGGCAAGAGCATACTTGATCTGCTGTGCGCATGAAAGGGTAGGGTGTTGGTGCGCCGCTTAGCACCAGCTTCATCCGGGTTGCGGGCATTCTTCATGGCAGCCTTGTAGGCGCCAGGATGGCTTGCCTCAAGAGCTGATCATGCCCGCAGGGGCGACCCAGGGCGCAACTTCAATCGAAGTTTATGGCTTCACAGCGTGGATCACCACAGGCGTTGCGTATGGTGAGAGCAGTCAGCCTTTCTACTAGTTGACCGACCTGCAGCTGCAGCTGCTGACACTGATGATGCTTAGCAGGGGCATTCTTATGCTGGGCATACATACCCGAGCGTTGGTTGCGCGCTTTGGGTATCTCCTATTACCCAGACAAGTAAGACTTCTGGCAAGCTGTAGCCAAATGTAGCCATGACACACGCTGTTTGACAGGCTGGATTGGGCAGGTACTGGGCGCTTGCTGTGCCCTCGTGGATCTGTGTAGCAGTTGTGGCTGCATACTGGGCTTATGAAAGGTGCACACAGCATTTGAATGCTCTATGCCTGGCACACCCCCAATGCAGCATGTGGGTGCAAAACAACTACTTGTGTGTTGACCTCAGTTGGAATGAGTCCTTGGTGCCGCCGCTAGAGTCCTTGAACAATATACAAGGTGGTGTGTTTTGCATGCACCTTTTGCTCCATGGGTCCAGCCTCACAAAAGTAATTAATTATGATTGCAGACGTTTACAGCAAACCACCTGCCAACCTGGGGCTGCCTAGTATCGTGCAAGACTGCACAGACAGTGTGCCACCCCTTGCAGATGCAGACATGTCCATCATCAGCAGATATATGTATAGCGACTGCAGCCTTGAAGGTATACACTGCATCTATAAGCACAGGTTCTGCATTGCGTACAAAGTCAGTGTGAGCCCAAGGCTCAGCTGTTTGTGTAATTGATTTCAAATTGATGGTTTGCTACTATGTTGTGTGCAGATGCTGAAAATCAGCAGTATACACAACAGGATATGACCAGCAGCGCTCCAAGATGAATCCACTGACAGACAACAGATTGCCTCTGCGCAAACCTCTTTTCCCGACCTCTTACACAGACTAGCGACCAGCGACTGAGCTGCCTACAACCTCCTGACGACGAACACCTGCTCCAGACAGCCTCAGCGCGCCGGTCACGAGCCTGTTTGCCTTGTGCCTGAGTGGATGAGTATTTGCTTGTGCCTGAGTGGAGTCTTTGCTGAAGCTTCCCCACATATTCTGAGGGCTTCTTATTCTTCTGATATAGGTATATCCACTGATATGACCTCCGATTCAGCTCTACATCCGTTGTGCTTACGCTCGTGGCCGGCCGTCAGAACTGTCAGCCGCGAGCTAACAGCCAGCGACAGCTGCTACATTCGTGTCTGACCAGCTTTCGACTTCGGCACTTTTCCATAACTGTAAAATTAGCCTCCGAGATGCATTGAGATGCATTTCAATGCATTGCGCAGCCTAACACAACTTTTGCTTGACTGCATACTGTATCTAACACTAACACAGTACCCCTATGATCCAGGCACTTTACCAAGCTCTGCAAATCAGTGTATCTTGGGAACGTGTATCTGAGATCCGATCTATCAAGGAAAATTGCATCAAGCAGAATTTACCCAGAATGGCCGACCCTCCAATGCAGACGAAGGCTGGCCGCGAGCACGTGTTTGCCTTGTGCGTGTGCCTTCTGCTGTACCTGTACCAGTGGGTTTTCCGACGCTCTTGGCCAATACAGACCGCTCAAGGCCATCCTTCTGCTTGGTTTTTCAGGTATTACTAGTTCATCACTCCTTTGCGCGAGATCATACTGTTGCCTTCCTCAGCGCTCGTGGCCAGCGAACATCCAAACATCTGAGTCACCACGTCAAGGTTCAGGTAACGTGCACGCGGCTCGGGAGCGACCGTGCGACATCACACGTGAGTATGATTGTTTTCGCTTTCGGGCGACTTTTTAGTCGTTTCCTCCAATGCAGTTTGCAGAGTTCCGTTAGTCATCATGACTAAGTTCTTGGTCAACGCTCTGGGTGTTGATCGAGACTTCCTGGAAGCTGGCGACAGCAAGTGCGCCAGCAAAGGCCATGACGAAACCAGTGCAGAATATTGCGGATGCTGTCATTAGTACGTTCCGAAGGGATGATGGCAAGCAGCATTTGTTTACAAAGGACACGCTTGATGCCGCAGTTCTTTCCTTGTCAGCTTTTTATAAATCTGCCACCCACCCATACGTTGTAGACAAGACGAAAAAGTATGTTTGCTTGATGCATTTTCGCGTTGTCGCTTGACAGTCTGCTACAGATGATGCTGCTGCAGATGTGCAAAGCCTATCCTCGTTCTGATGCTAGTCACCCTTTTTGTGAGCCAGCTGCTGGCGGTCCCCATACGAGCGATCGCACTTGCGGTAAGATCATGTGCACAATTGCAGAGGCGTGCTGTCGATCAGGCGCAGTGATGTGCACGTTGAGGCAAGCAAGGTGATAGCTTGCAAAAGCTGCAAAAGGTGAGTGGGCCAACAAGACAAGTCGACTCTGTTTACGTGCACAGGTGCAAGTTGTGACTCTTGGCTTGGTCTCGTCCAATGTGGCATCTGTTTTTGGCCAGAGATGGGTCTCTGACGCTGTTGCCTCTGCGCCAATGGTCATCATGCTGGTGGTGCGGTCATGTAAGTTGTAAGGCTGTGCTGAGCAGCTCTTCTTCTGATCGATTTGTGAGGAGTGTTGAATCTGGCTTGTAGTTGTGAGGAAGCCTTTGTATAAGTGCTTCATACATATGTTGAGAGAGGTCAACCCACAGACGGCACAAGTCATTGAGACGACCCCACGCATTTCCAATCCAAACAGGAAAACCAAAACGGTGAAAGTCAATGAGAAGGTTGACAAGACATATCAAAGGGTAAGCAGCGATTGTTGACATCTGTTACAGTGCGGTGCGTGCAAGTAGCAAAGACATGCAAGGTCTGCTGTTCTTGTATGTTAGCATTGCATGCACATACAGCCTCAGCGACCAGCATGCTGTTGCGCTTTCACTTGGCACTAATTCACTTTTTGAAGACATCTGATGCTGTTGCAGGCAGTCAACATGCTAGCATTGTCAGCTGGCTTATACATCTGTCGCCAAATCCCTTTCTTCGGCAGATTTGTAGCTCCCGTGGTAAGAGGTTTTTTTGCAAATGAGGCATAACCACACCAATTTGAAGGATCAGACATGTGCCAGACCCACCTGCGTTTCACATACCCTTCAGTTTTGCGCATCCGTGTAGACACCTTGTGCAACAGGCCTTACATTGCAGACTGTCATGTCAGCATCTGTGCAATAGTAGTATAATACTAAATAATAGTAATAATAAAAATAAGTATGCTGATGCAGATGCACTACCTGACCATGAACAAGAACCTGGGCCCCAGGAGGGCTGCCATCATGTCCCTGGTGGCTCTGTACAGCCCTGTGGAGCCCTTTGTCATCAAGTAAGCCAGTGTCAGCATACACAAATCTAGTGTCTATCACCTTTGCGGGTTCCTGAAAACGGTGCTGCACGATATGACCTTGCCCTGTGATGTGGATTCAAGCCCTTGCTTGCATGCGCAAGCTCATGCCTACTTGACTCAGGCTCAGTCTCAATGAGAGCTTCCATCTGTAGTTGCAGATCACATCATGACCTAGCCTCTGCTTTCATGATCTCTGAACTGCACATCTGCAGCTCCTGACATGCAGCCTTGAAGACAAGAACCGATACACTCATCATAAGTGTCGACATCTTGTATGCACACAGCACGACTGCCAGGCTCATACGCAGACATGTTGCCTGTCCATTTTGCTGCAACAAGGAGCTTGTGTAACCTGTAGTTTGTGCAAGCTGTAGTTTGTGCAAGCTATCAGTTGTGTTTGGTTTGTACAGGTTTGTGGAGGTTTGGAGGGCCAGCAGGATCCTGGCACCAGAGATTCTGGATCCATACCTTTCACACACAATTCCTCACCAAGACAGGGCAGCCTTTTTCAGGTCTGCCTATGCTGTTCTGGTCATCACACCTCACACCAGGAGCGAGCAGCACGTTCAGTCAGTACATAATTGCTCTACATGCCTGACAGTATCGCATGACCATGACAGAGTAGCTCCATGTGATGACACATGCTCAACAGTCATGTCCTATGGCCAGCCGCTATGCCCACCTCTGGCAAAGCCGGGCCTGTCAGTGAGAATGTGCTACTAATTACGTGCAAAAGAGTACTCATCAATCTGATATGACATGCAAAGTACTGATTGCAGCCATCAACATCTGTAGCTGCATGTGCCTGCACAAGTCATTGGAGTCCTACAGTCAACAACAATGGCTCCCGATTGAGAGCACATATATATGTGCACAGCAACCAGATGCTGCTGATGCAGGCAGAATGAGGTGACAATCAACGCCTTCCTGGCGCCTCAGGTGTTGCTGATGTCCATTCCATATGTGGGTCCCATCATCTTCGTCCCCATGCAAGGAGCTTCCGCCTGGCTGGTTGACCTGCTGGCAAGGCAGTCTGCTGGCCAGTCTCAAAGCCAGCCAATGCAGCAGATGTCAGGCCAAGGCACTGCTGCCATCCCTGCTGCTGCTCAGTATGGCGGCGGCAAACTCAGCAGGAATGCAGCTTCCACCAATGCTGCACCAACCAGGCCAGCAGCGTTTTATCCTGGGCAGGAAGCTTATCTTGCTGGCCAGGGCAACCCCCAGCCTGGCCAGGGTGGGTTTCAAGCTGGCCAGGGTCACTACCAACCCAGCGCCAGCAACTATCAAGATTCTGTACATTCACACAAGTACAGCTAGGTACTGCAATAACGCTTGGCACAAGCCCAGGTCAAGCCAGCAAATGAAACTGCTGAGAGAAAACTATGTAGCCTTCATATGTACAGGCTCATGCATGGACAAGTGTATCAACTGCAGTGCAGACAGAAGCAGATTGTAGCTATGGACATCTGGTGTATCTTGATATTGACAGGCTCATACACTAAGTGTATAAATTGCAGTACTGTCAGGAGTAAATTGTACCTATGGACATCCAGTCTATATCACTGGGGCATGCACAAGCTGACAAGTCTCTGTTGTGATCTGGTGCATCACAACTATTGTATTGCTGTGGTGCAGCATGCAGCAATTTACATCCAGACCTACAAAAAGGTCCACCAATAAACAAGCCACATGCAGTGAGCAGCGGTGTCGATCACACAAAGTGTGCTGTCATCTTGGCGGGGTTCATGTGCAAAGAGTTGCCTTGGCAATAAATGCCTTGAATCTACCAGCAACGAGAGCTGGTTGCGAAATTGCACTGCACTGCCAATTATACAGTTTGCTCTTTCATCTTTGTGTCATTCGTTCACATATCGAAGGCAGGCTAGGACAACGCTATTCCTGAATTTTCAAGCAACAAGAGTGCTGTGCCTGAACCTTCCGGCAACAAGAGTGCTGTGTTTCTGTTGTACTAAGCGTATCCAACTGAACTTTACTGAGCAAGTACTATGAATGCACAGTTGTGCTGAAGCGAGTGGGCCTGCAGCTATTGCTTGGGTTCAGCTGAGCGCCCTTTCGAAAACTGCACAGACTGTGGATGTCTACAGCTGAACGCCATCATGCTCTGCTGAGCAATACCCATCCTCCCACAAGCAGCTCCATATCTCACAATTTGTGAACCTGTGGCCTGTCATATGCTCTAAAACCCCAAAGTGTGTGACGACAGCCAGCACATTCTCTGGCCTCTGCCTGAGATACATCCTGAAAGCCTCCATTCTAACTTCAAACTCGTCTGCACTCACACAAGAAACCATCAGAACAAAGTCCTGCGGGGTGCGACCAACGGCATGTGGGACTTGCCCTTATTCCCATACACATTGGGCTGTGCATTATTGCAAGGATTTATGCTGTGCAAAGCTGATGTGCTGTGATCAGCGCAATAAAGCTGCTCTGCCCAGGCTAAAGGGGCAGCAAAGCATCACGGAGCATTCCTGATGCTGTGGCTGCTGCTTTTCTGTTAAACACCATGGCTCTTGGCTGACCTATAGCAAACTGCGAATTGATACAGCCATGTCTGAGCAAGCATGGAGCAATGAGCCACACCAGTAGTCTCTGCCAAGATGTGTTGCATGTCACCGCTGCCATCATTGTGCCACCAAACATCCTCCAGGCAGTCCAAATCGACTGTGGGAAAGTCTTGCTGAAGCTCATTTGGTTGCCTGCCAACATCCGATGAAAGCCAGATGCGCTCGCTGCATGTTGGCTCAACAACCGTGGGGCAGCCCAAGGACTCCCCAAAAGCAAGCTGGGCTGTATGCAAAGCCCTTGTCAGGGGAGAGGTAATGAGGACTTCAGGCTTGGGAGACAGTGCCTTTGCATCCACCCTAGCTAGTACGGCTTGTGCCTTGCCTTCTTCAGTCAGCCGTGTGTCATACCTGCAGTGCACTTGATGTGAAGACAGTGCTTCTGCTTGAAAGTCATAACAGCAGTCGCCAGGCAAGACAGCATGTGACCAAGCTGGGTTACAGCAAAGGATCTTCATAACCCTCTGTTGGGGTGAAATGGGTTCCTAAGTGAACGTTCATCTCTGTTTGCCCATGCCGCATCCAGTGGATCACCTGCAGACAATTCAGGCTTTGGGTCCTCAATATGACTTTGACAAAGACACCTGGGTCATTCTAGGGTGCACCTTGTTGCTGCTCTGGACTTGGGAAGTGGACCGCCTGCGGAAATTTCGCTGCACAGCGGTAAACGCCTGTGCGCTACGTGCGTGAAGCACCGGTCCTGGAGCGCCGGTATTGATCATGTTCAGGTGGGCAATGTGTCATAGGTCAGGCTATGATGGAGCACCGAGCGCGGAGCCTCATGTGCTGACATGTCGGACAAATAGCACGGATTCTTGATCTCATGTATACTCACCCAGGTTTTGAGCGCAGGCATACAGCTGGGAACATGTGGTCTGGTCTCGGAGCAACCCACGAGACGCGGTCGTAACGCTCGCGCTTTGATTTTGCACCCCTGCTGTCTTGCCATGCTTTTTTGTGCGAGCCATTTCTGGAGCTCGCTTACTGCGGTTGCTCCTGACGTTGCCCAAACAATTGAGCTGTGTGTTCCCCTCAAAAGTTCTTGCCCACACTTGAGCGTTGTCTCTAGCTCCTGTAAAACGTGCATGTAGTGGCCCTCCGCAGCTGTCCGTGCCTTTGTCAATGAATGTACACACGTTTCTGAGTGCATTTCAATTCGGTGCATATGCGAAAGTTATTGCGAGCAGGGGCTGAGCAGCCAGCAGCTGGCTTGGAGGCAGCTATTCGGCCATGTCGACAACGAACGTTGCAGCGGCTCCCACATCAGCACCTTTTGCTAGCAAGGTGACAGATAAGAGCGCAATTTCAGTGAAATACTCCTCAGACATACCAGCTGGCTGGACCTCCGAAGACAAAATAAAAAATACCAAAGGTAAAGGGTCATTAGCAGGCAGCCTGTACTACACAGCTTCCGACAATGATACCCAAAGCGAAACTGGCTCAGCATATGATGCCGTAAGCTTGTCAGACTCAGACAAAGACTTCCAGATTGAAGTGGCCTCAGCAGGTATGCTTGCCTTGAACTCTCTTGCAATCTGCTGCAAACATGCATGACTGCATTTACTGATGCTTGCTGCAAATGTCATATACTCAAGGGCCAGCAGACAAGACAACTGAACGGCTTTGTGTGCAGCTGAAGGTGCACAACACCAAGCTCAGCCTGCTGCGCCAGTGATCTTGTTTGGAGGGTCAGGTCTGGAGAGCACAAGCGCTGCAACAGCCAATACACAAGATGAGGAGTTTGACTATGCCTTTGACAACGGTGCAAGGCAGGTATGTTGTCTTTGCTGCATACACACTGTTTTGGAATGGCCAAGCATTCCCAGCCTCCCATGCTGTAAGACTCACTGCCAACAAAACACTGTATTTCCAGTGTGCTGTGCATTAACCTGCCTGCACAAGTTCGCCAGCTGCACACAACAGTATGCACGTCAGTAGAGTGTGCCTTCCAAGTGGTTGTGCCACTCTTGCTGTGCACAACCACTTGGAAGCTTGTCAATTGCTTTTGGTGCTCTGCATGTGTTGCACACTCGTTTTGTCTGTGCTATCCCCTCCTGGCACTTCTGTGGCTCTCCCTGGCAGTTGCTGCAAATTTCCTGATCATTACCATCATCCTGATCATCCTGGCAGTTGTTGCCACTTACCTGCCCAAATCTCCAGACAATTGCTGCAGGGTGCAACATATCAGCGTGTGTTCAAGCCTCAGCCAGCTCCGGTGCATCTGATCTCTGCTTTGCATCAAGCCCACCTTGGCAGCTTAGCAGAGGATGATGAAGAAGGCAGCGATGTTGTTTCAGAGTCAGATGGCGGCCTCATTCATGACGATGACCTCCCCATTGAGTCATCGCCTGCTGCGTCAGCTTCCTTGGACCAGCCTTCAGCTCGAATGGCTGCTGGCAGCAGTACAAATTCAGGGAGTGCTGCTCAGGATCACAGAGCAGCTGCTGCAGCTGCAGGATCAGATGGCATGTTTGAGTTGGACATCAATGATGACTTTGAACAGGCAATTGGGGTCAGCAGCTTTACAGCAATGGGTAACCAACAGAGGTGTCTGGAACTACAGGCCACAGACATGCAGAAGATCTCTGCAACTCCTGCTGCAGCAATACAAAGTCAAAACACAAATGCAGCTTTGAGTAAGGAGCCTGTCAGCGCCTCGCTTTTGATTGAGGGTCCACAGTCTACCAATAGCCAGGCCCAGCATGCACAGCAGGCTCAATATGAACAGGCACAGCATACACAGCAGCCTGTTACAGAATCTGGTCAGCAGCCCATGCCAGATTCTGTGCCTGAGGCTGCTCTGTCATCCCTGCCCATTCTTGGCCCCTTGCCAGAGGCAGCTTCCCTTACAACCGTGGCGACTGCCAGTCAGCCAAAGGCAGCCTCAGTAGGAGACATGACCCAGGTTGATTTGGAGGAGATTGAGCTGGGAGAGGCCACAGGGGTGGGGGCTACACAGGCATCTTTTGGGCAAGTGGCAGCAGATGAATGGGAAGAGGTGAACCTGGCAAGGGCAAAAGAGTTGGCTGTTGATGCATCCTCTGCAGCCATGCCTGGAGACAAGGTGGGGCTGCTGTTTTCAGGTCTTGAGGCCACCTGCATTGCTGCCTACATACATGTTTGTCAGGATAGATGCAGTTCACTGCTAGCATGGCACACCAGCAGTGTCTTCATTTTGCTCTCATATCGCTAGGTTGTGTGTCTGCTTCATTGTGTGTTTGTGCGTTCCATGCAAATGTGCTGACCTGCGCTGTAGTCGGAGTCCTTGATGACCACCATCATCACACTCATGATCATTGAGCTCTAGGCCAACACTGGCCCTGATCGCTGTTGATGAGCACACACTGATGAGCACACACTGATGAGCACACACTGATGAGCACACACAAAAGAATGTGGCTGCTGAAAACAATGTTCAACACTTCTCTGCTTGGTCATGGTGATCAAAAGCAAAGGTGTGTGTGTGTGTGT
>JAABUP010001340.1_pt1 | contig 51499 bp, 46 predicted proteins | sample 5559201 | NCBI WGS metagenome assembly JAABUP01 (sample SAMN10711887, study PRJNA513373) | rock metagenome | isolation source: Antarctica rocks | place: Antarctica | reverse complement strand
TTACAAATGCAAAGAGAGACAGCTGAAGATCCTCTGATCCTCCATTGAGTTTCTGATCCATGGGAGTTTCTGATCGATGGATATCCATGGGAATCTCAATGGGTCTTCTGAGCGAGTCACAAAAAAAGGCCACCAACTTTGCGGTTATTTGCGGGCACCAAGAAGAGCAAGCACAGCAGGGAATGAAGCTGCGCACAGATCAAACTACTGTAAACACGCCTGAGGGGCTCAAGCTTGCACAGCTCGGTCTGTCCTGTGAATGTCCTAATCTGTGTTCTGCTTATTAGTAACCTTCTTGATCCCCACAAGATCAGTGCCGGGGTTTCATTTTCAACTCTTCACAGCTGTATAGACATGTCATAGTGTACACTTCTCAGATAGGGCAGTCGGGAATACTTGCAGTTTGTGCATTTTACTTAGCAGCTGCAGTTGTTCCAAATAGCTTGACCAGCTGTACGACTTTGAGTTTGTACAGCTTGAGCCCTCTGACACGCCTCATGAGCCTGATCAGTTCCGGTCAGCCTCAGCCACACAGGACAGCGCTGCTGTTCTGGCATTGCATGACTGGGATAAGCAAGAAACCTCCAACAGATGTGGCACCAGAACGGCAACATTTCCATTGCGGCTCTGCTTTTCCCGCAGCACACATGACAACATGCGTTGATGGCGCTGAGGCCAGCTGAAGTCGAAAGTCCCGACTCAATTGAGCAACCCCAAGGATCAGAAGAAGTTTCAGTCAGTGGTGCGGGCTTTGTGTCAAGCTGTGCATGTCATCCCAATTAACACTGCAACTGGATGTGCCTGAATGTCATACAGTAAAGGACAATTGCATATTAACATGTAAGGGGTACGTGGCTGGGCTGATCACGTCTTGACACTGTGACATGTGCCCAAAAAGTGTACTCAGCAAAGACTTTCTGGCCACATGACAGAATATCAAGAGGCTAGCGCTGCCAACTGCTGCATTTGAGGAGGTGGGAAATCTTTCGCAATTGCAAGAAGGACAAAGCTGGGCCAGACGCACAATAGCTGGCCTCACAAATGTCCACTGTGTGACACTGCAAGGCTTGCAGCATCACATGATTCCTTTTGGCACACCCTGATCAAGAATGCAACAGTTGATCAGAGTTATTGAGCAAACCATTGTGCGTCGTACCACTGTGCATGACTGTGCTGGTGTTGTTGTGTACAATACTACTATGCCAGTGTAGTGCCTTTTCCTGCCTGGCATACAAAGTTTAGTTGCTTTGGCATGATTGTCTGTCACATAAGACAATGCTGCCAAAGCAAGTCAACTTGGGTCTAACACTAGCTTGAACACACACAAACACATGTGCTTATACACTTGCGCGCATGCCTTGCAACTGCAGTTGCTTGAACATATGTGCCAGGGTGGTACAGGTCATTGAAATAACTTTGCAGTGCCTAATCTTCTAGACCTACAGACCAACAGCAGCGCCCTAAGCGCATGCTGTTTTGGCAATTGGTCAGGCACTGCAGCAACTCTATACACCTAGGCGCCAGCATCAAGACCACTGCTGTTGAGTAGGGCGCTTTGGGCTGCCGCCTAAGGAGGCTCCCATTATCATAGTATGATTGCTGCAGCATATACATAATTTGCTTGAAAGCATATTCTGTTCTTTTCTTTTCTTTTCTTGCTCAAGGGGGGCATTCAATGATTGACAAGATCATTGGATTTGCAAGAGGTGGTTGTTGCCAGACCAAGAGTTGCACATGTCTGAATGACAAGTTCCAAGCTGTAAGGCTTGGCAGGAAGTGCAATGAGCAGGACAGGGTGGCACTAGATTTCCTTGGCAAGCTGTGATCAGCATCTTGTTATTCTGTCTAGTCACAGTGGTCATGAGAAGCAAGACTGTACAGCAGCACAGGCTCACCTTGACCATGACCTTTTCGAATAGTGTTGCAGGTTTGACTTGCTTTGAGTGCGGCAAGAGAGTGCATGGTTACTGAATAAAATATACACTTTGTTGCGCGCTCATAACACGTTGAACTGACGGCACCATTTACAATGCACCTTGCTTGCCGAGTAATGCCAACATGTTCCCATGGGACCCATGGCAAGCACGACAAGCATGCAGCACCATTGTCAATGCACCCTGCATGATGACTAATGCAGACGCATTCCCAACTTTTCTGAGTCAAGGCTGGCTTTGGAGTTATAGAGGAGACAGAACAGGGCAGGGGCAGACCTAGGGCAGGTTGGGGCAGAACAGAGCATCATTTGTCAGGCAGGGTTGGGGCAAGTTCAAGAGGGCAAATTGAAGAGGGCACAGCATGGATTGACAGTACAGGGCAGGGGTGAGCTGGGCAGGGCAGGGCAGGACAGGGCAAGGCTCACTCTGATTGACGGCTCTGAACCCATTTGCTGGTCCGGAGGATCCTGGATGTAGGGGCTGAGCCTGGTATGGTAGTCCAGCTTGGGCACAAGGGTGGCTTCACCCAGTCTCACAGACACCATGCCAGTGGGCCCCTGCAATTGAAAGTCTTCCCTTGTAAAACAGGGTTGAGGACAGCAGTAGCATTTATTGATACCAGACCCCATAGCACTCAGCTTCCACTTGGCTGCTTTGTTTAAAGCAAGTGCACACGTCCTGCTGTTGATGCGCAGGCAAACTAGCAAGCAAGACCTGGCAAGTCTGGACATAAAGCGCACACATCCAACATCATCAATCATGCATGTCCGGGAGGAGGCAAGATTTGAGGGAAGGGTGGAGGCAGGGGTGGGACCAGGGGCAGGGGCAGGAATGGAGGCAGGGGGAAATGCAGGGATAGAGGTAGGGGTGCAAACAGGGGTATAGGAAGGAGTGGAGGAAGGTAGTAGGACAAGCCATAAGCTGACAGTGGTGCCAGGCTATCCACATAGATGGCCATGTGGAGGGCCTGGTGGTGAGCCCCATCACCTTGTGAGCGGTGCTCCCATCACAGTGAGGCGTACTGGCAGGCTGTCAGTGACTAGTCAGCTGCATGTCGAGACATGTCAAAAGATGCATTGTTTGCCGTGTTTGAGTGCCTTGACTAAACATCTTGCATAATGTCAAAATCAGGTCAGCAAATTTGAGCATCTCTAGAGCATCTGAGTCAGTACTTTTAAATAAAATAAATTTATCAATGCCAGAAGCAACAGCAATCTGCTTGTTGTGTATCGTGTGATTAGTGGTGTATTCTGCACTCGTAATCTGCAGACTGTGCTGTCTAGCTAGGCTGACTGGGGCAGCATGCAACTCATATCAGGCTGAGGAGAAATGAGTGATATGCACCACTGTTCCTAACACTGCCTGGAGCCTTGTGTCCCTTATGAGGCATCGGAGTCAGAAATTAAGATCTGGTCGAAGGGGGGGTGTATCACGCCCCCCCTTCCACAAGATCTCACGTCAGACAACAATGCCACCTTGCGCCTGGTCACCTTGGCTGTCTGAGCTTGTTGCAGTGGCAGCAAAGTTGACACATGTGCCCACATGCAGACTGACAATGTCCAATTGGCGACAGCGCCAAGCATGAGCCAATCAGACTTGTTGGCTTGCCAAAGCTTGTGATCTTCATCTTCTTCTTCAGTGCCAATGGACTACAACTGAATGTTGCTGCAGGTTGAGGCAAGTGCCCAAAAGTGTACGTGTGCATGTGATGCTTGGCAGATGCAAGCCCATCCCTTTGTGTTTGGGGATGACGCTAGGTGCAATAGCATGCATTCTTGATAGGGCATCAGGGCTGATTGCAAGCAGGAGCAATACCAGCCAGTCTGGTGGATCAATATACGGCCCAGCATGCGCTCATTTGCAGCCAGGCTTGAAAGTGCACGGCACCTTCCGCTGGCTCATCTCTTGCTGGCACTGCTGTCTTGCTGGGCATGCTTCAGTTCCACTGACAGTTCACACAGAATTGAAGGAGAACGGCTATCTCCTTCGATTGTGTGTGAAGCTGTCAATAGAACTGAAGCAGAATGATCAGTGAGCTGAAGCATGTGCAGCAAGAGTACCAGACATAGATCAGCCAGCTTGAAAGTACCATGCACCTTCATGATCAAGCTTGGCTGCAATGGCACCAGTCTGGCAAATATATTTCATGCAAAGGATAATGCATCTATGCTGCAAGTTAGGGATGTTGAATGGAGCCACACTCTCTATGACACTCTCAAAATCAACACATACTAACACATACAGTTGCCTTTGTCAGACAGCAGACAAAGTCAGACACCTGCTGTTTGAGTTTGTCGCAGCCAAGGGAAAGCGCAGGTGAAAGCAGAATTGCGCAACTGCATGCAGAGCAGGGTTGAGGGCAACAATACCAACCTATAGACGACGCGTACGCAACCACCACAGCACTCAGCTCAGCTGCCCCTCAGCTGCTTGCTTTGAAGCAAGGGCATGCATCCTGCTGTTGATGAGTTGGCAGACTAGCAAGCCAGAGCTGACAAGGATCTGCATAAAAAGTGCACACATCAGGTTTGACAGGTCTAGACAGCAACAATCATGCTTGTCACGCATGATCAAGTCAGATTGGCCTCACCCGCCAGGACTGGGCCTTGCAGGATGTCGACCCAAGGCAGGGACATGGGCCCAAGATTGCAGCTGCAGAGAGGTCAAGTACCGCGAAGCCCATGCTGGGATGCTTGGAATGTTGCAGTCATCATTCTGAGCAGGCCTGCTTAGATTGATGATTGCGGCATTCCAAGCAATACAGCAGCAATGAGGCTAAGGAGTTTGTCACGTGTGGTCACACAATTGAAGTCATCTTGATCCAGCTTCATGACAGGATTTGCAGCCTCCATGACTTTGGTTTGCAGTAGTAATTACATCATAGTTATAACAGCCACTTACCTTTCCTTCATGTCGCTAGCTACATATCCCTATAGGTATAGGAAGAAATGTACCGGCCGGTCATGACTCATCAGAGCATAAAGCAAAGTGCTGCAATTCTGCCATGTGTTGATAATGATGACATGGTCTTCAGCATGAAGCAAAGTTTGCAGTGCGTCTTTGCTTCATGCTGAAGACCATGTCATCATTATCAACACAAAGCAGAATTGCACGTTCTTGCTGCTCTCAAGGCACATTGAACCTGCAGCATCATACCACCACAATCCCAACTATTCTGAGCCAAGGCTGGCTGAAAGGTCATGTGCAAGACAGAGCAGGATCCAAGGCAGGCTGGAGCAGAACAGAGCATCACTTGTCAGGGTAGGGCTGGGGCAAGTTCAAGAGGGCACAGCCATGGCTGACAACACAGCTGCAGGGCAGGGCAGGGCAGGGCAGGGCAGGGCTTACTTTGGTTGACTGCCATAAGACACTGCTGGCCATTGCAAGGCTCAGTTGGGTAGGAGCCAGAGCTGATGCGCCAATCCAGCTTGGTCACATAGGCGGCTTCAACCGGGCACGCACACCAGTGGGCACCTGCAAGCAATCAAAAAGCTTTGATTGCAAACATTGCAAACATTGCAAACATTGATGAGGACAGCAGTACCAGCTTGTAATTAAAACAAACACTACATAGCACTCAACTGCCCCTGTGCTGCTTTGTTTTAGCAATCCATCCGGTTGTTGAGCACACAGAGCAACAGGCATGAGCTGGCAAGGGTCTGCATGCACAGTGCATCTATCAGACATCATCAGTCATTCATAGCTGGCAGAAGGCAAGGTGGGCCTAGAGTTTCAGGGGTTCAGGGGTAGAGGGGGGAGGTGAGAGGCAGGGGTGGAGGCAGGGGTGAAGGCCAGGGGTTATAGGGGGCAGGTTGGAGGCAGGGGTGCAGGCAAGGGTGGAGGCAGGGGTGGAGGCCAGTGGTAGGACACGTCATGAGGTGACACCGGCCAATATCAGCCCATCCACACGGTCAGCTGTGTGGAGGGTCTGCTGGTGACCAGTGTCACCTTGTGAGGGGTCATCCTATCACAGTCAGGCCCTCAGGCACCACAAAGGGCACACTTTGCAGGTGTGGTTGGTGTTACCTGGTAGTAGCAAAATGTCACCTCCATGCGTGGTAACTGCTGCGTTACTAATTTGTATGTAGGCTGGAAGTGCAGCTGCTCCACAAAGGAAATCCTCACAGCTCCCACAACACTGTTTCAGTCCATCAAGGTTTTCAGAGACAGCCTGACGGGCAAAGGGCAATACATCTTTGCTGCAAGCTGGGAATGTCAGATGGAGATACAGCCTCCTGTGACATGCCCAGGTTCTGCACAGATGATTGCCTTGTCAGACCAATTGGTGTGTCTTGCAAGTGAGTCCTGACTACTTGTAACATCCGCACAGTTGTTTGACTCTGTCGCATCCACGGCAGGCACAGCCACGGTGCAGCTGACATTGCAAATCTGCAAAAAGCCCTTTGTCAACATGTTTGCAAACGCGCTGGGTGCATTGTGACCTGGCTTGGCAGTCTGATAGGCACCTGGTGCGTTCCCTAGAGATCCTTGTTAACTTGATTGTAGCTCCATATGGTGAGTCTTGGATGCTGGACACCTTTTACTCTACACTAGCAGCCAACAGTGCTGTGACCATTGTTGTTTATCTGTCTACATTTGCTCGCTGCCTTGCAGGCTCTCCAATCAACATGGCATACCTGCCAAAAAGCTCTGATCCAAGGCCATGTATCCGGCAGCTGTTTGGTAGCTGTGACATGTTGATTGAGACCTTGCCTGGCAGCCAGCAAACGCAGACGCATGAGCACATGCTGAGCTCAGAAAGAACACCTAGCTACATCCAGCTTCTTGGCTAAACATGCAGCTAGGAGTCCTCGAGGACGGTAATCATGCTGTACGCTTCAATTTTTGCGAATGAGCTACATCAGGTGCCCTGTGTGATGCCGGCGTGACTAAGCGTGACAGCTTTGCCCGAGAGCAACACAACGCCACATTGGTACAGCAATATGGAATGCTTGGCGGCTTTGTTTGAATTCAAACTTTCGAAGCAAATGCACTGGTCCTGCTATTGATGAACATCAGGCAAGAGCTGTCAAGGGACTGTATGAAAAGTGCATACATCAGACACTATCAATCATGCATAGCTGGCCCATCAAAGGTTTCAGGGGCAGCTTGACTTTGCCCGAGAAGCCTGACCTTGCCAGAGAAGGAGCTTTTCCCACACCAACACTCTGACCATGAGGGATGGAGCGGCAAATTCCTCTTCTCTGGGACCTAGTCATCAATCTGCCGTCAGCTTACTTCAACGCAGAGCTTGGACAAGGATTTGATCAATTGATGGTGAGGCATATTGGCTGTTTCAAAGCTCAAGCGCAAGAATATATATTCTTGGGGCCTCTATATAGGCTTACACTTACAGCAGAGGCCTCTATATAGGCTTACACTTACAGCATCTTGCAGAACCAAGACAACTGTTCAGACGCATTTGATGTTTGACATCTTTGATGGACTGGCAGCCAACAGTGCTGTCATCATCATTGTTTATCTGTCTACATCTGCTGGCTGCTGAGCAGGATCTGAATCGACATGTCACACATGCCAAACAGATCTGGGGCAAGGCCATGTGTCTGACCTTCGACCTCGGACCAGAGCTCTTTGGCGGCTGCGACATGTTGATTAAGACCCTGCATGACAACGAGCAAACATAGACTGACAGATGGTCATGAGCACATGCTGAGCTCAAGAACAACATCCAGCTTCCTCCAGCTTCTTGGGTGTACAGTTGTGGAAATAGCTGGATGTCCTTCAGGAGGTAATAATGCTTTTCGCTGCAATTTCTGCCAATGAGCTGCATCAAATGCTGGCATGACAGCTTTGCCTAACATGCATAAGATGCAACACAACACAACATTGGTACGAGAATATGGAATGCATTTGTCACCCTAAAATAAGGGGTAACTCAAGTAAGCTCTTGCCTTTCAAATCAGGCAGCCAAATCATTGGTGATCAATATTGTCTTTCAGGTCTAACCAGCTTGGCAATGTGACAAGCACAGAGGCACACACATAGCGACAGATCTCAGCCCAGAGTAAGTGCACACTTGGTACAGTCGGAACTAGCAGTGTAGTCACTGTCAAGCAACAGTGTCAAACAGGAGTGATTGTACACGTATGCGTAGCAATGGTACTAGAACATTGCTCTGTTTGCTGGCAGTGTTGCACAAGCAGCAGTCCGACTGACGGTCACTGTGCACTGTGCTAGGATGTATAGCCTCGTGCACTGTGGCTAGAGCGCCAGCTGACTGCGCTACTTGCCCCACGTGTACTGCAGGGAAGACATGTGGAGCAAATGACAAAATCAGGTGGGGGCCCAGCCCTTGACAGTGACCACCATGATGTGCAAGAAGACTGGGGTCGTTGCCTTCCTCATAACTTTGACAGTAGGGACAAACCATGCAAAATGCATGTGTTTCTTTTACCTTGAAGATCATGCCGTGAGCAGGCTGGTCATCTTCATCACTTCTGTTTGGCACAAGAAAGTACAGTGGGTTGGCATTAGTCAGCGCGCAAGGTGCGACGTGCTTTGAGCGCAGCAAATAGGTGCAAGGTTGAGTCATCCTGGAAATGATGGCATGATCACATTTCTATCAGGATGCATCAACTGTGCATTTTCTTGTTGCGCTCAAAGCACGGCGAACATGCAGCTCCACTGTTGCTGCACCCTGCAGGATGACTAATGCCAGCATAATTACCAATTGTTCTGAGTCAAGCTTAGCAAAGGAGTTACAGACGAGACAGAGCAGGGCAGGGGCAGATCTAGGGCAGGCTAGGGCAGAATATAGCATCACTTGACAGGGCAAGGCTAGGGCAAGTTCAAAATAGCACAGCAGGGGCTGGCCAAACAGGGCAGGGGTGCGCTGGGCCAAGCAGGGCAAGGCAGGGCAGGGCAGGGCAGGGCTCACTTTGGTTGGCTGCTGTAAGACAATGCTAGCCCTTGGGGCAGGGGCTGGGTCTGGTACACCAATCCAGCTTGGTCACATGGGCGGCTTCAAACAGTCTCACACACGCCAGTGGGTACCTGCAAGCGCAGGGTTCTGGACAGCAGTACCAAAATGTAGACAAAACAAACACCGTAGCACTCATCTTCTTTTTCAGTGCCAATGAAGTACAGCTGAGAATTGCTGCGGAATGAGGCAAGTGCCCACCTGTGTACATGTGCATGTAATGCTTGGCAGACGAAAGTCCACCACTCTGTGTACGGGGATGACGCTAGGCGCAATAGCATGCATTCTTGATAGGGCATCCGGGCTGGTTGCAAGCAGGAGCAATAACAGCCAGTCTGGTGGATCAATGTATGGCCCAGCATGCACCCATTTGCAGCCAGGGTTGAAGGTACTGTGCACTTTCAAGCCTGGCTACAATGACGCCAGTCTGGCATACATGTATATGTATGTAAAGGCAACTGATAACGTCAAGGACATGCCTTGTTTGGCCTAGGATCAGGACAGAGAGTTGCCCTTGTCAGACAAAAAACCAAACAATTGTGTTTCTTAGTCAAACCCAGGGTAGGCGCATCTGACATTGCAAGTCTGCAAAAATTTCCACGTCAGCAAATGCACCTTTTGCAATGTCAACTGGCTTGGCAGTCTGATAGTCTGACAGGCGCCTATTGCATTTAGGCAACGGGTGAAAGAGCTGAGCAAAGTACTGTCTAGCAAACAAATTGCCAGGCTGGAAGAACATACAGCCAGACGCATGACATTTGTGCGTGCGCAGTGGCCTCTGTCTCATTGAGCCGATGGCATTTGAACTGATGTCATTCACTTGTAGAGATACTTAGTGACTGTGACAGTCACAACAACTACAACTTGCTTGTTGTCTGCAGATTTGCTAGTCTTACACATGGCCTGTAGTTGACACTAGTGGGCAGCACTGTGAGGTTGTTGGTTGCTTGTTTGGGGATGCATCGTATAGTATACAGCTTGGCAATGGGCCTCATTGGGGATGCCAAGATGTATACTGTGCAATGCATCTGTAATGTGAGTAATCAATGACATGACAAGGTCACACTATGATACAATGATGTAGTCTAGGCTGTAGGCTGCCCCCTACATGATTACCTAGCCTGTGGTTTAAGCGTCTGCCTTCAAAAAGCAGGCAATTCAAATCCCGGTTTTTCGGTTTATGAGCTGACGGTGGGTCAAGTAGGTACAGGCTCTGCCTAAAAACTATACATGTTGTGCAGCGGCCAACCTGGTCTCCGGTACCAGGGTTGGCTTGCACCCGGGAACGCCGACAGGCATAAAAGTTTTTTTAGTCTAGGCTGTATTGCATAGGCCAAATCACTCATGTGACATGCCAGAGTATGCCTATGCAATACAGCCTACACCATATATATGGTACTAATCAGGTACATTTTGTCATCCTTCATCATGACTATCTGTTATGTGCTACCTGATTCTATCCAAACAAGCTGAAAGTTTTGCACTTCCACACTTGTGCAGTTCAATGTGCAATATTGATACATAGCGGCATTACTCAGCATGCAAGGTGCATGGACATTAGTGCTGCAGCTTCAATGTGCTGTGAGCGCAACAACAAACTGCATGTCCGTTTCATGCTGATACTCACGCCATCATCATCACCATGCAACAAACGTGCACTCTCTTGCCGCGCACAAAGCACAATGCACCTGCAACATCAATGTCAATACACCTTGCTTGCTCACTGATGCCAACATGTTCCCAATCTAGCTCTGTGTCAAGGCTAGCTCCACAGTTACAAGCCAAATAGAGCAGGGCCCTGGCACGTCCAGGGCAGGCTGGGGCAGAACAGAGCATCACTTGACAGAGGAGGGCTGGGTCAAGTTCAAGAGGGCACAGCAGGGCCCCGGGGGACAGGGCAGGGTGAGCTCGGCCAAGCAAGGCGGGGGAGGGCATGGCATGGCAAGGCAGGGCGGGGGAGGGCAGGGCTCGCTTTGTATGACTGACCTGAACCACTTTCCATGACTGCCCTGAACTGCTTAGCTAGCCTAAGGGAGCTGGGCCTAGTGACCTCTCGGAAAACCTTCAATTGCAACTCAGGTTGAGGACAGCAGTACCGACTCAAATACAAACAAACACCATAGCAGATCTCAGTCTAGACAGTCGCTCCTTGGCCGCTTTGTTTGAAGCAAATGCATACGTCCTGCTATTGAAGAGCTGCAGTCAAGGGCTGTCAAGTGATTGTATGGAAAATGCACACATCAGACAGTAACATCATGCATAGCCGGCCCATTGAAGGTTCTAGGGGCAGCCTAGGCCTGAACCTGCCAGAAAAGGAAATGTTCCCACACCAACCCTCTGACCATCAGCTGCAGCTTACTTCAACGCAGAGCTTGGACAAGGATGTAATGATGAGCCGTATTCACTTTGGTTGTTTCAAAGCTCAGGCGCAAGTATAGACTCACACGTTCAGCGCTAGCGTCCTGCAGAACCTAGAAAAATGTTCAGGAGAAAAGTATACCGAGTATGTTGGTACAAGCTTTTGTTTCCACAGGCAACAGAGGGCAGCCCAGAGCCTCCCTAGAGACCTTTGTTAAACTGCGTTGCAGTTGCATGGTGAGTTTTTGATGCTTGGCACCTTTCTGTGCTTGTCTACGCTTTGGCAGTCACTAGTGCTGTCATCATTGTCGGTGATCTGCCTACCGTTGCGCGCTGCCTTGCAGGCTCTCAATCAACATGTCATACCTACCAAGCAGCTCTGGTCCAAGGCCATGTATCTAGCAGCTGTTTGGCAGCTGTGACATGTTGATTAAAATCTTGCATGGCAGCGAGCAAAAGCAGACGCGTGAGCACATGCTGAGCTCAAGAAGAACACCTAGCTACCTCCAGCTTCTTGCCAACGACTATAAAGTTACAGAATCAGCTGTATAATGTCCAGGAGGTAATCATGCTTTACGCTCCTGTGTCTGCCAATGAGCTACATCAGGTGCCCTGTGTGATGCTGGCGTAACAGCTTGGCCGAAGAAGCAACACAACACAACACCACACTGGTACGACAGTATAAAATGCATTTTTCACCCTAAACTAAGGGGCAAATCAACAAGATTCTTGCCTTTTCAAATCCAGGCAGCCAGGTCATTGATGACCAGTATTGTCTTGCAAGACTATCCAGCTTGACAATGTCACGAGCAAAAAGGCACACACACAGTGACAGATCTCAGCCCATGGGCACAGTAAGTGCACACTTGATGGAGTCAGCAGCAGCAGTGCAGCTACTGTCAAGCATCAGTGTCACACACAAGTGAGTGCATACGTATGCATAGCAAAGTTAGTTTGGAGTTAGGTTGGAGAAAAACGTGGCATTGCTTTCTGGTGAGGTTGCAAAACCAACAATGCTAGGGTGTGCAGCCTCATGCACTCTGGCCGAGGCGCCACCTGACTGCGCTACTTGCCCACATGTACGGCTGGTCTCCTTCATCACTTTTGTTTGGCACAAGAAAGTACAGTAGGTTGGCAGTAGTCAGCGTGCAAGGTGCATCGCGCTTTGAGCGCAGCAATAAAGTTCAAAGTTGAGTCATCCTGGAAATGATGGCACGATGGCATGATTATCAGGATGCATCAGCTGTGCATTTTCTTGCTGCGCTCAAAGCACGGCGAACATGCAGCACCATTGTCAATGCACCCTGCATGATGACTAATGCCAGCATAATTACCAATTGTTTTTAGTCAAGCTCAGCTAAGGAGTTACAGGCAGCGCTTGAGTTACAGTAGCAGCGGTCTGGCAACAGACCATTCAAGAGCTGTGTTGCGTATAAGAACAAGAACATAGCAGGCATTGGGCTGAGTTTAGCCTGAGAGCACCATGCTGGCCTCAAGACCCGGCTCAAGAAAGCCCTGGGTACATACAGCAACCTGAAGGGACAGTGCCACACTGTCTTAAAAGAGCTTGCACATTTCAAAGGCCACCTATTGGCAGATCAAGCTGAGCTTCACACCAGTATGACGCCTCTCAAAGAGTGCAGGACAAGTGAGACTCGAAAGGCCCTTGGGAAGCTTCGCAGCATGTACAGCAGCAGCACTTCCCAAACAGCCACAAACTGGACAGGAACAGCCCTCAGGGCCCTCCCGTCCAATCCTTAGCAATCCGCAGGCGTGGTTGCGCAGGACCCACCTGTGCTGGGTGCAGTGCAGCAGCATGCCAGCTGCAAAAAGGGCATCTGCTGTGGCTTGCTCTGACCTTTTTTGACGTTGTTCCCAATCAGTTGTATGTGTCTTGAGGTGCGTTTTAAGTTTACTAGAATCAGCAGCAGCAAAATCGCAACCTTTATTAGATCATATATATGGCTATGTATACGTTTGTGTCTGGTGAGGTGGATTTTCTGAGAACATGCAAATTTGCACCCAGGCCAGTTATATGTGTATGGGCGCTCACCAGTACGAGACCCCTTGTGAACTGTCAATGCTCCAGCATTAATGTTATTGGCTGATGCGTACAAGAAATATTGGCTGATGCGTATGAGCAACCGTCTTCAGTACATTTGTTCTCCTGTGTGAAACCTCTTGTGTTTTGTAACATCCTCGAGTGTGGCACAGCAAAATTGGCATGTACCCCAGTTGCATAATCAAGGGTGTTCGAGAGTGTGATAGCCTCGTGTATGCATTGTTAAAGAATGTTTCTGTGCAGCTGTATGCATGCACCCGTCCCATTGCAAAAGGTTTTTCGTTTGTGTTCTCATGTGAACATCATACCGTAATTGCTCTTGCATGTGACAGTGCCTTGGTAACCCTCTCATTCACCTTTTTACACTTTTGGCATTGTAAAAAGTTCCTGAAGTGGTGTCGTGACCTGCATAGACATTGTTTGCAAGGTGCATACATCAAATAGGTTACCCGGTGTACTTATACCGTAGGTTCAGGCAATGAGATTGTTGATGAGAGCACATGCATCCCAGCCAAAGACCTGAGATCTGCAGGACTTCGAAGTAGAGTAGCTGCCCAATGTGAATGTGTCCTCCAGTATATTGCGGGTCCTATTGTCGTATAAAGTATGAGTGTTGTTGCAGAGGGGGCATAAGCATGTCATCTCATTGAGACAGACATCAAAACCATCATTTTCTTGGCCAGACAGTTTTGACAAGCTGAGCTGGGGCAACCTCGGTCATTTGATCTTTGTATTGGTAAACTGAATGATTGGCTTTGTAGACAGTCCTGTAGAGTTGCAAAATGCTATGGCCTGTGTCAAAAAGAAAGTCCTCAACCCAGTGCGCTTCTACTCCCTCAACAATGATGAAATATCCAACTCGTCTTACGCAAAGATCTTTTGGCCCACTTCTCCAACTGCCTGAAAGGGCTTCAGCCCCATGAGGAGGGTTGTTGTCCCAAAAACCATCAGTCAATGCTACTTTGTCAAACCAACTGTTTGGTAGGGCAGGGAATGAACTTGGTTATGGTACTGTTGCCAAAAGTGCATCTTTAGCCTGCGACTGCCTTTTGCAATGCTCACATGAGATTGCATGCTGCCCGCCTGCTGGTCTTCAAATGTGACAAACAACATGCAGCGGCTAATTTGCCATTCAGTCAGAAGGACTGGTGCCATCATAACAACACTTTGTTCTGAAGATGGCTTTATCTCGTGATTGCTATACATTGCATTTGAGTTGTCATGTTGTATCACTGGTTCTGGTTCTGTGTTGCAAGGATTGCACCGTGAAGGTAGATAATGTAGGGTCTATGCCTACACAGCGATCTGCCGTCAGAGCAATCTGCTTTCGTCAGGGGACCTCAGACTAATAGTTTTGCCTGAGGTGATAGCGTGAGAGAACGCAGTGATCGCACACCGAAGAATCTGCCAGACCTTTTTCAGCTTTCGACAAACTTACAGAAACTGTCTCCATAAGCATTCGTGCATGTATCTAGCCTGTACAGTATGTGGCCTATTGACTGTTCTTACCGTTCAAGGGCACAATCATTTGCCTGTCTACACTGCTGTTGCCCCATATGGGGCATGCATGCCAAGCTTCGGTCGCGAGCCAGTACAGGCTCGCAGGGCTTGCTGCTCGTCAAAGTTCCGGGGGTCGCACGCAACACAAAAGGTACACTGGCATCTATTCCACAGGCTTTGGTCCAGAGTATACGGCACGGTCAGGCGCGCGCGACACAACAACCCATCATTTGCCAGAACGGCGTTGACCAGGCGTTGACCGAACTCTGAAGCCAGGAGTAGCTGTTCTGACCTTTTGTCCGCTTGCAGCGAGTCTTGAAGACTAGTCGCTACGAGCTTGCGGTCAGCATTTGCGGTCAGCATTTGCCAGAAAGCTTGTAAAGATTTGCAACCAAACATGTTGGCCAGAGCAGTTCAGAGAGCAGGCTCAAAGGTCAAAGGCTGTACGGGAGATGTGAGATCACGCGCTGATGTACGTGGTCGTCGTGCTGCATTTCTTGCAAAGCTCTATACCTTTGCCCTTGGTATGCACTTATACCGTCCTGCCTGACGCAGAGTGGGGAACATGTGACCAAGGCACCTAAAGGTGTCAAGGATGCGGTGACGCAGACGAAGCAGTGAGTGATCGTTCTTCGCTGGTGGCACTGCTTGACGACGCTGTCTTCGTATATGTGTGCAATCGCTTCGCCAAAAGTACTCTAGACGGCGAGTGTTTATATGAGGTGTGATTCGCAATCTATGCCTGTAGGCACTGTGTCAACTTGAAGTACACAGCTGCCATAGAGAAGCAGGCTCAGCAGTGCCAGGTGATGTTGGCTAAGACCACTGTATGCCTAGAGGCAACTCAACTAGAGTTGGCTGAGGCCAAGAAGAAGCACAAAGCAGAGGTTGCTTACCTGGAGGAGGTAGAATGGCGTGCGCGTAGATGTGCCAGTCAATTTCAACAGGATAACAACAAGACGAACTTTAAAGTGAAAAGCATGAGAAAAATGCACCGCATCTCGACTCTGGAGTATGAGAAGGCCGAGGAAGACCTGAAGACCAAGCTGGCGTCCCAGGTATGTGTTGTGTGACCTGTCTGTTTCTCCTTGACGTCATCTTTCTGTTCTGGCGACCCCTTCTGATGCGCCTCTCTGGTGTTCATGTCATGGCATGGCCGCACAGTTTGAATTGTTTGAGAGTAATGTTGAAGCATTGTGCATTTGGTTTTCTATGCCAAATCTGCTGGCTCAGTTGACCTATGAGCACTTTTCAGCTGCTGACGCAAAATCATGTGCATAAATCATGCCGTGTGTGCTCGCCCTTCAGGCAGCTGTTGCCAACTTGTATTGCAGCATTTTGTACCAGTGTAGCTTTGCGTGTGCATCTTACATAGTGCGTCACAGGAAACCATGATTATGACAGTGAGATTTGTGCAGGAACAAAGGAGCCAGGCTGTGCTTTCCCAGCTGAACTCTACCATCATCAGCCTAAAGTCCAATACATCTCGTCTGACATTCAAGCTTGCCCAGGCAGAGTCTCAAACTGCAGCTGCAGACATCAGGCAAGGACTTCTTGGCCGTGCCTTTTCCACTGCAATGTCACCTCTGTCCAGAATGTTGCTCTTGGGCCTAGCTTCCAAGTTGGTGAAGGTGTCCTTGGGCAGACATGCCATTGGCACCACAGTTAGATTGTTGGTTGGGGCCATGGACAGAATCTCAACGCTGTGCTCCCTGTCACCGTCGTTTCTTTGCACTGTTGGAGGCAGTGGATCAGCCCATCATGATCAAACACAATGAGGCATGGCTGTGCCCATGTGCACAGGTCACATCATGCCTACTGCACTTTGAGCAGACTGTTGGTCCTTCTGGCAGAAGAACACCTGCTCACGCACTGGAACCTCATGCCTCATCTTACTTGTTAGGTGTCCAGCACTGCAGTCTGTGGGCTGTTCCATAAGATGACACTCTATGACAGCCATATCAACAACCATGCCGACTAACTGCTGCCTTACTGTCACAATATGCAGTCAACTGTATGCTGAATGTGTGTGTGCCGCATGAGCAGGCACAAGCAGGACCGTGCCAATGCCGACCTTGCACATCAGTCGCAGGCAGAGGAGCTGACGCAGCAGCTGTCCCAACTTCAGGTTTGCTCTCAGCTTCATGCTGTGTGCAGACATCATTGAAGTGTGCATCCTCACTCGGACCTCAAATGCCATCCAGGTTCTTTTGCTGGGCTCAAAGTGATGTGCAACTCAGCACACATGGCCTGCTGCGTAGTGCTAGTCTGGCATCTGTTGAGTCATTGCTTGACGCAGCACTCAGGCAGCTGCCTTGCTGACCAACAGTACATCAATGCACAGGCTGATTGTCAGCAGTCATTGAGAAGTGTGTCTGCTCATCAATTTGCCTCTTGCAGACTCAGATGGAGGAGGAGCGTAGTGCATCAAGATTGAGCTTAGAGCGCGCTGAGAAGGCTGAGGAGGCCCTGGCCCACAAGCAGGACGACCTCAACAGCGCCCTTGCAGAGGCAAATGCTAGAGTAGAGCTGGCCAACAATAGGGTTCAGGTCAGGCTGGATCCTCATTTGTTGACGACTGTTCCCATCTTTTTGAGACCGCCCCCCCCCCCCTCTGGGGCCTCCCATCCTACCCAGAGTCCCATGATTGCTGACCCCAGCTAGTCCCTCTCCTTACCCCCGTGCCCCTGCATGCTCTCTCGGACTGCTTGTGAATTTTGCAATCACAGGGCTTCTGCCTGCCCCATGCGTGTTTGCTCCTGCAGACTGCACTGTTCACCAAGACACCTATCTACCTAGCTGTTGTATTGTAGATGCTCACATTGGTTTCTGTTCATTGGTTGTGGTCTGTCGTGTCCTGCAAAACAGTAAACAGAATACTTGAAACATAGTATTACCGGCGGTGACATGAACCAGAGCAGGCAATTGCCTGTCAGTTGAATGTTGCCCCAGGCAGATTTCACTGCAAAAAGTCACCCCGGTCTGCACATTCCTGTCTGTCTGAGTGTGCAGCTTCAGTGCAGGTGTTGGAGAGTGAGCTGGCAACCTCCCAGCAGCAGTCCACCTGTATCCACACTGATCTCAAGTCTGAGGCAGCTCATGTGAGCGCTCAACTCATGGCAACCGGACAGCAGCTGGACCGTGTGGAGAAGGCGCAGAAGGCCCTGGCACAGCAGCAGCAATTCAGGATTCAGGTGAGGGCCGCCTGTTTTTGTCCATCACAATCTTCAAGAGACCCAGGCATCTTCCCCTGCCCCCGAACCTTCTGAGCACAGTCCCAGCACTGTTTCAGAGAGGCACATCAACATTCCTCAGCTCGCTTCTCGCAGCCCCGCTGAAGACCATCCTGAACCCAGTTGCAGCACAGCGCTCCTTCTGCAACTGACGCTTTGGATGACTTGTTGAATAGTCCTGCAGCATTGCCTGTCTGATATATTGTGCAGCCTTGTGTGTAGTAGATAGCACTCTACCCCCAAGAGTGACATGCCGTGGCCAGGCTTATTGAGGACTGGTGAAGGCCTTGGCTGCTTCATCTGTATGTCTACATGGACAAAAGTCTGGTCCTGCTGTCTGGTGGTCAGCACGCAATGATTGATCTGGCCGGTGTGTGTCTGTCTGTCTGAGTTCCTTTGCCCTAACTTGCAGGAGCTGGAGTGTGCCGTCTCAGCCTCCCAGCAGGAAGCCTCCAGCATGCACAGCCATATGGAGGGTGACATATCTGACCTCAAGGCTCTGGTGGAGGCTGAAGTGAGCAAGAGCAGGCAAGCTGAGGAGCAGCACAAGGCAGCTCAGGCTGACCTGGCACACCAGCTGGACGTGGCATCATCTCAGACTCGTCAGCTAGAGAGCAGCCAAGCTGAGCTCTTGAGCCAGGTATGTGTTAGGTATTTGAATCATGTGTGCATTTTTCCTTCCATTGGGTCATTGCTATTTGTGCTTTGCTTTATGACCCAGTCTGCCTGTTTACCCTCCCGCACCCCCTTCTGCTTATGAGCACTACACGCATAGCTCATGGCAGCCCTGCTGCACATAGTCCTCATCACCTGCCTGCATGCTTTGTCTCGTAGATTGGTCTCCACCTGCATTGGTGCTTGCAATGCACACTGCATGTGAGCTCGGGCCTGTTCTTCAAAGTATGGTGCACATGCTCTGCTGTGGACCAGAATCCCCTTAAGATGAACAACAACACAACTGTGCACTGGAGTTTTGCCCAATTGCTCAATGCTTCTTGCAGCAACATCTTTGCACATTGTGCAGGCAATGTAAGAGCTCTGACCCCAGCCAGCACTTACTCGTCACCTGTCACGCTGTCTTGATACAACAGACTTGTCAAATATCAAAGGTCCTATATCTTCTACTGCTGCCTGCAGGCCTCAGAGAGTGCACAGAGCAGGCAGGAGCTGGCTGAGCAAGCATCCCAGCTGCAGGCGGCTCTCACAGCTGCAAATGCTGCCTCAGAAGCCCACCAGCAGCAACTGGACGCCCTGTCTGCAGACTGCAAAGCAGCTGAAGACAGCATGAAGGTGACATGCAACGTTCTGCACCTGTGTATACAATGGCCATGCATGTGTATACAATGTGTTGCGGGCAGAAGAGCTGACGCAGCAGCTGTCCCAACTGCAGGCTTGCTCTCAGCTTCATGCAAAGTGCTAATCTGGCATCTGTTGAGTCATGAGTCATTGCTTGGCGCAGCATTCAGGCAGCCGCCTTGCTGACCAAGAGCACATAATGCACAAGCTGGCTGTCAGCAGTCACCGAGAAGTATGGCAGCTCATCAAATTGCCTCTTGCAGACTCAGATGAGGGAGCGTGATGCATCAAGATTGAGCTTGGAGCGCGCTGAGAAGGCTGAGGAGGCTCTGGTCCACAAGCAGGACAGCCTCAACAGCGCCCTTGCAGAAGCAAATGCTAAGGGAGAGGCGGCCAATGACAGGGTTCAGGTCAGCCTGGATCCTCATTTGTTCGTGACTCTCTCCCATGTTTTCGGACCCCCCTCCCTCCAGGGCCTCCCATGCCACCCAGAAACCCACAATTGCTGACCCCAGCCAGTCCTTCTCCTTACCCCCATGCGTCTGCGTGCTTGCATCTCAGATTGCCTGTCATCTTTGCAGATCGCAGGACTCCTGCCTGCCCCATGCGCACTTGCTCCTGCAGAATGCACTGTTCACTAAAACACCCATCTACCTAGCTGTTGTACAGTGCACGCTCACATTGCTTTCTCTTCAATGGCTGTGGTCCATTGCGTCCTGCAAGGCAGTAATCGATAATAACAGTAATATTAAAAATTGTAAAAACACTTTCCAGCTCAGGATGAGCTAGGGACGTGCAGGACAAGTGTTGGCTCTCTAGAGCAGCCTGTCTTGTGCATCCCTATAAGCCCTGCTGATACAACAGTTTTGACAATGACGTCACATCATTGATCAGCAGTAACCAGGATGCTGGAAACGCAGTATCACCTGTGGTCAAATGGGCCAGAGCAGATTATTGCCTGTCAGTTGAATGTTGCCACCAGCAGTTTCCACTGCACAAAATTTACACCAGTCTGCACGTTCCTGTCTGTCTGTCTGAGAGTGCAGCTTTGGTGCAGGTGTTGGAGAGTCAGCTGGCAACCTCCCAGCAGCAGTCCACCTGTATCCACACTGATCTCAAGTCTGAGGCAGCTCATGTGAGCGCTCAACTCATGGCAACCGGACAGCAGCTGGACCGTGTGGAGAAGGCGCAGAAGGCCCTGGCACAGCAGCAGCAAACCAGGATTGAGGTGAGGGCCACCTGGTTTTGTTCACCACAACTGTGAGGAGACCCAGGCATCTTCCCCTGCCCCCAAACCTTCCGAGCACCGTCCCAGCACTGTTTTAGAGAAGCAAATCATCATTCCTCAGCTCGCTTCTCACAGCCCCGCTGAGGACCAACAACCTCCATTTGTAGCACAGCACTCCTTCTGCAACTCATGTTATGAATGACTTCTTGAATGTCTTTGCAGCCTTGCCTGTCTGGCACCTTGTGCAGCCTCATGTGTGGCAAACAGGACTCTACCCCCAAGGTCTGCATGGACTGTCGGGGCTTGATCGTACGACTGATGAAGGCCCTCTGCTGCTTCATTTGTATGTCTACATTTGCAAGAGCCTGGTGCTTCTTGTCTGGTGGTCAGCATGCAATCCACTGCAACGAACTGGCCGGTTTGTGTCTGTCTGTCTGAGTCCCTTTGCCCTGACTTGCAGGAGCTGGAGTGTGCCATCTCAGCCTCCCAGCAGGAAGCCTCCAGCAAGCACAGCCGTCTGGAGGGTGAGAACACTGACCTGAAGGCTCTGGTGGAGGCTGAAAAGACCAAGAGCAGGCATGCTGAGGAGCAGCACAAGGCAGCTCAGGCTGACCTAGCACACCAGCAGAACGTGGCATCATCTGTGACTCGTCAGCTAGAGAGCAGCCAAGCTGAGCTCTTGAGCCAGGTATGTGCTAGGTGTTTGAACCGTGTGTGCATCTTTCCTTCCATTTGGTCATTGCTATCTGTGCTTTGCTTTATGACCCAGTCTGCCTGTTTCCTCACTTGGCCCCCTGCAATGCACAAAGCATTTGAGCCCAGGCTTGTTCCCTTCAAATCTGGACTCTGCAAAGCTCATCTGTGCGATCTGCCCAGATGGCAATCAGCACGTGTGTTGCCACAAATGTGCGCCTTGTTGCAGGCAGGACTCACCAGGCTGTGTCTTGCTTTGCAGGCCCTGCAAGCTCAGCTGAGCAGACACCACCAGCAGGCTCAAGAGGCTCAGGCCAAGGCTGAGCACCAAGCCTTGATGCTGCAAGAGAGACTGGCAGAGGCACAAGGCTGTGGTGAGTCAGCCAGAGAAGGCTCCAGGTTGCTGCAGCTGCAGCTGACAGACAGTCTAGACGTTGCCAAGTCAGCTGAGCAGGATGTCAGCAGGCTTACGCAGGATGTGAAGAGGCTTGAGCAGAAGCTGGCTGGAAGCCAAGCTGCTGCTGCGCAGAAAGTGCAAAAGCTGGCCACACAGGTACAGTCTGGCAATGTGCACACCCGGTCAAACTGCGCTTTTGGTACGCTTGGGCTTGATAAGAATGCGTTTCAGTCCTGCAATATGTGTTGCAGACAGCAACAGTTTGCATGACATTGCTTTCTGCGACCACAAAGCAACCTGCTGTGCTTTGCCTGCATGCGCCATTTAGCAAGCTGAACAGTCCAAGTGGAAGTCAGGTATGAGCCCTGAGGGGTGCTTGTAGTTGCGCAAACATGAAGTCAGATAAGCGTCTGGTTGCTGGCCGGTGTGTGTACATCAAGCAGTCATTGTTCATGGTGTGTTGAAAGCTGGTTGCAATATGCGTGCCATGAAGCATACATTTGTGCGTCATCGTGATCAGAAATGTTGGTGTGACACTCAAGACACTGCTCAACAATCAACCGCTTCTGTCAGGCCTGTAGAGGCAGTATGCAACTGCCATCTGCTCATGTCTCCACCTTCGTTTGCAGGCTCAGGAGGCTCAAGCCAGGGCTGAGCAGCAAGTCCCCAAGCTGCAAGACCATGTCAAGTCAGCTGAGCAGCAAGTGAAGAGGCTTGAGCAGCAGCTGGCTGGAAGCCAAGCCGCCGCTGCACAGAAGGAGCAAGAGCTGGCCACACAGGTACATTCTGGCAATGTGCACACATGCTTGAGCTGTGCTTTGAACTGAACCCCAGTTCTGCTGTTTGTGTTTTGGACAACATTTTGTTGCGCATTTTGTTGGCTGTTCCAGACACGACATCGTGCACCCTTTGTCTGCTCCCCAGACGAGGCACAAGATTCAAGTCTATGTGGTTCCTCTACCTTGTCAGGCTGATCATTCAGAGGCGATTCTGCGACAACGCCCTTTGTTGCTGCTGCCATCATGTGATATGTAAAATCAAATCAGACAGTATGTAGATGAGCATTACATAAAACTGAGCCCTGAGAGCCCTGATTTGCCAGCTGGGAAGCAAAAGAAGCCTGTTGCATTGCAGATGGAGGTGTCCCAGAGGCTGGTCAGTGACTTGCGGATCCAGCTAGCAGCAGCTCAGGCGGAAGTCAGCAGCATCAGCCAGCAGTCCGAGGCCTATTTGACAGAGTCTAACCAGCTGAAGAGCCAGCTACAGGCGCTACATGCCCAGCAGGACAGCTTACGCGGCCAGCTGCACACAGGGCGCACCATTCTTGACCTGAAGGACGGTCTCAGCAAGTCCCAGGCTGACCAGAGCAGCCTGCAGAACAAATTGCAGCAAGCCCTGGCCGAGTGCAAAAGCCTGCATGGTGAGCTGGGCGACGCCCAACTGGAACACAACTGCACCAAATGCCAGCTAGAAGCTGCTGTGGTGGAGAGGAACAGTGCACAAGGTCAGGTGGACATGTTCAAGAGCAAGTACGACCGCATGAAGGGTCAGCACAGCAAGGCTCGAGCTGGTCAGCTGCTAGGTGCACAGCAGCAGAACACTCAGCTGGCAGACATCCAAGTTGCTCAATTTGCACAGCCAACAAAACTCACAGTAACCGGCCCTTGGGCGCAGCATCCACAACAGCAGCAGCGCCCAAACAGCCCAAACTCTGACAGGAACAGCCCTCAGGGCCCTCCTGTTCACCCCCCGGGAACCCACACCTCAGCCAGCATGGTTGGTGGGGACCCACCTGTGATGGGTGCAGCGCAGCAGCAGCGCCCTCACCTAAAAGAAGAAAGAGGCCCTTGGGAAGTCGCTCAGCATGCACAGCAGCAGCGCTTCCCAAACAGCCACACATGGGACAGGAACAGCCCTCAGGGCCCTCCTGTCCACTACACAGAAACCCACAGCTCAGCTAAGAAGGGATACAGTGCTCAGCAGCAGTGGCAGCGCCCTCGCGCGGACCCCTTGCAGGAGCTGCCTCCCGGCTTCACCAACCTGTCCTCCACAACTCACCATGCTCATGCCACGAGAGTCAACAGAGCAGCTGCTGTGACTGGGCAAGAAGACAGTAGGGGCGGGACAGCACATGCGCAAGAGCAGCAGTACCCTAGCAAGAGACCTTCACACAAATACCATGGTGTGCAGAAAAAGCATGAGCATAGGTAAGCCCTCTTTCAATTACGTGTTGGTCAAAGCAGAGCCATGACAGAGCTGTCTTGGCTGATACCTGTGGACACCTGCAGGGAAGAATTTGCCTACTCAATTGAGGCTTGTCACGCAAGTGCTGCTTAGTGATAGCTGCGGTAAATCTGCAGATACATTTGCTGTAAAGTTTATGTAATTGAAACAATGAATTTTGCAGGGAGGGTAATGCACATCTGGGCCACCAGGGCGATGCTGCTGTTCAAATCACACAGGGGTGGTACGTCAACGGCCTGCCTGCAGTGATGTAGAAGAAGCAGTCAAGAAATGTATACTGAGAGAGTTGTGGACAGCTGCCAATACAACAACAGCCTGCCTGCAGTGACATAGAAGAGGCAGTCAAGAAATGTACACGGAGAGAGTTGTGGACAGCTGCCAATACGACCATGGACACAACACAACAATAGTTTTGGAAGTGCAGATAACGAGCTGCTGTGACATGCCAGGCTACAGACATGCATGTTGATATCAGCAACCCTCGTATGCATTTGTGAAGATGCAACCTGACAGCTTATGCGTCTGCAGAGTGATCATGAGCATAGCCAGCATCTGTTTGCATAGACGTTTTTGCCTTTGCAGAGTATTGTCCGAGACACACTTTTATTGTTCACAGTTGCAAGCCATACTGGTTCGGAACCATGATATTGGTTACATTTGTTATAAATGTTTCAGTGCAGGCATCTTTTTCTTGTCGCACGTGATACAAGGTGAAACGTGGCACATGTGTAGTTTTTTGCCTGCACGTATTTACCTGACAGGCAAGTGCTGTGAGATGCGACCTCAATCCACAGAACTGAACTTTTTCAGGAAAGTTCAGCACAAACGATTTGTGATTCCTAATGCAAGCTGCTGCTGATGCAACACTTGTTGCACAATATCACTCATTGGGCACCGCAAGTTCTGCACCAGACGAAGTGCCCTGCATTCATTCCTGGTTGGAACCCCCATGCTTGTTAGCAGAGCACTGTACCAAAATCCTGGCTTGAATTAGACCGTCAAAGATGCATGAATCAAACATATACACTGCACTAAAGAACTCTTGCGAACAATGAATATAATTGATGGAAGTGACTTTGTCTGCATCTACTCTACAATGTTCCAGAGTTCTGCAGAGGCTGAGCACAAACAACTCTCCAAATTCCTTGCTGTGACTGGATGTTGTGTCTAAAAGTTGGAGACGATTTCTGGACTGTTTGCATCCAGTGGTTGCATATCTGGCAGGAATGACCGTGAAAAGGTGAAAAACAAGGAACCTCCAAACAGAAACTGCAAACACACCCAGGGTAGCTGAGTAGACCAATCTAGTTGCAGTGAAGTACTCAGAGGTCAGTCTGCACGATCCGCCAGCAATGGAAACCAATCTCACAGTACTTACTATTAGCAAAGCCCATGTAGCGATAGTGCCAGCAAGTCCTAGCTTCGGAACTTCGTTGTCTGCTCCCTTGTCAGCTAGCTTTGTCTTGCTGATCTCTGGTCTGACGTCGTCCTCGCTATTGGTCTGAATTTTTGAGTCTTGATCTCCTGCTGAACATGTGCACTCACGTTTGCGGCTGCTCTGCAAACTATGTCTGACCACAGCGGGTTGAAAGGGAAAGGGAATGTGTCTACTGTGGTGTTGCACCGGTCTCAGAAGCTGCGAACGACAGCATGCAGGCACTGCACCTATGCGGCTGCACCCTGTTACTTGTTGCATGTTTCGCTTTGTGATAGTGTCGGCAGATCTCACTGAGCGCGCACGACAACTTTCCGAGGTTGTCAGTACTCCACCACCAGCACCCAGCACACCGTAATTACCGTAACGCACGTAACGCCTGCGCATTCCCATTGGGCTCGTTTGGAGGTGCGTCTCAACAGGATTCGGCTGCATTCGAGACATAAACGATGGAGCTGAGGAGTCACTAATATCATGGACCGGCGTGCGTCGGACCGAGGGTAGACAGTCATTTTGGACAAAGTCGAGATGCTGCCGATAGAAGACACCATATGTCTGGCGGAACTCGCAGCAGGCACCAATTCATGGTTGGGCATGTTGCTGATGAGACCGTGTGCCTGAGCGTTGCCTTATTAGTCCTCTTTGTTGCTGTCTTTGCCCTTCACCCAGGTGGCTGTGTCAACCAGACTATACAGCTGAGTAAGCCGTCGTTGACCGCGTTTCAGGTACAACGTGACGGACTCAGTGCGCGATGCACTTGAAACCCTGGTCAAGCATGCATCCAGCCAAAACAGGCGCATCAGGTCAGGCAACAGCCAGGAGCTTATTTGCCTTTTCACTATCAACATGGTGCCTTGTGCACAAGGGGTAATGTGTATTGTAACAATTGCAAATGCACTGCACAGGCACTTGGAGGAGGCCTTGACCAGGACAGAGGCTGTCTCTGCCAGGAGTCAGGACAAGCTCGACAGCAGAATGGACAAGGTGCAGGAAGAAATGGAGTCTGTCAGAGCCTGCGCAGTATGTGTTCAACCACTCACCTTACTTTTGTCAATACACCCAATGTGCTGCTGCACTGTCTTCTGCATAGAAGCTGCCGTGGACAGGTGCCATGTACAATGGCATTTAGATGCTGCTTTGTGATTGGGACACATGCATTCTTGCCACATCCTTGTCTGCGTACTTCTCCAAATCCTGCACTGTCTTTTGCATCAACATGCTGCTGTAACAACACGGTACTGCTGTCACCATTCAACCCTTGGCCCTCACAACTTCAGGTGGACACCAACATCCAAAGCGACGACTTGAGGCACCGAGTCCAGCAACTGGAGCTGAGGCTGTGCGGAACCACCATGGATCCTGTACTTTCAACCGGCTCAGTAGAGATGGGGTCCAGTGGGCGTCGCTCAGCTTTGGGTCACAACCGGCCTCAACTAGGCTTGGCTGTTCTGGACCGGCTTGAACAGCTGGATCGAGATTTTGAGGGTGTCAGCCGGGTGGCTAACAAGGCCAAGGTACAGTTCTGACTGGTTTGCTTGCGGTTGACTGCCTGAGCCAGCTTGGGACTTGCATTGCGCTCCTAGATGACCTGCTGAATGAGCTCCTTGACTGGAGTCAGGATCTCCAGACCTGCTACTGGAATGCTCTGAACCTGGTGGGCCTATGGGTGTCAGTCTAGTACTTTACGTTCTTCTCATTGCACATGGCAGCATCTCCTACCTCTCAGTCACTCTTCTGCATGTGAGGCAAAAGGTCTTCTTCAATGCCACCTGCATAGAGAGCTAAGCATGCTCTGCCAAATCTGACCTGCCCAATGATCATATCCTACGCTGAGAGGTACATTCTGGCTCAACATGGTCAACTCCAGCGTCCTTTTGCCACCACCTCAAAATGTCAAGCTCAAGCTTGAATTCCTGCAAACTGTGTCAAGATCGCAACTAGCTGCCAATTGCGTCAAAGCAAAGCTGCTGCTCCAGCATATGTCATTGCCAAGAATGTTCAAGGCAAGGCATGCATGCAGGACGAGTTTGAGGCCACCAATGCCTGTGTGTATGAGATGGAGAAACGGTTAGAAGAACGGTTTGTGGAGGTGAGAACTGATGTGAGCTTGGCTACTGCTGAGTGCCGGCAGCAGACGGTGAGTGAGGCGGTGCGCACCGGCAAGCTGCAGCTGGACAACCTGCAGGACCGTCTCACCTCCCGCATCCAAGGTCTGCCTCTCAGACACATCTGCAACCAGCTATATAGGCTGCGCATGTCCCATGCTGCTGCATGTCCACTATGTGTCAGCTGTTTGCAAGTCTGCTTGCTGTTGAGCAGGCCGGTGCAGAAATTTCTGGGATACTGGGTAAGATGGCAATGTGATGCAGTGTGAGCACGGTCTGGTGTCTGCAGGTTTGTCACTGCTAATATGCTGACAGAGTGACATAGTGTGTCGGCCAGCTGGCTATCACAATTTGACTCATGCACAATCAGAGTTTGTTACAGCCAGTTGTCTGTTGTCCTCATTTGAGAACATGTGAATGCACTGTTCATGACCACTTCTTGTTGTGCAAGTTTTCACACTTGTCATCAGACAGGAGTTCACACTTGTTACAAGACAGGCTTATCATCATTGTGTCCAATGCACAGGTGTTGAGCAGCAGCAGCAAAGCGAGCTGGCCTCAGCAGCTCAGCAGAGCGAGGCTCGCCTGAACGAAGTGGAGTCTGAGTTGAGTTCCAGGGTGAAGGCGCTGTCACACCTGCTGGACCACACTGCCAAGGCTGGCAGTCAAGTCATGTCCCACGTGGCCCAACTGGAGGCCACCACCAAGTCTGACATTGCTGGTATGTTCATCACAAACTGGTAGACATGGCTGCTATCTTGTCATTCCTTTTGTTTGTCTGCATTGGGAATTGCAGGGACTTGCAGTCCATCTGATCCTAAATAGTATGCATTTGCAGTACCAGCACTTAAGCATGTTGTGGTAGTAGAAAGTGGCACGTTGAGCCATGTTTGGAGCCTTTGTAGCATGGATCTCCAACTCAAGTAACTTTTTGCACGGGCAACATGCTTTGCCCAAGCTGGTCATGGGTTAAGTGCAAGATGCTGTTGGTAACCTGGCAACTTGACAATTGTTGTGATGGCAATCGCACATTGCACACACTGATTCTGCAAACACGATTGCATTGTTTCTTGCAAATAGCAGCAATTATGCCAGGAATGGATGCAATAAGTATGGGTTGCATGTAGGGTTGGATGAGGCAGTGGAGAGGCTGTCAGAGCAGAAGGTGGATGCTTCTGGTATGGACAGCTACACTCAAGAAATCAGCAAGGTATTTACATAATGCAAGCTGATGACATGACCATGACACAAGCTGGTTTTGTTGGCTGTCTGTCATATTGATTTGTCACTGGATTGATGTCTGTGTGCATATGTAAGTCCCTGCTAAACCTGTTTAGTGGCCTCAGCTTGTGTCTTGTCGCTGTGTTTGCAATGCTGGGTTGTGCACAGCATTCAACTGTGCAGAACCCAGTGTCTCAAGGTTGACTTAAAGCATGGCTCTACCATCAACCCCTAGCATGCAGCTCAATTCCAGCCAAGTCAACCAACAGGCCTCTCTCTACGTACCAACCCCGCTCCCTCACCCGCCCTTTCCCCCAGCATTGCACCCATCATCCCCAGCTTCTTACTCAGAGGTACCGCTGTCCTGCAGCTGTTTGAGGAGAGTACAAGGGGAGTGAGGAAGGAGGCCATCCAGCATGCTGACCAGATCAACAAGGCGCTGCGGCAGCAGGTTGAGGCAGGACTGGACAAGAAGGCAGATGTAAGTGTGGTAAGCAGGGAGGGGCAGTCCAGCCGCCAGCAGCTGACTGACCTGTGGGCTGAGGCTGAAGCTGCCAGGGCAGGGCTGGACCAGGTGAAGGGCGGTTTGGAGCAGGTCCAGGGGCGGGTGGAAGGCCTGCAAGAGAAGGTGGCAGTCACCAAGGTAGGCCGCGCACACACATCTGACATGAATGTTGCTTTGAAGGGAATGACAGTGCCAGGTATTGGTCATATTTCTTGAGTACATCTGAAGTGGCTTAGTTGCCTGAGAAGCTTTGGGTTTGGTAAAGTCAAGTGGCCTTGTGCACCTGGCTGCCCTAGGTCTAGTTTGAATCCTGTTACATTGCGTGGCTGTTGCGGGAACTGTCGTACCCGCAGACCTTTTAGAGATGCTCAGAACAGACTTCCCTGGAAAATCAAGACTTGACCTGCACACACCTAGCTCATCATAAGCCGGAAAGCCTGCAAGTTTCCTATTAAATGGCTCAATCTCCTGATAGTGCTGAGCGTCAACAGTGGTCAAAAGCAGTGGCCAGCTCTGCATAGTATGCTATACACCCAGCCACATTTCTGCCAACCTGTCTTCGACTGATTGCACCTGTGTCATTGATTGCTTTGCGTACATCACGCTGCGACACAACATGGCCCACTTCAATGAATCACATATCAGCCACCTTCTGCATCTCAGACTGTCCATGATCAAGCAGTTCCATGTGTGATTACAGGAGAAGGTGAGGGAGGTGGAGCACAGCGTGAGCCAGGCTGATGCTGCTGCTGCCACCACCAGCACTGCTTTAGATGCAGAGACATCCAGGTATGACTCATCTGCCCTTCTGCCACTTTAGGCGTCCATGCTATGCCTTGGGTGTGTGCACACTTGCATTTCTTTGCTGAGCCATGCACCAGCATGCATCACAGAGCAGACGTCGTCACTTGCCTAAAGCTTGATTTGCATGCAGGTCTTCAGGCTTCCTTGCATCACCTTCTCTGTCAGTAATAGCTTGAAAGAGCAAGCATGGCTTGTGTTACTCTTCATCTTCGTGGCACATCTGCATACATGTGTGTGGGCTAGCAAGAAGTCTCAGTTTTGACATGCAGACAGAGGGTCTCCGGGCTGCCGCCTTAGGATCGCTGAAAAGCGTAGACTTTTCTTTCTGTTCTGCAGACGGAGGGAACTGGAGCAGCAGGTGCAGCATCTGGCTGGGGGCGTGGCTGTCATCAAGGAGACCCTATATGGCCCCACCCACAGCCCCTCTCTACCCCACTCTCCCTCTCGCTCCCGGTCACCTTCCCCTACCCGTGTGGCCGGCGAAAGTGGGGCCTTGCTGGCAAGCCATGGTACGACGCAGTCACCTTATATGACTCCTCCATTTGACTACATTTCGCCTCCTGGCTGCAGCTTTTGCAAGCATGTGTTGAAGAACAGGGGCACTCATCACAGTATGGCTGACTTTGCTTCGGCATTTTGGTGGACTTAGATGCTTTCATGCTCTGTTAGCAGGTGATGCTACCGAGTGTGCATGTTGTACATGCTGAGCTTTGACCTGATGCCACATATACTGCCCACAATGGAAGTTTTGTCAGCTGTATGCCTTAAGCTCAAACAGTCCGACATGCACGCTGTGCTGCTGTAGTGCCCAAATGTGTTGGCGCTCTTATCTTAAATCTGGTACTGCTTGCAGTGCTGGCAGTGTAAGCTGTTCAAAATGGGCGCGTGCATGCTGTGCATGCTGTGCTGCTGTGTGATTGCGTCAGCTGTGCAGGCACTTTGGTGGGGCGCTTGGCAGCAGTATCAGAGCAGGTAGAAGGGCTGCAGTCTGGCCTGCAGCAGAAGGCAGACAGGTCAAGCCTGCAGGAGGCCAAGCAGCAGGTGAGAGAGGTGCGCCAACAGGCTGAGAGCAGCAGCCAGTCCCTTGCTGACTTGCACAGCAGCGTGCGGCAGCAGGGGCAGGAGCAGGCCACAGGGCTGCACCGCCTAGAAGCCCTCATCGCAACTGTGTCACAAGGTGAGAAACAACTGCTGTTGCACTCTTTTTCATCAGCTAGGGCATGGCTTGTAAAGTCAGCATGCTCCCTGCATGCGGAAAGAAATAAGTGAAAACAGGCACAGCATATCACTGTTTGTTGTGTACTTTGTTTTCAGTGCTGGCGCCTCATGCTGTTTGTGTCTATGCAATAATTGGCTCACTCAAAGCCAAACACCAGAAAATGCTTTACGCCTGCACTACATGTCAGCATGTAGCCCGCACAAGATCTAGTGCATGTTGTGATAGAGGCTCACATGCTGGCTTCCATGCCAACATTCATGCATCACAAGCTCACACTGCTACAAACAAACGTCCCTGCAGTGTATCCTATGCATGTCATATGAAGCTTGGAGAAGCTGCATGCAGAGCGTGCAACCACAAGTGAGGTGAGAGTGTGGCTGGATGAGGCCACCCTGGAGGCTCGCACTCACACCAGTGACAGAGTGAGCCACGTGGGAGCGGCTCTGCAGCGCCTGAATGATGCAGTGGAGGAGGACAGAGCACAAGCGGCATCGGTGGCTGGTGACTACACTCCACACCAGCTACAGGTACTGCACACCCTTGTCGCATCCTTACACCCATGCCAAGCCCTTTTGCCCCAAGCTCTGTGACCGTGCTCACCTTTGGGTGCTTTCAGCATCAAGACCCTGGCATGTCAAGTTTGATGTGTAGAAATGTGGTGGTACCAACAGGCCCAATTTTGGTCATAATGAGCCACTTAATGCACCATCCTGTGTCAGCAGAGATGCAGCTGGCCTGTAGCTGGCCTGCAGCTGACCTGTCGCTAGCTGTTGATGTCAGAGACACAGTCATTGTTGCCAGCCTTGAGTCTAGATCAGTTCTTCGAGTAGCAAATATTCAATAAGCAGGAGTAGCTTAGCAGGAACAAAACAGCACAGGGGACCAGCAGAATCAGCACACAGTGTGCAAGATGCTGAGGAGGACAGACAATCATGCAATCAACAGGTGACAATGCTGTGTGTTGGTGTGCAGCGCATGGTGGAGAGGGGCACAGAGGGTCTGCTGGCAGTGCAGCGCCAGGTGGCGGCAGTGCAGGCCACTGCTGACCAGGCACTCACCCAAACCAGCTCAGAGTTGAGGCAGCGGCTTGAGGAGGTGCACCAGAAGCAGCAGCGCCACCAGGATCTGCTTCAGGTGAGCCCTTGCAGCCTGTACTGCTGGAAAAGAAAACGAAAAGAAAAGACTATGCCTTTTGGCGCCCATTTAAGGAGAAGCCGAGTATTGTACCGGGCTGCCCAGGCCTCTCCTGCTGCATCACAATCTGCAACATCCTGTGACACTCCCTCACATTGCCATTAGCTAGTACATGGCTGACTGCACGCCTAGGCATTTCAGTCGAGTCAAGTTGAATCAGGATGACCTTCTGGCGGTTTGAAAGCAGTCTGTGCCCATGATACTTTGGGCTCACAACTTTCAAAGCCCTCTGTCAAGAGCTGAACTCATACTTTGAAAAGGTTTCAGTGTGCAGCAGGGCATGCAGCTCCCACATACCATCTCCTGTTGCCATGTGACCTGATGACAATGTGTGACAAGAGGATGATGTGCAGGTGACAGGGGAGCACCTGAAGCAGATGGCACATGAGGTGAGGGGCTGCATCACCCCAGGAGGGGCCCAGGCCCTTGTCACCAGGGAGCTTAGGGACCGAGACCAGGCTGACTCTGACAGGTGGCAGGTGAGTCATCTGCCATGTGCTGCTGCTGGCGCTTGCCTATTTGCTTGCTGCTGTTGGCGATGTCCATGGCAGTCCAATATCTTGGACTGTCATGGTGCTTGCTTGTCATGCATGCAATGACACGCAAGTCAAATGCCATGACCTTTATGTGTGTGGCAATCTGCATTTGCATTGATCCCTCCAATGCCGCAACAGCTTCACATGCATGTCTCATTGGACACTCAGTACTGACAGGGTATTCAGACTTGGCGGCCCAAGTGTTCATTGGCTGTTCTGTAAAACCCCCTTGGATTTGCATGGCTCAGAGAGCCTGCATTGCAAAGCTGCAGCCAAACCAGGTCCAGGTCTAAGAGCAGGTCACATTGCACAGGGGTTGGTGCAGCGCTTCACCAGTGCCTTTGAGGAGACCAAGAGGGAGCTGGAGGCGGTGACTAATGACTTGGAGCACAGCTTCAGCCTGCAGCTGGCCACCAAGCTGAACAGTGAGGAGCTGCCTCAGAAGCTGCAGGAGGCCAGCTTAGTCAGCCGAGCCACCCTGCAGGCTCACGTCAAGCAGGTCAGCCTTGTGCTATATCTGTGTGATGGAAAATACACATCTGCATTTTGGCATGCTGATGTCTTAGCAAATCTGCATTGGGGCATGTTCCTGCCTCAGGAACATACAGATTTGTTACGTCATGTATTGCCCATTTTGACCCCTTATGAAAGTGGGCCTGGCAGATTTTCAATTTTGTACAATGTGTTCTGAGCAATGTCAGGTGAACCAGAGCATTGCAATGACATTACAAACATCATGGCAAGCTGTGTGATACAACCAGCTCAGCTGTTGTGCAGGCATGCAGTGTTGCTGGCATCCTGTGTCTCAAGGTCTGCATGATGCAACATGGTGGCGACAGACTGTGCTAGGCATCATAACTGTACTCCACAAACAATCAATCAATTTACATCTTCTGTCTTTAGACCTCATCAGGGGAGTCACCAGACAGTAACTGGGAAAACAGCATACAGCAAGCACTAAATGTGGGGGGCAATCCATGAGTGCATGTATGACATGTGCTGGCCTGCCTGAGTGCAAAGTGACAGGCTGAGTGTGACAGGTGGAGGGGTCCTGCCAACGGTTGTGCCAGAGCCTGGGGGCAGAGGTGCACCGCCTGGCTCTGCAGGTGCAGGTCTTGGAAGAGTCCGACACCCTTGCTATTGAGGCTGAAGTGGTACGTGTTCGCCTCCATCAAGCTTACCACAGACTTACTCTGCAGCTGCCTTTGTATGTTGCTTCTTGCTGGGTGTTGTAGTGTATGGCAGGCCTCCCTTGCACCCCTTTGTGGGTGCTTGGTAGGCTGAAAGCAGCATACCTTTGTCGAAATGTTGAGTATGCTGCATTAGACATGGGGAGTGTGTTTCGCTGCAGGTTTAGGTGCTGCACTGCATGTGGCATCAGCGTGTCGTATTTGGTCAGTGATCAGGATCACATTGAGCATGATGATACCGTACTGGCAGCTGCAGTTCATCCTGAACACCCATGCACAACATGAGAATTGCAGTTGCAGTCTGTTTGAGGGCGCCTTGACCATCTTGCCTGAATCATGCTGAAAAGTTTGCCTTGACCTTGCTACAGGACCTGAACCACTTGAGGAAGGCCATCAGCAAGAAGGCCGACAGGGAGACAGTAGAGGCAGACTTGGAGCGTGTTCACAAGGCACTGCGCTGCAAAGCCAATGTGCATGCCATGTCAGAGGCCCTGTCCCAGAAGCTGGACCTTCACTCTTTCTTGACAGCCAGCACATCTCTCCCCTCCAAGATTCCTGCCTTTGATCCCTCTGAGCCCAAGGCTGATCTGGGTGCCTGCAAGGATGGCAAAGCATCTTTGAGCGGCAGGACAGATTCCGTAAAGCAGCCTCTGAAGCACTCCATGAGTGCACGGCCGTGATCATTGGATGTGCTAGCAATTGAAAATGTTTGAACGCTCGTGCTGCAAGCAATGCACAATATGTGGTTGCTGCTTGTTCAACACATGCATGTAAGGTAATCTGCTGACTCAACAACTGAGATCTGCAAGGCATTACGTTGTTGCCAGCAAGCTGCTAAAACAATCTTCGAGGCTGTTAACAAGGTTGTCATGGCTGAGGCTGAGCAGCACATCAAGTCCTACTGCATAAGCAATTGCTGCCTTGCAAGGCAGAAAGATGACTTGTCATGTTTCACAGTTTGTATCACCAGAATGGCGTTTAGTCAGCCTATGGCATGATCAGGCAGCTGCATTGCTTTATGCACATGCAAGGAATTGTTTGAAACGTGGTTCACAGGTGACATTTGATGATGCTAATGACAGCAATGTCAACTTCAGCTTACCGCAACAGTTACTGGTGTTACAAGTCAACATGCATGTATCCTGTACAGTCAATGGCAGTGCAAACTGTCAGGGGTCCGTGTCCTCGAGAACGTTCTGTCAGGAAGCTGTACAAACATGTTCATAGCAATCCCTTGTTCAGGACTTGTCTCACCAATTGACATATTTTTAATATGTGTTTATATTCAATGTATCTGTTGACATTCAAATTTTACAACCTGCAGACCCACGCAGCGTCTCAATGCAGCGTTGCAGGGTCTGTAAATTCCTCATCGTTCGCCAACATGCTCAGTGCTAAGCGGCAACGCACACAAGCACCATCGGTGGCGCACACACCAGCCCAAAGCAGTTCCGCGCCACAGGAAGTGCAGTGGATGATAGAGCAGACAAAAGACCTTCCTAGCGTGGTCTTGCATGGTGCTCTATCAATCTTGCTGCAAACGGAGAGCACAACAGCACAGGCCCAAGCAGCTCTTGTAAGCTGCCAAAAGCAGCACGGTTATGACCTGCTTAAGCAAGTGAAGTACCTGGTGAAAAAGTGTGATCCTGAGGACGATGAACCTCGCAAGGGAGGGCGCCTGAAAAACAGCGACTCCAAGTTGGGTCGTCTACTGAGCAAAGCACAGCAATGGATTGCACTGCATCGGTTCGAAGCTGCTCTCCAGTTGGTGTGGGCTTGTGTCGAGAGGGCCTGTGGTTATGAAGAGCGTGGCAATGACTCTTGGAGCTGGGAAAAATGGGATACACGAGCGGACAACTTGATACTGCAAGCGGTTGAGCACCATCAGCCCGACTGGCACACTGTAAATCTGGAAGAACTTGCAGTCGATATGCAACAGATGCAAAGCCAGGCAGATGCTTATGGGTGTACAATTTTTGAGAAGTCTCTTCCTTACATCAAGTCAAAGGTGGAGAACAGGCAAATTTAAGGAAATGGCATGAGCTTAACATGTCAATCATAAAGAACTCCATCTGGACTCTGAGAAGAAGATAGTTTTACGATGACATGGAGAGCTGCAGTCTGATACAGCATGTATTTGCAGCTCATAGAGATATCATGAATCCATGTACATCTTTTGACTGCTTCAAGCACAGATCATATCAGTCTGCTGTGTCTTCATGAGGATGCTGTTGTAGTATTGTTTCCAGATTTGTCAAGTGTCTGCCTCACTGCTTTTCTGCAAGAGAACTTGTGACATTCACCATTGGTGACGAGTTCAGCCCTTTCAGATAGAGCTGTGTAGCTGTGCAGTGTGCATAGGCTTGTTGGCATGAATGATGTAGCTGAGAATTACCTGGTAGCAAGGCAAGAACCAGGTGCAGCAGGGAGAGAGCTAGCAGTTGTGTGCTGACATTGACGACAGGCCATGATGTCAGCTGATGAACATGAACACACTGGCACCATTGACAACACAATGCACCTGGTCAAACAGATCGATTGCTGCAGATTCACATTGAAATGTTGCTGCTCATCCACAAGTCTGACTCTAGCAACACTGAATCCCCAGTCGCTTGTACAATATATACTCCATACAGCACTGCTGACAATGGGTGCTTTATGAGGACTCACAGTCACAAAGAGCATAGCAAGTAAGTCGCACCGTACCTAGTCTTGGGAGCTGCTGGCAGTAGTGAATGAGCTGCCTCAGGCCTGCTGAATTCAACACAGACTCAGAATGAACAAGGAGCGATTACTGCAGAATCAATGCTGGTTCAGAAGCCCGGCTGACTGCTTGTAGTGATACAGATGACTAAAACTAAACATAGAAGTCGCTTTGCCGACTCTGAGCTCCAGCTTGCTTCAGCTTCTTCATGATGTTGGTGTAGTACTCTTGCAGGTATGACTCCAAAGTTGTGATGCTACTAGGGTCCACATCCAACATCTTGTATGTCTCCTCCATTGGTGCACTGAATGTCTCGCTGCTTGACAAAATATCTGCAAAGGCCTGCAAAACACAAAGGTTGGTGGAAATGGCCCAGAGACAAACCCACTGCTGTCAACAAGACTTTGCACCAAAGCAAGCATGCTGACGCAGCAGCATCCAGAAAGCACAGCTGCCGATCACAACCTGACATCAGGACGCAACACATGTTATGAAACACAGAGCCTTTCTGGCCTTGCTGCCACTAGTTGTACCATCTTTCATGACATAACAATTGCATGAATGTAACAGAAGCAAGTGGGGGTCTTCATACCAGTGTTGACTACAAGCATCACTAGTCTGTCTTTTTGCAATTTAGAAATTGATTGTATCTTACCAGCCGGTCAGCAGCATCTCTGGCCCACTGGAAGCTCTTCAGGATGTTTCTCGTTGACTTCAACAACCACACTGGGACACGTGTCACCTACAAAATCAATCCAACTCACAACACCCTCCAGTTCACAACACCCCCCCAGTTCAGAACATCCTCCAGAGGCATGCACCACTTTCTGTCATTCAGCTCATGACACAGTTGAAGAAGCATGCCATTGCAAACATAGCCGCATGGCAGTACAAGCATAGACAGAACAGATGCAACAGCAGCTGGGCTGACTTACATCTGCTTCTGCATCAGCATACTTCTCACACAAGGCAATGACTTCCTCAACTGTCCAGGCTTTGGGTCCTGCCAAGGTCATGGTCTTGCCCTGAGTAGCATCACTCCTGCACAGCACCAGTCAAACACAGGTCAAGTCTCAACTGATGCTTGATGCTGACAAGGGGCTCCCACAGTGCATGTCTGATACTACGATATGACAAATTAGCTGCAGCAATGTGCAACCATAGCTGTGACGTAGTACATGCAAGCCAGGACAACAATAACAGCCCATCAGCTATCTCCTTTTGCGGCCAATGCACTTCCTTCAAGTGAAACTCTTTGACGCTGCTCCAGTTGCGCACATGGTCTTATGTGCAGAATAGTCCACTTTGCTCAAGGTGCAAGTCACTTCCCTGACAGAATACAGCCTAGACAGTATGCAGCTGCACTGCGCAAGACCAGCATCAATGCAATTATTCCTTGTGGCAAGCTGCTGCACACTGCAGCATTGCCAATAGTGTCGCACCTGAGGGCAGCAAGAGCCATCCTGGCGACATCCTGACTGTCTAGGTATGCTGTCTTGGTGTCATCGCTGGTTCCCCACACCTGCTTGTCTTCCAATATTGGCACCGCATAGTTGCCAATGATAGCCTGCGCATGGCGTCTGACATCAAGAGGAGTCTAATTGCACATCATGACTCTTGACGGCAATGCAGCAGGGTTTGGAATAATGCAACACTCACGAACAGATCACTAGGGGGGCAAACAATGCTGCTGCTGTGCTCAACTAGGGCAAATATGACTGAGAGTAGTGGTTTAAACAGGTGAACACAGACAGCTAACTGAACAATGCATCACGTCAAGGCTGCTAGCATGCAATGTCAGAAGTGGACCTGCATGAAGCCGCACAAGCGGAAGATGGTGTAGTTGAGACCGCTGTCTGCCAGATACTGCTCAGTGCACGTCTTCATTTGCATCAGAGGCACCTCAGGATGTTTGTCACAGTTGTGGATAGAGAAGAACATGTATCTCTGGATACCCATTGCCTGCAAGGCAGAGCTTGCTGTGATCGACAATTGCAGAGTATGCATGCCAGACACGTCTCAACTATGTTTCGGGAGCTTTTTGGCATGCGTAGCTGTTTCCTGTATCTGTGACAGAGCTCAGAGAGCCTGACGCTGCATGTGTTGCACAAGACATGTCTGAAACAGCTAAGTCATGGCTGGGAGTTGGAGCCCACTTGTTCGTATAAACAGCTGTACTCTGACTCACATCCGCATACTTCTGCTTTGTGCTTGTACAGCATCATGCGCATCACCAGGAATGACTACAATGCAGCTACCATAACGATGCAAATCTTCTAGTATGCAACAGGCAAAAGCATGCTACCTGTGCACACTGTATGAGGGCAACCTTGCCATCCCAGTCAATCTTCTGGGCTGACTCCTCAGGTCGGGCTGTGGCGCAGTCAACTACAGTGTGTATGCCAACAAGGGCAGCAGGGATGGAGGTGGGATCATTCAAATCAACCTGCAACAGCAAATTAGGCTTACAAAGATTGTATGAAGTCTGTTGAACTGAGACGGCAAGGATGGTGTGTACCTGTACAGTGGTGGCTCCCCAGTCTCGTAGGAAATCTGCAGGGGTTTGTCGAGGCCTGACAGTGCAGCGCACATCATACCCAGCATCAAGTGCTTTCCTTACAACCTGCCTCCCAAGGGTGCCTGTGCTGCCTACTACAAGCATGCTGTCCTTTGGCACAGGCGTGCCCTGTGCAGCTGCTTGCACTTGCAGCAGACATCCTCTGTTCTGCTTGTGAGCTGCAGTTACAAGAACTGTTCGAGCTGATAGTCAATAGTGCTTCTCAGTGCATTGACTGATCCAGCAATTGACAGGTAACCTGGGTTGACCCGCACCTTTGCCAGAATTCACAGATGAGAAAGGTTTGCAATTTCCAGCAAAACGTCTGTCAGAGCGCGACTTTGATGTTTGCACACGCTGTGGGGCACGCCCCACGGTTTGACTGCTGCATGTACGGTGCTGGCATGGTTGCGCACTTTGCACAAAAGTACCCGCAATTCCTTCCATGCTTTCAAGACCTAGCTAGCAGGTCAGAACAACCTCACACAGCTATGTCAAAGGTAGATCTGCCAAGCTCCTGAACGCCTGGCTACGAAATGCTTGCATTCACATTCCGTCTATGCACAATCTGGCGTATTGTTGCATCAGGCCTAGACCCCAGCATTGAAGACTTCCATGCCTACTGCTAGCAACTAATGCATTTGGTGACTGCAGTGTTTGATAGCTTCCTTGGAGTTGTCTATACCGGCTGCAGGGGATTTTGTTGTGCATGCATGCGACGTGAGTGATCACAACCTCAACATTTTCGGCGTCACGCCATCTTTCGTGACAGCACTAACTGCACACCCAAGCAACTAGGCCGGTGATACATTCCACCGGTCATGCGGGTCGTTCGTTGGCTGCCCAAGCAGTGCTTGTTGGCTGTTGTTGTCAGTGCTGCGCTGCTGCAACCTGGTCTGTCAGGCAAGTGCCAATTGTGCAATTTTCTAGTGCTGTTGTGTGGTTGCCAATGACTGGTTGTGCGAATCTGTGTCTTTGAACACTGTCATGGCCTTTGCCTGTGCAGACAAGCCTTTTCAGACAGCTGACAAGCTAGCGGCAAAATATGTCGTCGGCATAGAGAGGGATGGTGAGCAATCTTTGCATAGGTGTCCAATCATATCCTTTTGCATCTGCTGACATGTTGTGCATGCAGGAAACATTGTTGACAACAAAGAGGAGGAGTCTGGCTTTGGCCAGCATATCAGGATGACAAATAGCACAGGACATGCTTTTGACTGCCTGCTACCCTCGCCGTCTGGAGATGCATATCTGGACACAGCAGACAACAAGGTGCTCAGTTGCATGACCTGCATACTATGCAACACTTTGCGCTGCTGTGTTGGGGTAGAAGTTGGCTGCTCTGCTTGAGACTGTGCACCCATGGCCCATGACGCTGCAGGGTGACACACAGCAACAGGAGTTGACATCTGAGCAGGTGCTGAGCACTTTGAGTAAGCCACTCTTGAAGTTTCACGCCGGCCTTGATCACTTGAGTGTTGTTGGTCTACAACTCTGCTTTCTGCTTGAAATGTCAAGCACATGAGCTTTGTCATGCCCTAGACAACAATGTGCGCCGTGAGCAGGTGCGCGCTGTTTTTACCGTCTGGAAGACTGGTGGACATATGAGCTGTGCTATGAGAAGCATGTTCGCCAGTTCCACAGAGAAAAGGAGGTCTTGAGCTCTGAATACTCCCTAGGAGTTTATGAAGGGGAGCCTGCAGAAACAGACACCATGCAGGCAAGTGTGCACCAGTTTTATGGATGCGTCCGCCCTTGGATTTGCATGGAAGGTCACACCTGTCAAGGCAGGTTGTGAGGCAAGTGTAGTTCTGTGCAGGGTTCTGTAAGTGAAGCCAACAGTGGTAAATATGTCAAGCAGTTGTACACGCATGGCGACGCCTGTGATCTCACAGGTCAAACCCGTCAGACCGAGGTATGCCTGAGCTGACAGCCCTCCACCACTATCCTCAACTGTGGCCTCCATTGTTCACACCTTGTCAGGGTTGACCCACATGCACTGTAGCTGCTACAGATACATGCATCTTGCAGATGGCAAACTCAGCTGGAGACATGTGTGCATCATGCCACATGTTTTCATGACAGGCTTGTGTTGACTGACATTGCTGTTGCAGGTGAGGTACTCTTGTGGCGAAGGAGGCCAGGAAGCCATTCTGTCCATCAAGGTACATTTCCTTATTTTGCCCTGCCCACAACTTCAGTGTGTGGGCTTACCAGCTGGGCCCCTTCTGTTTGCTTCCACCCCACCGCTTTGCTTCATCACTGATGGTCGTAGACCACAAATCACCACATAGCACAGAACAACAAGCATGAATGTTCACCATCTGCTTGCATCTATCCCTGTGACAGGCTACATCACACACCTTACGCCATGATCAGACTACCACCGGCTGTCCCTTGCTGACAATGCTGACTATGTGACCATTGTTTCCCCTGCAGGAGCCTTCCACTTGTCACTACGTGCTGAACGTGGCAGTTCCAGGCCTGTGCCAAATGCCTACTTTTCGACAAGAGGCTGAGCCTGTTACTCAGATTGTATGTAAAGCTATTGGCAGCCCAGCAGCAGCCCAATCTAGTGTAGTATCAGACACTCAAGGCAAGCAGCAGCAACAGCTAGATGCAGAACAAGATGTGCAAGACGTAGCAGACCTGGTGTCTGAGATCATTGCAAATGGCACTGAACAGGTATGCTTTGGGGATTAGGTGCGGACTCATGTATGAGCATGTCACTGCTCACTTACTTTTGTGCTTGTTCTTACTTGGAAAAATGAGACAGTCTTCAGCGAAGCTACAACCCTTGACAGCTTGATTTTGATGTTGGTCTGCTGCCTGCAGGCATGAAGGTTGGCACCATAAATGTAGGCTGCAGTAGTGCGACTGTGGCACAGCTGCTGAATGATGTCTGACTCCTGTATGTAAAACAATCATGCCTGGTCGCAATTTTAGGCCATTGCAATTGACATCAAGGCCACAAGCAACAACATCTGAAGGCATGGCTTTGGCTGCAACCTGAGCCTTCTTTGCAGCGTTTGTGTTGGAACTATGATTATTAAAGCCTTGATGCAACCATTATGGTAGCACAATGCTTTGGCCTGCAAATGTCTCGTCTCAGGACCAGAACGGTCAGGAGTAAAAGCATTTGTTGCAGTCACCCCACTCTCCATGGAGTGAGTTCGATGCACGATACAGGACGAGCCAGTCCAACAGTAGGCTGTGTGTAGCTACACAAGAGTGTGTCTGAGGTTTTACTGAGATGAAGGGCTGGCAGCTCCGAGCTCAGCATCAATGGAAAAATCCCAGAATCATGTGATAGTCACTTAAGAACACTCAGCTCACTAGGCAGCTCAGCTTTTGCATAAACTAGCCTAGTCTGTTACACAAGCCAGCTTGAAGCCCCAGAAGAGCCTGTGCGAGTTGTTGGAAGGGACTATATGCCGCAGCTACCCCATGTGTGATTTCAGCGTGAAGATTGCAGTCAGGTGTCAAAATGTTGCCTCAGGATTTAGCAGACACCACTTCCTTGGTCTGCATGCAGCAAGATGAGTAAATCTGCAGCTTGAGCTGCAGCATCTCTGCCAACAACCAGCAGTGTAAACTTGTGCAAAAAGAAGCAGTGCCAGCATGACAGACATTACAGTCCTTGCGAAACTTTGTCCTTTGGCCCATCCTTGCTTGCCCTGAAGCAACAGCCAAACGGCCCAAACGCTCTCTGCTGTCAGGTGTGCGCAAGCAGGGGCAATTTGGTCCACCAACAGGACTCCCTGACTGCAGGTGCAGGCAGACAACACCGTGGCAGAGTATGTGAATGAGAAACAGCTTGACAGGACAAGAATTGCAACATCACGCCTACAAAGAACAGAAATCAGATGTTTGACTGTCTTGCAGGCCGGCCAAAGTCACGAGCACCGTAGCCCTCTCTGTCTCTGAGTGCTTGAGCAGACCATTGGCTGAACCAGGCGCCTTTCGGGGCATCTTGCAGGTGCGCGCCAGCCTCTAACAGCCTGTGCAGAGTTGCCCAGATGTGTGCAGCGAGCGAGTGGGCGTGCTTGCTGTCTATTCCTCATACACTCGCTTGCCCGTCTAAGGCACGAAGTTGCGTGATTGTTCTGACGGGCAGTCCTTTCGCACGTGAGGTCCTCAAAGGTCAGGCTGTCTGTGCTTTGCCATCCACGAGAGATGAGCTCACGCAGACTCTTGGCCGCGAGTACGCACAAAAACCTGCAGACGACAAGTGCTTCTGGCGCGCTGAAGTGTCACGCCGTCAAGGCCAGGAGCAGGCGAGAAGACGGTAACGCAGGCTACACGTTGAACGAAGCTGCCTGCTTACGGTATATATTTGAAACAATTAAGCATATTAACAAGTGTCTGTGGGTCTCGTGAAACTCCGTCGATAGGCAGCAGCGGGTTTAGGCCGTGACACCAGGTGCTGGGTTCAATCCCAGGCTGCAAGTTTTTGCCCTGGCAAGCCAGTGCTTTCAATTTTTAATGCTTCGTGCCTGCGCATGACAGATCTCTTTGCGTGCTACTGTTGTTTCGCATGGCACACAAAGCAAGAGCCTCTTTGCTTCACGCTCCACATAAGACTCCACATCTAACCTAACTTCTGGCATATTCGAATTCATTTTATAACTTACAGTCTGGCGGTAAAGCCTCTGTAGAGTCAGGCAAGGGGACTCAGCTTACTAGTTAGCTCAACTTTTACTTGGAGTAGCTTAGTGTCTTACCTTCTTTCCCACTTAGTCTCGACATCCTCAATGGAAGCAAGCTGGATTTTCTCAAAATACACCTCATATGACAGCAAAGACCGAGTGTGAAGTCCAGCTGAACGCCGTCATCTAGTCTATTGGTAGTCAGGGTTGGTTGTCCATCAGACACCAAGGGGGGGACGATTCCCCAGCGTAATCCGCGTTACTAGAACGATAAAGTACGCCAGAGCTGCGTGAAAGACAAATGTGCGCGGATGTTAGTATAAAGTAATCTGAGTAGGTAGCGACAGCAAGCAGCAAAAGCAGCAGCAAACACAAGCTCAATGGGCTATGGTGTCCAATAGGTACTGAAACTGTATATTGCAGACACCAAGTGGACTTGGATATGAGTTCCAAAATGGACAGTGGGCACTTGCAAACAGCCCTGATGCATCTATGTCATTTTGACCAAGCAAGCCGTGCAGAAGCTGAGGAGAGTGAACCAAGTTATAGACCCTCTGTACATTTATAGTTGAAAGTAAAGAGGGGGTACATGCAGGAGTGGGCCTAGCTGCAATGTGATGTCTTGAGATACTCCTCAAGTGTACAGTATTTCCCTACAATGTTGCAAACCCTTTGCTGTTTCAAAATTGCATGGGGATGACTTGCTGCTTTGAATATATAATGCTTTTGTGGCTCTAACATTCTGTAATATAGTGTCTGGTTTGGAATGCTTTAGAAGTTGCTTACTAAAAGAAATAAGAGGGGAAATATGTATGAAGCCCAGCCATTACCTCACTTATCAAAGATTGCTCGCCTGCGCAATGACATCTGCAAAGCTCACATGACAGCCGATCGACCAGATCAGCCTATCAAACTGGCCAGCAGAACAGATCGCAGGAATCTGCAAGATCAGCAGGTTCAACTGCCCAACTCAGCGACTTCATACAATATTGCAGCCCATCTCATGCTTTGGAGACGCAGTGCGCAAAGAACAACGTGAAAATGTTGTTATAGAGGGCAGCCAAGGCTTTAAGGGGTATGAGCCAAGCGGCAACGTCGATCTTTTTGGTCAGACACGGCGAGGTACATCCTGCACTGATGGCTGTATTTCGACGTATACAAGTTTGCTACAAAAAGGATGCATAAGCACTTCCTGTGCAAGTCTGGCCAGTGTAAACTTCCCAAGTATGCCTCAAACAATGACTGTCTGAGCCAAGCTGCAGACCGCCTGGAACCTTCAACAGCGGCTTCAGGGACAATGCCAGGAAAATCCACCTCTCAATACAACAGGAGAGCGGCAAGCACAAGCTGTGAGTCCAGTCCCTGGTCAGTGTTGCTGCAACATTTAGCACGCTTTGTCAAGCAAACCGCCTTTTACAAAACAGTGTCACCAACAATAGTCTGATGTTGCAGCTGGCTGAAAGGCTGTCATCACTTCCAGTGGCAGCCATCTACTCATCTGACTTGCAAAGGACAATGCAGACTGCTCATTATGTTGCAACAAGGCTGGAACATATGCAGGTCTGGTCAGCTGCTACTAAACTGTGTTCCACATCATGCATGAGGTCACTTGCTGCTGCTCTGTTTGCCTGGCAACTTGTATGTGTGTCAGCAGGTAACATCCGTGATAGACTTGAGGGAGCGGCATCTGGGAGTGTTAGAAGGTCTGACTCGCTTTGAAGCAGCACAGCAGCATCCTGCAGACTTTGCCAATTTGTCTGGGGCGCCAGATGCAAAACCACAGGCATGTATTAACCCCATATGCTATGCCTGCATGGATCTATGCTACTAAAGTCCTCCAAAGTTTATTGGCAGCATGCAGGGTGGTGAAAGCCAGAATGAGGTAGCTCAACGGGTTGTCACAAGGATTGAGCAAATAGCATCACAGCATCCAGGCAAGACACCACATATGTTCTACAAACAGTCCTGGGCCAATACTACAATGTCCAGATCTGCATGATCAATGATAGCAATTGATGCGGTTGCTGCGTGATGCACAGGTCAAACAATCCTGCTGATACTACATGGAGGAGTATTGCATGCTTGCTATCGGCATGCAACTGGTCATATCTTTCACGGAAGAAATGTCAATTGTGCCATCAATGCTGTCAAGGTTGAAGGCAAAAAGTGGAGTTTGGTCACCTGGAATGATGCTGATCATCTGCACAATACTGGCTTTATGGCTAGTGCTTTTGGTGGTGGTGGTGAAGGGGGCTGACCTGCCTCCAGATCTTTGTTTGCGATTTGTATTCAGTCTTTCGTGTACTGTGTGCAATGGCCTAAATGGACAAGTAACGTATTGACCGTGAAGAGTGCTATTTCATGTCACACAATGGTAATATGGCAGGTCTATGAGGCAGTATTGACTGTATAACGTACACATCAGCAGCAGTTGAGCAGGTCAAAACATCAATTCAACGACAACATTTCAAGCGCACAGCATATATAAAAAAGCGGCACATGAATACCAGGATGGATCCATTTCCTTGATAGACTTGCAGAGTAAACGCCCCTGTCAGGTATACAGCTACATGTTGTAAAGCAAAATCCCACATTGCGCATTAGATGCCCCTTAACTCATTGTACCCTGCTACACTACACACATCTTCACATAAAACTTGCTGCAGGTATGACACACATGCCTTATGCCTTTGTACAGCAACCACAACAAAACAATTTTTGCCAAAATCTTCTCTGCTGCTTCCCTACTGGCATAGGCTTGGTGTCTGGCAATATTCCTGTGGACAACTCCTCTGTTGGTGCCAAGGCTGATTTCTGTTGTGAGACAGAGTTATTGACCTTGGCTGGTCCACTACCAGCTTGGACAACAATGATACTGGCTGTTGCGCCACTCGGCTTGGTAACATCGGTCTTGTTGTCTGCCTCAGAAACAGCTCCTTTCTTCCCCAGCAATGTGGCCTGAGATGCGACGCCATTTCTAGTTGCATCTGGCATGGCCATAGTGCTGCCCATGTGTGGTGCTTCTAAGCTGTTCAGGGTTCCCTGAATGATTGTGCGGTCACTCTGCATATGAGCTGCAGTGCTGCTGTGCACTGGCTCTGCCCCATTTGCTGCAGTACCTAGAGAGGAGGTGCTAGAGGTCACGCCTGCAGCATCTGCACTTGATCTCTGAGCATCCTGGGAGCTCTGAGCAGCAGTTGAGTCCTGAGCAGCCCTTGAGCTCTGAGCAGCACCAGAGGCGTGTGTCCACTCAGAGACATGAGTCAAACGCGGTATGAGCCTGACTATTCACATCGCTGCTGCTTTGCGGGTTGATGCAAGACTGAGCAATATCACTGCAATGGTCTGTGCCAGCATCACCACTGCTGCCAGTCACAGCCCGAGATGACGCACTCCTTGTAACAGCGCTGTGCTCACATGCTTCCCAACCAGGCTCCACAGCATCTGCACCCGCTACAGCCACTCCCAAAGATTCCAACAGAGCCTTGTCCTGCTTGTTCTTCTCCTTCAAGAACGCAGGAGTGATTGCCCCCGTGCTGACACGCCTGGCTGGCGGACTCTTGCTACTGCTTGCTGTGGTTGCTGTCGCCCCTGTTGCCTCAGTAAAGCTTCTAAAGTTGGTCTTCACCTCTGCAAGGGAGACCCGCTGTCTCTGTTCCTTGCTGGGCTTACGGGTGGCTGGGACTGCCACCTCAGACAGGCTGATGCCTCGCTGCAGGGCTGTATTCTGCAGCAGATTCGCCAGCTGGCTGAACTTGCTGCGCAGCTGGGAGCTTTGACTGGCAAGGGGCTGGACAGGCTGCATGGCCTGCAACTTGGTTTGCCCCTGGTTGTCACTACCAGCCTGACTGGGAACCTGTGCACCTGCAGCTACAACAAGGCACAATGGAAGTTTGTTCTTTGTGGTCCCAGGCAGATTCTTCAACTTGACTTCCCTATGTCTTGGGAGCAACAGACTGGCAAGACCACCTTGCCCTATCTCTGGCATGATGATGCAAAAGTTAAGTCGCACATGACTTGTTCAAACACTGGAGCGTGATAAACTCTGTTTCACTGCAGCCATGGACGCAGCCTGCTTAAGCCTGGGCAGTATATACCTTGTGATGGTGCAGCAGGCCTGGTGGTGGTAGCCTTCACAAAGCTTGGGTAGGCAGCAGCTGCAGTGCCCTGTCCCCTCAGCGGTGCAGCAGCAGGCCGCTTGGCAGGCAGTATTGCATGCTTGCTGGTCTGCACTGGCTTCAGCTTGGCTCTCTGCTGCTGCAATGTGTCCACAGCATTATCTGCCATGTGAGTGTCACTTGGACTGCCACTCCTGCTGTTGGGGGAGCTGTCAAGGGATGTGGCTGGACGCAGATGCAAGCGCTGCTGTTGCCATGGCACAGCAGTTGGCCTGCCATGCTTGGACGGTTCATCTTGAAGAGAGCTGCTTAGATGGTCGACTTTCTGCTGAACAACCTGAAGCCATACAGGGCTGCTACAAGCTGTTGGACAGCAGTACATCTGTCAGAAACATCTCTGCAGGTTGAAGTTGTGAGCACCTGTTGGGCTGACTGATAACAGAAGCAGATGAAGACAAACAAGGCAGGAGCAAACACAAGCAGGAATTTTTTAAGATACAATGTTGCTCATTAAAATGACAGCCACTTGCAGATGAATGACACAGGGATGCATTGCTAGCTTTCGGCATCACAACCATGCTGAGCAGAACAGAAGCCCGTTGCCTTGCGTTAGCAGCTTACCTCGCTGTTTGATATAGACTGTTGTGAAGTGGTGCTGCCCGCAATATCACCTGCACAATTCACCTTTGACTCAGCTGCATGAGTCAGAATCATGTGTGTAATATGCCTGTTACATCAGGGAATACAGAAAGTATGCAATCCTGACTACGATGTACAAAGGATTGTATGTATTACCACAGATAACAGTGCATCCCTGCTGCCTGGCCTACAGTAACACAGCTGTTCACCTGCTGCAGCAATCTGCTGAGACTCGTCCCTCACATGAAAGCTTGTAGATGGCGAGATAAGACTTGTCCGCCTGCCTGCTGCCATAGCCTGATTCCTTGCGCTGACAGCTGCCATTGAAACTTGCACTTGTGTGCTACTGGTATCAGCCAGTTGGTCTGCTGCTGCAGTGCTGGTCCCTGCCACAGGGTTTGGGATCCACCCTGCCTTTGCCTTCCAGCTCAGAGTAGGCTGCAATAGCCTGGAATGCTGAGAGATGGGCGGTGAGCGCCCTGGGCTGTCTGAGGTGGAGCGAGGGCTGGTGCGCACGGAAGTTGGCTGATAGCTGACTGAGATTGATTCAGGTATGGCTGCCAGGTTTGAACTTTCTGAGGTGACGACCATGGGAACAGCTGGTAGCCAGAATAAGAAATCGGTCTGAAGCACCAGTCACAGACAGGGTGCGAATCAAGCCAACCTGCAGGAGGCACTTGCGTGGTTCTGGAACAGCATCCCAAAGTTTCGGGTTGCCTCCTTGTGTGGAGCATACTTGTGTGCAGGACAGAATGTGCCGTCGAAAGAAGACTGAAAGGCGGAAAGAAGCCAGACTAACCGAAAAGTCTGAAGAAGCAGCTACGTGATGTCTTCACGGGGCGTCAGCAGGGACCTGCGTCCACAGGATTGCTCCAGGCCAGTCAAGCTACTCACGCGTCCGGGGTGAGCAGTCAAAAGTGTCAGCAGGAGCAGGGCAGCACGGTGTGTTGGAGGTTTCCGTCGCATCAGCAAAGATAATCTGACAGGTAATCTGGGGGGTTCGACAAGAGTTTGACTTCATATTCCCAGATTAGACTGCTTAAGAAGTCTGGCTCCTGTAGGATCTCAAAATGCAGCAGGGTAACACAACAAGGGATGAAACACAATCATCTCCAGCATCTGGCCAGAGAGGTTATCACTTACATCTTCCAAAAGAGGGCCATTCAAACCGGATGGATGGATGGGCGGACGGACGGTTGGATGGATGCATGAGTGAATGAATGCATGAGTGAATGAACGAATGATTGGAAAATTGAGCTGTCATACTGAATGCCTCAGATTGCAGCTAACCACATGCTTGTCACTCATGGCAACTCGACGTGTCACACTTTTGTCACTTGCATCTCATGGCAAGTTAGGAACTTTGCATGTAAGCAAGCCAGGCTTACGCCAAGCTTGCATGAGGCAGCGATGGCTGCCTCAGTAATTACTTGTAAGTGAGAAATTGCTGCACGACTGCTGAGTACCTCCACAAAACTCACACTGTAAGACACTGTCAAACCCACAAAGGAAGGGCGCAAAATGCTGGCAGCAAAGCACTTGGCACCAAACCAATCACAACTCCTTGCATGCATACATATTTGCACCTCTACGTGAAATCAAAAGCGTCTTGACACAAACCCCAGCCGTTGCATTGTTGCAGTGTATGCATTTGTCAAGACTTGGGTCCTGCGGAGCTGTCTGTTCCTGTGTGGGCCTTTACTGAAGCGCTTGTGCCGGTGACCGGGCCGCTTAAACAATATTAGTCCTGTTGCAGTAGTCTTGAAGCGCTCTTTATACGACCTGCATTCAACACAATCACAGTCAGCAGAAGTGATCGATAGTGATGAAAATTTATCAAGGCCATGGCAGACTGCTACTTAACACATGCTGTGCAAATACAGATGGCAATATGTGACAGCTTACGAGTATGGCTTGAGCTTGCCTCCTTTGAACTTGGGCGTCAGCCTTTTCATACCTCTTGTCTGCATTGCCTGCATCAGCAACGCTTCTTCATTCAGCGCACAGAAATATGCTGCTGAGCAGTGAGGCTCTGGCTGCAAAAAGCAACAATTTTACCTGTACAGCAAACGTGCTTTCTTGCATGTCTAGGGAGACTAAGCTGTGCACTTTGCAGGGAACAGACTGGCGATCCCAATCTCTGAGCGACATAATGCTGAAGTATCTGCCGAGCGCCAAGCCAGGGGCTTGCTGAAGCATGCTAGGTAATTGCGAAGTCGCCTCACGGTTGACAGCAAGTTTACAAAACTGGCACGACACTTGCAGGAATCTTTGCATGGTTGCCTTTCGCAGGCAATAACGTGCGAGAACGGTGTGCCTCTGCCGTCGTTCACTGATCAAATCACGCAGCTGCGGCCCAGTGTCGGCGAAGTTGGTGTATCAACCGCAGCCTCTGCGGCAGAGCTGCTAAAGCAGATACAATGCCTGGGACCAAGCTGAACAGAAAGACTGTGCTCGCCAATGAAATGCACCGCACTGCAAAGAAATGAACCACAGCAGAGACAACTTATAAAATATATATATATATATATATATATATATAAAGATGTAACGCTTGTCGTCGTCCGAAACGCCTGCCTCGTTTCGCTTCGTCGTGCACGTTGTAGTCCTGCTCATGAGCGCGCTCGAGGGCTGGGCGTGAGACATCATCCGACCAACTTGCAGCTGCGGAGGCCTCGGAGCAACCTTCGACAGCATGGTCGTCACAAGCAAGAATGCGACGCCTCAAGATCAGACGC
>JAABUP010001339.1_pt1 | contig 51518 bp, 42 predicted proteins | sample 5559201 | NCBI WGS metagenome assembly JAABUP01 (sample SAMN10711887, study PRJNA513373) | rock metagenome | isolation source: Antarctica rocks | place: Antarctica | reverse complement strand
ACAAGCCTAAGACATACAACAAGGGCAATCTAGTTCTGTTGTCAATGAAAAACCTGAGTCAGAAACGCCTGAGTAAGAAACTCTCACATAAGTTTGCTGAATCATTTCACATACAAGATATTGTTGAGAAGCAAGTGTATCGCCTATATCTATCTACTCACTACTAAATTCATAATGTTTTTCATGTCTCATACCTCAAACCATACAATTGACGTCTAAACAATGAAATAATGCAGGTGTTACCCTCTCTGAAACTGATCAACAAGAAAGAAGAATATAAGATTGAGGAAATTCTAAAGAAGCAATGCAGAAAAGATGAGCTGTAATATAAGGTTAAATGAATAGACTATTCTTCAGAGTATGATCAGTGAATTTCTGAACAAGACCTTGATGACACATTGAAGTTATGTGAAATGTATGATGTCAGAGTAAAGAAAAGACACTGAAGATGAAACATCACAAAGATGAAGACAAGAAGCTGTATTCAGCTCATAGAGCAATTGCACCTAAAAGTACACTAGGGATCTGAGAGAATAACTGTCAACTAAATCAAAGAAAAGCGTCAGTGAAGCGTGAGCGAAGCCCCTTCTACAATGAGACTGATTTGTTGCTATCTTTTTTCTTCACAGACTCAGCAAGTGTGATGACAATGTGCTTCAAAGCAGAAAGATTGTTCTGAAAAACGTCAGTAAGAGCATGTATAGCGAGCGGAAAGCAACAGCGTACCACAGCATGATATGAATTGAGCATGCCTTCAAAGAGGCAGGTTTGATGACATGATTTCTCAAGCTGCAAGAGCTCTATCTCTATCATTGATGTTGGTTTCTTTCTGAGATCATGACGGCTTGCAACATGCAAATGAGCCTCAATCACTTTGATATAGCTTGTCTGTTGCTGAATCAGCTCTTTGTCTGCGTTCTTTCTCTCAGATATGATGGTGACAGCAGTGAATAACTTGTTGATCTGAGCATTGAACTCAGTCAGGACCTAGTAGAACTGTTAGTCAAACACGGTGTTTTGTCGGCGTTTTACATATGCTGTTGCAGGCCTTACGGTTCTTGAAACACTGGCCGCATTGAACATTCTTCACCACTCTGCATTTGTGGTCAGACAGAGCAGCAATGACTTTGCTGCATTAAAGACAGCAGAAACAAATGAGCACAATCAAAGAATCATGAGAATAAGGGGTCAACAGTGTTGTGATGACAAAGAAGAGTATAGAACCAGCAGAAGTATGCAGAGAGTTGACTTCTTCAGATGACAAAGATGATGATGCAGTGACAGCAACACAAACACATTTTGCAGAAGTAACAGACACAATAGATGAAGCGGTGTGTTTCTCACAGCCACAAGCATCATTGTGAGGATGACTCTGAAGCCAGTGTCAGTATTTCACACAAAAAACACATATGAAACTCACAGAAGCCATGATAAAGGTCTGACTTTTGATAGGTGTTGTGATATGGGTTTCAAAACGGAAACAACGTAAAGAGATAGCAACAGTGAGGCAGTTGATGTTGATGTTGTGCAAAAGAGAAGTTGAAAGAAAGTGCGTGCTCTTCAACAGTGAATAGCATTGTCAGCACAACAAGCACACTAATTCTGAATGAGCTTAATCAAAACAAACAATGAGGATTCACTCACACAAGCATGACACAACAACAGAAATTCACTCTTGTGAGCACAACATAAGCTGCTGTTGATCAACTATGAGAAAAGAATCAGCATCAGCATTTGCAAGAGTGAGAACAACAACATAAGTGTTGTACAAAATGAGAGCCCTACAAGTTGTCAGCTCTGAGACACATACTTATACAACACTTACATAATGATTGTTGTTGTTGCTGTTGCTGCTGAGCTTGTCATACAAGAGTCAGTGCTGAAACATGTCAATCAAGAAAGATTTTATGTATGAGAGATAAGAATGAAGAAGTTGAAGAAAAAAGAAAAAGAGATTTGAGAAGAAGAATGAGAAGATTTATAACTCACTTCACTGAGAGATAAGCTGAAGTGAATTGTCACCTGAATTGTACAAGAAAGAAAATCACATATCAGCAAGCAATGAAAATTTTTTCATCTGTGAACCTTATCTGTACAAAGCAGGCAAACATGTGTCAACAGACAATTACAACTGTACAACAACCTTCTCAGATGCTTAGAGCACAACCTTGAAGAAAAGAAAAGAAATGATGTCATGAGTTGAACCCTGTCTAAGGTCTTATGATCTAGTTGCTTACTAAGACTCTAAGACTAAAGCACATTATCTTCTCACTTTTGTATGAAGCTCTTCTTTTCTCTTCATAGTATTCTTCTTGTATTTAGAAATTATAAATCAAGCATTGATCTCATTGCAAACCTGTGACATTGTTGAGCTCATTGAGCTAGCTTACTTATGCAATAGTTAAGCTGCCTCATCATGCTTTATGTTAAGCATGTTAAGCTTATGTTTGCATATATACTCTTTAGACATATTTCTGCTTACAATATAACTAGCCTTCAGTTATAACTGTAACACAATCTTTTTTCTTTTAAATGCTAGTTCTTTAAGTCTATATAAATGAGATTCTCATGTTTTTGTCATTATCAGCAACAATACTTTTTCAAAACTTTAATTGTCTATGAATTTTAAAGAAAATTCAACTCAATAACACATTCATCTTCTTTTCTTGTGACTTTTGTGCTAATCACAGCATGAATTATTTTGTGATAAAATCTCAACTGAAATGTGATAAATGCACTCACTGCAGTCATTTATATATCAGTGTGTCATAAGAGTCTCTGAACAGAACTCATCTTTTTCTTTATAAGAAAATAAGTAAAGCAAACAGTAAATTGACAGTTAAGCACACTGAGCTTACTATGCTTTTTTTAAAAGTCATTCATCTTTAAAAAACTCTGAATCAAACAGATTACTGTGCTTTACAAAAGACTGACTGTCTTGCTGCTGAGCTTAATAGTGATAACAATGAGATTAAGAATAAAACTGATTCTTAAACACTGTCATAATTTATTGACTTGATGTCATCATTATTCTGAAATACTATCTTTCTTTCTTAAAACATCAAAGCATTCTTACACAGTTATTAAGATTTTTCTGAGATTCTTAAGTGTTTTCAGAGATATTACATTCTTTTCACTTTATAAGATAATGAGCTTTCTCACTAATCATTTTCTTTTTTAAAATGTTCTTAACTTCATATTTATTCTTAAGTTTAACAGATGTTAATTTGATCTAAAGTGATATAGATTGATTGCAATGCTGAAGCATTGATGCATAAAATACTCAGTGTATTCATCTCTTCTTAAGTAAATCTAATCAGTAGCTTAATCTCTTAATATTTTACACAATCTGAAATGATCTGATGCTCTTATTCATCAGCTTCTTACTCTTCTTCTTCTTTCACATGTTATCTGTTCTCAAATATACTCTCTTTTCAATCTTAAACAGTTGTACTGTTGTTGTTCACCTCATCTGTCACTGTATTTTCTTCATAAGATCTGTATGCAGTTTTTGCATATCAGCAGAATCTAATATCACTCTCTGACTTCTAGATCTGTGTAAGAATGATGTTTTTCTTGTGATTTTGTTTCTTACACTGTTGTATACAAACTGCATCATGAATAGTAGCTGTACTCAGTTGTCTTGTTTTGCATTGACATAGTGTCACAAGTATGTCTTAACTGTTTAATTTATTCATTTGCTCTGTTTGTCTGTCTGTGAGTAATACACTATCAACATCTTATGTTTTATCTCAAGCTTTACTGTAAGCATTTCTCAGAACTTGCTTATAAACAGTTTATCTCTATTAGTGATGAACTTTTTTGACAGTTTGTGATTGTTAATCAACTCTCTCAGTATAATGTATGTCAATACTGATGCTGTAACAGTTTCTCTAAATGAAATAAACATTGTGTACTTCATTAACTGATTCACTATGATCAATATGCTGTCAAATTTCACTTCTCATGTTAAATTCTTTAACAGTGATAGCTTCATAATGAAGTTCATGATGACTGATTCTCAAAGTACATTCAGAGCATTTAATCTTATCACTTCATTATATTATTTATTTCTTTAAATCTTGTTTCTTCAGCATGAATTGCATCTTGTAATGTACTTTGTGATTTAATTTCTAAAATTGTCAATGTTGTGTCTTCTTTATTTGAGATTCTTCATACATTTAACTTTTAAATATTTGTCAGCTCTGCTGTCATAACATATCTGTATAAGTTCTTTATCTGTTAAGAAAGTATTCTTCATCTTATATGTTGCTGTTAAGTCTTTTATGAGAGTTTTTTACTTATCTTTGTGTAGAATTTCAGTGTGAGTCACTTTCACTCCTTCATGATCAAAACATTTACTTAAAGTGTTTGCATTATCATTCTTATGATTCTTCTTATAATGAATATGAAACTCATAGTCTGTTAATTGTTCTATTCAGTAAATCTGTTACTGATTCAGTTACTTTGTTATTATAAAATTTCTCAGATTCTTATGATTTATATAGATTTAAATAAACTTTTTTATGTCTGCAAAATAAGATCTTCAGTCTTACAGTGCTTTCACTATTGTAAGAAGTTCTTTATCATGAATCTTATATCTTTTCTCAGATTTTGATAACTTTTTAAATTAATATGTTATGAATCATTATTGCTCATCTTTAATCTGATATAGACATGCAATGACTGCAAAATCTGAAGCATCAGTTTTCAGTATCTTTTTGCATACTGTATTGAGTATTCTTAAATTTACTGTTTCACTAAGACTTTTCTTTAATGTACAGAACACATTCTTCTGTTTTTTATCTCAATGTTATCTTTTATCTTTATGTGTTAATCACATAAAAGATTTCACAATTCTTATGTAGTTAGACATGAACTTTTAATAGTAGTTTGTTAAATCTAGAAAGATCTGTACTTTCTTAACTCTTTTTAATGAAGATCAGTTTCTGATCACATCTGTCTTCTTAAAGTTCTTCACAATCTGTTTAAGTCAAATGACATAGTTTAGAAATTCAATCTTCTTAATTTTGAATCTGCTTTTTGACTTTTTCACCTACATCACCCTCTCATTGAGCTTCTTTAACATCTGTCACACATGTTCACAGTGTATTTCAAGATTATTTGAGTAGATTAGAATATCATCAAAATATGTGATCATAAAGTCATCAAGATACTCTTTTAATATGTTGTTAATGAGTCTTTGAAAGGTGACTGAGACATTCTTAAGCTCAAATAACATAACAGTATACTTATAGTGTCTGTATCTCATTCAAAACACTGTCTTTCATTCTTTACTGTTCTTCATTCTTACTTAATAATAAACTTTCTTCAGATCTAAGCTGATAAATTACTTATTCTAATTTAATCAGTCTTGCAGCTCTTCAATTAGCAATAGAGAATAACTGTCTCATTAAGTTATCTCATTTAGCTGTTTATAGTTAACACATAGTCATTTTGTGTCATTCTTTTTTAATAAAAACAGAATCAGATATTCTGCTGATAACTTTAATGATCTTATGAATTCTTTACTGATTCAGTCAATTTTAAGGTTCTTTTTACATAATCAGAGCATCTTTAGTATGATGTCATACTTAATTGATTTAAGAACATTAAATGTCAACTTCTGTAAATTATCTTATATCATAACTTCAGTATGAGCTTTTTCTGTAACTCATTTAAACTCTTCATTAATCATGTATACTTACATTGACTTTGACACTCATCATAATGTCAATTTTAACTGTGCTATCACTTATTATGAGATGTAGTTATTGATCACTTCTGAGTTTATCATCATTTATAAATGTTCTTTTTATGAGATCTTAACATCAATTCATATCTTATAATCATTATTATTTCATTGAGATGTTAAAAGCTCCTTTTTCTCTAGTCTCTACAGAGAAGCTTATGATTTTTTGACTTTACAGTACTCTTTACTTTTATTGAATCTTGTGATTTGTTAAACATCTTTCATAATTCATTGAACTTTTCTTTTAGTTTACTGAATCATTTCAGTTCTTTTCTGATTCTGATCAGTTTAGTATATTCATCACTGTATCTCTCTACACTTCACTCTGAGTGTAGACATGGCTCATACTGATTATACTCTTCTTAAACTAGATTTTAAAGTGCTTTCACTCATTTCAGAAACTCAGATGTCATATAGTCTTCTGTAAAGATTTAATGTTCACTGTTAAGTGTACTGTATTCTGTGAGTAAAGAAATCTTAACTTAATATGCTCATTATGACATCTTCAGTCATTTCAGTGTATCTTGATCTCATATGACAGTTCAAACTGTTGTCATCAGCTCTTTTAGCTGTACACATATCTTTTCTTTTATGCTTTCTTTATCTTTCTTAAGAACATCAACTCTCTGTTTAAGCTTGTATTGCTGTTCTTTCAGCAAGCATTGATGTTTCTTTAAATGCAGATTTTTAAGGTGCTCATAGTTTCTCTTAAGCCTCATGTTAACTTCTCAATTGTCAACATTCTTTGAGTCTGCATTTAAATTCAGAGCTATTTAAATACTATCACTGTAGTCTTCTTCTATTTGAGTACTGTGAGTATCAATTTCTTTGATCTCAGCTTTTTTTAGAATAGCTAGTTCTTTCAGTCAATCTGTTATGTCATAACTGTTTTATTTCTTCTTAAGCTTCTGTAAGTATCATCTGACTCTGTCTTTGTCACTCATATGTGTTCAGCACATATTGTTATAACATTCTGTTCAGCTTAAAACAGTGTGCACTCTGCTTTTATCTGTTGTTGTGACTTTTTTTTTCTCTTATTAAGATTTCTTACAGATTCTTACAAGATGTTCAGACTTCTCACAGTTATAATATTTATGAGTCTCTGCTTGTCAGAGTTGAGACTTATAGAGTTTACTTATACACTGTTCTTGCTTCACTTATAATTGCTGCTCACAGTGCTTCTTGATTGCATCAAGATTCATTGAGTCTTCTTTGTTTCTTGAGATAAATCAATTTTCTCATACTCTCAGAGTGCTATAAAAACCTGTTTTCTTCATTCATTGTTCTCATTGCTGACTGTTAATGTTAATGAAGATATTTATCATATCTTAAAGTTTCTCAGAGTGTTTTCTTCAGACTATTTTGTCTTTAATAGTCTTGTTAAGTTCTTAATAGTATTGCAATACTAAGGTGTCATTGTCTCAGTTCATTAAAGCTGTGATACACTGAAACTTCACTGCATACTTAATCATCAATTTATTCATCTTTAACATGTGAAGTCATTGTTTTGCTACTCACTTCTTATCAATCACACTGAAAGTCTTTCTGAGTTCTTTTTTAAATTTCTTGAAGTTGCTGAAGATAGATTCTTTATTCACTTCTTGTTCTTTAACTGACTTTTCTAGAAACTCATGCAGTTTAAAATTGACTCAGTTGAATGCTGTATTCTGTCAACTACAGTGTATAGATCTTTATTTATCTTCATTATAAACTTCATCTGATTGAATCTGATGTATAGCTTAAGCTTAATCAAGAAGTCTTGTAACTTTTCTTTCTTGTCAGTGAATGCATCAAATGATGACATCTTCAGTACAGTGTTCATAACTCTGACTTCTTAAAGATTAACTTAACTTGCTGAAGCTGCTTTCTGTGCACTGATTGTCATTCTATATTGTAAGAGTGTTCAACATGTTACATCTTGATTAAAGTTTTTTCTGATATAGAATTTAGAGATTTTAAGCTTGTGATATAGAAGTTTAATACAGTGATTTAATGAACATGTCTGTAGTTCATTGATCTGTAATCTGTAGATAGTATTGACTAAATAACTAAGTACGTTGAATGTGATCATTTTCATAAGAAAAATGATCTCTTCATATAGTGCATTTTCTCATTGCACTTGCTGTTGTGCTCATTAAGCTAGCTCACTTATGCAATAGTCAAGCTGCCTCATCATGCTCTACATCAAGCATGTTGAGCTTATGTCTGCATATACACTCTTTAAGCATATTTCTGCTTAAAACATAACTAGTCTTCAGTTATAACTGTAACAACTGACTAGTCATTATATATTATCATTACTATTATGACTGCTACTGTTCACTCTGTTATGTTAGCTTGGTCTTACAATAAGCTTTAATCAGTATTAAATTAACTAAAAGACAAAGAGTGTCTTTTTATTGATAAGTTAAGAGGTGGCTCATAAACATAAGCACAAACTTTTAGGCTTATAGCACTAATTTTCAGCTCAAAGCTAGCTTTAAGCTCAATAATTCAACTTTAAGTGCTCTGAGCTAAATTAGCTGAGTTACAATAAATTATTGTCTATAGTAACAGTGATTATACACTAGCTAGTCATCAAATTGAGTTCTTTCTACATGTTAAATCAAGTTCTTTATAGCTAGCTAACTAACTGTCAAATTGTGTTCTTCATAGCTAGCTAGCTAACTGTTACATTGAGTTCTTCATAGCTAGCTAGCTAGCTGTTAAATTGAGTTGTTTTTATATATTAAATTGAGTTCTTTCTACATGTTAAATTGAGTTCTTCACAGCTAGCTAGCTAGCTGTTATAACAAGTCTTTTTTAGCTGTTTAGCTAGCTGTTACAATGAGTTCTTTTTAGCTGTTTAGCTAACTGTTACATGAAGTTCTTTCTAGCTGTTGCATAAAGTTTTTTTTAGCTGTTTAACTAGCTGTTACATAAAGTTCTTTCTAGCTGTTTAGCTAGCTGTTACATGAAGTTCTTTCTAGCTGTTTAGCTAGCTATTGCATGAAGTTCTTTCTAGCTGTTTAGCTAGCTGTTGCATAAAGTTCTTTCTAGCTGTCTAGCTAGCTGTTATATAAAGTTCTTTTCTTAGCTAGCTGTAATTATATAGACATTAGAATTAAATCAATATTATGAAAATTAAGTTAGTAAAGTAAATAAAAGCTTTAATAGTGATAAATCAGCTCAGAGTGCTCAGAGTGCTCAGCAATAAGATGTCAGCTTAAAGTACTCAGAGCACTCAGCAATAATAAGATAACAGTTCACAGCACTTTTAAGCTAGCATATAAGATTGTCAGTTCTGAGTGCTTTAAGCACTTTAAGCTAGCTCTGAGCTGCTTTCTTAACTTGTTAATGTTAAAACTAAAGAAATAAAAAGTAATTTAATAAAGATAATCTTATATTTATAAAACTAAGTACACTTTTTGTTTAACTATTTAAAGATAACATTTATAAAGAATTGAAGAACTCTGTTCACATAATAAAGATAAAAAATAATATTACATTAATAAAGACATTTTTGTTAACACTTTAAAGTTAGTCAGAAGAATTTCTTTAGTCTGATTACAGAAATCAATTAATAAAGAAAGTAAGATATAAAAATGTATGTATAATTTTAAAAAAATAGAGAGTAACAGATTTATAAAGACTATATAGAAATAAAGATACTGTTAAAAATTAAAGTTAAAGAATTAACTTTATACAATAAGACTCTACCTTAACTATTTGTTAGTTACTTAAGTTTCTCATTTCTGTATATATATATAAAAGGTGTACATTACACATTAACAACCTTTAATTATTAATTTATTAACTGAGATTACTATACTACTATCTGTTTATAAAATAACAACTAATTACTGTATATTATCATTATTGTTATGACTGCTACTGTTTACTCTGTTATATTAGCTCAATCTTACAGCTTTAATTACTTTACTTTTAAAGAAATGATTTATTCAGTAACAGAGTTTTTTAATTATGATTATAAAACAGTAAATAACAAACATAAATACTTAAAGTACTTCTGTTATGAAGTGTTACAGGTTCACAATGAGACTGATGCTCAATTAATAATGTCTAAATACAAGAAGAATACTATGAAGAAAAAAAAGAGCTTCATACAGAAGTGAAAAGATAATATGCTTTAGTCTTAAAGTCTTAATAAGCAACTAGATCATAAGATCTTAGTATGAGTTTAATTTATGACATCATTCTCTTCTTTTCTTTAAGATTGTGCTCTAAGTGTTTAAAAAGATTATTATACAGTTGTTATTGTTTGTTAACATGTGTTTGCTCACTTCATACAGATAAGATTTACAGATAAAGTTTTTATCACTTACTGACATGTGAGTTTCTTTCTTATACAATTCAGACAACAATTCAATTCACTTTAACTTATCTCTCAGTGAAGTGAGTTATAAATCTTCTCATCTTTCTTTTTAAATCTCTTTTTCTTTCTTCTTCAACTTCTTCACCCTCATCTCTTATACATGAAATCTTTTTTAATTGACACATTTTAGCACTGACTCTTATATGATAAGCTCAGCAGCAACAACAACATCAATCATTATCATCATGTAAGTGTTATATAAGTATGTGTCTCAGAGCTGACAACTTATAAAACTCTTATCTTATACAATACTTATATCATCACTCTTATCTGTGTGAACATCAGTGTTAATTCTGTTTTTAAAATTAATCAATAGCAGCTTGCTTTATATGCTCACTTCTGTCAAACAATAATCATTCTCACTTTACTCAGTGACAATGTTCTGTTTGTACAACTCTGTATCACATTGAAACAGATCAGAACTCATTAATCATTATACATTAATGTGATTCTGATTTAAAGTCAGAGTATGTTAATTTCTGACAGTTATATTAACTGTCAGAAACACAGTATGACACTTTTTCTGAAATGTCATTATATCTTAAAACATTTCAGTGAGTGTTGTAACAACTGTAAATAACATAATCATGTCACTCACTGTTCTGTATGCAGTAACAATGTACTCATTGTCATCTTAAATGATGACAATGATGTCAGTGCTGATGAGAATGAACACATTGCTAAATCAAAGCAGATTGCACTGATCTCACTATCAGTAAAGACAATCATTATTGAGCTTAATCTTTAAATACATATGACTTCTTTTTCTTTTCTTACATTGTCTTTAATATATATCTAATCATACAGACTGTGTTTAACATTTAAGCTGTAAGTCTTATCTCTGTGTAATGTTTAAAATAAGTAGCTTCAGCAAAATTAAGAAGGTATCATTAGTAATTAGTATAGAAATAAATTAAATAAATTTAACACTAAATTATGAACTTTATATGATCATCTCACACATGTAAAGCATCTCAGTCTATGTGCATATGCACACACACATACACATATACACAGTTATTGTTAAATCATATGTAAACTGATGATGTTAACTCATACAGTTAAGTTCTAGCAATCTTAAGTTATATTAACTCTCATTAATTCACTGTTACTGTGTTCTGCAGAACTGAGATCAGTTTTTATGTAAATAAGATATAATTAACTTATTTTATTAAGTATTTCTTCTTAGATTCTTCTTTCTGTTATATGAGCTTCTCTTTCAAAATCTCATTTATCTTAAATTCTTCTTTGTCACTCACTATTTACAGCAGAGATTGCAGATCTGTCATATACTGAGAAGAAAGAGTGTTCATAACTGCTGATTGAAGCATGACTGAGCAAAACACATTATAAATACTTAACAATGTGTTTAAACAGAAGAAATATGAGCTAATCTTTTTAATAATGATGTATTTAACATTTTTTACATTAAACTTCTTACACAAACAGTTCATACATATATTCTTAAGATTTAGTCAGATTTTGTTTTCTTTCTTAAAGTTATAGAACTGCTGTCTTTTTTAATTTACTGTTTTCTTTTGTATCTGCTGAGCAACAGTCATAATCATTTATGTTTACTCTGTAGCTTCTTTCATCTTCTGTATGATTTGATCAGCTTTCTGTACTGAACTTTTTGCAGATTGTACAGACTTCAACTTCTTAAGTAATTATAAGAACTTTATGTAATACTTATGAGACAAGAAGAAGAGATTCATCTCTGTAAAAACAAAGTCATGATTGTTTATAACTAGCTCAGTCATAAAAAACAGACTTACTCAGTTGTTTTGACTATAATTAAAAAACATACAAATGTACAGCTTAACATTCTGATTTATTCACTCAGTTACTCTGTCAGTTTCTGAGTGATACACTGTGAACACTCTTTATACAATCTTTAAAAGTTGACAAACTCTCTTTCATAAACTGTTGATAAACTGAGTGTCTTAATTGAAGACTATTGCAGTAAAAAGCTCATAAACTCAATAGAAATATTATATGAATGTTAAAGTCACTCATTCTGCAGTTATATTCTTGCACAGTTTCAGTATTACTCTCTTACTATAACAATTCATAATTATTAAAAGGTTTATACAACTCTCACTTAACAGTAGATCTACTATAAAGTCAATAAATATCTTTCATTAAATCTGCTCTGATACAGATAAAGACTTCAAGAAGTTTTATCAGCAGTCTTTTCAGCTGTTATTTATACAGCATTTATCACAATTTTAACAGAATGTACAGACATTCTGTAGCATCTCAGATTAAAAGAACTGTTATAATAAAAGAATATCAGTTATATCTCTTTTTAAGTGTTCAGTCATTGTTAAGTCATGTGTATACTGAATCAGTCTTATATAAAGAGATTTTGAGAATGACACTCAGCATCTTTCACAAAAGAGTAGCTTTTCTTTATCACTTAAAAAGCATTTTATTATGAATATTCTCACTTTTAAAACAGTAAAAAATGATCTCTGTTATTTTTAAATTGCTTAACACAGCTTCTTATATGACTCATCTTTTATCTCAACATCTTCTCACATCTGTTTAAGATCTATAACTTCACTGAACAGATTCTGATCTCATATGAGTACAGATACTGATATATTCACTATTATCATTAAGACAGTCTGAATAGACTTACTTATCATTTCAGAATGTATCATCTGCATCATATAATGCTGTACTTTATCATCTTATAGATTCATCAGCATCTCTTACTTCTGTTTTAATAAAGTATCTGTTCTTTCATTCTGTTTCTCTGACAAGTAAAGAATAAAGAAGTTATAGTGTGACAAGATTAAAGATCATCTTATTTATCACTCTGTAAGCTTTTTAACTGTCATGAAGTATTTCAGATTCTTATAATCTGTATAAATCTGAAAACTTGATGCACTCTGCAATTCTGCATTTTACTTCTTTAAACATTGTATGATGATCAGCATCTCTTTATCATAAAGTTCATAATTGCACTCTGCAGATGCATTCTTCTTTAAGTAGTAAACACAGAGTCTTCACACATCATTCATTAACTGTAACAGAGTTTCATCTATGCATCAATTGAAGAAATCTATCTTCATCACTGTTGTACAAATGTGATCAAACTGAACTAGAATTGATGCTGAAATGAATATAGTCTTTAGTTTCTTAAAATTCTGATCAGCTTTCTCAGTTTACTTAAAAGATTTGTTCTTTTATATGAGAATCATCATTAACATGATCAGATTTGAGAAGTTCTTTATAAATCTTCAGTAAAAGTTTATAAAATCTATAAAACTTTGTACTTCTTTTACTGACTTAAAGACTTATCAGTTCATAATTGCTTTTATCTTCTGAGAATTCATTTATACATCTTTTTTATCTTCAGAATGAATTCTAAGTACTTAATTGACTTAACTTTAAACTCACACTTATCAATGTCAATTTGTAGATTCACTTCTCAAAGTCAAAGTAGTATCTTTTGTATGTGATCTCAGTGCTGATGCAGCAACTCATTTATGAAAATCAGAATATCATTCACATAGACTGAGCAGAACTCATTTAGAAAATTCTGTAAAACTCAGTTAATGTATCTCTGAAAGATGCTTAAAACATTAATTAATTTAAAAGATATTATCATTCATTTGTATAATCTGTATCTCATACAAAATGCTGTTTTTCATTTGTCTTCAGTGACTATCTGAATCTTTTAAAATGTCACTATAACATTCAACTTAATGTATCATTGAGCTCATTCAATGTTCTGCAGAGTCTCATATATTAATAAAAGAAAATAATGATTCTTTTAAGTGATTCAGTTTAAGTCACAGTAATTCACACAAAATTAAAGTTCATCTTCTGACTTCTGTATGAATAAAACAAACACTGCAGCAGATAAGTTACTGACTCACATAAACTGCTTATTCAAAAGTTCTGTTAATGTCTTATGTAACATTAGTAGCTTCTCTCTCATCATGTTATATAAAGAATCTCAGAATACTTTTAACTCTTTTTCATTCATCTTTTCTAGTTTAATCTGATGATCTGTGTCTTCTTTTCTTAAGAAAGACAACTTCTTAGTCATTGTACAATTAAACACATATAAAAACTCATGATAATGATCAGAAAATATAGTTCTTGAGTAAGTCTTTTTCTATGAGATTAAGACTTTTTCAATATCAGTCATGCTGACTGAGAACATCTCAATCTTCTTTTATTTCTCTTTTTTCTTCTGTATAAGATTCATAATGAACATAGCTGACATCATAACATGATTAAACTCACTCTCAACAGAAGCTTTTCTGTTTCATATAATAGTTTTTGTGAACTCAACTATAAGAGAGACTCTGTCTGCATTCAATTATGAAGTCCTTCTACTCTCTAAGGTTTCTTTAAGGTGCAGTGATAGAAGACAGTGGTTCTAGCTAGGTTCACATAGATTTGTAAAGTCTGTTTATATTTAGAACTCTAGTTTATATGAGTTTTCACTGTTTAAGAAAGGTGTGATGACAACAGTGATGTCAAAAAAAGAACTCTTATGTAGAACTGTTGATAGATTGTTAAAATTAATCACTACTCTTTTGAAACTATGTGAAAATCCTCTTCTATATTGAAGAATCAGTCATAGCCAAAATCTAGCTGACTAAGTCTGATGTCAGAACCCTAGCCCTCTTTCAGTTCTTACTTCTTAGTCAGAGGCTCTGACTCTGCAGTCTTTGACTTTGTAAAAGGTTCTGACAAAGTCTTCTTCTTTTAGATAGGCTCATTCTCAAGACTCAAATGTCTTTATTCTCTGACTTCAGTGTGAATTAACAATATTGCAGGGTGGTGAATCTGAAATTCTCAGAATAGCTTCATTTCTCTAGTGATGATGACATTCACTCAGTGTGTCACACTAAGTGTGCACACACATAGTAAACAATGAATCTTTCTTCTTTTTTTTCTTCAACATTGACTCTGTACACCTTCACCACCATCAACATGTCACTGTTTAACAGTGTTAAAGTAAGTCATTCTGTGTTTCTTTTACAAGTTCTTATCAGATCCTGAATTTCTTTGTTGTTTTCACAGTGATTTTGCGTTTGTGAAAGTGTTTTTGCAACATCAGTAACGCAATTTGAATCTTGTTAATCTCTGCCTTTCTTATTTTTGTACTCAGAACTTCTTTCTTTTTATAAAACTGTAGCTAATCTTGCTTATAGACTTTCCTCTCACCTTTTTGCATTCTCATCACTTTCATGTCTGTCTCAGGTGCTTCAGATCTGTCAGACCCTCATCTCTCTTATAAGTTTTTGTTCTTGTTGTGTGTTGTGTTGTCTTTCTTTGAGAAGAAAGAAAAAGAGAAGAAAGTAGAAGAAAGTGATGTTTCTGTCTACCTTGCTGACAACAGCAAGTTTAAGAGAATGATCTGTGCTATTTAACAGACAGAACAGATGATGAACTCATTTTGTGATCTCTGTCTGAGTGCAGGTGTGCTGTGCATACAGATCAAGGGGTACATTTCTTGTGCTGATTACACAAGTAAAGAACTAGTCTGAGTGAGCTGCAAGAATTCACCTGCTCTGTTGTGTGTTCAAACAGGTCATGTCTTCTCATAAGTGAACTCATTTCTATTTTCAAAGAACCCTTTCTGACCCTTACAGTTATACTGCAGTGTCTGTTTCTCATGACTCACAGATCAATCATTTGTCTCATCTGATGTCAGTCAGAAAGTATGTCTTCTTTCTTTTCTTCTTTTCTTTTTTCAGTCCTCTTATACAACTTTAGGTTCTTATGATCTGAAAAGGGTTTTTCATCTTCTGACTTCATCAGTATCAAGTATGTCTATTTGCTGACTTATTTTCTTTTTATTGTTTAAAGAAATTGATTCTTCTTCTCTTTTCACTGTCATCAGAACCTTCATGTTGAGATTTTCTTGTTTGTCTTTCAGTTACTGTTTTCAGAGCTGACTGCTGACATTTCAATAGCCCTCTCTCTTTCAGCCCCTTTTGCACTCTCACTCACATTTTGTTTTCTTCTTTTAACCTGACAGGGTTCTCTAGACAGAACCGGCTTTTGTGTGTGAAGGCTGAACTTGCAGCTGTGAGAACAGAGCTGACTGCCTTACATGCTCAGTTTCTTTACATTGAGCAGCAAGTTTAGCTTTTGTTGTTCTGTTTACTGATTTCTGTTGAGGATTCTCTCTCTCTGTCAGTGCTTTTTTCTGCATCTGCATTCTCATTCTCACTTCTCTTCTCTCTGACTGCCTTTTCTGTCACTTCACTTACATCATTGTTCTCAGGCTCTATATTCAGCTTGAGGTTGTTGTCTGAGTTCTCTGAAAACCAGACTATTGTGGTCTCTTCAGACTCAGATCAGAAGTTGTTGATCTATTCTGATAAGAAATAGATTATTTTTGATAAGTTTTCTTAGTGACCTTCAGACTCAGAATCTAATATATGTTCAGTTTCTTGTGTGTTTTTTAAAGCTCAGCGTTGACATTGAGGAGTCTGAAGTTAAGAAAGTTCAGTGTTTTTGTTTTTTCACATGTATAATAGCTAATAGATCTGTGTATTCACAGCTGTTTTCTTTTTATTTGACCTTGTAGGATTTGCTTTGTGAAATGCCTTGATTTTTGTTGCTAAGTGTCATAGATTGTCTGCTGATTCTTAAGTACTTTTAGACTCATCATAGTTCTTTCATTTTACAAGATAGTATAGCATATTCAAGTCTCTTTTACTATCAATAAGTTCTTCAACTTTGTATTTTAGTTCTGAAGATAATTTCTCTAGAATTTTCATATTTTTAAACTCATCTTCTTATGACTGGTTTGCATGATCTGATGAGGACTTAAAGAATTCAAGTAAGAGAATATTAAACACAGAGTGAATATGTTACTTTTCAGAAATATCAAGCTTGTAAGCTTGTTTTTCAATCTTATCAATAACTTAAAATGATTCAAATCATTTCAGATTTAACTTCTTATTTAATAAGTAGGTCTGAATGTTGTGAGCATTCAATCACACTCTATTTCTCACATTATAGGTCTTTAACCCTCTTTTAGCATCATACTGCTCTGCATACTGTTGATTAACAGTTTAGACTCAGTTCTTAAGAACTTCATTAAGCTTTTACATCTTCTGTTTTAAGTCTGTAGCAGCAAATGCCTCACTCACCTTTCTTAAAACCTCAAAGTCTTACTTTAGATGTTGTTTACTGTTTATAAGAAACAGACTTATTTCTGTAGCAGCATGTTGACTGTTATTGTACACAAATTCTTTCATAGATAATAGCTTTGCTCAATTATCTTGAGTCTCATTACAATAAGCTCTCAGATATGCTTTCATAGTTTGATTTTGACACTCTGTTTGTTCATCAATTTGAGAATGAAAGGCTGTGCTTAAATTTTGCTGAACCTTTAAATAGAAACAGAATCAGAATCAGAATTTTGAGATAAAGACTGTTTCACAGTCTGAGACAATAAAGTTTGAAAGTTTATGCAGTTATTGCACTTTCTGTATAAACAGTTCTGCTAGTGTGAGAGCATTGATTGTTTTACACACAGAGATATAGTGCATCATCTTCAGAAGACAGTTCATCACTATTCATATTGTATTATAGATCTCTCTCATATATTTCACACTTGAGAAAAGATCAGTGACAAAGTTTATTATAATGTTCTCTCAAGCCCTAGTTGAGACTGATAAGAACACAAGTTTATCATAGAGTTTATGCCTTATAGACTTGTTCAACTGACAGAAGATACACATTCAACAGCAATTCTTTACATCTTTATTGCATCTCAATCAATCAAAGATTCAATGTATCAATTTCACAGTTTGTTTCAGATTAAAATGCTCTGCTAACATGTCATCATGATTTCTGCAGTAGATTTCATATCTCAGTTTCTCTTCTCTAGGTACATAGACCTTTTTTGTGTATAATAACTCTTAAGAATTTCCCACACTTCACATGTGAAGCTCTGAAAATTTCAGAGACTTACTCTCAGCACAAAGTTCTTTCTCATCAAAGGTAGCTAATCTTTGACAGACTATAAAAGCTTGAGAGTTAAGCTTCTGTCATCTATATATAGTCTGAACAAGTTCAGTAGATGACATATTCACATATACTGTTTTTCTCTCAGTTTCAATAACTGACAGAGGTGGCATGAACTGTTGTACATCAGTAGTGTCAGCAGGTCTTAAAAGATTCAATTTACAGAACTCTGCAAGGATTTATTTCTCAGTCTCTGAATCTTTCTTCTTCACTCTTCTTAACAAGCCTCTTTGAGAGTTTATTGTGCAGATCAGCTGATCTGAGTTATCTCAGTAAGTTCCTTGCTGTATATGCAGATCTGAATTCATGTCAGTCAACTCACTTTTCAGGCTCAGATTCTTTCTTGTCATCTCTCACTTGTTTAAAGAAATCCTTTCTGCAAGAACTCTTATTTTTGCATGTGTTAATGCATCTGCTAAAAGAATCTTAGTTCTTTCTGTCTTTATACTCTTCATTAAATGCGGTTGAAGTTGTTTCTTAAGCTTTATTAAGCTGAAATTTAACTCTTCTTTGTTGACATTCTTATATTTCACTGTCACAGCATAGTTCAATCTTCTTAACAGTTTATCTGCTGAGTTCTTGACTCTTGACCTATACACAATTTGTAGATTATACACAGACATCTTCTCAGCCCATTAAATCTGTCTTCTTAACAGTTTCTTGATGATTAAAAATGTTTAAAGGTTTCTGTGGTTCATCAACACCAGAACTGAAAAGAACACTCTTTCATGATAATGTCATCAATGAGCAAATGCCTTCACAATTGTCAGTAGTTTCTGATCTGAAGTCTCATAGTTTAATTCTACAGGTTTCATCTTTCAGCTTCAGTACACAACTGAGTGTCAATGTTGACCTGATCTCTTCACTAACTCACACTGAGTTAAAATAGCTGAAATTGCAGCTTCTGATGCATCTGTTTTCACTCTTGATGATCTCTTTTGATTAAAATGTCTTAGAATCAGAACTGTGATAAAAGCTTTCTTCAGTTTCTTAAACATTAGACTGACTTTTAAACTCAACACAATTACTTTTTTTACTTGTCTCAAACTCTTTCTGTTACTTTGAAACTGCTGATGAACCATGTTCTTAATAGGCTTTGTTGCAAGATGTGCATTTAAAGCCCTCACTATTCAGAAGTATTTTCTGATAAATTGTCTGTAGAAGTTCACAAATTCTAGAAAAATCTGAATCTTTTTTATACTTTGCAATTCTGACCACTTTACAATTGTGCTAACTCAGTTCAGTTTCATAAACACATCTAGAGTGAATATACAAAATTTCAGAAATCCTATCTCAGTGACATGAAACACACACTTTGAGATTTTCACATAAAGTTCATATTTCATTAGTCTTGTTAAGACTATTTAAACATGTTTTATATGTTGAGACTCATCCTCACTGAATATCAGAACATCATCAAGATACATCACACAGAAAATATTAAGGCAATCACTTAATGCTCAGTTAATATAGCTTTAAAAGGACACAGGTGCATTTGTGAGTTCAAAAGGTAGAACCAAATATTCAAACAGTCTGAAACAAGTTTGAAAAGCTGTTTTTCACTCATTTTCTTCTTTAATTCTTATTCAGTTGTATGCATTCTTTACATCTAGCTTTGTAAAGATCTGCACTTCTTGAAGATGATTTAAGGCCTTGAAAATCAAGGGTAGAGAATATCAGTTTTTGATAGTTATATTATTCAAGACTTGATAGTTCACACATGAATGAAGTTCATCATTCTTCTTAAAGATAAATAGTAATGGGAATGCTGCTGAAGAGATTGAATAACAAATCATTTTCTTTTCTAGGTTTTGTTTCAGATATTCTCATAGAGTATTGAGCTCAGTCACTGACAAGTTGTATAACAGATCAAAAGAAGGTTTCTTTCTGAGTTTCAAATCTATTGCATGATTATAAAAACTGTGATCTGAAAGAATTAGATTTTCTGTCTTCTCAAATACATTCTTTAAATCTTTGTACTCAAAGAGAATATTCACTGTAGAATTCTCATTGAGTGCATTTTGTGATGAAATAAGAACTGCATATACATCTGCTATAAATCTCTGTAATGTCAGTTTAAGTTTTTATGAGACTGTGAACTGAACTGAGTGTTCTAGCTGTATAGTTCAAGACTTTCTTCTTTACTGTATTTCTCTCTTTTTATAAGATCAGATAGAATCATACTGTTTTAGAAAGAACAACTTTAACATAATATCTCAGGGTGCATTCTGAATCACTGTAAAAGATTCTGTAATCCTCATCACATTTTCTTTTGAGTTCTGAACTTGTAGCTGTAGTGAGATAGTTTTATATATAAAGAGAGATCAATCATCAAAGTTTGTAGCTTGCAGATCTGAATTCTCAGTTTGTCATTTTAACTGCTTCACAAGAAATTGACATACTACATTCAGTTGATAAGCATCATCTGTCATCTTTATATAAGACATTCACTGTTCAGACTTGACTCAGACCTCACACTGTACTTTTATAAGAGAGATTGAGATTTTATCATTCATTAAAGATGCTCTCTTAGTTCTTATGCTTAGTGAGATGAGAATGTTCACTAAGCTCTTTCTTTTCTTATATGAGACTCAAGTTGTTTTTGATTTGATTTTGTTACTGATGTTAAGCTCATGCTTTGATTTGAGTTGAACTCAGAGTGAATTCATTTCTTAAGATAAGCTAATGCTTTGTGATTCACTTCTCTGCACTTTAGACACAGATTTACTGTCTTTTATTGTTGAATCTCACTATCTGAGACACAGACTCTTTCACTTTCAGAGAACTTAAACTGATTCATAATTCTCTGCTGATTTGCTGATGAGTTTAAGATAGATGTTGCAAAAATCTCTTTGATGATAGTGGTTTAACTATGATCTTAATGCTGACTTTAACTCAGAAGTTCTAGGTTTGTCCTCTCATTTTATGTGATTCATGTCACTTGTTCATTCACATTATAGTTGTTCTTTAAAGACAGCAGAGCAAGGCAATTCTTGTTGCTTGACAGCAGTCTTAATCAAAACTTCATAAGTAGTGTCTCTGATCTATACACATCATCATATAACTTAAAAAGCTGATTCTTTAATTTTCTCAAGTACTTCAGTGCAGTTTGTTCTTTCTGTTGATGAAGCTTTCAGTATTCATCAAAAGTCTCTTGTCTTTTCATCACTGAGTTCTTTAGAAACTTCTTCAAACTCTTCTTAAACTCAGCTCATGTGAGGTTCACCTTTATCTTCACAATGCAGTTTCAGTCATCATGAGAAGGTTCTGTCAGATATTGATGTGTTAATAAGATTTTTGATTTCTCTGTTAAATAATTATGTCTGTCAATCTGAAAGATAATCTCACACTGTTCAAAGTACTTAAGCAGATCAATGCATGACTGCTTTGAATAGTCTGAAGGTGCTCAGTATTGAGTTCACTTTACTGCTTGTGAGTTCAACAACATAAGATTGCTCAATATGCTTTGTGCATGATGAACTTTCTGATTCACTACATTCTGCATTCTCAGAACTGCTGATATAGAAGTAGAGATGAGTGTAGATATTGAGGTCTCATTCTTTCTAGATTGTGTCAGTTGTAGTTTCAGTCTTTAAATATCTTTAAGAACTTATGCATTGTCAATCTTCTTCTGTAGAGCCTTCTGTCATTTTAAGTTCACTTAATAAGTGACTTTCACATCACTCAGCTCACTCTTCATAGGGTCTATTTCTTCTTCTATGTCTTGTTCTACATTTTTTTTCACACAGATCTGAGAAAGAGTTCTTTCTCTAGATCTTTCTCAACATGTCAATTAAATAGGTTCAGTCTGTGTCATTCTGCTAGTGCACTGTGAGCTATCATCCTTTATAAATGCAAGCAATTAAAATTGTGAAGTCTCTCTACTCTTTAAGGTTTCTTTGAGATGCAGTGATAGAAGACAGTGGTTCTAGCTAGATCTGCATAGATTTATAGAGTCTGTTTATATCTAGAACTTTAGTCTATATGAGTTCTCACTGTCTAAAAAAGATGTGATGACAACAGTGATGTTGAAAAAAGAACTCTTATGTAGAACTGTTGATAGATTGCTAAAACTAATCACTACTCTTTTGAAACTATGTGAAAATCCCCTTCTATATTGAAGAATCAGTCATAGTCAAAATCTAGCAGGCTAAGTCTAATGTCAGAACCCTAGTTCTCTTTCAGTTCTTATCCCTTAGTCAGAGGCTTTGACTCTGCAGTCTTTGACTTTGTAAGAGGTTCTGACATCAATATGATCTCATTCTGCTTTATTCATGATAGACCTAGTATAAGATTGTAGAATGTTAACTTAAAAATAATATAAAAGAATGTTCTTAACTTTTAATATCTGTCAATATCAATCTGTATGACAGCTATTTCATTTACTGATAAATCTGAAGATTTATTAAACTCTGTAATTGTATAAGATCTTATCTTCATATACTGTAGATTGTGATTTCTAACAAAGTGAGAAGTGATCATTTTATAGAACAGACACTCTGTGTTGTATAAGATATATGTATATGACTTTTTATTGATTAATGTTAACATAATGAAGAAAACACTGTTCATCTGTTTTTTAAACTTCTTTCAGCTCTTATCACATCTCATACACTCTCAGTTATAACTTCTGCTAAAAGCTACTTTTTTTCTGAGTTCTTCTCTTCTTCTGTTGTCTTCATCACAGTCTCAGCTGCAGTAACATTGATGATTTAAGATCATACAGTCAGTAGAAGTTTACACTCTCTAATAAAATGTTCACTTTCTTCACAATATATACATAGTCATTTTATATAACACTCTGTCACTTTCTTCTCTGACACTCATTGTGCTCTGCATTTCTTCTCAGTTTCTGCTGCTGTCACACTGACATACTTAATAAGTTCTCAGTTTATAAAGTTTGTGTAAAACTGTTAAGTGATGATAGTGATCATCATACAGCACTTTTAAGTAACAGCATTTTAAATTAACTTTAAATTGTGACTGACTTGCTGCAGTAAAGTAATGTACTCATTATATAATGCAGAGATTGATGTTACAATCAGAACTCACATAAACATTATATTTAAACTGTTACTGAGAAATGTCTTTTTAACAGTATCATCTCATTTTAAGTCTTTCACATTCAGCAATGTTTGTTTAAAGATAATCAGATATCTTATGAATGACTTTTCTTTCTGTTTCAGTGCTTTTAAGATATAAATCACCCTTTCTTTTAATTCTGAATCATTATATGCATATTAAAGCTGATTGATCAGCTTCTCAATGATTGTATGATCTAAAAGTTTGTTTAATTTAATATAAGCTGCAATTTAAGAAGTGACTTAACTTAAAGTTAATTCTTTCAGCTGACTGTGTAAGTGTCAGAACTGCACACTGACATTGTTATTTAATATGTTCACATTTAATTTAGTGACAATTTATTATAGTTAAGATCTAAATTTCACTCTTTTTTCTCTGAATCTGAATAAGTCAGAAAGACATCACTTTGAGTGTTGATTCACACTTATTGCTGCAATGAGCTGCTTTAAAGTAAGATTGTTCATATAATTGACTGATTCTTGAGAAAAAGATAATGTTGTAACAGCTGATGTAGTCAGTGTGAGATTATCTTAATCTGTCATAAAGATGTAAGAAAGATCTGTATAAATCTTTATGTTCTGCATGTTTTCTTCTGTATAACTCTTCATGCTGCATAGTTCAGTCATAAATATTTGAGCTTAAGAAGAAATCTCATCAGCAACAGTCTTCACTTCATCTGTTATAGAGGTTTCTGCACTCATTCTGCACTGATTTTAACAATTATACAGCAAGATCTCTATTATAGATCAGATTTAAATGAGAATAGTATTTTAATGTCACAGATTTGCAATGAGACTGATGCTCAATTAATAATGTCTAAATATAAAAAGAATACTATGAAGAAGAAAGAAGAGCTTTATACAGAAATGAGAAGATAATATGCTTTAGTCTTAGTGTTTTAGTAAGTAACTAGATTATAAGACCTTAGTATGAGTTCAACTCATGACAGATTTTTTAGATTTTAATAAGATCATAAAATAATGTTAATATGATAGCTGAACACTGTGTAACTTTATGTCAGTAAAGAACTGCAGACATAAAGAAAGAAATTGTATTAAAGACTAAAGTTAGAAAATTAACTCTATACAATAAGACTTTATCTCAGCTATCTGTCATTTACTTAAGCTTCTCATTTCTGCATATATATATAAAATATGTGCATTGTACATTTACAGCCTTTAGTAATTAATTTATTAATTAAGATTACTATACTGCTATTTGTCTGTAAAACACAGACTAAACACTATATATTATTATTGTTATCATGACTGTTACTGTTCACTCTATTATGTTAACTCAGTCTTACATAAGATTAAAAGAATAAAGCAATAATGTAAAGTCTTAACTTATCATCATTAGCTGTTTTAATTTATTTAAATTGTTATTAATCTTACAGACAGTTTACAATTATATAAAATTCAATCTTAATATTATATTCTCTATTTAATACTGTAGCTATCTGAGAAATGATGTAATTCTGATAAAAAAGATTAATGATGATCTTCTTATGTGTCTCAAGATCAATTATTAAATGAGACATAATGTTGTTATTGATCTGTATAACGGGTTTACATCTGGTTTTGAGATTTTGATCTCACAAAAAAAAAGTAAAGGTTCGAACGTTGATACACTCCTCTGTAATGGTGTACAGTGACAGATTTCAAGACCGTCAACAAGCACCTCACCTTTTTCCCAATGTCCTCACCCGTCATTGTCCCACACGTCTCCATTGTTCAGCACATCCTTCAACAACGACCACCCTTTCGCTCACGCTTCAATGCTAGCTCCATTGCTCTAATCGAGCTTGCATCGCTCTTCACTCTCTCGCTATTATTTCTCCTTGAGTCAAGCGTTGACAACTTCCCCAAAGCAGTGCGCATCATTGTAACTGCGAACTGATATACGGCCTTCCTGAACTCAGACTTTGACACTCTTTAGTGTGCAGCTCAATTAGCCATGATATCGGTCAAGCTTTAAGGGAAGAAGTCCAAGTATGATTTATTCAAGATCTCTCTTCGTACACACTTGTCTATGGACCGGGAGTGAGTGTCATCAAGTAGGTAGACAGCAAACAGTGCAGAGGCAACAAAGCAAGAGCAAATTCGAATCAGAACATACACGAAACTTGTACAATAATGAAGGCTTGCATCATAAATGCTGTGGTGGCAATGTGGGGATTTTGGTCATTCGCATTGCTTTTCTATGGGCTTAGCCTTCTTCTAGCTCAATATCAGAATCGCGATGACAGCATCTAGTGGCTCCCTACCACATGCTCACAAGTACCTTGATACAGACAACCCCATGCCCAGAGTCTAAATATGCGAGCTTCCCACAACACGAGACGACCCGCCGAAATGGTATCTAGCCGACAGCTTCCCACAGCACAACAAGCCCTATGTACCCTCGTCCCCATCTCTACTTCATAGCCACAAACCCACACCCCGCCCTCGCCTTCCTACACGCCCTCTTCAGCGCCTGCTCCTCAACATCGGTCCACTTCACACTCAACTGATCCCACTTCTTCGTCTGGAACTCTTTTTTAAACGTCTGCTGCATGGCCTGCAACCTGGCCATCTCCCTCGGATCGCCAGTGCCGGAGTATACGATAAAGGCCGTACAAGGGGGCAGGGAGGCGTAGATCGCGGCAATGTGGGAGACTGTATGGGTTACAGCGGCGGCGAGAGCTGCTGGAGTTGAGTCTTCGGTTTCTGTTGAGGCGTTGGCAGCCGCCATGGCAGGTTTGCGGTTGTTGTTCCACCACCCATTTAGGGATTCTAGCTCACGGAGTCGAGCCCAGGTGAACTCGACGCCACCGCCTGGCACGACTTTGGCGTCTTCGTCGCCGTTCACAGCCCTCCTGACGCCTTCAACGATCTGCTCGTCGTTCTCGCAGCTGATGCAGACCTTTGCCATAGCGCCGAAGTTTTTCTCTGGAGTGCCCCAGTCGATGATGGCTCCAATCTTACCGTCCTCGCCGCCAGACCTGGTGCTGCTGCCAGTTTTCGGTGAGCGTGCAAGCCGCTTGAAGATACTTTCACCGGCGGCCTCGCTCGTCCCCCACTTCACGCCTTTCTCACATTTCTGCTTGACGAGGTCCAGACATGCGCGGGCGTCTTCGATGGAATCGTGGCCTTGCGTTCCGTGACCTTTTTGGATCTCTCTGCCTAGGTACTTCTGACTAAGCCACTTGAGTCTTGACTTGAGAGGAGGGCCGCGGGGATGTTGATAGATGATAGATGTGTCGATGATGAATGGATGGGTGAGTTTGAGGGCGTTGAGATCGGAATTGAGAGAATGGCCGATGAGTATGCTGCGTGGATGGAATAGTGAGAGAAGACGTGCTTGGATGTCCGGGAGGGTGGTAGTAACTGGCTCAAGCTTAGCGGCGGTGATGCCGGAGTAACTGCGGTCACGTCAGTGGGACAGCCCCAGACCGTATATTTAAGGTGGGAGAGACATGCGGTGTCAGATAGTCTATAATGGGCTTATCGGGCTTCACCAATTCATCCAATACTACACTACCGTCCCAAGCGACGATACTAATCCTTGTAAGATCTAGTCCACCGCCCTCGGTCTTGCACATTTCACAGTCCATTGTCAGAATCTCTCTTCCGGCTGTAAGACTTCCTTGCTGGACTTCTTGTTCGGGTACGTCGCCGTCGTCTAAACTGTCAACCTTAGTATCTGCCCAGCCGTATTCTGCCGTTTCGAAGATCTGCTTCCGTCTCCGCATTTCCCGTTCCTTCTCATTCCCTGTTTGAAACTGGACCGGATGCAGTGTATACTCATTTTCTTGTAGATCCTCAGCTGAGGCAAGGAATGTGATGATCGGTGTGCGTTTGTTCTCCCAGCGCTTGCCTCCACGAACTGGTTTCGCCCCTTGAATCGTTCTCTCTTCTTGTTTTTCCTCCTGGGACTTTGGCAGTGGCGCTGTCAGCATCGCGTGGAGGGGTGAGTGAACTTTGTAGTATCGATCGTCTCCCGGTGTTTTGACAGGCCAGATATGAGGGAAAATGTCAGCTAGGGGTTTGAGAGGCTCCGGAAGTTGGTCTTGCGACAATGACATGGGAAGATAGTCATCTGGCGATGGTGTTGCAGCTCTAGTGTCATGAGTACCTTTCGCCTGGGTGTTACTGAACCCATTGGCAGTTTTGTGCTCACTACAGTCATACTCTCCGTTATGTGCAGCAGGTAGTGGGCTGTCTACATCTCCGTCTAGTGTCCTCCCATTGAATGGTATCTTGCCATCGAACATGCCCTTCTCCAACCCAGGTACCATGAGCACCACCGCTTTCTTGATGTGACCATGATGTCGGACAGATATCCATTGCGGCGCTGTTCCATCCGCAAGTGCGTACAGCACGAAGCCTTGAAGGTCGCTGATCTTGATACTTGCTTGCAGTCTGTGGCCTGCATACTTCAACGCTGGGTAACTTGACTTCTCCTTCTTTTCACTGCAAGTAAGTTTCTGCTTCTTGGATCGCCTATCCACCAACTCCCATTCTTCCGAGCTCCGTCCATCCTTGTCGCTCTCCGAGCCACATTTTGTGGTCGTGAGGTTGAACGCAGGCAGGACGGGTAACTGAAGCTGAGCGAGCGTCGAAGCTACACCAAACTTATTGGTGGTCGCGGTGTCAGACGTCGAGTCCTGCTCGAACTGCACATGCTTGCGCTTGTTTGTCCTGCCCATCGTACGCTTTCCAACGACAATGACGTCGAGTCAGCGGTGCGACTCAAATTCGAGCCATTGGTGGGGGCGCAGGGCGACCTTCTTCAAGCCTTCTGGCGCCGGCTACTTCCGCTCGCTCTATGAAGCATCCATCCCCTCGTTTATTTGTCGTTAAATTCTCCACGGAGCGAACGCAATCCTTCCGGAGCGGCAGCGTAGGACCAGGATTTCATGAGTGACTTGGCCCGAGGCTACTGGAAGGAAATGAAGGCACATATTAGCGAGTTCACCACTACAAAATTGCACTTTCCTAGTAAATTAGTAAGTAAACAACAACAAACAATGTCTTTAATGTCAGAATCTGTCATTGATGAGCCTCATGAGTCTTGAGATGAATATGTCACACTCATAAAGACAGCTGTATGTGCATTAGTTCACTATACTGACATGTTTAAATCACAGATAATCTGTAATCATCAGTAGGTTTGTACAATCTTCACTTGACAACAGATTTATCATAAAGTCAATGAATATCTTTTGTCAAATTCTCTCTAATACAGGTAAAGATTTCAAGAAGCTCTGTCAGCAATCTTTTCAGCTATTGTTCATATGACACTTGTCACAATTTTGACAGAATGTATAAACATTCTGCAACATTTCTGATCAAAAGAATTGTCATAATAAGAGAACACTGATTACATTTCTTTCTGAGTGTCTGATCATTGTTGAGTCATGTGTATACTGAATAAGTTCTATACAAAGAGATTCTGAGTTTAATACTCAGTGTCTTTCTCAGAAGAGCAACTTTTCTTCATTGCTCAAAGAGCATTTTGTTATGAACACTCTCACTTTCAGTACAGTGAGAAATGATCTCTGTTTCTCATGAATTGACTGACAAAGCTCATTGTACAACTCATCTTCTGCTTCAGCATTCACTCACATCTGTTTGAGATTCATAATCTCACTGAACAAGTTCTGATCTTGTACAAGCACAGAGACTGATATGTCTGCTACTGTCATTAAGGCAGTCTGTATAGGCTTGCTCATTATCTCAGAATGTATTATTTGCATCATATGATGTTGTACTTTGTTGTTTGAGAGATTCATTGACACATTCTGCTTCTGTTTTAATAAAGCATTTACTTTCTCATTCTGCTTACTCAGCAAGTATAATATGAAGAAGTTGTATTGTGACAGTATTAAAGACCACCTCATTTGTCGCTCTATAAGCTTTTTAACTGTCATAAAGTATTTCAGATTTTTGTGATCTGTACAAATCTGAAAACTTGATACACTTCTCAATTCTGCATCTCACTTTTTCAAGCATTATATGATGATCAGCATTTCTTTATCATAAATCTCATAATTACACTCTGCAGATGCATTCTTCTTTGAATAGTAGGCATAAAGTCTTCACACATCATTCATTAACTGTAACAGAGTTTCATCTATGCATCAATCTGAGAAATCTGTTTTCATCACTGTCATACATGTGTGATCAAATGAAACTAAAATTGACACTAAAATGAACATGATCTTTAACTTTTTAAAACTTTGATCAGCTTTCTCTGTTTACTTAAAGAGTGTGTTCTTTTGTACAAGAGTCATTATAAACATGATCAGGTTAAAAAAGTTCTTAATGAACTTTTGATAGAAGTTTGTAAAGTCTATGAAACTCTGTACATTCTTTACTGATTTAAAGGCTTGTCAGTTCATGATTGTCTTCATTTTTTGAGAATTCATTTGTACATCTTTTTTTGCTTTCAGAATGAACTTTAAATACTTGATTGACTTAACTTCAAACTCACATTTGTCAATGTTAATTTGTAGGCTGACTTCTCAAAGCTGTAGTAGTATCTTTCATACATAATTTCAGTGTTGATGCAGCAATTTATCAGTGAAAATAAGAATATCATTCACATAGACTGAACAGAACTTATTCAGAAAGTTCTGCAAGACTCAGTTGATATATCTTTGAAAGATGCTTAAAACATTGACTAGCTCAAAAGAAGTCATCATTCATTCATACAATCTGTACCTTATATGAAACATCATCTTTCATTTGTCTTCTGCAGCAATCTAAATCTTGTGAAATGCTGCTATGACATTCAACTTAATGTATCATTGAGCCTGTCTGATGTTTCACAGAGTCTCATATATTAATGAAAGAGAGTAACAATTCTTTTAAGTGATTCAGTTTAAGTCACAGTAGTTCACACAGAATCAAAGTTCATCTTCTGACTTCTGTATAAACAAAACAAATGCTGCAGCAAATGAGTTACTGACTCATATGAACTGTTTGTTCAAAAGTTCTGTTAATGTTTTTCACAACATTAGTAGCTTCTCTCTCATCATGTTGTATAGAGAATCTCAGAGTACTTTTAGTTCTTTCTCATTTATCTCTTTCAGTTTGATCTGATAATCTGTGTCTTCTTTTCTTAAGAGAGACAATTTCTCAGTCATCATATGATTAAACACATTTAAAAACTCATGATAATGATCAAAGAGTATAGTTCTTGAGTCTGTCTTCTTTTGTGAGGTTAAGACTTTTTTAATATTGATTATGCTGATTAAGAACACCTCAATCTTCTTCTGTTTCTCTTCTTTCTTCTGTATGAGATTCATAAAGAAGATAGCTGACATTATAACATGATTGAACTCACTCTCAGCAGAAGCTTTTCTGTTTCATACAATAGTTTCTGTGAATTCAATTGTAAGAAAGACTCTGTCTGCATTTAATATGATCTTGTTCTGCTTCATTCATGATAAATCTAGTATAAGATTGTAGAACACTAACTTAAAGACAATGTAAAAGTATGTTCTTGACTTCTGATGACTGTTGATATCAATTTGTACAACAGTCATCTCATTTACTACTGAGTCTGAAGACTCATCAAATTCTGTGATTGTATGAGGCTTAATCTTAATGCACTGTAGATTGTAATTTCTAGCAAAGTGAGAAGTGATTATTTCATAGAACAGACACTCTGTGTCATACAAGGTATGTGCATATGACTTTTTATTAATTAATGTTGACATGATAAAGAGAGCACTATTCATCTGTTTCTCAAACTTCTTTCAGCTTTTATCACATCTCATACACTTTCAGCTGCAACTTCTGCTAAAAGCTACTCTTTTTCTGAGTTCTTCTTTTCTTCTGTTGTTTTCTTCACAGTCTCAGCAGTGACAACATTGATGACACAAGATTGTACAGCAGACAAAAATTTGCAGTTTTTAATGAAGTGGCTGTTGTTTCTGCAGTGCATGCATAGTTGTTTTATATGATGTTTCATCACTTTTTTCTCTGATACTTATTGTGCTCTGTGTCTCTCTTCAGTTTCTATAGCTGCAACAATGATGTGTCTGATGAGTTCTCAGTTCATGTTGTCTGTGTGAGACTGTTGTGTGATGATAGTAGTTGTCATACAACACTCTTGAGTAACAGTCTTTTGAATTGAGTTTAAGTTGTGACTGATTCACTGTAGCAAGATAATGTACTCATCATACAACACAGAAATTGAGATAACAATCAGAGCTTGCATGAGTGTTGTATTAAGATTGTTACTAAGAAATGTTTTTTTAACAGCATCATCTCATTTTAAGTCTTCTGCTTCTAGCAGCATTTGTTCAAAGGTGGTCAAATGTTTAGTGAATGGTTTTTCTTTCTGTTTTAAAGCTTTTAAGATATAAGTTGCTCTTTTCTTCAATTCTGAATTATTGTACATGTGTTGAAGCTAATTGATCAGCTTCTCAATGATCATATAATCTAGAACTTTGTTTGACTTAATATGAGCCACAATTTAAGGTGTGACCTGACTTAGAGTCAACCCTTCAAGCTGACTGTGTATGTATCAGAACTGAATGCTGACAGCATTGTCTGACATGTTCACATTTAACTTAACATCAATTTGTTGTAGTCAAGACCTGAACTTCACTCTCTTTTCTTCAAACATAGATGAATTAAAAAGTCAACATTTAAAGAACTAATTCACTCTCATTGTCATCATGAACTGCTTCATGAAGAAACTTCTCATATGATCAACTGATTTTTGAGGTGAGAATGATGTTGAGACAGTTAATGTTGAAACAGCTGTATCTGCTGATGTGACTGATGTGAGATCAACTCAGTCTGTCATGAAGATGTAAAGATGATCTGTACAATTCTTCATGTTCTGTATTCTTTTTTCTGTATGACTCTTCATGCTGTGTAATTCTTTCATAAGTATTTGAGCTCAAGAAGAAATCTTCTCTGCTGCAGACTTAACTTCTTCTGTTATAGGGGTTTTCTCACTCATTCTGTACAGATTTCAACAATTATACAACAAGGTCTCTATTGTAGGTCAGGTTTAAATGAGAATAGTATTTTAATGTTACAGGTTTGCAATGAGATTGATGCTCAATTGATAATTTCTAAATACAAGAAGAATATTATGAAGAGAAAAGAAGAGCTTCATACAGAAGTGAGAAGATAATGTGCTTTAGTCTTAGGGTCTTAATAAGTAACTAGATCATAAGACCTTAGTATGAGTTCAACTCATGACAAAAGTACTATAATAAGAAGATTAAATGTCAGAAATACACTGAAGAAGACTATGTATGACTGATGAAAAAGAACATTCACAGCATACACTTTAATAAGAAATTGAACTATAAATATTATGATTTTTACTGTATATCAGACATTGTTAAAAAACAAGTTTACTGTCTTGAACTTATAAAGATTATAAGAAAGATTCACTTTTTATTTTATGTGTTACTATTAAAACTCTATCATGATGAAGTCTTTAACACAATGTCTTCTGTACTATCTTTAAAAGTCAATGACATTGAGAAATATGAGATTGAGGCTGTTTTGAACAGTTAAGTTTAATATAAGAAAGTATACTATCTTATTAAATGAATTAAATACTCTGACATCAGTAATGAGTGACTTTCTTTTAATGACATTTATGTAAACAAATATACAGAAGCCTTTCATAAAGTCTATTCTATGAAATCAAATTCATGCACATCATCAGAGAAATGACATTATTCTGTTAAAGTAAAGTAAAGAGATTAAAGAAAATATAAAGTAAAGAATTAAGCATCTTAGCATTAAAATATATTTAAAAGAGTAAAAAGAGTGTTTCATTTCTAGAAACTAGTTTTTAACTATGAGATGTTAGTGTCATCACTGAAAAAAGTTTACAGCAACACTAAACCATCATTACTTCTCATCATCATCATTCTCATTATTAAATGAGCTACTCTTCACCTTAACTGTATGTGACTTTAGATTTGTTTAAGAAATAATTAAAAAAAGCTGTTATCTATGTATACTGACTGAAGAACAACTGAAAACAGCTGAAAAACAGCTGTAGAAAAGCTAAAGCTTATCTTATAAAGAATAATGTTTAAAAGATTCTTATTTACTGTGACATTGCATTTAAGAGCAGTAATCTTACACTTCTTAAGTGTTTTTTCAGTAACACATTTATGTTTGTGCAGAAATGCTTCAACATTCTTTATAAAGTGTTAAATCTTCAACATTAACATCTTTTCTTCAGTGATGAAATTGTCAGAAAAAGCAGCTTTATAGATATTGATGATTGTTTGACATGCAGCAGTCTTACAATGATATAACAGTGAGATTTAGATGAAAGTTAGACATAAAATGCTGAAACAAAACAAAAAGTACTTTTCTTCTTACACTTCTTATCATTGTGTGCATATTTAGTACACTTAACATGATGAATTAAACACAAATAAATGATATTTAACTGCTTAACATACTGCTTAATGCAGTGAAGACAACATAAATGCAGAAGTGTGAGTGCAGCAATTAAACTGACTGACAGTGAGATGTGAGACACACTTAAAAGAGAATAAGAAGACATGATATTAAAGCTTAAAGATGAAATGAAAGAAAAATTACAGAGCTTGAAGAATTCTACACAGCAGAAAAACAATGTGATAGTTTAAGTGTGATATAAAGAAGAAAAGATTTCAGAGAATCTGATGAGGTTTATATATCATAAAATGACACTGTTAAATTGTTAAACAATAGAAATCTTTTGACAATAGGTTAAATCAGTACAATAACTAGCTACAAAATGTTTATTAAATGCTGTGATATTTACTCTGTACAGCTTAATACAAATGCAGTATATGTGTTTCAGAATTGACAATAGAAAAAGTCAGTGACAATAAAGTGACTAAAACAGTGTTTTTATTGATAAATGCAATGATGACTATTGACAGATTGCAGAATTATCACTAAAAACAGCTATTCTTGCTGCTTTTAATTGAATAAAGACTGCAAGATTCTTTTCTGTCTTTTCATCATAAAGTGATTTTTCAGATTTTAATAAGATCACAAAACAATGTTAACATGATAGCTGAATGCTATGTGACTCTATGTCAGCAGAAAACTGTAGACATAAGAAAGAGAATTATGTCAAAGACTAAAGCTAAAGAATTAACTCTATGCAATAAGACTCTATTTTAGCTATCTGTTATTCACTTAAGTTTCTCATTTTTACATATATATATAAAAGATGTGTGTTACACATTTACAACCTTTAATAATCAATCTATTGATGAAGATTACTATACTGCTGCATGTCTATAGAATGCTGACTAATCATCATATATTATCATTATTATTGTGACTGCTACTGTTCACCCTGTTATGTTAGCTCAATCTCACAAATAATAACAGTTTACATGATATAGTAAAAACTCATAATTCAGTTTAGATCTATAAGCTGAAAATTGAGCTTAATTACTATGTGAATCTTTTAAGTTCATTTAACTTCAATTCTATTAAGAATGTTTGAAGAATGCTAAAACAGCGGGTCAAATCACATAAGTGTACAATAAAGACACAGTTGAAACAGGTTATTTTAAAGAAATGAGTGCTGATTTCAGTGAATTCTATTCATAATTACATTGCACAGATGTCAGCATGCATGAATCAGTGTATAGAGTGCAAGAGTTTGCAGACTCAGTACTAGATTTTGTATGTAATTGCTGCTAGATTTGACGTTGTGGTAGCTATTTTGTATGTGCCACGACCTTCTTCCAGTAGCCTCGGCCCCACTTTCATCCATCCCGACAAAATGTATTTTCCATCCCGGCAGGGTGATGTAGTTCAAGAAGCTTAACATAGTTGTATACTTTTAATTTGTGAACTGAGAACGACCGACTTCGTTTCATTTCATCATGAGAGATGATGTTGTGAACTGACCTCGTCCTGCTCCTTCTCTTCTCAGAGAGGAGCCACTCTCTTTCATTTCATCATCGCAAATCTCTTTTCCCACCTTTCTTTTTCCTGACCGAACCTCTTTCCCTTCATTCTTACATCCGTCTCTCTCTCTCTCTCTTTTCTTTACTCGACCGTTTCATAAAGGTAAAAGGGTTTTCTGTCCTTAACATTCTTTTCCTCTCATATTGACAACATCAGTTCATCTCAACTCCGCTGCTTCTTCAGCCTCAGTATGTCAAGTCTCATCTGTCTGCTATGCAAGGTATACAAGCTGACGGTGGCGTTTCATCTAGTTGCCAACTACCTTGCTTCTTTCTCAACATACGCTCTCGTCAATGGATTGGGAGATAAGATGGACTGGTGGTGTTACTTTGAGAGTAATAGTTGCACACTATAGTTCTAGGTCGTAAATGATTGCCGATCCTATGTATCTGGCGGACTCCATAGACACAGAGTACATCAAGACCATGTTTATGTAGACTTATTACCTACATGTAGGCATTTGCAAGCATTTGATCTATCCGATTTCACTATTGTAGACCTCGATACATGTTGTTGAGGGGTCCTCCATACACATTGGTGGTTGTGTTCATCTGTTGACATCAGCAATCATTGACGACCTGGACCATACGACCCCAAATCTCCACAACTATCGACATCCTCGCGCGGCGCTCAACCAGGTATGGGGTAGGAAACTCTTACGAAAGTGTCAAAAACCTTAATGCATCTCACTGTACGAAGTACCTTACTCGTAATAACTCAGTATGAGTGCATTAAACCCAAAAGTACTAATTTACATCGTTAATATTACCTGGAGTAGAATGTCACGTAGAGTGCAAATGCTTGCCTCTCAGCTGGCAGTGCCATGTTCTTATTACTACTCGAGTACATGTTTTATGGTTGTGTACACTGACCCTAAGCTACAGATATCCAGTCTCGGTACGAGGCAATTGCATCAAAGTAATGGCCATTTCCGTCAAGCGCCTCCCGTTATCTTGAGGTGTTAGATTAAGACAAAGTCTGCCTTGGCATCTTAACACTTAACCCTAGGTAGCAATGAGTTCCCCATTTGGATATAGAATTTGGGTGGACGTGCAGGTGGGAGTTCCAGATCTCTGCGGGGAAAAGCCCATTTGAAGCTTGAGGATAGCTCCCCTCCTACCCCTCAATACGAACTGAAGCCTCCTATTGTGCTTATCGGGCTTTCCGTCATTATGCACACCCTCGGCCAACCCAAAAGCTTGATTGTCGCACCCATCACCATTGGGCTAAGCTAACTAGGGCAGGAAGCAAAGAACGTTGCAGTTCTGGCTGATGCCGTACTCCCAGATCTGCATGTCTCCGCTCACGTCAACCAACGATGGCAGAAAGGCTTTGGACTTTGCGAACGCTACAGCATCACGATCATGGCCGGACTGTTGATTAGTAGCGCCTGTGAAGGCCGACCCCCAGCAATCCTTGCGGTCATGCTGATAAGATAGGCAGTCCATTTACCCGTGGTCCGGTAGACGGCCGTCGACTTCATGTCAGGGTGAGTGCTGAATTGGGTTGTTATGCATGATCTTGGGCTATTAGCATCGCCATATATATCCAGAGCACATACTCTCATCACTTCTTACATCCAAACCATTGCTGAAGAGTAGCCATGAATCTGTTCGTCAATCGCGCTTAGTTGATATTTGCAGTCAAGATGTCCAACATTGCGAGGCGCATCGGGTTCGTTCGGAAGAATACGACTTCCCAATTGCCAACCACCGATGCCATGGAACTCGGCTTTGTGTCCAATTCGAATGATTCGATTGAGAAGGATCCAGCCGTGACTGCCGGCACCGAGATTAAGCCGGAGACGGAGCTCGAGGCTAATCTTCAGCTAAAGAAACTTGAGAAGAAGCACAGATGGGACCCCAATCTTCCCCAGGAACTTGTCGATGGCATCGACGACGCAACTGCACATCACGACTTGGGCCAAGAGCTGAAGCTGGTTGACCAATTGGTCGAGAACTCTCCCTATCCCGAAGTTCGAGCTGCTGTTCGCAACGTCAGTACTCCGTAGTCTTTCTCCGCCCTGTCTTTATTAACACACTCATGGACTGTTAGTACGATGAGGATGTCCCAGCCAACACCATTCGTGCGTGGACCTTGGGTCTGCTCTTGGCAACGATAGGATCTGCTCTAAACATGCTTTTCTCCATGCGTGCTCCCTCGCTCGTCATCACTTCGCTGGTCGCCCAGTTAGTCGCCTACCCCTTAGGGTACGGGTGGACGAAGATCATGCCATCTCGACGCTTCAGACTTTTTGGGAAAGAGTTTAGTTTCAACCCTGGTCCTTTCAACATGAAAGAGCATACGATTATTGTAGTCATGGCAAATTGCACTTTTGGTGGCGGGGTAGCGTACTCCACCGATACGATTCTTGCGCAGAGGGCTTTCTATGGTCAGAACTTCGGGTGGGGTTTCGAGCTGTTGCTCACCATCTCGACTCAGAGCATTGGATACGGTATCGCCGGTCTGATGCGCAAGTTCCTTGTTACGCCTGGTATGCTCACACCACGTGGGCAGAGAAGCAAGAAGACTGATTCAATAACAGCTGCTATGATCTGGCCTCAGGACTTGGTTAGCACCTCTCTATTTTACGCCTTACATGATCATGCCAAGACAAACCCGTCAGAGACCAATGGCTGGTCCGTTTCGCGGTATCGGTACTTCTTCTATGTCTTTCTTGGCTCATTCGTGTGGTACTGGTTCCCGGGTTTCATTGCCAAATTTCTCAGCGTTTTTGCGTTTGTGACATTTATAAGGCCAAATGACGTAATTTTAAACCAGCTATTCGGAGGGTGGACTGGTCTGTGTCTCCTCCCGATTACGTTTGACTGGACGCAAGTGACCGGATATATCTTCAGTCCTCTGATCCCTCCGTGGCACGCCGTCGCCAACACGCTCATTGGCGTGGTGATCTTTTTCTGGTTCACCACCATCGGCTTGCATTACAGCGGGCACTGGTACGCGGCTTATCTCCCTATCAGCGACTCGAGCAGCTACGACAATACCGGTTCTGTATACAACGTCAGTAAGATTCTGACACCAGAGTTTACTTTGGACTTGGCAAAATACCAGTCATACTCGCCTTTGTTTCTTTCAACAACTTTCTCCTTGGCCTACGGGCTTTCCTTTGCTGCCATTTCCGCGGTTTTCGTTCACACCGCTCTTTTCCATGGCCAAGATATCTACGACAGAATGAGGTCCTCGAGAACCGACGACGATGATATTCACAACAGGATGATGCGGAAGTATCCTGACGCCCCGAACTGGTGGTACGGCGTACTTTTGCTGGTTATGATTGGTCTCTCTTTAGCCACTATTCTCGTGTACCCTACGCATCTTTCGTGGTGGGCATTCTTCATTGCTATCCTCATTTCCCTGGTCTGGACCATTCCCATCGGTATGATTCAGGGCATCACCAACATTCGGCTGGGTCTCAACGTGTTCACTGAATTCATAAGTAAGTACAGTCCCTCCCCCTGCAAGCAACCGATGCTGACCGTTCTTCTGTAGTCGGTTACATGCAACCGGGTAGGCCAGTGGCCATGATGCTGTTCAAGACCTACGGGTACATCACCATGTTGCAAGCATTGTCCTTCATCCAGGATCTCAAACTCGGTCACTACATGAAAGTCTCGCCGAGGACGATGTTCAGTGCTCAGGTAACCGCCACGATCTGGTCGAGCTTCGTTCAAATTGCAGTCCTCGAGTGGGCCCTGGGAACCATCAAGGATGTCTGCACGAGGCAACAAGTTAACCACTTCACCTGCCCCAATGGTCGTGTCTTTTTCAACGCCTCCATCATCTGGGGTGTAATCGGACCAAAGCGCATCTTCTCCCCCGGCAGTCTCTATTCTGGCCTATTGTGGTTCTGGCTCGCCGGCGCTCTTTTTCCCGTTGTCATCTATGTTGGTGCGCGCATGTTCCCTAAGTCAAATATCCGTTACCTCTCCGCCCCACTGATCTTCGGTGGAACCGGAGAGCTACCACCGGCCACCCCGCTGAACTTTCTTTCGTGGGGCATCATCGGCTATATCTTCAACAAATACATCAAGAATCGGTACAGGGGCTGGTGGATGCGCTTCAACTACCTCACGTCTGCCGGGTTGGACGTTGGGTTGGCGCTTTCGACGATCGTTATCATCTTGGCCTTGAACCTGACCAACACGTCTGCGCCGAGCTGGTGGGGCAACAATGTGCCGGCGAAAACTATGGACTATCGGGATGCTGCTGTGCAGAAGGCCGTTGGTAAAGGCGAGACATTTGGACCCAAGAGTTGGTAAAGAATTATTGCCAAGGGAATAGGTTCGAAGGAACGCGGTGGTTATCATCTCTAAACATTGTGTATTGGAACGATATTTGTAACGTGTACTGCCTATCCGTTAAATGTTATCGTGTGGATTTCATGATACCGAATCTGTACATACTTCTGCAAAGACATTCCTTTTGAACATTCCATCATGTATATTCGATACTGTGCAACCTTAGCTCACCGGTCTGTAGTAGTCTTATTCGATGCATCCCCACTAAATTAGGATCCCACATTGTGTCTGGACGATGGTCAGGGAAGTCAGATTTCCCCGAGTCTGGCTCGATCATTGTGTTCGCTTTCGACAAAACGGATAACGGCGGCTGAAGATCTGAACTTGCTGATTTCCCTGCGACACAACATCGATATAGCACTGTCTCATTATTTTGTTCACATTACTTCCAGAGCTCGAGATCTGTCAAGCTTCCAATTGCGGTATCCCCTTTCCCAGCGTCTTCTCTTCATTGTGCTGTGAGCTCCCCTACTGAATCTCATCTCAATCCTGAACGGTCTAGATAGAATGGTTCTAGCCGCCATACAATAGTTATTCGACCTCCTAGCATTCTTTTCAAGCGTCAGGGCTCTCTGTAGCGAATTGATTTAGCAAGCTTCACACTGCTCTGGGGAATCGGCGAGTACCTCCTCCATTTTCACCTTTGCCTGGGAAACGGCATGTTACAGGTGTGTGGAGCTCTCTTATTGGAGGATATTGATCCTCGCTGAAGATCTGGTTACTAGATCAGTAATGTCGGTGACAGCTGTTGCTTCAACCGTGAGCTGTTGGTGTATCCAAAAGTCAGACTGATCAATGGTCGTAGATTTATGATACTGCCGCATTTGCTGGTCATGAAATGCCTTGCTCCACTGCATGATGGCCTTGATTTTGGCCTTGTAGTAAAGTTAGGCATGCTATGCTTCATAACTTCTGACTTGATGTCGTTGGCTGAATAAGAAGAAGACGGTGTCACTTTCGATTTGTCATCATTGGCCGCCGCAGGCGGTGACGTTAGCGTTCCCGAGATTGTCAACGCGAACCATGCGCGACCAAAACAGCTGCATCGATCTTCTCGTCTTCATCAAACAAGCCATTCCTCTAACCCACATCTCAACATGGAGACGTCGACATGATATGTATATAATGGTACTGAACGTGATTGTATTGAATCTCACTGTATCGATGAAGTCGGATCTCTTGACCAGACAGCGCGGAGATGGCCACAGAAATACCAGTAAAGAAGCGGAAGCTCAAGCACAATGCTGCCGCAGCTTCCTCAGGGGTGGTCAAGCAGCCTTCAGCAGCGCTTTCTCCTATCACAAATGTTCAGGGCAACGGTAATGTCGGTCAGGTCAGCGTTGGAAAGATCTTTGGGAAGCCCTTAGCCTATCTCAATGACAGAAGGTTAGCCTAGAGGTTTGGAATATTCTAGGACCAAGTTAATGTGCTAGACAGGGAGTTAATGAAGGTTCAGTGCTACTGCATGAAGTGCAAAGCAGATCTTGGTATCGCGGTGAACATTTGGTCGAAGATCTCAAAAACCCATTTCACACCCACCAAGTATGATTCACGAGATCTCAATGGCTTGACAGCTGGTGGGAAAACAAATAAATCGCCCGAAGGGGGTGGTTTGGGAGGCTGGTATGAAACCCTATCATAAATATTGCAGCGCCCGCAAGGGCGGAAAAAATAGCTCTCGATCATTGTCGAATAAAAGCTCTTCTCGTAGGGAAAGGGATTCAATTCTGACAGATTCCTGCTTTACAGTGTCGTCCAGCCATACATCTGCAAGAGTTGCAACGACATCATTGGAGTGAAGTGCAAAGAAGCGGCCGAGGGCAAACTTCAGTACCAGTAAGTGTTATCCCCACCATCCGTGTTATGTACCAAGCGCTGAAAGCTGCAACCCACTTGCGCGTTTATCTTGAGTTTGATGCAAGTACCTTGAGATGCACGGATGAAGAAGCTCCCGTCTGCGTGCAGCTGATCAATTTTACGTTTTATTGAACAGAAATCGTATTTTCCTCAAACTCGCCAAGATGACGTTCGACAAGTCTCCATCTGGCAAAGCACTCGTTCCTCGAATCGAGAGCGGTGAGGATGAGCCTATAGAGGGCCAAAACAGATCTTTCCCTTTGCAGAGTCGGATGACTATCGAGGATGCCAAGCAACTGGACAAAGACTCCCCACTTTCAGCGGATGTTGGTGGGAGAATAGCTCGGTCGAAAGCAGTCTCGGGAGAGACATCAGATGCTCTTGATGCGCAGAGAAAAGACATCGACCACATTTCTGCGGCTGTTGAGGGGATAGTGAAAGATGTGAATCATATGAAAGGTCTCATGGAGAGCATGAGGTCCGAAATGTACTCCAGGCCGGCTGCTTCCACCTTATCCCTGCAAGACGGGGCTGTTTATCCGGTCGACGAGCTCGAGCTTTTAACGGCCAACATCACCAGCATTGGCGCTAAGGCGAACGAGGTGGAGGGTCTGAAGCTAGAGCTTGAGATGATGAAACGTCGAATCAAGCGTATGGAGGATCCCAATGGCGCAACGCAGTCAACCTCTACATTGGCTGCACAATCCCAGGAAACGCCACGGCTATTGCGAATGGCAAGAATGACAGGACCTCTTGCGCGACGCTCCTCGCAAAAGCCAGCAGAGAAGGCCTCAATGTCTCGCGACCACGCGCTTGAGGCAGACGCTTATCAGTTCGGAACTATGAAAGCCGAAGATGAACTTGGGGATCGTGGTGGCTCTGTAAGCACATCACATGAAGGCCTGAATGATAACCACAAGCGGCCAAGGTCATCGACCTTAGAGGATGCCGTACCAGATAGCCAGCTAGACAGGCTTGGTGGTCGAGATGCTTCCACACGAGAACATGAGAAGTCGCCGGTCAAGGCGAATGCTCGGGATATTGGTCACACAGCGGCTCCGCCTGTTACAACCCCCACAAAACGTCATGCTTCTAAGCCAACCGAGCCTTACTTTTCATATGATGTCATGGCTATCGACAATCCAGATGATGATGATTACACACCCGGATCTCGATCTACGGCTGGTCGAGGTACGCGCGGCTCACCTAGAGGACGTGCACGTGGACGCAGTGTTGGACGTGGACGAGGAGGAAGACCGCGTGAGAGCTTACCCTCAGATCGACTTGGCACACCTGAGTGGGAAAAGTCAGACTGGACGGACGGGGACAGTAACAATGGAGACCGCCCTGTTGTAACCGCTTCACGCAGACGGAGTGGCGAAGTCTCACGTAGGGGTACGGGTGGCGGATCATTGTCTGAGCCTCGGCGAGCTCAACGCCAAGATAGCTCAGACTCAAAGGAACGACCACGGGATGCTGAGGGCTATCTTCTGACGCCGAATGGGAAACGAAATGGCAGATCAACGGTTCAACCTCGAGATCAGCGCCCGAGAGACGCAGAAGGCTACCTGTTGACCGCGAAAGGTAAACGAGATGGACGTAGCAAGTTTTGGACGGACGTTGGGGCAGGTCTGATACCGAATCCTAACGACCGAGATCAGTCTGAACCTGGCAGTACCAGTCGACATGCCAACATCATGCAGCAGATCTTCCCTAATGGCGTTGAAGAGGGGAGGCGGAGATCTAACCTGGCACAGCAACTATTTCCGCACGACGAGGTTCGTGACAGAGTAGAGGGAGAGGCGCAATCTGGAGAGACCGAGAAAACCTCATTCTTGGAGGGAGAGAAATCATATTAGAGACCATCAAGGAAAGCTAGGTGACAGAGGGGCCTACGCGCTGGAGAGCAGCTGTACCGTGCTTCGAGAGCGGATGTACCGTGCTTCGAGAGCGGATGTAGTATTGGTCATACGGCATCTCTGATTCATCAATGGCAACATATTCGCTGTATCATAGACATCAATTCTAATACTTTACAATGGATCCCAGGATCCCCTTAGGGGAGCTCGTGCCGCCAAAGTGACTGGCGCTAAACACTAAGCGCATTATCAAAATCACACAATCTCGAACGCAGACGGCAACACAGCAGCAGAAACTTGGAAGCTACAGAAGCGGTTCCATATGAAGCGTAAAGCAGACGATACTCTCGAGACGGCAGCGAAAGATGAAAATCCCCTGAAAAAGCGTGCGTTGTCAGAGTATGATGCAAAGGCCAACTTTCTCAAAGGGCTCTTTGATGAATCTGTTCTGGGCGACTATACTCAACAGTACGCCAATTCGCAACCGTAAGCAAACCCAACATCTCGATCGTACACAACCATCTCAATTGATTTGTTCTATAGCTACAAACATGGCGTGATCCAAAATTTGATCTCCCCCGCCCTCCTCCGCGCAGTCCGCACTGAAGTCCAAAAGAACCTGTCCTTCACCCCTAAAGAGACGGATATCTACAAGATCCATCAGTCTGGTGATCTCGCGAACCTCGACGGGCTCGATAACTCCTCCCTCACGCTCCTGCCTTCACTCCTCACGCTCCGAGATGCACTCTACTCCACCGCCTTTCGGGAGTATCTCTCGACCGTCACCGGTTCAGGTCCACTGTCGGGACGGAAGACAGATATGGCAATCAATGTCTACACGCCTGGCTGCCACTTGCTTTGTCACGACGACGTCATTGGCAGCAGGAGAGTGAGCTACATCCTCTACCTGACCGACCCGGATCGGCCCTGGAAGCCGGAATGGGGGGGCGCATTACGTCTGTACCCCACACAAACTTTTACGGGCTCCGACGGCCAGCGGACAAAGACGCCGAGTCCGGATTTCCGTGTCTCTATACCGCCGGCATCTAATCAGTTGAGCTTCTTCGCGGTCCAGCCGGGTGAAAGCTTCCATGATGTTGAAGAGGTGTACGCGGGTACCAAAGGGGAGAAGGAGGATGATGACGGTGGAAGGGTGAGGATGGCGATCAGTGGGTGGTATCATGTTCCGCAGGAAGGAGAGGAGGGGTATGAAGAGGGTTTGGAGGAGAGATTGGCGGAGAAGAGCAGCCTTGTGCAACTGCAAGGGAAAGCGGACAGATTCGATTTTCCAGAATCAAAGGTAAGATATTACGAGGAGGACGTGGCCGCTGGGCAAGGTCTAGACGGCCCGAATGGCAAGGGCAAGCAGCCACAGCAGGAGACGGATGAGGATGAAGAACCCACAGAGGAAGAGCTAGACTTCTTGCTAAAGTACCTGGCACCAACGTATCTAACACCTGATACTCTGGCCGAGCTGTCCGAGTTGTTTGTGGAGGAATCATCGCTGAGGTTAGATAGCTTCTTATCAAAGAAGTTCTCCGCCAGCCTACGGCAATACCTGGAGGAACAAGAGAAGCAAACCTCACCGCCTTCCTCGACAGAGATCGAGAAAACCACCGACTGGCGAGTTGCAAGACCACCACACAAGCATCGATTCCTATACCAGCAAGCACGAGATTCCGATCCGGCCAGCTCGAAATCACCCGTCCAAGAGCTGGTCGAAGGCCTACTGCCTTCAAACCCCTTCCGGAAGTGGCTAGCCAGAGCAACAGGCCTTGAGCTCGAAAGCCACAATATCCTCGCCCGTCGATTCCGTAGGGGTTCGGACTACAGCCTCGCGACCGGGTATGAAGAGGAGAGTTCGAGGCTCGAACTAACCCTCGGTATCACACCCACCTCCGGCTGGGGCGACGACGAAGAACCCGACGAGGGCATCATCCCAGACAACAACAACAACAACAGTGGCAACGACGCCGCAGCCGACAATCCCGGCGTCGGCGGCTACGAAGTTTACATGGCCGGCGACGACGACGACGACGACGACGACGACGACGACGACGACGAAGCCGGCAGCGATCACGGCGTCGCCATCCCTTCAAACACCGGCGCACGAGCTACGAAGAAAGCCAAAGCCGATCCGGCCATCTACAAACCTTCTGCGGGTGAGGATGAAGATGATGGGGTGCTGTTCAGTATGCCGGCCGGTTGGAATCGGTTGAGTATTGTGCTGAGAGATAAGGGCGTGTTGAGGTTTGTCAAGTATGTCAGTCGGAGCGCGAGGGGGGATCGGTGGGATGTTGTCGGGGAGTTTGGCGTCGTTGATGAGGAGGGGGAGGAGGGTGAGGAGGGGGAGGAGGGTGAGGAGGGGGAGGAGGGTGGTGGTGGGCAGGAGCAGGAGCAGGTTGGAAAACACGATCAGGGGGTGGAGCGGGGTGGGTTACTTGATTCAAACGAGCATGACGACGACGAGGACAGTGATGATGATGATAACGATAGCGATGACGACGACGATAGCGATAGCGATAGCGATGATTAGCACGCCAACGAATATGCATCCTTCAATCTTTACATGTACATGTATGTACCTTTGTTTCAGAACTGCATCACGCACCGTAACGCATCCACGCCTCAAATCGCCCGACGATCACCCACCTACCCCTACCCCTACCCCTACCCCTACCCGTAACCATGAGCTGTACTCGTAGTTGCGTGGCGCTTTGTACCTTACTACCAACAAATGGCATGGCAATGTGTTGTGTTGTGTTGTGTTGTGTTGTGTGGTGTGGCGTGGTGCCTGACCAGATCACGGAAAAAGGGGTGGTCAATGCTGCTGGAGTAGACACGACTGGTTCTTTCGTTCGGACACCGAGCATTTATCTAGATTGTATGTATGTGGGAGTGTGGTGAGTGCAAAGTACCACCGTGAAGGCCTCGCCTACCAAGTCACCGTGTCCCATGTAGAGTACTTTCTGGAAACCGAAGCGTTGGGAGAAACGACATGTCCTTTTGCACAGCACACCGAGCATTCATCACATCATAGTGTATGTAAAAGTGACGACTGATGCCTTTCGTGTCAGTACCGTAATCCAACCATGATGAAGCCATTACCAAGCGGCCCACCCCCCAACTCTCCCATGTACTTTGCTCACGACCGGAAGTCAACACCACACGTCTGTTCCCAAGTGCTACTTCCCTCGTACGCAAGAAAAAGAAAAAGAAGAAGAAAAAGAAAAGAATCAAAACTGCAAGAAGCCTTTTGCACTTGCTCCTCTGAGATTAGTGTACGAGTACGGCCGAGACTCGAACCCACGCTCCGGTGTCACATATCACACGCGTAGCCGCAGGATCGATCTCCGCCAAGCTGCAGCCGTGCGTGTAAAGTTGCCGGGGCAAGACTCGGCTCAGATCATGTTGAGCGCGCTAGGTAGGTGGACCGTGGGTACAGTATTGTTGTCGAAAGATCGGAATGCTTTGCCTCGCTGCAGATCGTGCGCAAGCGTTCGCTGCCTTGCATAATCTATGTACTGTACGTATGTTCCTTGGGATGTGATGTGAGCTGTGACCTGGACTTGCGAGTAAAGGAAGAATAAAGGAAAAAACAAATAAAGAGGGGGGAGCGAGCAAAGATGTTGAGAGGAGTCTGGAATGTTGTCTGTGATACGGTGGCCCTTTTCGTCCTTTCGTCCTAGATGATGCGGTGGACCTCATCTGAGATGTGACGGATGAGAAAGCCAATCGGGAGGTCTGCCCCAGGTTTTGACATCGTACGAGGTTGTACACGATCTCGGAGGAACGATTGTGGATCTTCGCTGCTTTGAACCCAGGTTTTGGGATTCTTCGACGTTGTTTCTGGACTTTTTTGGCCGAGTGGTGGGCCTTGGTTCCGTGCTTCTCCGAGTGGATCTGTGAGGCGGTTGAGATGGGGTCAAGATAATCCTCCGGTAAGTCTAGCCGACGCAGCGGATGTCAGATGACAGCTGAATTAGGACGGTTGGTCTGTTGTAAAGTATTCTACTTATAAGGTACGTTGATTGATGAAAATTATAAATTCTACGGGTCAAGACTCGCATGATGAAGACCCCTGTACCTTATTGCGCATTGACGGAGAAGCTCGGTGGGTCATGAAGAGATGCGTGAACGTCAAAGCTTATCTTTGTAGGCTGAAGTCTGTGTGTTTGTGTGAGGTCTCAGATCTTACACATACGGTATGGATACGTCTAAAGATTGATAAAATCTGCATGCTTCTACTTCCGCATCTTGCTTTGTTTCTGAAACGCATGCAAAAGCGACTCGACTGGCTTGAAATAATCCCGGCAGCAACCACGCGAGAAGCACGAGTTTCCTGCAAGTGTTTGCAGGGAATTGGAGGCGGCTACGAACTCAAAACTCAAGGCTGCCGTGCCGTGCCATGCATGCCATTCCACCCCTTATTGTATTGTTGTATTGTTGTGTCATCATCGTGCACTAGGCGTCACTTATCAGCCAGTCTTGAATCTTGATATAGATCTGCGTCGTATGAGCGCTGTACTGTAGATCGGTCGCTGATTTGCAGGTGGTAAGGTACAGTACGTGTCAGGTAAGGTCAGTCGAGGCGGATGCAAGGACAGCCGATGCAGATCGACAAGCCGCCATGCGGAAGCCGTACCGTGGTCTAGTCTACTGTATTGTAATCTGCGACTGTTGCGACTGGCTTGCGACTCCACTTTTCCACCAGAATCCATCAGCGTATACTTGGATTCATTGATCTAGACGCCGTTCTCTGCAAGATAACTCCGATCCAGCAAGTACCCGTGAACCCCTGGCCCCATTGTGTAACGGCTGGTCCCAGCCAGCTTGCTGTCGCCGGACCATGAGCTAGACGGATCTCCCCGCACACCCATTGTCTTTCAAGAGACCGCACCTCTTTGGGTGCCGGACGCTGTTCGTCCAAGCCCAACGGCTCCAACGACTAACGACTATCGACTGAATTCGAGGACTGAGGGGAGTCCGCGCAAGAGCTAGACTATCAATATCATCCTGAACCGTGTCTGTATCGTTATGGCGATTGACGCTTGAATATCACGAACCACCAAGGTCAGCTGAAAGCCCAATAGCGCAGATGTCTAATCTGACGGTTGATAGTCTGCTTGAAAACCAAACCTATATCGAAAATATAGCTTCCTGGGAAGGTCCAGCGTATGGATTGAGGCTGGGATTTGTGGTACTCGCGATTTGGTGGACTGTTCCGGAAGCTTTTCAGTCGCTACCATAACCTAGCATCGACGACATCATTACCCCCGCCAACTCCCACCATCTGAATCGCATGCTCTGTCAAACCTTTCACATTACACCTTCTGGACACGTAGCCTGTCGACATATCACGTTGCAACAGCACGTTGGTGCTACAGGTTCCCGTTCAGAGAAAGTCCTCTTCTGTTAACTTCTCTTCCTTTCATCTCTGAACTGCTTTTGCTTGCGGTTGACACCAAAAACACGCATCCAAGTGAGTTGTGGACTTTTCCAGAGAGCTTTGTACGTGTTCTTACGCTTCTCCAGCCTTGAGCATCTGACACGTCAACTCTCAAGATGGACGCTCCAGCTTCCAATCGCCCATGGGAAGCTACGAGTACGGCTTCGCCGGCTTCGATGGTTCAGCATGGACAGCCGCAGCTTCCTTCTATCAGCGCGATGACTGCAGGCGTGCCAGCTTCTGGTCAAGAGCAGACTTCAGCCTACGCCTTGAGTAGCAATACTCGAGAGCGCGACTCGGGCAATTGGTCGATGCCTCATAGCACACGTAAGTTCAACATCTTTAAATCGATCGACGTGTTTCGTTTCGTCTCAGTAATAGAGCAAAACATCTGCTTTCCATCCTTATTCTCTGGCTTCACCTGCCTGCTATTCTTGGCTCGAAGCTCATCTCCGATGCCGTTGCACCAGGTTCCTCGGCTTACTCTAACGGTACCAATGGCTATCAACATCTGTCCATCTCGAACTCTTCACCAACCTCGCCGAGTCGTTACTCTGCTTCCAATCACGTCGACCGCTCCCCATACTCCGTAGACAACTCCACGTCGACGTCATCGGCTTTGCCATCGCCAGGCTTCCTTCCTAACAACCAGAGCTCCAGCCTTCATTGTCTCACTCAGCCTTATGAAGCTAGAGCCAGTGCAGACCTCACTACTCAAGATTCTCGTCGGAGCAGCATCGATAGTCGGATGAATCAAGGACTCCATGCTTTAGCTCTGGCTCCATCTTCTCCATACGACAGCACGAATGCTTCTCAGACGTCTATTGTCTCCGGTCTACAGCGTGAACGCGGCATTCCCGTATCCAACGGATATCGTGGCCCTCGACTATCTAACCCACAGCCACTTTCACCTCTCGGTCCGAGATCAATCTCTTCAATTTCTGGAGATTATCGCACTAGCTCTATTGGTCGTATCGCTCCGCCAATTAGCTCCAACCCCCGTTCGGAAATTTACAACGCTGAGCATCCTACCGCTGGTCAGCCGTACGCGTTTCCTGATCCCGAATTTGGACCACAGAGATCCAGTGACAGCGGAGAGGAGGCGAGAAATGCATCAGCGCAATTCTCTCGTCGTGGTAGTTTGGCCACATCCGTCACCAGCAGCGTCTATACCAATGACTCTCGTCTGCCACCTGGCCAGAGGAGGCTTGAAGAAGGTATCACTTCCAGTAGATTTTATCCCCACCTTGTGGCCAAGATAGCTGACAGCCGATCTTAGAAATGCCTGGGACGCACCACCATTCGCTACAGCATCGGCAGGTCAGCAACCTAATGGGCGATAACGAAGCCGCGAATGGGAGCATGCCTTATAGCCGCACCCCTGAGCTACGAGTCAGTCACAAGATTGCAGAGCGCAAGCGTCGAAGCGAGATGAAAGATTTGTTCGAGAACCTACGCCAACTGTTGCCGTCGCATCAAGGAGCTAAGTCGAGTAAATGGGAAATCCTCACCAAGGGTAATTATAACTTCTTCTAACCTACGTTTTTCTAAAAGGTCAGTGTTCAATAATCATGGCAGCATCCGACTATATCCACCACCTCGATGAGAACTCACGCGCCTGCCGACACGAAAACAAGCAACTGCGTAATGAACTTCGTGTGGTCCACAAAGAGAAGGACGATTTGCGCAACGAGCTCAGTCGAATGCATCACGAATTTCAACGTCAGCAGCACCAAGGTCAAGGCTATCAACCACAGCCCCGATACAACGGTCAATCCTCGTCGCTTATGGCTCAGGATTCTCATCATTCGCTCCCTCCGATCATGAACGGTGCTCCCGCTCCAAATTCGATGCAAGGCGTTCAGTACTCGAATGAGCAGCAGCGCTAGGTAGAAACTTGGTTTGCAATCGAGGACTTGTGGCCACTTGCTCGCGTCCACTAGCTCGGCAATATTCAGGTCTCTACTTCTACGTTCCTCTTCAATTGTATCAAAAAGTGCGTTTTTACATCTCGTTCTAGCGGCTTGGGTAACGGTGGTCTGCCTCACGACCTTTTCTCGCCACTGCTGGGTGTGTCTCATCTGGTCTCAACCGCCGATCATGTGTGTCGGTGGATAGGGTGGTAACGGAGTCGATATGGGCATACTGGCTGTCTGTTGTGCTTATAGAATACCCCCAAAATCGCATTCACTTGTGGTCCCCAGCACACATTGTGCCCAGTACCTTTTTTCTTTTCCCGTGTTTCTTCTCTGCGCTATGTCGCGCGTCTCTGGCTCTGCCAGTCCTCGCATCTCGCGTGGAGCTTTGTATGGCTGCCTCTGGAGATTCAGAATGCATTGAGTCCTGGCACTCTTTGCTCCTCTCCACCTTCCGCTTGTCTGTCTGCGCGTCCTCTTGGGGATGCAATGACTACTTTGGAATCGATGGAGGGCTACTCTGCTTCGTCGTGGCGGTTTCGTGAACTTCGATCTCTCTAATTCCGAACCATCCGCGTGTCACCTCAGTCGAGGGCTTTCACGACGATGGAGCTTCACACCGGGAGAGTGCAAGGGTTTTCCATACTCTCTGCTCGTATATGGTCTCGGACCCAATGTCCCACCACGAATGTTCTCTTTCTTCTCGGCTCTTGTATGTAGACGGTCACGATCAAATAGAATTCCTCAAATGTCTAAACTCTCCGTTCACTCCATCTCAGGAGCCATGACCTTCTCCGCCTCCTTCTTCTCCCCCTCACTCGTCCCATCAGCCACTCCATTCCCCTTCCCCTTGCCTATATCCTTCAAAACCACATCCATAACCCTCCCCAACCTCCCGATCCCCTCCTCCCCGATCTGATAATGCACCACCAACCTGCC
>JAABUP010001337.1_pt1 | contig 51549 bp, 50 predicted proteins | sample 5559201 | NCBI WGS metagenome assembly JAABUP01 (sample SAMN10711887, study PRJNA513373) | rock metagenome | isolation source: Antarctica rocks | place: Antarctica | reverse complement strand
TGACTGCATGATGTCTTCTCCTGCAGCCCAGACACCCTATAAGGAGTTTCATACACCTACAAAGGCTGAATTGAAGATTCGCTTATTTCGTGTATGACGGACAATTTTGCTCATAGCCTTCGTACTCGACTCCACAGCTACTAGATACAAGGATGCTCTAGATATCTTGCACCGTACTCTGATGTCGGTCGAGTCCGACGCCGAGGAACGACCACGATGCTACAATGATTGTAGAGAGGGTCATGACGAAAGATGAGCGATCACTGACCGTCTTGAAGATCCTAGTGGACTTCATCATGAGAGCATTCAAAGTCAGTTGTGATCTTCAGACTCGATAGACGTTAATCGTTCCCCAAGCCATGTCCGGAAGTCATCCTCTGCCATCGGTCGCGCTGCTGCACTCTTGAATGTTTTCAAGGGCGGAGTAAACATTCGTCCCTATTTGATCTCTGCTAGCTGTATGCGATTCTGCGGCCCACCTGTCGTTGAATTCCTAAAAATATCGTTGTCCTTTTTCGCCTGAGATACTTCGGACCGGACTGGATCGCCACGGACCCCACAACCAATTACAATGTCGCTTTCACACTGATTCGGGAGTTGGGAGAGGGTTGAAGCTGTGCAGAGGTGTGAGATGCTTCGCAGGACAAGGATAGCAAGATACATGTGTCGGGCTATGTTTCCGGGAGTTTTGGAGTACGTTGCGCTCAAGAGCGCATGATTGCTGGATGGCGGGGATGATAGCAATGAGAAATGGGAAATTTCAGGACGAGAGAGGAGGTATGGTATATTGTCCAACTCTTGCAAAAATAGGACAATCCATTTGGTTTCGATGACAACTCCTGATACTTGTCCCGGCGACCATGATCCTTCTAGATTGAGTACAATTAGTCCCCTATCCTCCGTAGCTTCAAAATCCGTCCTGCGAGCCCACTTTGAATTTTACCGTGCTGGAGACGGCGCTGCCACTAGCAGCCGCACCGAGAGAAGATGAAGCCATTGTAGTCGAAGTCGTCGATGTCAATGAAGTGGTAGTGGCAAGCAACGAGGAGCTCGATGTGGAGGCTGACGCCAGCGTTGTCTAGCCAAATCGGACACACCTGCGACACTCAATCAAGTAGCGTAGAAAGCGGCAAGGGCGATAATTATCCAGTCCGCTATAGAAGAACGCCTTGAATCCTACCGAATTCAATGCTTAGCATCAATGTAACCGTTGAGGGTAAGGGCTACACACCAACTGGATTCGCCATCGATAATAAGGTAATTGAGAAGGAGAACCGACGCAAAGAGCGAGACAACCTCAAAACCCTCGAAGTACAGTGTCAAATCAAGCCCCATGCCCCAAGCAATAATCACCGTGACCGGCGTCACAAAAACGGAGTCTGCAGGCACTTGCCGATGATAAAATTCATGGTCTGGTGCATGTTATCTTTAATTGCATGCGTGATGGGTGTGAGATCGTTGTTCAAAATCGGAAGCAGGATCAAGCCGATAAAGGGCTTTGAGATATTGGCTCTTTGGCTAAGAGCGTTGATGCTGTCCACCGCGAACTGCGTGCAGAAAGCCATCAATGTTATGATGGTAACGAGGAAAGCTACCATGACTCATTGCGGGAGCTGGGGCTCTTCTTTCTTTTCTTCTTGCTCTTGCATGGGGTTTTCTTGAGTACTATTACCACCTATAGTAGCTGACATACTTGCGCCGATTTGGGCTATGCCTTTGCTCGCGTCGCCCTTCTCCGTCTTCAGGCGACGCTAGGGCACTTTTTCTCCTGGCACCCCTCAGACCTCGGCGTGGGTTCGGAACTGGAAAAGGAGGAATGCAGCATAGACACACAGGAGCACAAATGCAGCTCCTCTAGATTGGCGAGTCATGTCAGGAGTAGTCGTTTGCAACAGAAGATGTGAGGCTGTTGGTATCAAGAGACTTGTAGCAGCAAGAGACAAGAGGTTGGCTGACAGGTGGGCGACTGTAAGATTGAAGTGCTGCTCTACCCTGTTGAGGCCGCCGAAACCAATACTCAGACCAGTATCAAGAGTATGCTGATGAGGATGCCGCCGATCAAATTTGTTTGCAAGACATCAAGTTGTCCGCTCCTCAACAGAAATATAGATGAGACGATTTAGACAAAATCACTAACAAACGTTAGTGATATTCCCTCCCGTCATGGGACACTTGCCTAAGTGTAATGTAAGCTAAACCGCCTCAGTTCTCGCCGATTCTAAGTATGAGCTCAGCAATTGCATGCTCTGCCTGAATTGATAGTGGTACTATCGCAAAAAAGTTGACCAGGAAGGTGGTTAAAGAGCTCCCCAGGTTATAGTTGACGATAAACCTGACTGGAACCAAGATCAGGAGAACATTGATCCATGAGCTGAATAGGGTCGCACGTATCTGACCCGCTGCAGTGTGCTTTTGTCTCGGCTTCGATTATGTATCATGGAGATAGCGGTTACGCAGACCTTCTCAGATCAGCATGCATATCAAGGTCGGCAGTCCGCGGAAAGGTTACTTTCTAACAGCCGATCCAGCTTTCCCTTACTCGGCTCTTCGAATGCTACAACTGTATCCTGCGTCTGGATAATGGTTTCTGCGTTGATGTCTAATGCTGACTGGAATGCTGGTCGCTGAACGGTACCTTGACCCATACCGGGGCGTTTCTCCAAATCGGCAGTTGAGTGGTGACTTTCAAGTCCTCCCTCCTCCACATCTTCAGGGGAGCTCTACTACGGGGCTTTGCCCTGCCGAATGGATTGAAATTCGTGCTACCTTGGTCTCCCTGATTGGAATACCAAGCACTGCGGCGGGCATGAGACTTGATATTATCTACGCAAAAGATCAAAAATCCGTCGCAGAGTTCCGCATCGTACGCCTCGTCGACACCGAAGTATTGGAAAGCTCTGGCGTGCTTCTGCTTCTGCTTCGCGATCGGGCCAGCGAAAGCAAGCGCTGCCGTACCAGCGGCGATGAGAAGAGAACAAATGAGCATGATAGAATACGAAATGAATGGAAACTTTACAAAGAGATGGCGGTGATGAGAGATGTCAAAAGAATGAACGGCAAATGCTTGAAGCTGGATGAAGGCTGTCTTCATCTTTAAGTAATTGCTAAATTGGAGATTGAAAGGAGATTAGACATGAAACCGACATCAATCATACATGAGTACCGTGAAGCAGTCGGAGCTCTAAAGTATTATATCGCGGTGATGCATCGGGGCCCGGCAGAATGGCGCGCGGAGCTACCAGCTACTTGGACGGGATACATATGGCTGTTTCATGGGTGGCGCAGTGAAATTACCTTCGATGGCTTGGCTCATGGTATGATGGCGCGTTAAGGAATGTCTTAAAGTGTCTTCAAGTCTTCAAGATCGTCGAAAAGCCATCGAATTATCATCATTATTGGACCGCATGTTGTGTTCGGACGACTTTCGACACTACTTCCAGCTCCTCTTACAATTGATACTCGTACCAGATGTGACGGAGATCTTGCATCGTTGACCCGACGGACAGGTAAAGCTCGGCTGAGGAAGCTCCAACAATGATAACTTGAAGGGCTTATATGTTATCGCCATCGTCAGTTTCAGTGTCTAGCTCTCGGTATATAACCCGTACTTCGTAAAGCCAAGCCGTGTTAAGTCTTGCCGAAGCTGGCTTAGGGGCCCTGGACAAACGGGCGACACGTGGTAAGGTACTGGTATGCAACAACAAAGTAAGGATACTAATGCGTAGGCGCCGTTGGCTCTGTTCCTGCGCAAGAGCCTTTCCGCGGACGATCCCGCTCGCAGAGGCCAGCCAGCGGTGGATGAGGATTGCCCGCAACCTCCCTTACCGGCCTGTGGATCGCATCGGGCGAAATTGACAATCGGATAGGTAGTCTACACTGGTTGACGACTCCGACAGCCGTGTGACAAGTGGAGTCTTCAGATGGTTGATGAATACCTCAACAAGCATCGGTCCCCGATGCAGACTCGAGCAACATGTCTCGGTTGCTTCGGCTGCTTTATATGGTTGAAAGATGACTAGGAAACAGACGGCAGTTGGTTACAGCCAGACGAGCGCTCACACCGTATGTGCCGATAGCTCGATCTTTCATATCGATCATATTCAGCACCATTGCAAGATTCTTTGTAGAGCCTGAACTGGGCCAGACTAGGCTGATGATAATATGTTCGAAACTGAAAACCTTATCTTACAATTAGGTACTTTCTGCCAACTTCAACAGCCCATCTAGATTGATGCTCTTCGGTCGTTCGATCGGCAAACCCAAAGCCCGGTCCCAGACCAACTGAGCCAGCGGTCCCAGTCCACGACTCACACCGAACGTTGCAGTATAATACAAAGTCTCATGGAAGCCATAGTGGTGAAAGAGAACACCAGACGAGGAATCGACGTTCGGATATGGATTCTTGGTCTAGAATGCGTCAGCAACAGCTTCAGGATATATCAAAGCCCATCGTACCTTTCCATGCTCTTTCAATACTCCCGGCGCAACCTCCGAGTTCTTCTTTACCAGCTGGAAGACCGGATCGTTGGCGATCTCTGGCCGAGCGGAGGCGAAGTCCATCAAAGCTTCGAAACGAGGATCTGGTTTACGGAGCACGGCGTGCCCGTAACCTGGCACGACTTGGCCAGATTTCAGAGTGCTCCAGAGATAATCTTTGACGTCCTGTTCTGAGAAAGAAGTACCGATATGCGATTGCATCTTTAGGATCCATCGAAGAACCTCTTGAGCGGCAAGGCTGTGGTCGGGTTAGCTTAGGTAACCTCCTGAAACTCGATCGACCTACCCGTGCAGTGGACCAGCAAGCCCTTGCAAGCCAGCACTGTAGCTTAGAAAGGGGTCGCTCAATGCACTCCCAACAAGATGTGTAGCATGTGCTGAAACGTTACCACCTTCATGGTCTCCATGCAATGCAAGGTATAGTCTTAGCAGATCTTGGAAGTTTTCATTCTCTTTACCACCCTTCCCTAGCATGGCCGCGAAATTGTATGACCAATCTTGTTCCATGTCGACGGATGCTGGTAGAGCGCCACCACCCCTGTAGGAATTTTGGTAAATCTTCGCCGCGATGGTCGGAAGCTTCGCAAGCAATGAGATACTATCGTCGAATGTTGGCTCCCAGTAGTCTGCTTTGCTGATACCCTTCTCGTAGGCTTTGGCGAACACAGACGTATGGTTAAGTGTAGAAACAGCGCACGCGAACTGGGTCATTGGATGTAGGTCCTTGGGGAAATTGTCCAGCATGTCCTCGACGAACTTTGGGAGACCAGACTTCTCTGCCAATTCGCGAGAAAAGGCACGGACTTGGGAGGTCGACGGAACTTGGCCGGTTAGGAGAAGCCAGAACATCGACTCCGGGAGCATCTCGGTGCCGGAGGTGCCCTTGGGCAGCACTTGCTGGCAATCCTTAATTGTCTTGCCGTGAAACCGAATACCTTCATTGGCATCTAAAACTGATCCTTCCCATATCATGGCTTTCAAACCTCTGTAACACACCACGTTAGGAGCCCTATTCATCTCAAAATGGCGTTGAATCGTTACCTCATCCCCCCGATGGTATTCTCTACTTTCACATCCCCAACGACTTTACTGGCATGAGCCTTGACTTTCTTCAGGAGCTCTCGCTTCGCCGGGATAGCTTCCTTCAGTGTCGTCTTGAGATCTGGCTCGGTAGATGAAGAGTATGTCCGGGAGGGAGTCGAAGTGATCGGTCGTAATGTCGACGGCTTCGAGACATAAGCTGAGGGACCTGGTCTCAATTGCATATCAAGAAGCTGCACGTACCTTGACCGACCTTAGGGCTCGTGAAGTTATGCGTGCATTTAATGCCATTGTATGATGCGGAGCAATGTTGCTGGTTGAAGTCGCACGGGATTAAACAAGTGGATAGATGGTGCTTCAGTTGGATTTTCTGGCAATGCTCGGAACAGTCATACCAAAATGAGCTCAAAAATCAGTAGTCTCAATATCGACGGAGTACCCTCCAACTCTCCAGCCTTACGAGAACCGAGGCATAAAATTCCGCGGGGCAAGGGAAATCTTTATGCCGCCCGTTGACCGATTTCGGGGAAGCTTTGTGGGGCTTTGGCCTCCGGTGGAGAAAGTGGCTATTGGGAGCTATCAATGGCGAAAGGCTCAGGAGAAAAACGATTTCAAGAAGAATGGCATCAGAACCTATGAACTGTATGAGTAAGTACGTTGGATCTAGCGACTGGCTTGCACATGTAAGCCAGTCCACCTTTGCATATTTGCTTGCTGACTTGACCTACAGATAGCCAACGTATAGTCTAAGGATTTAGTTTCATGCTGGCTTGCATTTCCCTATATGTTACTGCAGCATGATGTTGCGCGACACTGCTTGCTCCCTTCTACGACAAGCACAACATGGCACCAAGATACGTTCGATCCTTGCGGTACGCGCTATGCCCAGCAGCCTCACTCGGATGGCTTCAACCACCCTCCCACCTGTGAACCCTCCTGTGTCTTCTCATCTCCCTTCCGACTCATATCAACTGCTACCTACGGCCGACAAGGCAGGGCAGGCTGAAGACGCCCTATTCGAGCAGCAAGTACAGGACATGAAGCAATGGTGGGCCAGTCCAAGATACGAAGGCATCAAGCGGCCTTACTCCGCAGAAGACGTAGTCAGCAAAAGAGGATCAATGCAGCAGATTTACCCAAGCTCTTTGATGGCTAGAAAGCTGTTCAATCTGTTCAAAGAAAGGGCAGCGAAAGGAGAACCTGTGCATACAAGTCCGTAGCTCTGAAGAGACGACCAAAATGACTCCATGGATAGAACTGATATCTATGACTCCAGTGGGCGCCATTGACCCTGTTCAGATGACCCAGCAAGCTGCGAACCAAGAAGTTCTTTACATCTCGGGCTGGGCGTGCTCTTCTGTGCTTACGTCGACAAATGAAGTCTCTCCTGATTTCGGGGACTACCCATACAACACCGTACCCAATCAAGTCCAGAGACTCTTCAAAGCACAGCAACTCCATGATCGAAAGCATTGGGATGCACGGAGGAAGATGAGTGCCGACGAAAGGGGTAGAACGGCATACGTTGACTATATGCGGCCAATCATTGCAGACGGAGACACAGGGTGGGTTGTGACGTCCGAGGCTGCTATCAAAAGCTGACGGGCGAGCGTAGACATGGTGGACTCTCTGCGGTATTGAAGCTTGCCAAGCTCTTCGCGGAAAACGGGGCGGCGGCAGTACATTTCGAAGACCAGCTACATGGGGGAAAAAAGTGCGGTCATCTAGCCGGCAAAGTACTTGTACCTGTCGGAGAGCACATTAATCGACTTGTAACCGCGCGATTTCAATGGGACTTGATGGGATGCGAGAACCTCCTGATTGCTCGCACGGATTCCGAGAGTGGAAAGCTACTAAGTAGCGCAGTTGACATTCGAGACCATGAGTATATCCTGGGAATCACAGAGGATGTCGAGCCATTATCTGAGACGCTCCAGGCGATGGATATAAGAGGCGCCACTGGGGAGGAGATTAACAAGTTCGAGGCGGAGTGGGTGAAGAGGCACAAGTTGATGACCTTCGATGAAGGTGAGGAGCAACTTCATCTCCAACTTGACTGAAGTGCTGATTGTGCAATCACAGCTGTTGTTAAACACCTGCAATCAGAAAGTGCAGATCAGTCGAAGATCAATGGTTACACGGCACAAGTCGAGAAAAACCGAGATCTATCCTTAACCCAGCGGCGGAAGCTTGCGTCAAAGTTCGCGAAATCTCCAGTCTTCTTCTCGTGGGACGTCCCAAGAACACGAGAAGGCTTCTACCACTATCGCGCAGGTCTTCCGGCAGCGACAAAGCGAGCTATTGAGTTTGCTCCATATGCTGATCTATTGTGGTTGGAGACTGCAGATCCAAGCGTAGAGAAGGGCAGCCGTTTCGCGGCTGAAATAAGAGAAAGACATCCCGGCAAGCAATTAGTATATAACCTAAGTCCGTCCTTCAACTGGATGGGCCAAGGCTTCGATGAGGCGTTACTGAAGTCTTTCATCTGGGACCTCGCCAAACATGGGTAAGTGATTAGATGGTCAATGTCTGGTACATTATCTGATGTCATGCAGGTTTGTCCTGCAGCTGATCTCCCTTGCTGGCCTACACTCTACTGCCGCCGTGACAGCTGAGCTCTCCAAGGCGTTCCAGAAGGATGGCATGCTTGCCTATGTCAATCTGATCCAGCGTCGCGAGAAGGAGTTGGGCGTAGACGTTCTGACGCATCAGAAGTGGAGCGGTGCCGCGTATATCGACGGTATCCTTGGAGTCGTCCAAAGTGGCAGTAGCGGAAGTAGAAGTATGGGAGAGGGCAACACTGAGACTGGTCAGGCTTCCCTATGAAAGACGTCTTACCCTGCGTTTCATTGTTACACTAACGTTGGAGTATTCTTTAGGCTTTTGAACGTACTGGAGCTGTGTCCATATTCCGCCATAGACGTTGGATATCGTGAAGACGCGCTAGACAGCGTTCTGTATTCAAATGGCATTGAGACGCGTTACATGTTGCAAAAGTATCTTGATGTTGAGTATGAGCTGAAGCTTTGCTGAGCTGTGAAGATTAAATGTAATGGCAATTCGCTTCAGACTATTAAGTTCTGTTTCTTCAGAAAAGGCAATCCTGTGTTGAGGATGCACTCTTCTAACCTTGACTTTCCGACCAGCTTCTCACTTCAGCAACCAGAACCACAATCTTTCACTCGGTTCTCTCACACAACAGCAATATGAAGATCAAAATTGAGTCGATTGTACTTGGTCCAACGGACTCTCTTCCGCCTGAGAAGCCACATCTCAGCTATGCTCAAGGTGACCCTTTAGGGCCTCCCCTCAGTGAGTGGACCTTCAGCCCAAAGACGCAAGAACGGCTTCGCAGATATGAAGAAAAATACCCAAAACCGACAGCCGCTATACCGGTAGAAGATGAAGAACTCTTCTGCACGTGTGTAGGAGTCGATGACGGGAGCGAGATGGTAGAGTGCACCAATGGCACTGCCTGTCTACATCAGTGGTTTCATACACGTTGTATTCGAATGAGGTATCTTCCAGCCGATCATGGTAGATGGCACCCAAGACTTGTTTGTCAATATCTCGGCCTTGCTGACGCTGAGACCAGAAGATTGGTTCTGTCAACGCTGTATAAGTCGCAAGATTGGCAAGCTTGCAGATAAGCCAATTCTTAGACACTGGCCCTCACGAGGTGGAACTAGCAGACTATCAGCACGTCCCTCCCTCACCATCAACAGCAGTCGCGACTCTCTCGGGACTCCTCCTACACCCAGTCCTGATTTCCAACCTTGGTCGGCTCCACTCCCATTACTATCACCTCGTACATCACCCGATCTCTCAGAGGCCGATTGCACCACTAATCGACGCGTCAAATCTGACACTTACAAAGACAAAGCTCCTAACCACACGAAGGTTAAGAGCAAGCAGCCAGCTTGGAGTCCGCTCGAAGAAGATGCGCTCATCACAATCATGGGAGAGCTCGTAGCCGAAGGGCTTGCGGAAGGGGAGGTTAGATGGGAGTTGGCAAGAGTTCGGCTCAGGGAGCAGGGTTTCCATCGAAGTGCTCCAGCAACTAAGATGACCTGGATGCGAGGATTACGGGAGAGGAGCGGCATTGACGAGAGAAGGAACAAGAAGATGGAGACTTTGACGACGGGCTTGCAGAAAAAAAGAAAGAGTTGGGGTGGGGAGCCGAGGAAGACGAGGGAGAGGAGGGATTCGATGTAGGGTTCTGTGATTGGTAAACATCGGAGTTGGATTGGAAAAGATCGCAGAAATATGGCGCAAGCTTTTGGCGAGCTTCCTGAGTCGAGGTTGGGTATTGGAGCAGTATGGTTTATCGTGAAAGCGGCTTTGACGTTGACCTCGATGGGGAGGAAGTCGCTACAGAGCAAGCGTCGACGAGGCTTGAGACGAGAACTTGCTTGCAAGTTTACAGAAGCAGTCTCAATGCCGGCACAAGTGACCGAGTCTTCTCACGCTGGACGCGGCATTATATTGTGTTCGCGTGGATAGCTAGCGTGAAACGTATTGTAGCCCTTTCAAGACGAATGGAAGTTGTTTACTCAGCAGATCTAGTTTAGCTTAGGTCGGGTCAAAAAATATTGAGAATAGCCGCCGTAGAGATTCGGCCGCCGTAACACACAAACTGTGAGAAGGAGCTGCGTCTGCTCACACAATTCCTACGGCGGCCATTCTCAATACTTTTTTGGCCCGACCTCATACGAAGGTACCTTATGATACCGTAGCGGAAAATCTCAGCCCCGATACAAGGCCGCTTACCGTACGCACATGTGAACTCGATGGGGCTGAGAGAAAAACTACCTTTCGACCACTTCTCAACACAACTACGCAGCACTCTTCACTCAAAGAAGGTAGCTGGTCGCCTTTCACTTCCCTCTTTATTACCACTAATCATAGACGCCAACTCGAGATTGCCGACTCGTCTTTGAGGGTCGATCAAATTTACCCGGGCCCCAGCGCGAACCAATTTGCGGTCAGAATTCCGACCTCGCTGTCAGCCTTTGGAGACCGGAAATACCGTACATCGCTCAAGATAGCCTCCTTTCAAGCACCAGGGTATAGATCTATTGATCTGTAACCTTCCCAACAAAGAATGCCCCACCCTATCTCTCCTCCTCTCACGCCAACAACTATGATCTCCAAATCCTCTACACCCTCGAGCGTACCGCCGACACAAGAAGAGGTATCCTCTTTGCTTGATACTATCTTCAATGCTCAAACCTCTCAAGCTTCGCTCGACGCCTGCTATGCGCTCACGAATGTACTTCTTAACTCCGTCGGCTTCCGGGGCTTGCAAGGCTATGGCATTTTGGCGGAGATGAGGAAGGCGGCAGCGGACAAGAAGAGTGGGGTCAAGAGAGAAAGCGCTATGAACTTACTCGGCGCACTGTTTGAGAGGTTTCCACCGCAGCAGCCGATCAGTGAAGTGATCTTCCTCGTTCAAGATGGCGGAGTACTACCGTCTGCCCTGGACGCACTAGCCGACAAGGGCGCTGTGGTGAGAGAGTCTGCGCAATACGCCCTAGATGCATTGTTCGCGAATCTCAAGCCGGAAGCTATGGTAATCGGATTGCTGCCGGTCCTTTCGCATTACCTGGGCAAGAAATCTGGAAAGTGGCAAGGCGCAGTTGGGGCATACGAGCTGATGGGGAGAATGGCTGACAGAGCAAAGCTTGGGATGGGCAGCAAGGATGAGGAAAAACTGAAAGATGTGCTTAGGGAGTCTATGGGTAAGAAATTAGCTGGACTGATTCCTGTGGTAGAGGCCGGGATGCACGATCTCAAGCCCGAGGTTCGTACACTCAATCCGCGTGATCAGTTCTGGAGCACATGCTAACTCTATCAAAGGTCACAAAGCAAGCAGTCAAGACTATGACGTCTCTCACGACCCTCTTATCAAATGATGATGTGGCACCCCGAATACCACTTCTCATCAAGACGATGCAAAATCCTTCCTCAGAGACGTTGCAGAAAGCCATCCACGCTTTGTCACAAACAACTTTTGTCGCCATTGTCACATCGCCTGTCCTCGCTCTCCTTACCCCTCTCCTTGAAAGATCCCTCAATACTCCCACGACATCACAAGAAGTGCTGCGTCAAACGGTGGTAGTTGTGGAAAATCTGACTAAGCTCGTTCATGATCCTGTTGAAGCAAGGACTTTCTTGCCAAAGCTAAAGCCGGGAGTCCAAGGCGTCAAAAACCGCGCATCACTTCCAGAAGTAAGAGAGCTTGCGACCAGAGCAGTCAACGTTATCAACAAGGCTATGGGAGATGATGACGGGAACATTGCAAATGGGCAAATAGCTTCCACGACTACCGAAGACGTTCTCAGAATATTGGAAAAGGAGGTTAAGCTGCATGGCGGTATTGCAGGAGAACCTGACAATGATAAAATCTGGAAGGTAACGAAGTCTTTTGTTTCGGAGATGGCTCGAGAGGATGTCAATCTGCGAGAAGTCCAACGGATTAGTGTCTGCATTGTTCCTTACCTTGGACATTTGATGAAGGACCGTCAAGGCCAGGCTGTTGCAGATGCAGTCCAAAAGCACTTTGTTGAGGAGGATCACCGTAAGTTTGGCCAGCCAATCAAGGAAGAGACTGGTGAAGTTGAGATCGTCAATACGGACTTCTCTTTGGCGTACGGTGGCATGCTTCTTCTGTCGCATACCAACCTTCGGCTATTGAAGGGCCATCGTTATGGTCTTTGCGGCCGCAACGGGGCTGGTAAATCGACGCTGATGCGAAGCATCGCCGAGGGTAAATTGGAAGGCTTTCCAGACAAGGACGAGCTGAAGACCTGCTTTGTCGAACATAACCAGGGCGAAGACGCTGACCTCAGTGTTCTGGACTTCGTTGCTAAAGATCCAGAGCTCGCCGCGACGGGCCGGGAGCGAATGTCTGAGGTCCTTAGCGAGGTCGGATTTACTGCAGGTCAAGAGGGCCGGCAGCAGCAGAAAGTTGGGTCCCTATCGGGAGGCTGGAAGATGAAGCTTGCACTCGCACGCGCCATGTTGATGGGTGCTGACGTGCTGTTACTGGATGAACCGACGAATCATCTGGATGTTGGCAACGTGAAGTGGCTGCAAGAATATCTGAAGAAGCATACCGAGATCACGAGCTTGATCGTTAGTCACGACTCTGGCTTCTTGGATGAGATTTGCACCGACATCTACCATTATGAGGGTAAGAAGCTGGTTTGCTACAAAGGCAATCTTGCAGAGTAGGTTTGCATTACAATCGCCTTATAGTACTAAAGCTGACTATCACTACAGCTTTGTCAGAGTTAAGCCAGAGGCTAAGAGCTACTATACGCTGTCAGCGTCGAACGTCCAGTTCAAGTTTCCTCCACCAGGCATTCTCACTGGCGTGAAATCACTTACGCGGTCGATTATACGGATGACGAACTGCACTTATACGTATCCAGGAGCCTCAAAGCCTTCGCTGGTAGATGTGACTTGTTCGTTGTCGCTCTCGTCACGAACTGCCATCATTGGCGGCAACGGTGCGGGCAAGTCCACCTTAATCAAGCTTTTGACTGGCGAGACGATCCCCCAGACCGGCAAAGTCGAGAAGCATCCTAATTTACGAATCGGCTACATCAAGCAGCATGCTTTGGAGCACGTGGAGATGCACATGGAGAAAACTCCGAACCAGTATTTGCAATGGCGATACGCAAATGGTGACGATCGAGAGGTCCTCATGAAACAAACGCGAGTCATGACACCGGAAGACAAGGCTCAGATGGAAAAGTTTGTCGACTTGGGAGACGGCAAAGCTGGTCGTCGCATCGGAAACTTAATGGGAAGGCAGAAGTACAAGAAGTCCTTTCAGTACGAGGTGTACGTAGGAACAGCCGGTCATAAATGGGATTCGCTCAAAGCTAATGATATACAGTAAATGGATCGGCATGCTGCCGAAGCACAATTCCCAGGTCTCCCGTGAGACGCTCTTGGAGCTCGGTTTCGACAAGCTGGTGCAGGAGTTCGATGACCATGAAGCGTCGAGAGAAGGTCTTGGCTTCCGACAACTAGAGCCCAGAGTCATCTCCAAGCATTTCGAGGACATCGGATTAGATCTCGAGATAGCCAACCACAACGAGATCTCCGGTCTGTCCGGTGGGCAGAAAGTGAAGGTCGTGCTCGCAGGCGCCATGTGGAACAATCCACATCTTCTTGTCCTCGACGAGCCAACGAATTATCTTGACAGAGATTCGCTTGGTGGACTGGCTGTTGCCATCCGCGACTACAAGGGTGGAGTAGTCATGATCTCGCATAACGAGGAGTTTGTCGGCGCTCTGTGCCCGGAGCAATGGCACGTTGCAGATGGTCGTGTCACACACAAGGGACACCTTGCCGTCTCCATGGACCGCTTCGAAGACAGCAGACCTGGTAGCAGCAATGCTAGCAGTGCTGTCTCCTCTGCAACGGCGTCGGCTGTGAATTCTGGTGCTGAGGACACCAGTGACATGAAGTTCAAGTCGAAGAAAAAGAAGAAGCTAACGAGGGCCCAGCTGAAGGATAGGGAGGTGAGGAGGAGGTTGAGGCACATCGAATGGCTCAACTCGCCAAAGGGGACACCGCATCCGCCGGATACGGACGACGAAGCGTAGTCAAGGGTTTCCACTTGATCTCGAGAGTGATGTTAATGCTTTCAATGGTCTTGAGACCATCATATTCAACTAGATCGAAGTACATGGTTGTGCGCCACAAAGGTGATGGGATAGAGAAAAGTTCTTAGAGGTCTCCTTTGGCGTTTGTGATACCATTTACGAATGTCTTTGCGTCTTTCGTTTCTAACTAGAGAAGGACCGTATGTAGGCTATTGGCGATTGGTGCATGATCTAGAACAGGGCATGCCCGTATACAGCATTTTGCTCCCTTGAGTACTCGATCTCATCCTAACTTATCCTAGCTCGCATTAGTAGGAGATCACGCGGTACGAAAGAATGTGCACTGGGCGTGTACCAACATTGTGACGCGACGCTGGCTTGATGTCCTTGAAGACCTTGAATGGATATCTGATGGACATGCCCTAACCTATGCTGTTCACTAGGGTCAATACCGCCATAACATGTTCTCTGAATCTTTCCGATCACGCGATGACTGCAACGTATCACAATTATTGTCTGCTCATACAGGTAGTCCTGGAGCATGATGAGCTAGCATCTCTCATTGAATGCCTCCGTACTGCAATCTTATCCTGTAAGGTTTAGGAGCGATGTGGTAGCGAGAGGATCTACGCAGGACTTATTGCCCACTTCGGGGTAAGGCGGACAGCAAATACGCAGAACAGCCAAGAAGTTCAGTGATCAAGCTTGATACATCCGTACCCGTGCGAGTACATTCGAATGAACGAAACATGGCTGTCAGGTTGGCAGAATTAGGGCTGGCCAGTCACCAGATTGTGACATGTCCTGCGGCGCAGAAGTCGGCATTAGGAATGTAAGCCACAGAAGCGGCTAATATGACAAGCTTTGCCCCTTCGCCATGGCCTGCACATCCGTCAGACCGTCTTGGAGATCTCATTCTCGACTGTACTGTATTGTGACAGAACACTGTTCGTACAGTTGTACGGATTACGGAGAACGATAATCATTAATGACTATCGCCAGTATCGGTGGGTTACAATCTTTGCGCCACAAGGACTTGTCTTTGCCTTACCGGAGAAGAGTCTGCGGTTGCTAAATCCGACCAGAAAGCCAATCATCCAATCCAATCTAACCCCTCCTTCCACCTTCCACACTTCCTTTTATCTTTAGCGTGCCCTACCATACGTACCACTAAGGTAGTCGACGTCAATGTTAGATACTCGTACTGGCTTGGCAGCTACCTATCGCGGCATGGCTTCCCCCACTTCCGAATTCTTAATCAGATATAATCCGTCTTACAACACCCTCTTGGATCTTGCATCGACTACAGGTGTACGAATCCAGTAGTGACTTCAGCAAGTGAAGCAATTCGTCATCAGGCCACTGCCTCGACATCTTGTGAATGAAAATCAGTTCAACCTCTCTCTCTTCATGTTCGCATCCTGCTAGTATCTGAAAGCAATTGATAGTGACCACAACGAATAGCCTGGACAAGCCCTAAGCGACAGCACGAGTACATACCGGAGACTACCTGTCCAACGATCGCGTGTCTGAAGCTACTCCGGAACATCACCATCTGGAAGAGGCTTGACGTCATCCATAGTGGGATCACGCGCAGCAACCTTGAGCTCAACCTTACCCGCCTGCGTCGGCCATTCACTTGAGCAAGCCCGACGCCGTGCTCCTTCACTAAAGCCCAACGCAACAACCTGCGAAGACCCTTAGAACGTCCTCACTCCACTTCTCTTATCACAGAGAACCGCCAACATGTCGAACGAGAAAGATCTCCATATTAGCCGCGCCGCGTCTCCAGATGAAATCGCAGATCTCAAATCACTCGACTCCGATGCCCTGAAACTAGCCGAGATGGGCTACACCCAGGACATGAAGCGAAACTTCTCCGTCATCTCGCTCCTAGGCGTAGGCTTCTCTCTGACCAACTCCTGGTTCGGGATATCCGCCGCCTTGGTTACCGGCATCAACTCTGGCGGTCCCGTTCTCATCATCTACGGAATTATCCTTATCGCTCTGATATCGACGTGCGTTGGTATCTCGCTGTCAGAGTTGGCGAGTGCTTTGCCAAATGCAGGCGGACAATACTTCTGGGCGAATGAATTGGCGCCCAAGAGGTATGCCAATTTCGCGTCCTACCTCACCGGGTGGTTTGCATGGGCTGGGAGCATCTTCACTTCCGCTAGTGTTGCGCTGGCTGTTGGAAGTGCTGCAGTAGGTTGCTGGCAGTTATCTCATCCGGACTTGTACGTTGGCAAAGCTCACTAGGGACCTTGTGCGTGCACTGACAACCCCTCAGCGTCATTCAGGCGTGGCACGTTTTCGTGGGATATCAAGTCGTCAACGCCTTTGCATTCATCTTCAACTGCTACGGCAAGGTCCTCCCCACCGTTGCCACCACTACGCTTTATACTTCTCTAATCTCCTTCTTCGTCATCTTGGTCGTTGTTCCTGCCAGAGCACCAACACACCAAGAGGCCAAGTTTGTCTTCGCCAACTTCGTCAACAATACGGGATGGGCTGAGAACGGCATCGCCTTTATCGTCGGCCTGATCAACACCAACTGGGCCTTCGCCTGCCTTGACTGTGCTACACATATGGCAGAGGAGGTTGCGCGACCGGAAAAGATGATCCCGATCGCCATCATGGGCACCGTTGCAATCGGGTTTGTGACGGCCTGGACTTATTCCATCTCCATGTTCTTTAGCATGCAGAACCTCGACGGTCTCTTTGCCACCCTCACCCTTGTTCCTATTCTCGAGCTCTTCTATCAAGCGCTCGCGGTGAAAGCAGGGGCGATTGTGCTGGAATCACTAATCATTGCAACGGGTATTGGTTGCATGATTGCGAGTCATACCTGGCAATCGAGGTTGTGCTGGTCCTTTGCAAGGGACAGAGGCCTGCCATTCTCTAGATTCTTGTCGCACATTCACCCCACACTGGATGTGCCGCTACAAGCTCACTTCGTGAGCTGCGTGATTGTGGCTATCTTGGGCTGTCTGTACCTGGGGTCATACACTGCGTTCAACAGGTAAGCAGTCTAGGTCTTTCTTCTCGCTTGTGCGCGACATGGACAGTGGAGCTCGAGCTTTAGTCCGGGCTTGCAATCTTGTGAGGTCTTGAGGAAAGGACCGTTTTCAGCTCTCGGCGAGTCAATTCATGCAGCAGATGTTTACCACCTGCTACTTTATTGCTCTGCTGTTCAGCTCCCTTGCTTTTGAACCTGGGCAGGAACAGATAAAATTTATTCCGCTACTAATAAACTTCCAGCATGGTGACCGCCTGCATCGTCCTACTGTACATCTCTTACGCTATTCCCATCGTCTGCCTCCTTATCCGCGGCCGGAACAACATTCGCCATGGGCCTTTCTGGCTCGGTCCGATAGGTCTCTTCTCAAACATTGTTCTACTCATGTGGACGCTGTTTACCCTCGTCATGTATTCTTTCCCACCTGTGGTACCTGTGTTGGCGAGCAGTGAGTGCTTCCCTCCCCTCCATCCGTTTGAGGAGATTTAACGTGATATTACGCGATCGACAGATATGAACTACGTCTCCGCCGTCTATGGGGTTGTGGTCTTCATCATTGTTGTTGATTGGTTCGTCAGGGGCAAACATCACTACAGAGGGCAGACTCTGAGGCATGAGGAGGCGAGCCACACCTTGCATGCCGAGGCTCACGTTATAAGGTAGATGTCTGTCCGTTTCAGGACTTACTTTTGCTTTACTTGCTGCTGATGTCTCTTCGAACACGTGGGAAGGGACATCATTGGCTTGTGTTTCCAGCGGCTCATCTAGAGCACATCACTACATCCATTTCCAAGGTCGTTCTTAGGCGTGGTTTATAGCTAGATAGCTGAGCAATCGAATCCTGGCTTGATCTAGTCCTCAGGGTTACCGAAACGAACTGGGTCTATTCGGGCTGTTGCTGACATATGTCCAGTCAAGAGTACGATCTCATATCGAGGTCACCTACTTTAACCTGTTTCTAAACCAACACACCGAGAATCGCACCACACGTACCCATAAAGGCTAGCTTTGATGCAACGAACTCTCCGACTTGCGTGTTTTGCAAGTCCCAAGCCTGGAATGGCTCGATTGTCGATGCTTGAATAGATGATATCACTGTTGGTCCAAAGACGAAGAGCTCTCCATGTACAATGTATACGAGAGTATCACCTCCTCGCAGCGAGGCGTTCTGAACACAGGTCACATGAATTTGAGCTGCTTGTAGTTCACGTATCTACAAAACCACATAGGAGCTTGCTTTTCTTTGAACTAACTGCAGCCGCTCCGAGGCTTGTCTTTGGCGGTCCTCCGCAAGGTTGCTCAGCTCAGTCTTGAGTGTTTGATTTTGAGCTGACAAAGAGTATCATCACCTCAGCAGTGAGATAGGCTGCATATGACAGTGAGGGTGATCTATACATACTACCACCTAGACTGTGTATATTATTACAATTCAGCTATGTACAGCATGCTATATGATATACTTATATTGTGACTCAATTGAGAGACGCTTGAGACTCACCTTTGACGGCCCTCACAGGGATGTAAAGATCAATTTTGAGTGCTCTGATTTGAGGCTCAAGTCTGAAGTCACATAATGTATGTAAGTCAAGACTCAATGACAGTCAATGATTAAGTGACAATAAGCGATTTGAATTCTTATTCCAGTACTTTACTATCGTACCTTTCTGGAAATGAGTCTCATCATTGCAGAACCAGGGATCTGCCCTGTTTCCCACTCTTACGCCACTTTGAAAAGGCGCCTGTACCGTTTTGCACGCTTTGTGCCGATGAGCCACCGCTAGCAAACGTCAAAGTGCCCTGCTCAGCCACAACCAGGCTGCAAACGGCAAAGATCACACCGTTGATGTGGCTGGTGACTTCACAGCAGCAGGGTCTTCATCCCGCTTCCCAGTTTTGCCAGGGTCCATGTCAAGGTTCTCCTTTCAGTGTGCCTGCTGATTTGACCGCCTTATCTCACCAGTGAAGTGAACTAACCCCTTCGATGAACGATCAGAGAACATGTTCATCAGAGACAGGCAGGGTGATCTCATGCTACATGTATCGACATTTTGACAGGAAGAAGCACGAGACGCTTGGGAAGGAATTGAGACATATACATGTATCTTCCATAACAATCGCCTTGCTTTGAGACGGAAATTCCAACGGCCACTTCCAAAAGCAGGCTCTCGCTTAGCGTCTTCTTAATTTACTCGCCGGAAAGGGTCTTACCACTTTATATTGATTTCCATCCCATCCTCCAACTCTTGCTCTTGCTCTTTTCATTCACCCACAAAATACAGAATATCGCGAACGAAACAACAGCGCGTCCATTGCAACGTCAATCCTCCTAGAGTACATACCTACACACGTACACGTTCACTTGCACACACGTACATTACTCAAAACACCTCTCGAGACGCTTCCAGCCCAACAACAGTCAAGATGGGTGCCGTCGTATCATGCGTAAGTCCCTACCAATTTCTGGCAATTCGTATTTGCTGGCGCTTTCTCTATCCGCCGCATTGACCTCGAGCGCTCTTTTATACTATCCTATAGCATTGGCGTCCATATCCTATCTCTCATCCTCCTGTCTCCCTGTCACGCATCTCCCTTGAACTGCATCCGTTATAAGATATAGTCTCCACTCACTAACACCACCTTGCTCTCAAACAGTGCGAGTCCATCCTCCACACCATCGGCGCGTGCCTGATGGCCATTGTCAACGGCATTGGCGCGGTCCTACAAGCCATCATCGGCGCCATCGTCAGCCTGTTCGATATCATCATCTCTTGCCTGACCTGCGGTAGGGGTGGGGGAGGACGGAGGAGAGGTGGGAGGAGTGCGGTCTAGCACTGGGCTAGATAGGATACGGAGGGGAGGAGTGAGTGGGCAGAAGGGAGGGAAGGGGATGAGATTGTTTTTCTTGATACCACGGAGTGCGCGCTTGGCGAAGTCGAGTCGTCGGTTGAATTGTTACTTCTTCGAGGTGGAAGGCTGGCTAGAGTGAGGGAAGTTGGGGTTGTAATTGCGCGATAATACCACTCTTTGATTTCTCTGCAACGTGATGGCATGCTTTGCTATGCTACCAGATTGGAATGGGATGATTGGACGATGCCCCGAAGATACTGTACGGCCATAATCACAAAAGTCAATCCTACCCATTCCTGATCAACCTCCACAGCCCTTGCCTTCTCCTGGCCAATGTCTCGCCATAGCCAAACTCGACGATACCCCGGCACATCTCCCACCCCTTCTGCGCACTCTTGATCGGATAATCCAACGACTTGGGTATCGCCGTGCTCAAGATACTCGGAAATCGATCTCGACACACGGCCTTGGTATTGCACAAACTCCTCAATCCTTCTTCCCCGGCGAACCTCCCATACCCACTCCCTTTGACCCCACCAAACGGAAGTTGTACGGCGTAGTAGACCGCAAAATCATTCACACTCACCATCCCCGCTTTGACTTCCTTCACCACTGTATCTATGTCCCCTTGGTTGGTTCCGAAGACGGAGGCGCCGAGGCCGTAAGGTGTGCTATTGGCTATGCGGATAGCATCGTCGACGCTACTTGCTTTCATGACGACGAATACAGGTGCGAACAGCTCTTCTCGCGCGACCCGCATGTCGGACGTGACGTCGACAAGTAGCGTGGGGGAGAAGTAATGACCTTTCGGATGCTTGGGATGGATATATCTCTTTCCACCTACCAATAAGCGCGCGCCTTGTTGCACGGCTTCCGTGATGGTTTCCTCGAGTCTAGTGAATGATGTTCCGGAGATCATAGCTCCGACATCTACGTCTTCCCGGTCATCGAGCGCTGAGCCTACTCGTAAGGCTCGGATTCGGGGTTCGACGATTTCGATCAGCTTGTCGTAAATATTTGGGCAAGCGACGACTCGCTCAACCCCAATGCAGTTCTGGCCTGCGCTCTGGAAGACGCCACGCATGAGGATGCTAGCGACTTTGTGCAGGTTCTTGACGTCGGCGAGGATGATGGCCGCGTCTTTGCCACCTAACTCCACGCAGACGGGTGTCAGGGCCTTCGCGGCGGATTTGCATACTTCGAGTGCTACCGGTCTGCTACCGATGAAGGTGATGTGGCTTAATCCTGAGTGCGAGGTCAGATAAGGGGCCACGGATGGCCAGCAGACGACAGACTGCACAAGGCCTGGAGAGTGACCGCAGGCCTTCAGGGCGCCTTGGACAATAGAAGCGAAGTATTTGCTGGACCAGGCCGTGGCTTCGGAGCCTTTGACTATGATGGCATTGCCGGTGAACAGGGAAGATATAATCGGGCCGAGCAGGTTGTGGAACTGAGGCGACATCAGCGATGTTCACATTGTAACAGGCGATCTAGCTTACAGGGTAGCTAAACATCTAATCAGTATCAATGGGACGTGTATAAAAGGGTCGATATGCCTACTTCCAACTCACACAAGCTGCCACCACTCCTAATGGCTCCCACCGCACTTCATTGACTTTGTAAGTCATCAGGAAGTTTGTAGGTCGTCTCTCCCCTGTTAAGGCCTTCTCCCCATGCGTGATTGTCCACTTCAGCTTTTCTGCAGTAACCAGTATTTCTCCAAATGAGGAATCGATCCGTGTCTTCCCCGAGTCAAGACATGCTGCTGTGGAAATAGCTTCTTGGTTTTCTTGGATGTATCTGAGCCAAAATGTCCGTCAGCGTTCCACGATCGAAGCTGGTCTTCGCTCTTCCGTACCTCAACAGAGTCCGCAGAACTTTCCTCCTCTGCCCGAAGCTCGTTTTCGCCCACTGGACCTGCGCCTCACACGCCTTTGCAACCGCTCTGTTGATGCCGTCTGCAGTGGCTGGGTTCACAAGGCTGAGAAACCTGCCATCGGCCGGACAGTAGCATTGAATGGCGCTTGAGCCATGGATCTACAAGATGGTTGTGAGCTTCTGATCGGCTCAACTTCTGGGAAGGGCCAATACATTCAGCTGCACTTCCTCCAGCTCTTCACCTCTCCAGCCAGGCTTACATTGCTCAGGTATTGAGACAGTATAATTAACACCAAGCTCCTCTGTATCGCCGAGAATACTCGTAAAGAGGAGCCATGTGAGCGCGAAGATAGTAGCAGCAGCACCTAGCCCCAGCCAGGACAAGCCCGAGGGAAGCGTACCAAGTGTGTCCATGCTGAAGGTACTCAAAGTGTGCCAGTGCTACTAACGGGTGAGTCAAGGGTACAGCACCTCGCAACATGCCCCTAGCAGCCGTCCGCAGCACTCGATCATACGGCTCATTGCTCCCACGAAGTAGACACTCCTCATTGTGCCATCGACTGCCTTTACACCTCAAATGATGGATGCTCGGAAACTAGCCCGAACCACGGGTCTTTCCGTGCCGAGAGGGACACAGCGGTATTGACTTCAAAGCAATCCTCAATAGGCCATCATTGACTATGGGCAAAACTGACAGATGAGCTACTTCTCGACTACATTCTCGTCTGCACCATGGCAAAAATCACCCCGTGTAGAGGAAGCCTATAAGCATATATAAGTTGTGATGGTCTGCTTGTAGAGCAGTAACAGTCTAACAGATAAGCGCTAACACAGGGTACAGCTGGTTATTATAGCGCCTATGTACCAGTAGATGTATCATCGAGAACCGCCTGGACGAAGCTTACGCCACGCTAAGAAGGGATGCACCTAGAAGCACTCCATTGCCGAGATACCTAAGCCCCACAGCGAACGCCAAACATCCTCAAGACCAGCCTTGCCAATAGCCAGAGCATGCCTGCCGGAGGTGTTTTTGTCTCCACCATGTCTTCCCAGCGTTGCCTGGGCACTTGTGTATCACTCTTCGCTATCCTCGTCGTCACTCGCCCCAGCCTCTTGGTCCCCTTCATCGTCCACGTCTATTACTGGCTCTTCGCCCTCCTCACCACTGTCCTCGCTAGCTCCCCCTTTCTTTCCTTCCTTTCCTGCCTTCTTCTTACTTGGGCTACCTGCCAACCTCCCTTTCCTCTTTCCTGTCCTCTTGACCAGGTGCTCGATGGGACAGCCCTTGTTCCAGTCCCCGCCACCCTCCCCGGTCGCAGCCCTGCACCTTGGACAAGTCTTCCCATGCCGAATCAATAATTGATGCAGCGGATACTTCAGCTCATCCGGCACTCTGACCTCGCAATGGCTGTAAGCGGTGTTTCTTGTCGCCTTGTCTGGTGGGACCCAGTTTAGCCACTTGCAGAGCCGAAAGACGTGCGTGTCGACTGCGAAGCTGGGTCGCTGCATGCAGAACAGAAGGACGCATGAGGCCGTTTTGGGGCCAATGCCAGGATACTTGATCAAGGTATTCAGCGCATCGTCAGAGGAAAGTGTATGGAGGTGATCAAGGGAGAGAACGTGCTCGTCTGCACGTATGATCTCGGCATCCTTCTGGTCTTCTGTCGTGTTCTCTGCGCCCTTCGGCCCATCAGCATTCTTGTCCTGCTTCGCGTCGACCAGCGCATTCCGGCAAGCTTTGTTCTCTTCGTACACCATATCTAGGATTTCTTTGATACGCTTGCTCTTTGTTACAGCTAGACCACCGCTCTTGATTGCTTCAAAGACGTCTTTGACATCTGCGCGTCGAACTTTGTCCCAGTCAACGCTACCTTTACCGATGCCCTCTTGCAGTAGACCGAACTTTTCTACCAAGCCCTTGAACGCTCTAGAGGAGTTTGTGCTGGTGGTCGCAGCGCTGAGAAGCGTTCGGATGAGAGCATCAAGGATTGACGGTACCTCTCCACAACCAGAAACGGTTGTAGATGGAGCTGGGATAGTCGTTGGAGTTTGGACCTTGCCGTGAACCTTTGACAATAAATCATTGACCTCCTGACACTCTTCTGGCGTAGGATGTGGCCAGTCTGGGTAAGGCGTCTCGCCCGGTGTGAGCCCATATGGATTGGCCTTCACCCTTTTCGTTTTCTTGGTGGGAGATTCTTCGGGAGATGTACCAATAGCAGTGGCTGCTTGTACTACTGCTTCCACCTCTTCCATTGGCGCTTTGGCAGCGACGGACTTTCCCCTGCTGGTCTTCACAGATGGCTGCACTCCAATATTTACTACTTCTTCGATTTGTCTATCACTAGCAGCAATGACTTTTCCCAAGTTATGCGGAAGTTCGTTGATGTCTTCTTCAAGTTTCACTGTGTTCACTCTCTTTCTTTTCTTACCTGTGCTGGCAGGTGTGGTCGGCACAGTCACCTTGACCTCTTTCCTCACCGTGGATGTCGCCTTGCGTGTCACCTTGGATTTCGCAGCCTTCTTTGTCGGCGTCGCTTTCTTCTTCGTAGGATTTGGCGTCGCAGGAGGACTGGATAGCTGCTGAGGCACACTGTCTTTCTCAGATGAAGCAAAGAAGGCTGCTTCTTTGGCTGTGGAGGACCGCGTGGTGCGAGTCGCCATGGTCGCAATGAGTTGCAGATGACAGGCTGAATCACCCTGTAGCGGAAAGTAATAAGTCCGCAAGTCGTTGACCACAATTAGTACCGACCCACGGTACCAGGCTAGATTCGATAACGTGACAGAAGAAGCGCAAGCCTTTGAGGAGTATCCAAGAGCAAGACGGATTCGCAGCGGAAAGGTCCGGTAAGGAGACGTCTTGAGTGAATCAACCTGTGGTTACCTTATGCTTTGACCTTGTGATCGAATTAATGGAGACACATCTGTCTACATGTACTAATCAACTATTGGTATGATACCTGAACAACAGTGATGGCAACCAACGATAGATTCACGAGTCAACGGGCATGAAAAACTGTGATTCCTTGAGATACTACAACCATAGGAGCAGCTCAGGATTCGATGACGTCTGAACATGTGCGCCATCGCCAAAACTCGACGCTAATGCAAGGTACCGCACTGCCAAGCCCGTCTCATCTTGAGCGTCACATTTACCGTTTTCACCCTCAGGTGACAAGAGCCAACAAGACTCGACGAGGTGGAAAACTATTTTTTTGTATGTATACAGTGGGAGCGATTCCACCAAAGGCTCCCTTTTCTCTACTCTATAACGCCATGGACATGCAAGCCCTAGCTGCCGAGGACGCCACTTTCAAATCGGAACCCCTTGCACCCTTCCTATCTACCCGCGATCCTCTTCAGTATAGTCACCGAAGTTATGCAAGCTGATGTCCATACGATCGCGAACTGGCGTTGTATCTTCCTCCTCGTCTCTGCGTCGTTTTGTGGCGGACTGTCCTTTGGATCCGATTCCATTGACGTGTATTGCCTCATGGCCAGTAGTTGGAATCACCCTACCCTCCTTGTCGACTTTGACACCTTTCGTCGCAATTTCGATCTCTTTTTCTCCGGCAACACCATTCATGACGGCCTCTCTAGCTTTGTCCATGACCTTCAATTTCCTGCTCTCACCTCTGATCTTTTCGAGATGCTCGAAGTAGCCTGGCTCGACCGGGGTCACATACTTGCCGCAGAAGACGCCAACCTCAAACTCCTGCGCCGCGGGATCCCGGGGTGATAATGCGGCGCACGCAGATTTGAGGTCCTCCAGCGACTGGTAGACCACACTGTCGGCGCCAATGTGTGCTGCGATTGACTTCTGATCCCGATTGTGGGCCACCAGCTCAAGCGGGGATGCTAGATCGATACCATAGATGTGCGCGTGCCTAGTTGAAGTGAGCTTTTCGCACATTCGGAACGGGCCGGATGGAGGTATACGTTATCGGAGGTGCACAGCTTGCAAAGTGGACTTTACGGGCACCAGCTTCTCTTGCCATGTTTACGATCTCTCTACTTGTGGTCCCGCGCACGATACTATCATCCACCAAAAGAACGTTCCGGCCTTCGAACTCCATCTTCATTGCGTTGAGCTTCCTCCGAACACTCTTTTGCCGCGCCTCTTGGCCGGGCATTATGAAAGTGCGGAAGACATACCGATTCTTGACGAATCCTTGACAATATGGAATCTTTAGTCGCTGGGCGACAGTAGAAGCAGATGTGTTCGATGTTTCGGGAATTGGGATGACAACATCGATATCCTGAACGGCTTGAGGTCCAAGGTCCCTGAGAATCGTCTCTGCCAGTTTCGTGCCCATGTTCTGCCTGCTGCGGTATACGCTAATACCATCAATGACTGTGTCGGGGCGCGCAAAGTACACGTATTCGAAAATGTCAGGAGCGTAGCGCTTTTGCGGCTCCACTTGCTGGAAAACAGGGGCTGAGCCCTTTTGTACGATGACCGCCTGTCCCGGTTTGATGTCGACGATGTCTGTGTAACCGAGCTGGTCAAGAGCGACGGATTCAGAAGCCATCATGTAGTCAACACCGGAACCGTCTGGCAAAGCGCGCGATCCAAGGACGAGGGGTCTGATGCCATAAGAGTCTCGAAAGCCGATGATACCGAAGCCTGCCAAATACATCAGCATAGCATTGGACGGCCATACGAAGTGGACGCGCTATACCAGCAAGCATGGCCGTACACGCCCAGCCTCCCACACATCTGCGGTACATCCTTTCCAGTGCTGCAAAAATATCCTTATCGTTAACACGTGCCTTCCCTGTCTCATTCAGCTCGTTTGCGAAGATATTCAACATCAATTCACTATCGCTATCTGTATTGATATGTCGATGTGCTTCGTAATCCAAAAATCGTTTCAATTTCGCCGCATTGATAAGGTTCCCATTATGGGCGAAGCATATGCCGTAGGGACTGTTGACGTAAAAGGGCTGCGCTTCCGCATTGGCACTACTGCCAGCAGTTGGGTATCTTAGATGTCCAAGTCCCATGAAGCCTGGCAGGTCTGCCAGTCGGGACCCATCGTGGAAAACCTTGCCGGCCATGCCGTTCCCCTTGCACTGGTATATCCTACCACCAGAAGGACATGTCGTCAATCCACACGCATCTTGTCCACGGTGTTGAAGCAGGTAGAGAGCGTCATGTAATTCTGTTGCGGCGGCCGTGGATGTGCTGGGGTTGGACAAAATAAGGGCTAGGATGCCGCACATCTTGACGTTGAGCTTGGCGGAGACTCCGAGCTTCCTAGAGACGAGAAAATCAGCAAGAATTTTTGAGCTGTTTTGAAAGCGAGCTACTAATTGTAGAGATCCCGGCTCAGAACTTGACTTGTCCGCAGACTTACAGCTCGGAAGTCTAACATCTAATTGTACTGGTTGTTCATCTTACGAGACGCATAGAAACGGGGATGAAAGGCCGAGACTCACCAATACGACAGTCTCTTTCGCAGCTCTGAGGTCTGCCCTTCGCCACCACGTAGTCCCGGGCAGCGATACTCCGATAAGGTTCCGATGCAGCCGCGGCGTTGTTTAAATGCTCATGGAAGGATTCATTCTGGCATTGTTAAGCAAGGCATGGCGCCTCTACTCCAGCGAAGAATTGCTGGTGACCGTAAGATAGAAGGCCGTCTTTGAGGTTCTGCAACCTCTGTCCCGTTCTTTGACTCCATCGTTGAAATCTCTCTTCCTCTGAAACATAAAAGTTTGAGAAGTCCGTCGTCGGCACAACGGCTCGGCAGCCAAGGCGCTACAGCGCCAAAGAGCACTAGCGAACTCGAGGATGGCACGCAACGGATAATCAAGCACAGTACAGATATCATATGGATAATAGAACTCTACCTTATGATACATATTTGAACAGCGTGGCGAATCCGAGCTATAATATCATCTGTCCTCCTTGACTCTACACCTTGCTTAATGAATCAAAACGCGGGGTGTACCCAATCTCATCGCCATTACAGTTATAGGCAGGCGTTGTGAATGAAACATATGACAGGTCGTCTACTACCAGATCCTTCTCCTAATCGCTCTTGACCTGTCATCAGTACAATGAGTGTTCTAGACAGTTCCAGATTGGCACCTTGGTATTTGCATACGTGACGAAACACTGCGAAGTCCTCGTCTCTTCTGCTGTCAACACTATCAGATTTACTTGCGCGCGACTCATCTTGGCCACAGCTATTGTTCCGTCTGCTATATGAATCAATCACTTCCTATACTTGCATCCTTGCCGATATTGTAATGCGTATGTCCTTTGCATTGCCGCAACTCAAAGCCACAACGGAAACCACATGTTTGACTAGATGACAACGAGGGCTCTCCAGATGCGGACAATCTGAGTCACAGCTATACTACATAGCGCGGCTCCCAGCACGCTAGATCATTCAGCAAGAGGCTGTGACCGTCACAGCGCAGCATGCCAGTGTTGACTGTAGCTTTGGCTTTGATGCCCGAGAATGAAAAGCTCTCAAAGCGTGGAAACCTACGGAGAGATACATCGACAAAGCTGTTCAGATAATTGAGGTATGTTTTGGAGCTATAATGATCCGCATGCCCCATCGCAAGAGCACTGGTTGCTCATTTGTCTTGGTACTTCGTTTCATGTGTTTCGAAAAGCAGCCGTTGATCTGGCTGGACTGAGCTTAAGGGCTCCACCACCCACAGAGCACAGAATCTCGCTCGATTCGATGCGACTCACTTCTACAACCTCTATTTGCACATTCACTTGAGTTCGAGCTCCTTATACTGCAGTTCCATCGAGAATATCGATCCCCCGCTTCTCTACAGATCTTTCATCTTTCATGAACTTCTCATTTCGGCCAGGTCAACGCAACGTTCAGCACAACAGCCTCAACTGTGGATCCTACCCCAAGATCAACCACGATACTGCCGCGGCCTCTATCTGAATACTACTCAGAATCTGGATGATCTTGGATTCTCAAAGACCACCTCACTGCGTCCTACCCTTGGAGATCTTCTGAAGCGACGGAATGGATCAGAGGTCTCCACACCAGCGAGAAGATGTCGTGGTCATTGACGACGACGATCTCACGGAAGGTGTACCAGCCAGTGAGTGACTTCTCACTCCTTTGCCTACAAAGCAGGAACAGCCCTTTCTTACCAAGAGACATCTATCTCATACGACCTTTGTGCTTTCAACTTCCAAGACTCCTGTGACAACATCACCTAGAAGGCTGCCTGGAACGTCACCTGAAACATCATTATCAACAAACGTCGCCACTTCGTAATTCTGGAGGGTGTACTCTCCGCTCAGTTTTTTGTCTGTACCTTAAGCACTTGCAATGTCTCACTGTTACATCTAAGTATCCTTCCAAAGCTGCTCTTGATAATTCGCAAGCTGTCGGCGGATCTAACGAGATTCAACCACATTGTTGGAAACGCTAAGTTGAAGACGTGAGATCGTTCTATCTTGGAGTAGGAATACTGACTTGGTGGATTTGGCTTTTGAGTCTTTCTGGATATCACCTTTACCAACGCCCTCACTGCAACTAGGCTGACAGCTACGTGCAACAGCGTCGCGACCTCTGCACCCGCCAGCATGCCACCCTGTCACGATGTTCCGAGATCTTCCAGACACCGCAGTCTCACCCCGACACATCCCCACACCTCGGACCACGCTACAAGAGCAGAATATGCCACAACTCTTGGAGACACTCAACAGTACGACAGTACCGGAGGGCCTTTTCAAGCCCGCCTCAGAATCGAATTTGTGTTCGACATCAAGACTGGCGTACGACTACTCAAAAATCCGGCTGCCAAACATCTGGCAAAATAAGCCATTACGAGTTCCGGGGTCCAGTAAGACAGATCCACGGACAGCAAAGACGGCCACTCAGCGTGCATTGCCCCTCCATATCCCCCTAGATATAACCAGCTCTCTGAAAGACAACGTCCCCAATACTTCGCAAAAAATGGAAACACCTCGAATGGACTCACGCTCTCTCATAAGTTACAAGGGGGTTGAAGGTATTTCTGTTATAGATCTTGACAAAGACGATGAAACCGAAGATACTGCAGCAAAGATAGATGTTATGCTAGACCAAGATTATCAGGATCTGTTCCTGCCGCCGCCAAAAATGAAGCATGGGTGCTACACAAGCAAAGCGTCTCCAGCTGCGGTCCAGCGTAACGGAACTCCTGAGGCCAATTTCGACATTGTTGAGCGGTTCAGTTCAGACAACAGAACCTTGAAAGCGGGAAAGACAGTGGAGCTGATGGATGGAGACTTCCTCCTCATTACATTAATCCTTTGTGACAGAGCCAGCACGGAAGTATTCTTGCGGGGACACAGGCTCCGACGTGTTAAGCGCTTGAATGGTATTCTAGAGCTCAAGTTGAATGAACTCGCTATGGTGCTCGAGGTAGAAGATACTGACTCACGGAAGGCGATGGTTCAAGGCGTCGAACAAATTCCACTTTCGCAAGTGGGACGCGTGAGAGAGCTTGTTGTCACCAATCGACCGTATCCGGAATTGAGCTTCCGACAACTCGATCAGAAGTCCTTTCCTGATGAGTACATCTTGAACAACTGCCGTCTTGTCTGCCGATGGAAGTATATCCTGTCCTTCAGGACTGCTAGAGATAGAGAGATGAACAAGGACTGTGAGAAATCTCTAATACGCTTTCATGAAGCTGAGAGCCGCAAAGACTTTGGTACCAGCGACGATGTACTCCGGAGGAGTTGGCGTGGTGACACGGTCAAGCGGGGGGCATGTCCTGAGACGTCTGCCGAAGAAGAGGACTTCGATAAGCATGAGAGGTATGATGTTATGAGCTTCCATCCGAGCGTACACTCCTCTAAATCAATAATAAACAATCACGAAAGCAAAAAAAGCAAAAAGAAAAGCAACGTCACCGAGACCTCTGATTTCTTGCCCGAGATAACACCGATATCATCTGCCAAGGGCAGCCTGTCGTATCCTATACTACTGGACGAAGATGAGACAGTTACCTCCATATCGCCGATGGTGCAGACCCATCGACCATGCATGAAATCGGACGATCGGAACGAGAAGTTTGAGCATCAGGTCATTCTTGATGTCACTGGAGACGAGAGTCCTAGAATTAGTGTAAAGACACTTTCTCTATGTGAGAGTCAACGAAGGCCTTCTGGGCATAATGGCGTCCACAGCAAAGAAGCGCAATTTTCGTCGCCGCAGCACTCTTCCTCCCGATCTCACGGAGCTAATGCAGTTGTTTCCTCACAGCGTACATCATCGCCAGATGTCATTGAGATCAATGCACGGATCACGACCAAATCAAAGAGAGGAATCTTCAAGACCGAGTACACCGGGGTGCTGCCGCTCATGGACCGACCCTTAACTCCTTGTGCGAAACGTATCAAAAAGTCAGATTCAACAGTCGTCATACCAACGCTCGCGGGTTCAAGTTCTTGTTCATCAGACTGTCAATCTGCCCAATCTGGCATGCTGTGGTCAGTCGGTCCAGTGCCATGGCCTCTGCCGCAACGTCAAAAACCTGGGTCTCCAACAGCAAGTGAACGCACCATGTCACCAGAGGCGCGTTTTCAGGATACAGATCAAGCAACGACCTTTACCTCCACAGCATCCGTCATATCAACATCTCAAAAGTACGCAAGGGCAAAAGCAGCATCCAGGAAAGGTTCCAAGTCTGTTACGCTACAGCAGAAGCAGAGATACACGTTTGGTGATGCATTCTGTGGTGCAGGAGGCACATCCAGAGGCGCCAAAAGTGCAGGCTATCATGTTGAATGGGGGTTCGACTTTGATCCTGCTGCCATCACTTCCTATCAACTGAACTTCTACAACGCTAAATGTATAGTTGCTTGGGCGCATGACTTCGTTGAGATCAGTGTTGGGGATGAGAGCAAGGTGGATGTTCTTCATCTTTCACCTCCTTGTCAAGTGTTCTCTTTTGCCCACACAGTGGATGGCAAGGACGACGAAATGAACACTGCGACTTTCTTTGCGGTGGTGGAGTTAGTGAAGAGGACCAGACCTAGAGTGGTCACACTCGAAAATACCTCAGGCTTAGCTGTACTCCACCCTTTATGGCTCAACACGGCAATTCAATTTTTCACGAGCCTTGGTTTCAGCATTCGGTGGAAGGTGATGAATTTTGCTGAGTACGGCTTGCCTCAGGCTAGGAAACGTCTGATTATCTTCGCTTCATGGTCAGTTGCCCTCGCTCTTAATGCATTTCCTTTTACTGACATACTTTTTCAAAGTCCTGGCGAAAGTCTGCCGGCGTTTCCAAAGCCAACTCATGGCGCGGTGTCACAATCCTCTGCCGGTAGAGGCCTAGCTCCACTGGTGACTGTGAAGGATGCAATATCGACAATCCCGCGTGGATTTCCGAACCACGATCCTGAGACAGCGAGACCACGAAACGAATCTCCCTATCCGGCAGATGAACCGTTACGCTGCTGTATCACGACCAGTGGAGGAGGAAATATCCATCCTTCTGGGAAGAGAGATCTAACGCACCGCGAGTTTGCCTGTCTGCAAGGTTTCCCACTAGAACACAAGTTTGGTCCCGTTCGGGTGAAGAAGCAGATTGGCAATGCTGTGCCTCCCTCAATTGCAAGAGTTCTTTTTGAGGAGATCAAAAAGGCACTGTTGAAAGCGGATGGCCTCTAAACCTGCTCAACTGCTTCTTACTTGGCTACGGCGCGATTCTATCTCCCGAAGGGAAGGAGTGACATCTGATCGTTCATCGGTTTTCTGGAGGCTGTTGAAGATGAACGAGTCCTGAGTACTGGTGTTTTATATCCGCATATCCACGTCTTTCTCCTCTAGTCGTTACGTACCTCTGGCGTCTGATATCGTGTTTCCTCCCGTACACAGATTCGTACGCATTGCTGGTAGCTACCCGCCTGGAGGCTGCAGCTTCCTTTGGTGATCAAGATCACACCCGGTGGGATCCCTTGAGATTTCCACTGATGCACATGGATCTCTGATCTTGTTGGAGGCTGTGGAGTCCGACAGCATCTGAACCCTTCTCTCCTCAACAGATCATGTCATCTACGCAATCAACAGAACACAAGGTGTTGTGCGTTCTAGGAAGACTTTGATGGTCACTCTTACGTACTCCAGTGAAGCTGGATGTCATGTGTAAACCGGGACGTTGTCATTCGGACATATGCTTCTCGGGTAAACTCTGAGACATGGCAGGGACACCCGTAGTGAATTAAGCTGGGTGGAATACCAGATAGTTGAAGTCAATCACAGGCTGGCAGCACGGATGCAGTTGGTCACTTAGGAGGTCAGTCCAGCGATTTCGTGCTCATAGTACTGAGTGTTTTCAAAGCCCTAGATGTTGTGCTCAGCAGAGTTGAGAATATCATGCATCAGCAAGCGAAGCACGATCCCGATCTCCCAGTATCCTTCTACTACCTCTTTATGCGTCCGATGAAGCCACGGGGCAGCGACCCGCAAGAGCTATACAGTGAAGCCTCGGAGACCATAAGTGACTATGAAGACATTCGCATCTTCTAATATCCGTGCAGCATTAGCATGGTATCTACAATACATTAAACAGCACCCGATAGCATATCCCATGCCGCATAATCTCCTATAGCTGGACCTCACTGAAGCTGCCTCCGTCGCCAGGGGTACGTTCTCCGTCGTTGGCCGTAGCCTTTGTCTCCCGCTCTTCGCTTGTCTTCCCATCTTTTCCTCCTGAAATTGCTGCCTTGTCGAGCTCCTCGGTGTTTTCTTTTTGACCATTCTGGCTTCCAGCTATGTGCTCAGATGTTGGCGACTCAGCTTGCGTGGGATGTTCCTTTGGTGGTGGTGGTGGTGGTTCAGTCCCATTCGTGCCATCCGTAGCCGAACCATGTCTCTCCTCAACAGGCGAATCGGGTACCGGCGCTTCTTGCCGTGGTTCCTGCTGTACATGCGTATTACGCTGCTGAGCACTAGGGCGGCTCGAGGGCCTGGCATCCTGCTGTTGCTGACGTTGCTGCTGGTGCAAACCGACACCTTGTCCGACTTGCCGCAACCTCGGATCAGCGTTGAGGTAATATCCTCTTACGCCCACGATTCGGCCTTCACGCTCGCATCCTTCCACCCACTCAGGCCGCACCACGGGGATATTCATTTCCACAGCCTTCTCCCATGGCTGTCCTCTACCTTCCGTACAGACAAAGTGCGTCGTATCAATCCTGACGGTGTCGATAATTTTGGCGCCGATCCTCTCTACGGCCGTGGAGAGGCTGTCTCTTAACGGCGCAGGTAGGATGCCGGGTGTAATCGTAATTCCTGATAGGTCTGTCATCTTATGTGTCTTGACGGTCAACTTTTCGCTGCTGTATGTGCAGGCAGATGTCCGTAATACGAGATGAAACGTGTATTCTGTGTCGACGGCCAGTCCGCTGATTTTCGTACTTTGGATTTCCGCAGGCCGCGGTATACCGCCTGCTTTGCTGCCATTCCGGTATAAGCTCAACGAGCGCAGTCCAGCGGTCGCAAGCTGTATCGGATCCCATTCTAGGACTACAGAAGTTTGAGTGGCGTTACGGCAGCGAAGTACTGGTGGTGAAGGGGAGTTCTGGCCGTAGGTCCTAAAGATGTCATCTTGGAGCTTGGTGAACGCTTGTTGGGATGCGTTCTCGGAGCTGAGATTTCGAGAAACGGTTATATCGACTATTGAGCCGGAGGAAATGTTTGCCGGAAGGAGAATCGAGGGAAACTCTATCTAGAAGTCAAGTAAGCACGTTACGGCTTATGCGCGTGAGGACAGCTCGCAAGCACAGGAGAGATGCGTCAAGTATAGCTTACAAGTCTTTTATCTTCAGTGAGGAGAACAGCTACGCCGGCATCGACTTTGCCGACGGTTAAAGAGATCAACATCGTGCCAGAGTATGCATTGAGATGTCGTTGACGATTGAAGCTTGGAGTCGACGCAGCCCAGGCGTATCGCGATGTCTTCCAACATTTGAGGTACCTGACAGTATACTTTACTAGCGTACATATTGCGGCGGAAAAAGCCGGCCGCTTCACATCCCGTCAAACGGAGGACCGAAGAGAGAACCACGCATCTGCTTGTACGGAGTACGCTCTCTAGCTCATTGCTTCTGTCGTACAATCATCTAAAGCTTAGATCGTCTGTCAGAAAGGTGGATTGGCGGCGACGAAAGTTATCGTTGCGCGGTAGACTGCTCGTATTCTGGGAGCATATCTTGACTATGGCATCCACAATAGACCCAGCCTGCTCCTGGACTTCTGTAAACTTCGCAGTAACAATGTCTTCAGTACCCAGTAGCTCTAATGACCCTCTGAGACAGGCAGCAGTGCTTCCGTTCTGCCGCGCCCATGCCCTGCCTTCCCTATCAAAACCCTTTACCTCGAGCGCTTCCGCGAACGCAACTCTTAACCTACGACTGCACCACGACCTTACCACTTTTTTCTCGGAGAGGGTGTTTGAAGTGACATTCCACCATAGGGTCTCCATGTCACGAAGAGCGAGTCTTCGTCGCGTCGCCAGGTGAAGGACGTGGGAAGGGTTGTCGAGGATAAGTCGTGAAGCAAAAGCTGGTTTTGGATCTAGAGAGTACCACGCGCGAAAGCAACTGATGCCAGGGACGGCGAGAGGCTTGACGTAGCGAGGTTGATACGTGAGAGCAGTTCGAGGAGGGCGAGATGGGATCTTCATTTGAACATGAGTATGTGATCCCGCATCTCCATTACAACTTAGTACGACGAATCAAGCTACCGGCGACGCTTCTTGATTGCGGATACAGTGAATGAGCAGATTTTAGTCGTTGTAGGAGTAAGACTTGGAAAGGGAGTTGCTCTACAAAGGCACACTAGCCCTAAATCTCCCATCGCTTAGATCCTCGCCGCTTTACACAAGAAGTCTTATCGAAGTGTTCACACCACAGACATACACCATCCACAACAACTCAGGGTACAGATTGCTCTGGAGTCCTTGCAGCTTCACGAACAAGATCCCATACAGAAACACACCAAACCTACTACAACTGAAACAAAGAGCCTGCCGTCATGCCTAAGAACAAGGGAAAGGTGAGGCCTGTTCGACTTCAATTGCGCCCCCAGCAAAGCGCAACCACGCCCCAAGATCGCACAATGGGCACCCAATATCACATTTAAAGCAAGAGCTGACGAGTTGCTTTTGTACAGGGTGGTAAAAATCGACGTCGTGGCAAGAATGAAAACGACAATGAGAAGCGCGAGTTGACCTTCAAGGAGGAAGGGCAAGGTCCGTCCACCTCAGTCCCGCTGCCCTCTTTCGCACTTTCTACCAAGGGTCAAGAGTACTGACTTCTGCAGAGTATGCTCAGGTAGTGAAGATGCTCGGCAACGGTCGCCTCGAAGCCCTCTGCTTCGACGGCGAAAAGCGGCTCGCCCACATCCGTGGCAAACTCCGCAAAAAGGTCTGGATAAATCAAGGCGACATCATTCTCTTATCGCTACGAGACTACCAAGATGAGAAGGGTGATGTGATACTGAAGTACTCGGCGGATGAGGCAAGAAGTTTGAAGGCGTACGGGGAGTTACCGGAAAGTGCCAAAATCAATGAGACGGACACGTATGTTCTTTGTCTTGCTTCAGCGAGTGGACCTGTAAAATTCGGCTAACCGTTGGACAGGTACGGCCACGAGGGTGTGGATGACAATGTCGAATTCGACGAGGATCGGGATGGGAGCAGCGATGACAAGGAGGTCGACGTCGATGAGATCTAAGACGGCTACGTCAACTCATCAAACTGTCTCCTTTGTTTCTGGATTTCGTGGACGTTTTCTGGGCCTTCCCATCAACACATATCTCTCGAGATCAATGGTGTGCCATGCTTTCTACATAAGCTCGTATACAGAAGATGTTATGGATCCACAGTGGCATGGCGTTATTTATCAAAGTAGCAACTGCATCGGCATGTGGGGAAGAGTAGTTTTCTAGTGTTTGCCTAGATGCATCAGAAGAAGAACGGTCTTTTTCATGATCGCCATGTATATCACATCAATCCTCAAAGGATGATGATGACCGCAGAAGACCGCTAATACTGCGCAACACGAGGAATGTGCCCCAGATAGCCTCCGCTTAATCATCGAATACACTCCGGTTAAAGAATCTAAAAACTTGCCTTCCCGCTTCCTTCCCAATCAAGACATCCAACTCATCCTCTGCCAGATTGGCTACATCCACCAAACTGCCTACCTCCAGCACCAGCCTTCCCATATTCTTCGCCGTAATGCCGGGCACCGCTCTCAGCATATCCTGCGGCGTCTGGCTGAATGTTTGCTCGTCAGGATTCTCGCCGGCGTTTAGCCCAATTTGCGACGCTTTGATCGGATCAGGCTCGTCCTGATTCTTCTTGAGCTCTTCAAAGATCTCGGCGGTCTGGTAGGGTGACGATGACCAGATGATTTTGAGACGGGGAAATGCAAGGGTAAGGAGGACGAGCTTGGATTGCAGATCTGAGGGATTGGTGCTACTGGCGGCATTTGTAAGATCGGCGAATGGATCGAGGGTGAACGACTTGTTTTGATCGAACTCGATGAGGAGCATGGGGTATTTGTAGTGCTGGAGCATTGTTTCGGCTTGATTGAAGAGACGGCCATTCTTGAAGGAGGAGATCAGGTCCCTGACGGACTTCCGCTCGATGCAAATGTTGGGACTGAGGACGTAATCGCCCACGGTCAGCATGCAGGGCACGACAACCATAATTCGGCCATGTAACAGTGAGGGAAGGGAGCTTCTGAATTCTCGAACATCGACCACGACTCGAGGCGGTTCTGCCGTGGCAGCGAGTCTACCACCACCCGCTATACGGGTATTGACGGTACGTAAGAATTGCTCTTGTGGGTTGTCAAGTCCTTTGCCGTCTAAGGTAAGGGTCACGGCCATGCTCTGTAGACTGCTTAGCTTCCCAATTCGTCTCTCAACACTCTAATCTGACATACCCCTTTCTCTTTAATGAGCCGAGTGAACGCATCTTTCTCCTTCCTGACAGCACTAAGATACCTCTGTTCCTCTACAGATCCGCCGTAATACATGAAGTATACCCTCACATTTCTGTCACTGTGCGAACTTCTGTAGACCTCGACTCGCCGTATGAAAGCGGCGTCAGGCTCGTACATGATGACGTATCTTGGCTTCACTTCTTCTAAAACACGTTCATCCATATCTCCGTCATATGGGTGAATAATAACGAGGTCATTCATCTCGTAGAGTTCGAAACAATCTTCCATATCGTCCAAGATATCGACGGCGATCTCCTGCTTTTGAAGTGCGTCGGCGCGTTTTGGCTGTATATCTGCGAGGAGGCTTACGACCTGAGACGCTTTTTCCTCAGCTAATATGAAGCTGCCGTTGGGCGTTCTTACAGAGCCAACGGCTGCCGCAGGGCCACCTCTGACCCGACGTCTTTTGTTCGGAGGTGCCTTTCCCCTATACCCGTTGGTGCCTCTTTGATCTGAAGATCCGTTCAGGGCTCTTTGGTTTTCCGCGAACAGCGACGCGCTGACTTTGGCAAATTCCCTCTTCCAATTTAGGTAGTTCCGCAGTTTTCTTCGCATCATGAATGCAGCTGATCGAGTCAATTCTGGCTCGTCAGCTTCTTCATGGTTTTCGTTGAGCTCTTCCGGTCGGACGTACATCGTCTGGAGATACTCACGCATCTGGCGACAGGTACCCTGATCAGTACACATGATGAGAGTTGTTCCGTTGGAGTCATCGCGGGTGACTGGATTGAAATAGACGTCTCGTTCGATCTCCTCAAGAATATCCGCCAACAGAGCCCATTTGGGTTGCTCCTCCAGTACAGGTCGAAGCGATTCTGATAATGCCATCGCTTTATTTGGGGCGTCGGTATCGTTTGCCTTACCGGTGTATACCCGTCTCTTTGCCGTTCTAAAAATGATATTCGCAGCGTCAAGAAACAACCATGGTGATTGATTCTGTCTTGTCGAGCCAGGGGGTGGCGAATGTGCGGCAAGGATTGTGTCCAAATACCGATTGAAAGAAACAGCATCATATGTCAGCAAAGAGCTTTGATCTTGATCAGCGCCAACCGCAGCAGTAGGGACGTTATCGAGCTCACTGGAGTACACTTCGGAGCACGCTTAAGTCATTGACGATCTGTCTTGTCCTGTAGCTTACTCTGTGCCAGACCGGGTCAAGCTGTCGTTTGATGATGGCATCGAAACTCTTATGTAGCGCGCTGTCCGTGCTCCAGTCATCCATCTCGAGACCTGTGTTGGCTTTCTTAAGCTCTCCAATACTGACTTCTACGCATTCAAGTATTGCGTTTTGAATGTCCCTCATGTCGTCCGTCATAGGGACCTCCAATTCAATTACTTCAGCCTTCCTACGACCCTCTAATGATTTGGCAACGGTAATATGGAAGCGCGGCCATAGAGATGGTTTTCGCAGGAAGAGGTTCCGCATCATTGTAGCTAACGGCGCGAAGCCTGTGGTGAATGGCTCAGGGTTGTCGGAAAAGGCTTTGAGGAACCCGACTTTGTTCATCTGTCGGTAGATCCGTATGATGAAGGCCTCAAGAGAAGTCGCAATAATCCTGCACAATTGTCAACCAGACGAACCAAGGACCAGCATGTGGCGGTTACCTTTCCGAGTGCAATACCACTAAGCCAGTGACAGTCTCGGAGCTGAGCAGCTCTGGCATACCTTAGCGTCCGTGCCAGGGCACGCCTCATGATAGAACGTACTTGACAAAAGATCGACGACCAAGATCTGTGACGTAATACTAAAGACGCCGCCTTGAAGATACATCTTTTCCCTTGAAAGTCTCACTTAGTGTCCATCCTGTTATTCGTTCTAGAACCAGCAAACCTTGTCCCTACGCTCATAATGTCCGTCTTCACCACACTCAGCCCTCTTGCCATTGACGACTGGCTGATGGCCGCATGTTCGGCCAGTGCTATCTATGATCGGTGATTGTACACGTAGTCTTGAAGGTACTAGGCGCACCCTCTCCAATCCAGCCATTCTCCCTCTCCTCCGCCCCAACTACCACAATCAGATTGTTACCCGCAGCATCGTACGAGTGAAGAAGATTGGTAACAACCCGCAGCAGCCCAAGGCCTCGGGCGAGAATAACGAGTTCATCTTCTGAGCGGAGCTCGTTGAAGAGGTCTTGCTGGTATTCCTGATAGCAGTGAAGATTAGTACCTGCCCAAGTCTACAGAGAGTCATACTGACAAGCGGTAGCGACAGCTTCACCGGCGGCATTCCATTCTCTGGCATTAGGGCTCGATTGGCTTCTAGCAGGGAAGTTCAAGCGGCGTCAAAGTATTAATAAGGTAGTGTCGCGAACTTAGCAGGTGTACACGTGCAACTTACGTCATAGATCATCAAGGGATGAAGTCAAGATAAGTAAAGTACGATTACAGTTGAAGGTCTTAACACTTAGATGGAGGAATGGTATTACAACATCTCGTGTTGGTTTCTATCAGACCACTGAGGTCAACGAGGTCAACTTGAGGTATTTCATCAAAATCTGTCTCCGTCTACTGGATGAAGAGAGCGTCATGTCCCATTTGACACATATAAACTACATCTTTCCTAGGGTTTCCACGCCGCAGGTGGCCAGTCTCAGTGCTAAATAGATTTCTATCTAGGACTCTCAAGTCCTGACAATGTCCGAAGCCTCCGACAACTCCAGGCGAAACTGTTGATGATCACAACCTAAATTGTAGATCAGCGTGATGATTCGGTCGATAGGACTATGGTTGTACATACCTAAGAGAGCGCTAGCTTACTTATTCAGCTCCTCACACCGAGCCTTCAACTCTTCTTTCGACGCCTTCGGGGGCATGTCTAGACCCAGAATATCAGTGTAGTGAACGCGGTCGTGCTGCCAGATTACACTGACCGTTCATGTTTTGAGGAACAGCCGGTCCCTTGGATTGGAAATCCTGCGGAGTAGCTTTGCCGGCCCCCGAGTGCTCGTCCTGATGAAGCGAATGATCACTTGCGGTAGACTCAGTAGCCGACGAAGGGTTTTTGGCTATCTGGTCGAAGATGCCAGACGGAGCTTCTTCTTCGGAGGGGTGGACGGGCATGATGACGATGAGATGATGATGTATGCAGCGTTTCTCTTGAAAAAGCTGTGGTGTCAGTGTTGTGATGAATCTGGGAGATGGAGAGTTCATGGGAATAACGAGGGTTACCTATGTACCTGTATGCAGTTAGTGACGTCGTCGCTCGTAATTCGCTCGGCTCCCCTTGAGAATGCTCCGTTGTCTATATTACCAAGTATATGTAACAACTATTGACTCTGATTTAAATGCGACGATTTGTGGCCAACATAGTGGTCTTCAGTTTTGGGCCTACGAGTAAAGTACTCACGCACCCAGCTTCTTCAGGCCTCATCGATGATTTCCCAAGAATCTCACTTCTCAATGCTTTCGAATACTAGCACCGGCAGTCAACTGCTGAAAGTAGTCCAGAGATCCTCTACGAAGTAACTTCAAGTATGTTTCATCATATGAATCTCGAGAAGTAGGTCGTCTGATGCAAGCTTGGGAAGATGTTCATCATCAGTCACCAGAAACTGTGTCATTGTGTGATTCCCGTTTCTCGTTACTTCACAGCGAAATCGAAGCTAGTATCAGTTTCCTTGAACGAACAAGTAAACGTCCAAGGGGAGGGGCCTTAGCGGAGCATCAGTGCTCGTATACATAGACTTGTAGCAGGCTCAGTCTCTCTTGAACCTTACATCACATTCAGTTGGAGCCTCTTAAATTCGGGGTCTTTAAATGTCTTGGCCATCGATGGACTCTCACAATGTAGACCCGTCACAAATAGTAGGAAAACCGTCGATGGCGCACTGGATAGAAACGGAATTCCTCGGGCAGGGATAAGTCTCTGCGGTGCGATTTAGTTTATAATCCGCTTCTCATACTACCTCACCGACGGTGGAGGAACCGCCGGCCTGTTACTCACGGCGTGCGTGACAGAGATGCAATGTAAGTGTCGGCCTTTTGCAAGCTGGGAAGAACAAAAAGGGGGACCTAGTCGTCTTGACGTGAGCTTCTTCCCCAAATTTGCCTGGGAACAAGGATTATCATTGGATGAAGGAGATAACTCCTCAGGTATAGCCCCTTCCTTCTTCTTAGACCTTGCATCACGCCGAGAGCCTCTTTCAGGACGACAGTTCACTGAAACTAGCAACAAAATCAACTCTGCGCCTCATGGAAAAGCCTTAGAACCTTAGAACGATCCAGCGCCATCAAGTACCTCATATAGATTCACAATTTTCGTCTCCACTATGATGCTTGGGCTTCGTCAGGCATGAAAGACTGGGGTTAAACCAACTTGATAGACCCACGGTAACCACGGACCAAGGACGCAAGCTTGAACGACTTGCGTATGCCGATAGAGGAAGAACTCCATCAAAGCCTGTTGTGACGCGGGCAGGACAAAGAGCACCCCTGTCAGCTGCCTGGAGTTGTGATCACTTAGGCTCCTGCTCGTCCCTCGGGCCATCGACGAAAGGGAGGTAGGATACCAGGAGCTCTCCATGGATAGGATATCTTCTATGAAATCTGAGTCGGTGAGTGCTCACCGAAGCCGTTATTACGCAGGTGATCCTCAGAGCTAAGAATGAGGAAGATCTGTCGTCACTGGAATCGAGTCTACCCACACAGGAAGGTCTGATGAATGTCATTGCCAGTAAAGAGGTCTTTGTCCTGAGCGGAAGTGTGGTGTAGACACTTCAGATCTTGGAATTTTCTGGCATTGGAACCCTGGACATCCCTCGAACAATCTGACGTGCCATGTGTCGTAATCAACAGTGTCATTGGTGGCAACTTTAGGATCATGTCCTTAGCGGTATGATCTTCGAGTATAGATTCGACATCTTTTCCGTAGAGGCCCTTCACCAAGACACCTCCAAAAGCAGATGAAACATACGATGATGAACTTTAGGGTCCCTTGGGCAGCCCAGGATGTGTATCGGCTTTATCTTTAGTTGGTTTCTCGTCTCGCCTGCAGCGCTCGACAACACAACTGCTAGGATCAGGGCTGAAGCCTTCCCCAGAAGTCCGTTCCAGAAGGACCAGGGGATCCTATCGTCGAACTGTTCAAAGATTCTCTCTTTACAGATATGCCATCTTATTCCGGCGAAATTGATCCTCGCGGGCGGAGAGAACCCGCAGAAGTTGTTGGGTCCACTATCCGTAGGGAAGAACTTCCTAGCCTCTTTAAAATGTTTGAAGCACCGCTTGAACAAGAGGATACTGCGTATATTACATCTGCAGATCCAACCGGACAGCCACAAATCGATCCACAATACTTCAGCAACGCAGTCGATATAACAATCTTGGCTGCTGGTAGGCATTTCATGGACCAAGGCTCTCAGTCATCGCACCTCAGGGATCGTATCGCCGAAGGGATCCGGCCTCCACAAGATGCAGACCTGCAGACCTTGGGAGCTAGACTCGTGGTGAGGACTGCTTGCGAGACTACATCTCGACTCAGTACTTTCTTTCCAGCACGGGGTCAATGGCAGGAGGTGGTCTAGCACAGTCCAAAGCTAGAATGGAACAAGGGCCCCAGACTTGAGGACGTAAGCGTATTATCCGGACATGTCGGTGAACATCATGGGTACCACATACGCGATCGTAGAGGAAGGAGCCGATCTCATCAAATAAGATGCTATCAGGCTCAAGCCAAATATATTTGGGCGAAGTCATTTATGTTATTTTTATGTAGGTCTCTGGTCTGGTCAATCAGTCCAGGGTGTACGAAGTACCGACGAAGTTCTTGTACGATGACAACATAACACTCCTGGTTGAAACGGTAGTGATGACTTTGATGAATTGTAAAGTCAGGGGTGCATGACGCTATCCGAAGAAGAATGCACGAATTGCGGATAATCACAGTTAAAAGAGCGGAAGACTTGAACTTTGCTGAAGGTGTAGGAAAAAGTCGTGGTTTATAGGTGTCTGTAGAGAAAGTGATGGTAGATCACTTTCTAGAGGTCTTTTAACCTGGCTGATTATAACAACTACAGCTGTCATTTCTACATTAAACAGTAGTCAATAATAAGTGTGAGAGTGTAAGTTTAAATCACCTCACTAATCTGCTAATAAGACTTTAATAAACTTACTTACTTTAAGAGTTCAGAAGTTGTTAAAAGTTAACTATAAATCTGTAAATTTAAGTTCTATAAGCTTAAAGAGCTTCTTTACTCATGTATTTATACATGATCATGTTTAAAAGAAAAAGAAAGTAGAAAAAAGTTGTGATTTATAAATGTTTATAAAGAAAGTAATAATAGATTACTTTTTAAAGATCTTTTAATCTAGTTAATTATAACAACTACAGATGTTATTTTTATAAAGAAGAATATTCAGAAAATTTATGTAAAAAAAGATAATATATCAGATTTGAATATTGAATCTTATAATAAAAAAACACATTGTTAAAGACTAAAGCTAAAGAATCAACTCTATGCAATGAGGCTCTATCTTAACTACTCACTATTTGCTTAAGTCTTTCATTTTCACAATATATATAAAAGATGTGCATTATACATTTACAACCTTTACTAATCAATCTATTAATAAAGATCACTATACTGCTGTATGTTTATAAAACACTGACTAATTATTATATATCATTATTATTATTGTGACTGCTACTGTTCACTCTGTCATGTTAGCTCAATCTCACAGCTTTAATTACTCTATTCTCAGAGAAACAGTTTATTCAGTAACAGAATTTTTTCATTATGATCACAAAGCAGCAAATGACAGACATTAATACTTAAAGTATTTCTGTTATAAAGTTGTTAAGTGTGCAAGCAGTTAACAATGCATCAATAAATTTATCTGTTAAAATGTTATCTTTTAAGAACATGACTTCAGCTCAATTTATCAAGGCTGAAACACAGCTATTAGTGAAGCTAAAAGTGATACAACAACAAAAATAAATTATAATATTATGCTGAAGTGTTGCTGCAGTATGTGTGTGATAAAATGACATTAAATTGTTACATAAATTACTGTCAGATTAAGATGTATCTATAAAATATAGATTATTAAAAACACTCTTCTTCTTTTAAACTTAACATCAATAAGAAGACAGTGAGTCTGATACTAAATTGACTATTAAAAAGTAAAAGAATGATGAGTTAAAACTTAAAATCACTGATCTTAAACTCTATTTAAATAAAATTCATAGAGAACTTATTAAATTTCTATGTAAATCTGAGCAGTTATATGATACACAGTCTTATTTATATAATTAAGACTCTGTCAGAGTTCTTTATGTTAAAGATTTGTTATGCAGTGATTCTCAAAACACTTAATATCATTGAAAGAAAATGAAAAAGAATCATCAACATATTATATAAGCTCAGTTTAAGAACTTTCTTCTTCATAAGCTTAAGCTGACTGCACTACAAACATTTGCATTTATGAATGAGTTAAAAGAACAAATAAAATCTTTTACTGATATACAGAGATGTAATCAGTTACTTCACAGTCTATAATCTGAGATCAGTGATGCACTGACTGAATATTTAATAACATCTGAAATGCAGATAAAGCTGATAAAATTGACAGTAAAGATAAAAGAAACACAGAAGTGCTGTTAATTAAGTGTAAATTGATTAAGAAGATGAAAGAATATAAATATAAATATAATACAATGTTTAATCTTACTGCTGACATACTGTAATGAGAAACAAGCATCAGTTATTATTATAATAATTATTAACAGTGCATCTGTCAAACTTACTGATAACAGATTACAGTAAGAATAACAAATATATTTTGATCTTATCTGTTATAATTGTGATAAGAAGAATTATATAAAGTCTTATTATTTCTTAAATTTAAATCATCTTTTAATGCACTTAAAAGACTAAAATCAGTAAATGTTATCTCTGTATTACTGAGTTAAAATGACATAAAAGAAACATCTGAACATTTAATAATAATAATGAAATTATAAATGTCAGACAGCTGAAAGCTGCTGTGTATACTGATAGATTTTAAAGTCACATTAAATTTTATATCTCAGCTTTTAATAAAGAAGTTAAAGCTCATACTGTATATAACAATTATGATTGAGATTAAGATACTTAATAAATAACTCTTAAATATGTATAAATTGTATTTGATATAAGTTCAGATGACAGACAGTGAAAAGAAGACTGTATGCATGAAGATTAATCTTATAGTGATGAATATGATGAGATATAATGTTGTTTTAAAAATACTGTGACTATAGCAGTAAAATTGAGAGATTCATTAAAGTAACAGCAGTTAACATCTGTGTGAAGATAAAAAGTTAACAGTAAGTTAAATCATTATCTTAATTGATTCTGAGAAATTTAGTGAGAATGTTCAGCAGAAAGAGTCATGTATGTATGCAGTGTACATCACAGCTGAAGAAAGTCTGCTAAACATCTTTAACATTCTTTTAAAAACTGAGAAGATTCATCTTTCTTCTTTATATAAAAAATATAAGAAATATAAGAAGATGTTCTTTAAATCAGAAGTAAATAAACTTCTGTTATATAAAGCATAAGATTATAAGATCATATTAAAAGACAAACAGCTGTTTTTTAAACTGCTTTACAATCTTTCTATGATGAAACTGTAAGTGTTATAAGAGTATAGTATAAAGAAGAATTTTATGAAGAATTTTATTAAACAGTTCTCATCATTCTTAAGAGTTTTTGTTCTTTTCATTAAAAAGAAAAATAGAAATTTATAACTTTGTGTTAATTATAAAGGTTTAAATAAATATACATAAAAGAACTACTACTCATTATCATTAATAAATGAGATAATTGATCAACTCATTGAAGTGAAAATTTATATAAAGCTTAACATAAAATTTGCTTACAATCTGATATGAATTAAGAAGAACAATAAGTGAAAGATGACTTTTAAAAGTCACTACAGATATTTTTGAATATCTTATTATGTTATTTAGACTGATAAATACATTGATGACATTTTAAAAATATATCAATAAGATTTTAATTAACTATCTGAATAACTTTTATATTATTTACATAGATGACATTCTGATCTACTCTGAGTTAAAGAAAAAGCATATATGATGTGTTGACTGAGTGCTTAAAAAACTACAGAAGCATTATCTTTACATTAAGTTAAGTAAATGTGAATTTCACATTAATAAAATGAGTTTTATAAGATTCATTCTGATACTCAATAAGATCTCAATGAAGAAAGGCTGAGTAAGCACAGTTAAAGACTAATCTGTATTAAGAAGTCATTAAGATGTTTAAATATTTCTTAAGTTTACAAACTTCTATAAAAGATTTATTGAAGCATTTTTTAAAAAGATAAAATCATTGTTAAAAGAAGATAAAACTGAGAAATTCTCAACATTCTTCTTTATATAAATAAAAGAAGTTAAAAAGATGTTTATATGACTGAAAACAGTCTTTATGACAGTGTTTATTCTAATGCACTACAATTCAAAACTATTGATACATTTAAAAACTGATGCATTAAGAGCAGCAGTGTTAAAAGCACTTTTACAGTTAAAGAAGAATGCTTCAGATCAGATACACTGACATTTAGTTACAATTTAATTCTATAAGATAATATCTGCAGAATGCAATTACAGTGTTAAGAACACAGAAATGCTAACTATAGTAATGACTTTTAAACACTGATAACATTATCTGAAGAAAGTTAAGCATGTTATAATCATGATAATAAATTATGTTAATCTTTAAACATTTATGATTATTAAAAAGTTGACACATCATCATACTTAGTGATATGAATGTCTTTCAGAGTTTGATTTTAAGATTGTATTTAAATTATAATGACTGAATTTTACTGATTTAATGTTAAGATGATCAAATTATATAAATAAAGATTTAACAATGTTTAAAACACTATAATTAACACTGTACTCTGTTTTGAGTGATTAAACTGAGCTGAGCTCAAAGACATTTTTGCAGAACAGTATAAAGAGTCATTAACTTCTAGCTGTTCTCACTGATATTAATGATTATGAACATCTTGTGTTACAGCAGACAGTGACAGAAAGCACTGATGTTAAAACAGTATATAATGAGCTTTTAACAAAGTTTTAATAAGTGATGATAGAGCTTCAGAAATCTGATTTCTTAATTTAAAGAATTAGTAAGTATGCAACTCTGCATTCTGAAATCTTAAAAAAGAAACATTTTACTGAAGCTGATAAGCAGAAAAATGCTGTCAGATGATATAAGAATACTGACAGTATTTTGTGTTACAATAAGAAAGTGTATATACTGTTAACAGATGATGTGTACACAGAGATTTTATAATAACATTATAATAACTTATTAACTGATCATTTTAGATATATCTGAACACTTAAGCTTATAAAGTGCAAATATTATTGATTTACAATAACTAAGAAAATAAAGAAATACATTTATATATGTATAATATATCAGAGAATTAAATTTACAAGATATAAGCTTTATAAGAAGTTACAATTGTTGCTATAATTAATGAAATCTTAATGTGAGCTGATGATAAACTTTATCACTGACCTTTCACTGTATAATTATTAAGATTAAGTCTATAACTTAATTCTAATTGTAATAGATAGATTTATGAAGATAATACATTACATATCTGTACAGAAGATTATTAACACTGTAGAACTTACAGACATCTTTATAATTAATGTATGATAAGATCATAACTTCTCACAATCTATAGTTTTTGATAGAAAAACTGTGTTTACAGCTAAGTTCTGATTCTTGTTATGCTTTTATTTATGAGTATAGAGAAAGCTGAGTTCAGTGTTTTATCTGCAAACAGACAGTTAAACTGAATGTCAGAATCAGATGTTAGAACAATATCTTTAAGCATATATCAATTATTTACAGAATAATTGAGTGCAATGACTTTCTGTTGCAGAGTTTGCATACAACAACAGTTATTATACATTTATCAGTATCTCATTATTTTATGTAAATACTGAACATTATTTTAACTTAAATGTAGATTTAACAGCTGTGTCTATAGACATTTCTGCAGTAAGAGATTGAGTAAAAATAATTAAGAAAATTTATATAAGCATGAAAGCTCAATGAAAAGAAGTCATGAAAATATAAGTAAAATACTACAATAAAAAGACTAAACATCAGAAATACACTGAAGAAGAATATATATGACTGATGAGAAAGAATATTTACAGCATATGTTTTAATAAGAAATTGAACTATAAATATCATAATCTTTACTGTATATTAGACATTATTAAAAAGCAAGTTTACTGTCATAAACTTATAAAGATTATGAAGAAGATTTATTCTATATTTTATGTATTGTTGTTGAAACTCTATCATGATGAAGCTGTTAACACAACATTTTCTGTACTATTTTTAAAAGTTAATGACATCAAGAAGTATGAGATTAAGACTGTTTTAAACAGTTAAGTTCAATATAAAAAAGTATATTATCTTATTAAATGAGTTAAATACTCTGATGTCAGTAATGAGTGACTTTCTTTTAATGATGTTTATGTAAACAAATGTACAAAAGTCTTTCACAAAGCTTATTTTACAAAATTAAATTCATGCATGTCATCAGAGAAATGACATTATTCTGTTAAAGTAAAGTAAAGAGATTAAAGAAAAAAGAATTAGACATCTTAGCATTAAAACATGTTTAAAAGAGCAAAAAAATGTTTCATTTCTAAAAACTAGTTTTTAACTATGAGATGTCAGTGTCTTCACTGAAAAAAGCGTACAGCAACATTAAATCATCATTACTTCTTCTTCTCATCATTATTTTTATTATCAGATGAGCTGTTCTTTATCTTAACTGCATGTTGCTTTAAATTTGTTTAAGAAACAGTTAAAAAATGCTGTTATTTATGTATATAAGTTAAAGAATAACTGAGAATAGCTATAAAACAGCTGTAAAAAAGCTAGAACTTATCTTATAAAGAGTAATGTTTAAAAGACTCTTATTTACTGCAGCATTACATTTAAAAGCAGCAATCTTACACTTCTTAAGTGTTTTTTCAGTAATACATTTATGTTTGCACAGAAATACTTCAACACTCTTAATAAAGTGCTGAATCTTTAACATTAACATCTTTTCTTTAACAGTAAAATTGTTAATGAGGGTGACTTTATAAGCATCAATAACAGTCTGACATGCAGTAATCTTACAGCAGTACAATAACAGAATTTAGATGAAAGTTAAACATAAAACACTGAAACAGAATGAAAAGTACTTTTCTTCTTACACTTCTTGTCATTGTGTGCACATTTAGTGCACTTAACATGATAAATTTAAACATAAATAAATGATGTTTAACTAATTGACATACTGCTTAACACAGCAAAAACAACATAAATAAAGATGTGTGAATGCAGCAATTAAACTAACTGATGATGAGATGTAGAGCACACTTAAAAGAAAATGAAAAGACATGATATTAAAGCTTGAAGTTAAAGTTAAAGAAAAATTGTAGAGCTTAAAGAGTTCTGTACAACAGAAGAACAATGTGATAGTTTAAGTGTGATATAAAGAAAAAAAGGTTTCAGAGAATTTGACAGAGTTTATATATCACAAAATGATACTGTTAAATTGCTAAACAATAGAAATCTTTTAACAATAGGTTAAATCAGTACAATAACTAGCTACAAAATGTCTATTGAATGTTGTAATATTTAACCTGTACAGCTCAATATAAATGCAGTATATGTGTTTCAGAATTGACAATAGAAAAAGTCAGTGACAATAGAGTGACTGAAACAGCATTTCTATTGATAAATGCAATGATGACTATTAACAGATTGCAGAATTATCACTGAAAACAGCTATTCTTACTGCTTTTAATTGAACAAAGATCACAGAACTCTTTTTTGTTTTTCATCATAAAGTGGGTTTTCAGGTTTTAATAAGACTGTAAAACAACATTAATATGACAGCTAAATGCTGTGTGACTCTATGTCAGCAAAGAACTGCAGACATAAGAAAAAGAGTTATGTCAGAGACTAAAGCTAAAGAATCAATCTTATGCAATGAGGCTTTATTTCAGTTATCTGTCATTTGCTTAAGCCTCTCATTTTCACATATATATATAGAAGATGTGAATTGCACATTTACAACCTTTAGTAATTAATTTATTGATGAAGATCACTATACTGCTGCACATTTATATAACACTGATTAATTATTATATATCATTGAGTGGTTAAGTGAAATAGTGAACAGTTTACCACTCTGATGTTCTGTAAAAATTAAGCGAAAAACTAGGAAAGTAGTGACCTCACTAGTATATCACTTAACTTCAAAGGCCATGGGTTCAAATTCTGCACCTCTCACAAACATTATTCATTGAGCTGTTCAGTTGTATAAGGAAAACAAGTGGTGAAAACTTTTACAGGCCTTAGTTGTCTATCAAAGACACTAAAACACATGATCATTTAGTCATTATTAGACATCAAACCTCAAATTTCCTTAACTATTGACCACTGAGGTTCAAAATCAGGTTGACTGTCTTAAGAGTGATCAATAAGCATTCAGAATTATCAGAATAAATCTGTAATTCATATATTATACATATGAATTGTCAGAATAAATCTGCATATTTCATAAACTGCAATCATCCACCATAACTACTATAGTTGCAT